>Ga0315277_10010300_pt1 | contig 11845 bp, 9 predicted proteins | sample YL17G05_15_MG_FD_203695 | JGI IMG/M metagenome (GOLD analysis project Ga0315277, IMG submission 203695) | Sediment microbial communities from Yellowstone Lake, YNP, Wyoming, USA - YL17G05_15 | ecosystem: Environmental > Aquatic > Freshwater > Lake > Sediment | place: USA: Wyoming | collected...
AAAATCGCCATGGAGCTCAACGTCCAGCTCGAGTCTCTGGCCGAGTTTTCTCTCGGCCTGCAGGACTCCGTGATGCCCAAAGAATGATAAACCCGTAAGTCTCAGTTTGTCCACAGATTCAAACCGGCAATTCTCTCGAATCCTTCGGCGATTTCCGCATCAGGACGCGTCAATGCGATTCTGAACCAGCCTTCGCCGTTGTTTCCAAACCCTGAACCCGGCGCCACGCAAACGTTCGCCTTCTCGAGCAGACGGACGGCGAACTCCATCGATGTGAGACCCCGTGGCACTCTGGCCCACACGTAGAAGGTTCCCTTGGGATGAAAGAAACGACAGCCCAACCTGGGCAGCCACTCAAACGCGAACTTTCGCCGTCCTTCGTATGCGCGAAGATTATCATCATAGCTGAACGACAAGGCGGCAAGCGCGGCATCCTGTATGGCCCCAAAAACGCTGGAGTCCAGGTTCATCTTCACCCGGCCCAGGGCCCTCAAGATTTCCCTGTTGCCCACCGCGAAACCTATCCTCCAACCCGTCATGTTGAAAGTCTTCGAAAACGAGTGGATCTCTATGGCACAATCCATCGCCCCCGTGGACTCTAGAATGCTCGGGGAGCGAAACCCGTCAAAGGTGATTTCGCTGTAGGCCGCGTCATTGCAGACCATGCTTCCTCTTGAGGAGGCGAAACCCACTACCTTTTCGAAAACTCCCTTCCCGGCCACGGCACCCGTAGGGTTGTTCGGGTAGTTCAGAAAGATGAGTTTGGCACTTCCCAGAGATTCAAGTTCTTCGATGCACGGCAGAAAGCTGTTCTCTTCTTTTAAGCCAAAGTACTGGACTTCTCCACCGGCCATGATCGACGTGTTTGCGTAAACTGGATATCCAGGGTCAGGCACGAAGACCTTTTCCCCGGTGTCCAAAAGCGCGAAGGGAAGATGCCCGATGCCTTCTTTCGAGCCTATCAGCACGAGGACTTCAGAGTCTGGATCAAGCTCTACAGCGTATCTGTGATGAAACCAGGAAGCAATTCCCTGACGCAGTTTCGAGCTTCCCTTGTAACCGGGGTAGCGATGGTTTGAAGCATCTGCGACCGCCGCGCGCATGCTCTCGACTATATGCGAAGGTGTGGGCAAATCAGGGTCCCCGACGGCCAAATCGATTACCCTCCCACCGCGCGCTGTCACTCCCTGCTTCGCTTTGTCCAGCTCGTCAAAAAGATAAGGGGGAAGCTTGTCCAGACGTCTGGAGTGTCTCATCTGAGTCGTCCTCAGTGTAGGCCGTGCGCGTGAGGATCAGGGGGCATCTCCTCTTCCTCTTCGGGTTTATCAGCAACAAGAGCGTCGGTCATTAGAAGAAGCCCGCCCACGCTGGCCGCGTTCTGAAGGGCGACGCGTGCAACCTTGGCAGGGTCAACGATACCGGCCTTGACCAGATCTTCGTATCGATCAGTCTGAGCGTTGAAGCCTACGTTTGCCTCGAGCGTCTTGATCTTCGCCACTACTATGGAGCCCTCCTTGCCGGCGTTAGAGGCTATGAGCTTGGCAGGCTCTCCCATGGCTTTGGCTACGATGTCCTTCCCTATCTTCTCGTCGCCTTCGAGCTTTAGCCTCTCCAACGCACCGAGAGCCCTCAGGAACGCCACGCCACCACCAGGCACGATACCCTCTTCCAGGGCAGAACGGGTAGCCGAAAGCGCGTCCTCAACTCTTGCCTTCTTCTCTTTCATTTCCACCTCTGTGGCCGCGCCGACTCCTATTACAGCAACCCCACCAGCGAGCTTTGCGAGTCTTTCCTGAAGCTTTTCCTTGTCGTAGCTGGAAGTTGAATCTTCGATCTGCTTTCTTAGCTGGGCGATGCGTGCCTGGACCTCGGTGCTCTTACCTGCTCCTCCGATGATCGTGGTATTGTCCTTGTCAACAGTGACACTCTTGGCTTTGCCAAGGTCGCCTGTAGTAGTGTTCTCCAGTTTGAAGCCTGCTTCTTCCGATATGACCCTGGCGCCAGTCAATATCGCAATGTCCTCAAGCATGGCTTTTCTTCTGTCGCCATAGCCCGGGGCCTTAACTGCGACACAGGAAAGCACTCCTCTGAGCTTGTTGACCACTAGAATCGCCAGGGCCTCGCCGTCGATATCTTCAGCAATTATGAGCAGTGGTTTGCCGAGTTGGGCAATCTTCTCGAGTATCGGAAGAAGCTCGTGTATGGAGCTGATCTTCTTATCCGCGATGAGGATGACCGGCTCCTGGAGCACTGTCTTCATCCTCTCTGCCTCCGTGACGAAGTAGGGTGAGACGTAGCCACGGTCAAACTGAAGCCCTTCCGTAAACTCCAGAGTTGTCTCTATGCTCTTTGCCTCCTCGACCGTGATCACGCCGTCCTTGCCAACCTTCTCCATTGCGTCCGAAATGAGCTTCCCGATCTCCCTGTCGTTGTTAGCAGAGATTGACGCAACCTGCTCGATTTCGTCTCGACCGGCCACGGCCTTGCTTGATTTTTTCAGACTCTTTACAACAGACTCCACGGCCTTGTCGATTCCCCGCTTGATATGTGTGGGGTTGGCACCGGCCGTAACGTTCTTGAGCCCTTCCCTGAGAATTGACTGAGCGAGGATGGTGGCAGTGGTGGTTCCATCGCCTGCATCATCGTGCGTTTTCGTGGCGACCTCGCGAAGGAGCTGCGCACCCATGTTTTCGAAAGGGTCCTCGAGTTCGATCTCTTTGGCGATCGTAACGCCGTCGTTTGTTATCACTGGCATCCCGAACTTCTTATGAAGGACCACGTTCCTTCCCTTTGGTCCCAGGGTGACTTTAACCGTGTCTGCTAGTTTGTCGACGCCGCGTTTGAGTGCGTCGCGGGCATTAGAATCAAATTTTAGAATCTTCGGCATTGAAACGACCCCTCCTTCTTATTATGCCACTTCTGCTGGACCTTCCTCTCTGGCCAGCCTTGCTGACACAATCCTAGTAAATCAAAATGTCTAGAACCTCTGTAGATCGCATCCGCAGCGGTGATGAAGCGGAATCCGGAATCACACAATGGCTTAACCGGCTAGTCGAACTGCTATTAAACGCTCGGAAGATTGTACCAAACCAGGCGGCGGGACGTCCAGCTATTTCCGGTTCTTTCTGTTTCTCTCGAAGATGACCCGCAGGCCCTCGAGCACCAGTGCATCTTCAACATGGGTTATGTGCTTACACTGCGGAGCGATGAGCGATGAATAGCCTCCAGTGGCCACAACCTGCGGCCGGGTCCCAAGTTCCTCGAATATGCGAGCGAGTATGCCGTCAACCAATGCGGCCGCCCCAAAGACGATCCCTGCCTGCAGACTCTCTTCCGTGGAGTGCCCGATCACTGATTGCGGCCTCTTTAGCTCAACTCTCGGAAGCCTGGCCGCCCTCCGGAAGAGCTCCTCGGCAGCCGTACCCACACCAGGTGCTATGGCACCACCGAGGTAATCACCCGAATCCGAGATGACGTCAAAGGTGGTTGCAGTGCCCGCGTCCACCACGATCAGAGGTCTTCCAAAGCGCTCGACTGCTCCGACGGCGGTGGCAAGCCTGTCGCTTCCGACCGAAAGAGGGTCCCTGTAGAGGATCCTGAGACCCGTGTCCAGGGAGCTGTCGACGATAAGAGGTTCCACACCGAACAGCTTCGTGGCCATTTCTGCGAAACCCTGCGTCAGAGGAGGAACGACGGAGCAGATGACACAATCGCCCTCGCCCGACAGAATCACGCCGCCCGAGTTGCAGTGACTGGTGACGATGAGGAACAGTTCGTCACCGGTGCGATTTTGTGTGATGATGCGCCACCGCAAAAGACTCTTTTTGCCCTCATAAACACCGAATTCCGTGGTCGAGTTTCCGACATCAATCGCCAGTAGCATTTTTCTAACTCTCCATTTAGCGTTCCCTACGTCTCTGCACGAGCATAGACACAAGTATGCTCAGAAAATACAATCCGCACAGCGGAATCGAAACTGCGAGTTGACTCACCAGCATGTCTCCAGGTGTCACCGCAGCACCGATCAGCACGATTATTACTACAGCATATCTCCATTTGCTTTTCAAGAAACCGGGCGTAATCACACCCAGCCATGTCAAAATCGCCACGACGAGAGGAAATTGAAACACGACACCGATCGCAAGCGAAATCTGAATCACGGTTGTGAAATAGCTGTCTACGGAAATCATCGGCTCAAGACGTGGCGTGCCGAATGCAAGAAGGAGCCTCATTATCGCAGGAACAAGCATCAGGTAAGCGAAGGCAGTCCCACCATAAAAGAGAACGGTCGAGAATAGCACCAGAGGAAAAAGGAGTGATTTCTCTCGCTTTAGAAGACCGGGAACCACGAACTTCCATACTCTCAAGAACACAAACGGAAGCGAAATCAGGGCACCGAGGACCAAGGCCAGCTTGAGCCTTACGGTGAAGGCCTCCGCCGGGCTGATAAAAACCGCCTTACCTATGGGCGTCACCAAAATGTCAACGGCCCTGCCGGAAAAAAACCAGCAGGCGGAAGATATCACAATAATAACAATAATAGAATCTATGATTACCCTTCTGAGCTCCTCCAGGTGTTCAAGAAAGGGCATCTGCTTTTCCCTTGGCCCGACCTTGGTGTCATCAATCGTCATTACTGGTACCGGATTGTCCCGAGGGAAACGGTCCGTTGTTCCATCTTTCGCCCTTCTTGAGGAGAGTTTTCAGCTCTTCCATAAACTGATTTATGTCTTTGAAGTGCCTATACACCGAGGCGAATCTGACGTACGCAACTTCGTCAAGATTGGAGAGAGCCTGCATGACGCTCTCACCTATGTCTCTGCTCGTAATCTCGCTGCGCATCTGCTTCTGAAGAGAGGATTCGATGCTGTCGACGACCTCGTCGATTGTGAGGGGTGAGATGGGTCTTTTCTCGCATGCCCTCAAGATACCGGCCTTGAGCTTCTCGCGTCTGAAGGGTTCTCTTCTCCCGTCCTTCTTGATGACCATGAGCGGCGTGTTCTCTATGTATTCGTAGGTCGTGAACCTCTTCCCGCACTCTAAACACTCTCTCCTTCTTCTCACCGCCGTGTCATCTTTTGTTGCTCTAGAGTCAACTACCTTGTCTTCACCGTGTCCGCATGCAGGGCACTTCATAGCTCCTCACTTTCCTATGAAACAAGTTCGACATCACCGGCCAGAAAGCTGCGGTGTATACCCGAATCCAATCTAAGCACAAGGGCCCCGTTGTCGTCGATATTGAAAAAGATGCCTTCGACGGCCTCCAGACGCCCCTTTATCCTGACTCTCTTCCCAAAAAGAGGGCACATGGAGCGCCACTCGCCAAGGCAGGATGCGATTCCCTCTAGACAGAACTTGCGATATTGCTTCTCAAAATGCTCTAACGTTGCCACAAGAAGTCTTGTTCTATCTGCCATTTTTCCAGTTGCTATCAGTATCGAGGTTGCCTTTTCCCTGATATCACAAGGAAAGTCTTCCGGTGTCTGGTTCACATTCATACCAATTCCGCAGACAACAAAATCGACTTTCCCTCGTGCGACCTTCATCTCCGTCAGTATGCCGCAGAGTTTTCTTCCTCTCATCATGATGTCGTTTGGCCATTTGAGTGAAACTCTCATGGGGTAAAGAGAACGAATCGCATTCGCAATTGCAACGGATGCACAAAGCGTAAGCCCGGGCGCTGTCTCAGGCCTCACCTCAGGCCTCAACACAACGGACATCCAGACACCAAGCCCCACCGGCGAATGCCATCTTCGGCTCAGTCTTCCCCTGCCAGCCGTTTGCTCCTCGGCCACGACAACCGTTCCTTCAGCCGCACCCTTCTCTGCTTCTTTCCACGCCACGTCATTCGTTGAGGAAATTGAATCGAACGAGATAATGCGCTTTCCAATCTGCGCACGGCGCAGGCAAGCAGCTACTTCCTGATAGCTTATCTCACCCATACACTCTCGTGCTCAAGCCATCTTGGATTTGCACAATCCGGTTACCGAGCCTCTTTCCCGGTCGGGGTCAAGCCATGTCAGATTTGTGCAATCCGGCTACTGAGCCACTCTCCCCGTCTCTACCTCCTCGATGAGGAGACTCATGTCAATGGATTTGAAGGAATGCGTCAGCGCACCCACGGAGATGTAGTCAACGCCGGTCGAGGCGATTTCTTTCACATTTTCAAGGTTGATACCGCCCGAGACTTCAATCTCCGGCCGCTTCGTCTTCCCTCCCTCTCCGGCTCTGAACCTCATATCCCGCCAGTGATTCTCAACTATCTCGACGGATTTGTCGATCTGGGTCAGGCCCATGTTGTCCAGGAGAATCCTGTCCACTCTGCACTCGCAAGCTTCCTTGACTTCCTCGTAGGTTCTGGTCTCTACCTCCACGGGTATGTCTATCTTTGTCGCACGTATGAGCGATACGGCAGCCCTTATACCGCCTGCCGCCTTGATGTGGTTGTCCTTCACAAGGAACATGTCGTAGAGACCGAATCGGTGATTTACCCCCCCACCGGCCCAAACTGCATACTTCTCGAGCATACGCATGAGCGGCGTCGTTTTTCTTGTGTCAATTATCTTGGCCTTCGTTCCTCTCACTCTTCTAACAAACCTGTCCGTCAAGCTGGCCACACCGGAGAGTCTCTGTAGGTAATTGAGAGCGACCCTCTCTCCGGAAAGAATGGCTCCGGCATTTCCCTTTATGGTACAGATGCGCTTTCCTGCTGCGAGAGTCTCTCTGTCTCTAACGTGAGCCGTAAATTCTATCTTGGGATCAAGCTCCCGGAACACAATCATGGCCACCTGCAAACCCGCAAGAACACCGCCTTCCTTAGCGAAGATAGCGGCCGTTGCCCGTAACCCCTTCGGCACAACGGCAGACGTTGTGATGTCGCCGCCACCGATGTCCTCAGCGAGAGCAAACTTTACCCACTGAGTGGCAATTGGCTCAAGGTCAATTGTGAAAAGCTTTTCCTCAGGCTTCATATCGTCTTCCTAATGCTTCTGCCGCAGAGCCGTGGTCATAACGGCTGATCGCCGGAGAGCCCTGGTCGCAATGGCTGGCCGCCGGATTACCCGTCACGTTTCCACCTCTATATCTTCGTCTTCATCTCTTCAAGCTTGTCCCTCAGACTCGCTGCCTTCTCGAATTCCAGTCTCCTTGCAGCGGCGAGCATTTCCCGCTCAAGAAGCTCAACGAGGGCTTCCCTGTCCATCTTTCCAAATACCGACGAGTCGAAAGTGGGCGGTTCTGCCGTCTTCATCGAAGCATCGGCAACGGATGTGGCTTTCATTATCTCTTCCAGGGACTTGACGATGGTCCTGGGAGTAATATTGTGAAGCTTGTTGTACGCCATCTGTTTCTTGCGTCGTCTGTTTGTTTCTTCGATGGCTCTTGTCATAGAGCCGGTCATTTTGTCCGCGTATAGTATCACGTCTCCAAACACGTTTCTCGCAGCTCTGCCGGCGGTCTGTATGAGGGAGCGCTCGGACCGCAGGAAGCCCTCCTTGTCAGCGTCGAGCACCGCCACAAGGGAAACCTCCGGCAAATCCAGACCCTCGCGCAGAAGATTTATTCCCACGAGAACGTCGAACTCCGCAAGCCGCAATCCTCTCAAGATCTCCACTCGCTCGATTGCACCGATGTCCGAGTGAATATAACGTACCCTTACACCCATTTCCTGCAGATATTCGGTCAAATCCTCCGCCATCCTCTTGGTAAGCGTGGTAACGAGCACCCTGTCCTTTCTGGCCACACGCTTTCTTATCTCTTCCAGCAGGTCGTCCACCTGGTTGCCCACGGGTTTCACGGTAATACCGGGGTCCACGAGACCGGTGGGTCTTATCACCTGCTCCACCACCACCCCGTTACATTTCTCGAGCTCGTAGTCGGCAGGAGTGGCGGAAACGAAGATCGACTGCCCAACGATTCTCTCGAATTCAGCAAACCTGAGCGGTCTGTTGTCAAGGGCAGAAGGAAGTCTGAAACCGTATTTGACAAGGGTTTCCTTCCTGGAACGATCGCCCTCGTACATCCCGCCTATCTGAGGAACCGTGACGTGCGACTCGTCGATCACGACAAGAAATCTTCCCCTGAAATAGTCTAACAGCGTGTACGGTCTCTGACCCGGGGCCCTTCCGCTCAGGTGTCGCGAGTAGTTCTCGATACCCGGACAATAACCGACTTCCCTGAGCATCTCAATATCATACTCGGTCCGTGTTCTGAGCCTCTGGGCTTCGAGAAGCTTCCCTTCTTCTTCAAACCCCTTAAGGCATACGGCGAGCTCCTCTCTTATTAGATCAATCGCCCTCTCCACGTTCGAGTAGGCGGTGGCAAAATGCGACGCCGGGTATATTGTCGCTCTCTCCTGTCTGCGGATCACGTTTCCGGTGAGCGGGTCTGTCTCCGAAATCCTGGCGATTTCCTCACCGAAGAACTCCACCCTGACGGCGGTCTCCTCGTACGCAGGCCATATGTCGACGACCTCCCCCCTTACCCTGAAAGTGCTGCGCTTGAAGTCGACGTCGTTTCGGCTGTACTGTATTTCAACCAGCTTCCGAAGAATGGCCTGTCTTCCTGTCTCTTCCCCGACCTTGAGCTGCACCACCAGTTTCATGAATTCCTCTGGGCTTCCCAGGCCGTATATGCAGGAAACGCTACTCACAATAATGCAATCATCTCTTTCGAGAAGGGCACTCGTGGCGCCCAGCCGCAACCTGTCGATGTCTTCATTGATGGAAGCGTCCTTTTCGATGTAGGTGTTCGTGGCAGGAACGTACGCTTCCGGCTGATAGTAGTCGTAGTAGCTTACGAAGTAGCCGACTGCGTTCTCGGGGAAAAACGAACGGAATTCGCCGTAGAGCTGCGCCGCCAGAGTCTTATTGTGTGAGATTACAAGAGTGGGAAGGCCCACGTTGGCGATGACATTTGCAATCGTGAATGTCTTCCCCGAGCCAGTCACGCCCAGCAGCGTCTGATACTTGCGGCTCGCCAGGATTCCCTCGGTAAGCTCCTTGATTGCCTGTGGCTGATCTCCACGCGGCTCGTAAGGAGCAACAAGCCTGAAGGGCGAGTTAGTGCTTTTGAGAAGCCTCCGTCTTGCCATATGAATCACACCCGCGGCAGGTGTAATCTCACGGTTCCGTTCCCGACTCGCGCCGGCGCCCTATTCTGAGCTAGTAGCCTATCCTGGACGTATACGTGAGAACGACCTCCTGACCTACAGGAACCTTCACGGTGAACTCGATCGTGTTGGCATCTTTCTTCACAAATGGGAGAGAGTTTGCAATGACCGTCCACTGACCCCAGTGGTGCTCCACTACGGTGATCTCGACGGCCTCTTCCTTGTGGTTACGGAGCTTTATACGTGTGGTCTCTTCCCTCAGGGTCCTCGTGATCTGCCGGACATTTTCTGTCGCCCGTTCCCCAACTATGTCGAAAGCGTTGCCAACGTAAATCCTTACCTTCTCGCCCTTCGGCGTGTGCTCGATTGCGTCTTCCCCAACGAACTCGAGAGCCCTGTCCACGTCCTCCTTGTAAACACGCACCTTTCCCTCTGGAAGCGGTATGCCGAGACCAGCGGCCTCGGTGTTCACGAATTCGAGAGTAATCCTGACTTGGTCCGGATGGTTCATTCCGTCGTAGGTGAAGACTTTCTTTACGGCAGTCTTTGTCTCAGGAAAGAGAGAGATCTGCTTGATCTCGTTGTCCCTGACGGTGGTCGGTCTGTCAACTGAGTAAAGGTGGTATTCAAAGAAAGGTCTTTCAGTAACCATAGGTGCGGCCGCCGATAACATATCCATCCCAGCACGCTCCGCCATCTTGGGAAGCTCTCTGACCCTGTTAATCTTTCCCGCCACCAACTTGAGCTTCGCGTCCTTGTACGTCGCACCCGACGTGTTATCGACAGAAACCCATCCAGCGAGCCCCAGGTTCTGATCCTTGAGATCGGATATTGCAACGTACTCCGCATGCCAGGTCAGGCCGTCAGTGAGGTAGCTCACCTCGACCTCGTTGTCCCCGGCTGATTCAGAAAGAATCTTCCACACGAGCGTCGGTTTGGTGATTAGACCGCCCGGCAAAGAAGGAAAGCTCACGTCCCTGACGTTTTCTCGCGACACGACCGTCACATGACCCTGCTTCCCTTCCGAACCCAGCACAAGGTTCTCTGCGTCAAAGCTCAGAAGCGTACCTTCAAAGACCTTTTCGTCTTTGGTAAACACGGTGATGCGATTGTCCACGTATTTTCCGAGAATCTTCGCAGCACTCACCAGGTCATACTCGTAGTTCTGCTCCAGGATGCTCACGCCCTTGGGATTTGTCTTGGAAACAAAGTGAACCGAGGTCGGGTCAATCCTGGCCGCGATTTCCCTGAACTCAACCTGGCTCTCGCCCCTTGGAAAACTCATCTTGCGAAGGTCCTTCACAAGGGCGATATTCTCGTTGTAGACCGTGACCGCAACTTCCCCAATAGCCAGAGAGGTCACGCAGAAAAGAAAACAGAATGTCGCCAGCGCAGCGGCGAAAATGTTCAGTCTCATAGTTCACCCCCACTTGAGATTCTGGTCACGCTACTGTTGCTCGGAAGCCGCGACGATCGGCCTTCAGTGGCCGCCTCTACTTGTTTCCGCTGGTTGTTTCCGCTACTTGTTGTTTTCGGTGGCTCCAAGCGCTTCCAAGTTCTTCTGCAACTTGTCGGTCAGTTCCTCGAATGCCGTCAGCTTCTGGCGCTCCCTCTCAACGACTTCAGGCTTTGCCTTGACAACGAAGTCCCTGTTGTTGAGCTTCTTGAGCGTAAGCTCAAGGTCTTCGCGTGCCTTGAGGAGCTCCTTGCCGAGTCTCCGTTTCTCCACCTCTATGTCGATGAGACCCTCCAGAGGCATGTAGATCTCCATACCTTCCGTGATGGAACTGGCGGCGAGCTTCGGCTTTGCGACCGAGGAAGAGATTTCGGCACGATCTACCTTGCAGAGAGCCTTCAGGCTTTCTTCGTTCTTCTTCAGAATCTCGAGGCACTTGCCTTCGGCTCTTATCAGAACCGAGGCCTTTCTGCTTGGTGCAACGTTCATCTCGGAACGAATGTTCCTGATTCCGCAGACGGCCTGCTGGAGAACGGCCATCTCGCTCTCGGCTTCTTGGTCCACGTGGGTCTTAGAACTCCTGGGCCACTTTGCCCTGGTGAGGCTTTCGCTGCTGCCCGGTAACTTCTGCCATATTTCCTCGGTGATGAACGGCATAAAGGGATGCAGCAGTCTGAGAAAGTTATCCAGCACCTTGTGCGTAACGTACTGGACCGATACGTACTCCGGAGCAGTCTTGTCACCGTAGAAGCGAACCTTGGCGAGCTCGAGATACCAGTCGCAGAACTCGCCCCAGGCAAACTCATACAGCGCACGGGCTGCGCTGTTGAACCTGTATGTGGTCAAGTATCTATTGGTTTCCTTCGTCAGGTTCGAGAGCCTGCTCAGGATCCATCTGTCCTCTAACGTTAGTCTGAGCGATTTTGCGTCGACGGCCGAAGGGTCGTAGCCGTCCAGGTTGGTACTTGCGAGCCTCGCGGCATTCCACAGTTTGTTCGCGAAGTGCCTTCCCGTTTCCAGCTTCTTCGTGGAGAAAAGGATGTCCTGTCCGGTCGGGGTGAGAAGCGCCATGGCAAAACGCAAGGCATCGGCTCCGTACTCGGAGATTATGTCGATTGGGTCAGGGGAATTCCCGAGCGATTTCTGCATCCTTCGACCCAGCTCGTCCCGCACGATCCCGTGCAGATGCACGTGTGGAAACGGCGCCTTGCCGGTGAATTCAAGACCGGCCATCACCATGCGTGCAACCCAGAAAAAGATAATGTCCGGCGCCGTAATAA
>Ga0315277_10010301_pt1 | contig 11842 bp, 3 predicted proteins | sample YL17G05_15_MG_FD_203695 | JGI IMG/M metagenome (GOLD analysis project Ga0315277, IMG submission 203695) | Sediment microbial communities from Yellowstone Lake, YNP, Wyoming, USA - YL17G05_15 | ecosystem: Environmental > Aquatic > Freshwater > Lake > Sediment | place: USA: Wyoming | collected...
CTCCCCCATCCTCGGTGCGCAGAAGCCCTCCGCGGCGCTCGACCCATGGCTCCACTGTCCTATCCTCCGTGGGCCAGCAGCTCAAGTACATGCGCTGCGGATTCGAGGGATCGTAAACCAGGTCATTGGGAGCGTTGACCCCTGTCGGCAGGCTGACCTCTTTCCAGTTCGCCGCCCCATCATCGCTTGAGTACAGCGCCCCGTCAATAATCCCCTTGCCTTGTTCCCAGCCCCGGGCCACAAGCAGGAAAAGCTTTCCGCCGGGGATTAGAACGATGCGCCAGGCGTTGTGGTTGTACCCGATACCGTTGGAAACTTCTGTCCAGCTTTTGCCGCTGTCAGTAGTCTTGTACACCCCTTTGCTGAAGCCGCAGACATAAAGAGTCCGCAAGGCAGCGGGACTTGTGGGGTCAAGAACGATATGGGTGCATACGGTATTGCCAGGTATTCCTGAGTAATTCGGCATCCAGGACTTTCCACCGTTTTCCGAGACCGCCACCCCTCCGGAATAACCGCCGCTGGCTAATTTCCCGGAGCGGAACATTTTGTCCCTGGGGAGGTCGTGGCAATCGGTCCATACGGACCAGACACGATCCTTGACCTCCGGATCGAAAACCAGCCAGTAGCAGGTATTCTGCCAACCGGAAGGTATTCCCTGGAGAGTATGGACCCAGCTTTCCCCGCCATTGTAAGAGCCGAACATCCCGACATCGGTATAGGGGATGATTACATTCAGGCTGTCGAAGGGATCGAAAAAGACCCCGTAACCGCCGGTGACATCAAGCCCCCGGCTGGAATAGGATCTGTCAGCGTGATTATTGCTGTAAACCTCCTCCCACGTATTTCCACCATCCAGGGTGCGGTAAGCGGTCCCGTAATCCGTGGCATAGCAGACATCGGGATTGGTCGGGCATATTCCCAGGCTGATCGGGTTCCCGGCCCAGGATGGGCCGTAAGTAGCGTTCATCCAGGAAGCAGTCATATTGTTGCTCAGCACTCGCGCTCCATCAGCCTTATAAACCCATTTCCAGGTCTCTCCCTTGTCCGTGCTTTTCCATGTCCCGAACTGGGAGCCATTGGAAGACGAGGAGCAGGAAAGATAGATCACCTCCGGATGTTTTTCGCAGACCGCCAGTGTATTGAAAGAAGGGATATCGCTGACACTGGTATAGAGGCTTTTTTTAAGGGTTTCCCAGGTAGCCCCGAGATCTTTCGAGCGAAAAAGTCCGCCCATCACTACGCCGCTATTGGCAGTCATGCTGGACAGGACATAAAAGATCGGCCCTTCCGCACCGCTGCCGCCGTCGGCGGCAAGGAGCGGTTTATCGGGCAGGACAAGCCAGTTGATATAGCCGGTTTCCTCGTTGGCCCAGGCGGCGCCGTTACTGGTGACGGCAATTACCTCAGCCGGTTTGGCCCACCAGCTCCCGGGAAAAATAGCGATAATCTGGTCTTCCTGGTTAAACTCGGGTTTGAAATTGCGCCAGGTGGCCCCGCGGTCGTGGGAAACCAGGAGATGAGAAGCCACAGCCCAGCGCGGCTGAACCGCCAGATAAAGGTGGTTCGGGTCCTGGGGATCGACTCTTAGCATGCTGTAGCCGTACTGCGGAAGGAGGTCGTTGTCATTGACCGACTGGAACCAGTGCTCGGCGTGGTCTCCCACCATGTGCTCGGCGACTACATCCGCCGGATTCGGATTAATGAGGCTCCAGCGCACTCCTCCATCCTCCGAGCGATAGAGGCCGGTGGTCGAGGCATAAACCGTGCCCGGAGTCGAGGGATCGAACTCGAAATCCCGGATGCCGTCCCGCAGGTTGAACATGCGCCAGGATGCCCCGTTATCAACCGTAACATAAGCACCGGTCATGTCGCAGGCAATAAAAGCATGTTTCTGGTCAAAGGGATCGACAGTGGGAATGAACATGGCACCGCCGCCGCCCTGGCCCACACCGCGCCAGCCCTCTGCAGAGTCGTAAAGATGCAGGTCTTTCCGCGAGATATTGATAATCAGGCTTACGGCATCGGTTATATCGTACCTCCCGTCGCCGTTATAATCCAGATTTCCTCCTTCCGGATTGTCCCGTCCCAGGATCAGCATGGCGATTACATCAGCAATCGTCACCCGGCCATCCCCGTTGAAATCCTCCCGGTAGATTAGAGTAAGGGCCGACTTGTCCGCTCTGACTGGCCTGACCTGAAAGAAAAGCGGCAAGGTTAAGATGGCGAAAAGAGCAACCAAAGAGCAACGCAGAAAAATTCTCGACACGATTTGACTCCATGGTAAAGACGATTACAGTTTGCACACTTCAGGATTTCGGTATATGCCCACTTGTCTTCGGGCGCGACAAATCGCGCCCTTTCCGTACAAGGCGATTCAATTAATCTTATTCATGCCAGCGCCAGCTTTCGTTCAGGTTTTCTATATCCTCGAATGCGCTGGGCACACCTGCCGCCGGCCCGTAGAACACACTACCGCCGAAAGTAGTAAGATAAAGCATTCCCGGGTGATGAGGGTCGAAAACCGGCCGGTGTCCCCACTTGAAATTGTAGCCCCGGAGACGGTACCAGGTCTCGCCCCGGTCATCGCTGCGGAAAGCGGCGCTGTCAAAAGTGTTGATAATCACGGTGGATGGATTTTCCGGGTCTACCGCCGCTGCATAGACATGAGTATCCTCGCGGAAAACGAGCTTCCAGGTAGTCCCGCCATCCTCAGTGCGGTAAAGGCCCCCATGTCGTTCTATTCTGGGCTGGACCGACCTGTCCTCAGTCGGCCACGAGCTGAGGTACATCCGTTTCGGATCCGAGGGGTCGTATATCAGGTCATTGGGGGCGTTCACACCTTGCGGCAGAGCCACCACTTTCCAATTCGCCGCTGCGTCATCGCTCCGATATAACACTCCGTCAATAACATTGTTGTTCTCCAATCCCCGGGCCACGAGGAGATAGAGAGTCCCATCCGGCAGGCGGACCATGCGCCAGGCGTTGCGGTTGGAGCCTATGCCGTTCGAGGCTTGCGACCAGCTCTTCCCGCCATCTGTGGATTTGTACACCCCGCTGCTGAACCCGCAGACATAAAGGGTCCTGGAACCCACAGTGCTCGTGGGATCGAGCAGGATATGCGTGCATACCGTGTTCATGGGCATATAGGCGTTGCTTGCCCTCCAGGTGCGCCCGCCGTTATCCGAAACAGCCACGCCGCCAAGATAACCGCCCTGGGCTAATTTCCCGGAGGTGAACATCTTGGGCCTGGGCAGGTCGTGACAGTCGGCCCAGACCGACCAGACAAGATTTTTCACCGTGGGATCGAAAACCAGCCAGTAGCAGGTGTTGATCCAGTCTCCGGGGACCCCGGATATGGAATGTAACCAGCTCTTGCCGCCGTTATAGGAGTGGAACAGGCCGATATCGGTATAGGTGATAAAGAGATGCAGGCTGTCGAGAGGGTCGAAATGCACGCCATAGCAAGTAGTAACATCGAGGCCCCGGGTCGCATACGAGTTGTCAGCCTGGTTGTTACTGTATACCTGTTCCCAGGTCGTCCCTCCATTTACCGTGTGGTAGGCTGTCCCATAGTCCGTGGCGTAGCAGACATCAGAATTTGTGGGGCAGACACCCAGGCCGACCGGGCTGCCCGACCATGACGGCCCGTAACTGCGGTGCATCCAGGATTCGGAATAGTTTTTGGAGAGAACCTTACTCCAGTCCGCCTGGTATGACCATTTCCAGGTCTCGCCTTTATCTGCCGATTTGAAAATACCGTAATTGGAACCGTCGCCATAAGACCCGCAGGAAATATAGACCACCTCGGGCTTGCTCCGGCAGGACGCAAGAGTGATATACGAGGGCACGACTCCGGCGCCGTTCCAGAGGTTGGTCCTGAGCGACTTCCAGGTAGCCCCGAGATCAGTCGAGCGGTATAGTCCGCCGACAACCATGCCGCTTTCCTGCCTCATACTGGACAGGGCATAAAATACCGAACCCTCGGAACCCGATCCGCCGTCCACAGCTATAAGAGGCATATCCGGCAGGAGAAAGATAGTATACTTGCCGGTAATTTCGGAAAAGCGCAGGCAGGTTTTATCGGTGATCACGATTACCTCATCCGGCTTGCCCCACCAGGTTCCGGGGAAGATAGCCATTACTTTGCCGCTGAACGACTGGATAACGACCTGCCAGGTTGCGCCCCGGTCATGGGAGACCAGCAGCTTGGAAGGCTCTTCCCACCAGAGCTGGGAGAGTCCGATCCAGATGTGGCTCGAGTTTGACGGATCGACACGAATCTTGACTATCTGATTGTCCGGCATCCCGTCCACGGTCTCGAACCACTGTTCGGCGTGATCTCCTGCCATGTGCTCGGCGATTACATTGGCCGGATCGGGATAGATAAGCTTCCAGCGCTTCCCGCCGTCCCCGGAACGGAAAAGGCCGTTGTTTCCGGCATAGACAGTGCCTGGGGAAGAGGGATCGAACTCATAGTCGTTTACCACCGTACGCAAATTGAAATTGCGCCAGCTCGCCCCGCCGTCCGTGGTGACAAAAGCCCCGGTCATGTCCGAGGCCACAAGGACATGCGCCGGATCATGCGGGTCAATAGTGGGAATGAACATGGCCCCGCCGCCTCCTGGGCCAATACCGCGCCAGTTGACAGCGGTCGTATTCTCATGGATACTGTCCCGGGCGATATTGATAATAAGGGCTACAGCGTCGGTTATGCCGTAATGACCGTCCCCGTTGTAGTCCAGACGTGGGTCGGATGGGTTGTCCCGGCTGAGAAGGAGAAAGGCGACCGCATCGCTTATTGTCACCCGGCCATCTCCGTTATAGTCCTCGACATAGATCAGAGAGAAGCCGGACTTATCCGCTACTGACTGCTTAAATAGAAAGAAAGACAATATGGTTAAGCAGACTAATGCAGCAATTGAAAATAATCGTCTGGGCTTTCTGAACACAATTACGCTCCATGAAAAAAATCATAATTTATGCTTTAAAAAAGTCGGAAGGACACGGCATGCCGCGCCCCCTGGCAAGGTAATTCGGTTATCGATAACCTTTTTTATTCAGACCAGCGCCAGTTTTCGTTCAGGTTTTCTATATCCTCGAAAGCGCCGGGCACACCCGCTGCCGGCCCGTAGAACACGCTGCCGCCGAAAGTGGTCAGGTAGAGCATACCGGAGTGATGAGGGTCGAAAACCGGCCGGTGTCCCCATTTGAAATTATAGCCTTTAAGGCGGCGCCAGGAGTCACCGCGGTCGTCACTGCGGAAAGCGGCGCTGTCAAAAGTGTTGATAATCACTGTCGATGAATTGGCCGGGTCAATGGCTGCGGCGTAGACATGGGCATCCTGGCGGAAAACCAGTTTCCAGGTCACTCCTTGATCCTCGGTGCGGTACAGGCCGCCATCATACTCTTTCCGGGGCAGGACCGATCTGTCGGTCCAGGGCCACGTGCTCAGGTACATCCTCTTCGGGTCCGAGGGGTCGAACACCAGGTCGTTGGGGGCGTTCACTCCCTGAGGCAGGGTCACGGTTTTCCAGTTGGCGGCGGCGTCATCGCTGCGGTAGAGGACCCCATCGACTACATTCCCCTCCTCCAGGCCCCGGGCCATGAGGAGAAACAGGGTCCCATCCGGGACACGGACCATGCGCCAGGCGTTGCGGTTGTGACCGAGGCCATTGGAAGCCTCGGCCCACTTCTTTCCCCCGTCGGTCGATTTGTAAATCCCCCTTCCGAACCCGCAGACATAAAGGGTCCGCGAGTCGGCCGGACTAGTGGGGTCCAGGACAATGTGTGTACAGACCGTATTGGAAGGGATACCGGAATTACTTACTACCCAGAAGTCGCCGCCGTTATTGGAAACCGCTACTCCGCCTAAATACCCTCCACTGGCCAGTTTTCCGGAGGTGAACATCTTGGGCCGGGGCAGGTCGTGGCAGTCGGTCCAGACAGACCAGATGCGGTCTTTGACCGCCGGATCGAAAACCAGCCAGTAGCAGGTGTTCATCCAGTCGAAAGGGATTCCCTGGATGGCATGGACCCAGCTCTCTCCGCCGTTAAAGGAATGGAACAGGCCGATATCGGTATAGGTTATGAAAATATGCAAACTGTCGAGAGGGTCGAAATGCACGCCGTAGCAGGTGGTTACATCCAGGCCGCGGCTCGAGTAAGAGCCACCGGGCCTGTTGTTGCTGTAAACCTCTTCCCAGTGGGTGCCCCCATCCAGAGTGCGGTAGGCGTGGCCATCCGCGGCGTAGCAAATATCGGGATTAGTGGGGCAGACCCCCAGCTCATGAGGGCCCCCGGCCCAGGAAGGGTCGTAACTAAAAGTATACCACGACTCCGTGGAATTCTTGGAGAGGACCGCGTTCCAGTCCGCCTGGTAAGACCATTTCCAGCTTTCCCCGCTGTCCGTGGTCTTGAAGATACCGCACTGGGGCGGGTAAGCCGAGCCTACCGAATAATAATCGCAGGAGAGATATACCACCTCCGGCCTGGTCTCGCAAGTCGCCAGGAATACATACCTGGGCACCTCGCCAGTAGAGGCCCAGTTTTTGGTGAGGTCTTTGTTCACAGCGGCCCAACTCTTTCCGCCATCGGTCGAGCGGTACACCCCCCCGGCCAGGACCGAGCCTTTCTGCCTGAGTGAGGTCAGGATGTAGAAAACTGCCCCACTGTCTCCCCGGCCGCCGGCTGCGGAAACAATTCCGGTGTCGGGCATAGTCAGGGCCGCGGCCTGTCCGGTCTCTTCGGAAATGAGCCGGCCGGAATTGCCGGTGATCACAGTCACTTCTTCCGGCTTGCCCCACCAGGCCCCCGGGAAGATAGCCACGGCCCCATCATCCGGAATCTCGGAGAGCATTTGCCAGTCCGCTCCGCGGCTGTGCGAGACCAGAATCCTGGCCGGACCGTTCCACCGGGCGTGCAGGGCTATCCAAATATGGCCGCTGTTCAGAGGATCGACCAGTACCTTGTCTATCTCGGCGTCCGGCATCCCGTCTGCCGTCTCGAACGACTGTTCGGCGTGGTCTCCGGCCATGTGCTCGGCTATTACATTGGCCGGGTCGGGATAGATAAGCCGCCAGCGCACCCCCCCATCCTCCGAGCGGTAAAGGCCGGTGTTGCAGGCATAAACCGTACCGGGGACCAGGGGATCGAACTCGATGTCATCGACCATGGTGCGCAGGTTGAACATGCGCCAGCTTACCCCCTGATCGGTGGTGACATAGGCGCCGGTCATGTCGCAGCAGAGGAAGACATGGTTCGGATCGTGAGGGCTTACCCTAGGCACGAACAGGCTTCCTCCGCCCCCTGGACCCAATACCCGCCAGCCGGCGGAACCCAGGTCCACAGGATGGAGCTTGCCCTTGGCGATGCCGATTAGGAGTGCGACTGCATCCGTAATTCCGTAACTCCCGTCGCCGTTGTAATCGAGAGCCGGGTCAGCGGGGTTATCCCGGCTTGCGATGAGCAGGGCCACCACATCGGCCACACTCACCCGGCCATCCTGATTGAAATCTTCCCGAAAAGAGATAGAGAGGGGCGATTTTTCCGCCCGGACCGGTTCGAGGGCGGCGAGAAAAGCCCAGGCCAGGAAGGCCGAAAACGCGGCCGTCATTGTTTGAAAGCCTCTGCGGGACATTATCTTCTCTTGCTGAAAAGTGGTAAATATCGTTTCTTCAAGAAACTGTCGCGGCCCAAGCCCCGGCTCGCCCGGGGCGGATTAAATTTCATTCGCCCCAGCGCCAGTTTTCGTTCAGGTTTTCTATATCCTCGAAAGCGCCGGGCATACCTTTCGCCGGGACATAGTACACGCTGCCGCCGAAAGTGGTCAGATAGATCATGCCGGGGTGGTGCGGGTCGAAAACCGGCCTCTGGCCCCACTTGAAATTGTACCCCTTTAGCCTGTTCCAGGTTTCGCCGCGGTCATCCGAGCGAAAGGCGGCGCTGTCGAAGGTGTTGATAATTACCACGCCAGGGTTGGATGGATCAACCGCCGCAGCGTAAACATGGGTGTCCTCCCTAAATACCCGCTTCCAGGTCAAACCCCCGTCAATGCTCCGCAAGACTCCGCCGCCTCGCTCTTGTCCATTTCCGGGCAGAGGCCAGCAGCTCAGGTACATTATCCTGGGGTTCGAGGGATCATAGGCCAGGTCATTGGGCATGGTAACATCCTCCGGCAAATTGACTTTTTGCCAGCTTGCCGCACCATCCTTGCTGCAGTATAATGCCCCATTCACGATACGGTTATTTTCCAGAGCGCGCATCACTATAAGATAAAGGGTTCCATCCGGCAGAAGCACCGCGCGCCAGGTATAAAGGTCCCTGCCCAGGCCTTCATTGACAGTTTTCCAGGTCTTCCCGCTGTCAGTGGACTTGAAAACTCCCCGGCCTGTGCCGCAGACATATAAAGTGCGCGAGTCGGCTGGGCTTTTCGGATCGAGCAGAATGTGGGTACAGTCAGTATTGTCCGGCATGCCCTGAGTGATCCGGCTCCAGGTTTGTCCGCCATCCTCGGAAAGAGCCACGCCGCCCTGGAAGCGGTCAACAAAGCCGGGACTGCGGAACATCTTGAGCCGCGGCAGGTCATGCCCGTTGCCCCAGACAGACCAGATACGGTCTTTAACTTCCGGGTCGAACTCCAGCCAGTAGCAGGTATTAATCCACTCCTCGGGAACGCCTTTCAGTGAATGGGACCAGCTTTCCCCGCCGTTATGGCTCTGGAATAAGCCGATATCCGTATAAGTAATAAAGAGGTGGTCTTTGTCGAAGGGGTCGAAATGGACCCCGTAGCAGGTGGTGACATCCAGGCCGCGGGTGGAGTAAGTGCTGTCGGGACTGATATCGGCATAGAGCTGTTCCCAAGTCGCGCCTCCATCCACGGTGCGGCTCGCCCGGCCGTAGTCAGTAGCATAGCAGATATCGGGGTTGGACGGGCTTACTCCCAGGCCGTGGGGATTGCCGGTGTATCCCGGGCCGTAGCTTCTCATCATCCAGGCGCCTTTATAATTTGCGGAAAGGAGTGTGTTTTCCTCCGCATGGTAGACCCACTGCCAACTGCCGCCGGAATCGACGGTTTTCAGGATACCGTACTGATATTTCCCCTCCCTCTTGTCATTTACAGCCCAATAAGCCCGGCAGGAAAGGTAGGCCACCTCGGGCTTACTCTCGCAGACTCCGATTGTGTTGTAAAACGGAAGCTTTTCCACAGCCACCCTATCCGGAACAAGCCCGCTGTTAGCATTTCCCCAGGTCTCCCCCCAGTCGTTTGAGCGGTAAACGCCGCCGGAGATTTTCCCCGCTTGAGATTTAAAACCCCCCAGGAGGTAAAGAACAGTCTTTCCGCCGCCGCTCCCTCCTGCTGCAGCGACAAAATTTTCCGCAGGTAGATTGAGATTCTTTACTACTCCCCCCTTTTCCGAAATCCGGACACAAGCCCGGTCTGTAACTACTATCATCTCCTCAGACTTGTCCTGCCAGTCACCTGGGAAAATGGCCAGGACACGCTGGCCGAAAACCCTGGCTAGTTTTCGCCAGGAGGCCCCTCTGTCCCCGGAAACCAGAATATGGGTCGAGTCTTCGAGATAAAGGACGGAAAGGCTGTCTCTGTATACGCGGTAAGCGGATAAGCCGAGATATATATGATCACTGTTCCGGGGGTCTACCCGGACTCTGTCGATATTAGAATATCTGTTTAGGCTGTCGGCGGTCTCGAACCACTGGCTGGCGTGGTCGCCCACCATGTGCTCGGCGACAACGTCTTTCGGGTCAGGGTAAATCAGCCGCCAGCGCGAGCCCCGATCCTCGGAACAGTAAAGGCCGCTGTTTGCTGCGTATACCCTGTCCGGATGCGAGGTATCGAACTCGAAATCGGTAACTACCATGCGCAGGTTGAACATCCGCCAGTGAAGCCCCCCGTCAAATGTCACATACGCTCCGGTCATGTCGCAGAGGACAAAAGCATGGTTCGGGTCCGCTGGGTCAACCGCAGGCTCGAACATCGATCCGCCTCCGCCAGGCCCGATAATTCGCCATTGGCTCGCGGCCTGTTCTTTCGGCTCTCCTGTTCCCGGGACCTCGCGCCTCCCGCAGCCGGTGACTAGACACAAAAGACAGCAGGTTAAAATTACTTTTTCAAAAAAAATCCAGAACGCTCTCATCTGTCGATCTCCATGAATGGCAGCTTATGGTGAAGTGACTACTATCAGGCTGAAAGTGATCAAAAAATTTCTGTTGGAAGAAGCGTATTATACCGGGAAAATAATTTAATTTTGAATTCGAACTAATTTGTTATATTTAAGCCGTTTCCTGCGGATAAAGAAGCTCTCAAGGCAAAACTTGTATATTGAATGGCCCGCTGTTTACTGCTGAAGGCGAATAAGTTATGATTTTTCAAGCGGGGCGGGAGAATGAAGATTAGTTGCGGAATTGAATTTACTTTCTCCTGGGGATAAGTCAAGGTTAAAACCGGCAAAAGCCGATTACGGTAGTTAACCCTGGTTTATATAATGTCGGAGCTGAAAGATGAGTAAAAAAGTCATTTATTGTACGAGCTTTCTATTAAGATTAGACCTGGCGGTGATCATTCTCCTCAGCCTGGCCTGTACCGGGAAGCAAGGCCCGGTAATCGGCCTTAAGGCTGAGTTCTATCAGGGCCAGGTTTTCCTGACCTGGCAGGAACCGCCTGGGGAGCACGGCGGTACTTTCAACGTATATATGAGTGGTAAACCGATAAAAGAGAAAAACCTCGATCTTGCGCTTCTTCTGGCCAAAAGGATCGAGGCCCATTCAGCGCGCGACTGGTGGCATGATCCGCGGACTTATTTCAAGAAGGATTCCCTGGCCGAACCCGCCGGGTTCGTTATCCGGGAAGGCGGGAAGCCCCTTGATCCCTCTTCGGGTCTCTTCGTGCATACAGTTGGCCAGAAAGAGCCGGAGAAAGGCTATTACGCGATAACCATAACTGCGGATGGTGTGGAAAATCGCACACTTGTAGCTGGATCGAACTCCCTGAAACAGCCGGTCAACCAAAAACCAATGACGGGCCAGCCGATCTGGCTGGGCGAACCAGGCAAAAAGCCGTCTCCGGGAAGCGCGCAGGGGCTGCCTGTAATATTCAGCCTTCACGGTCGCGCCGGCTCTGAGCCGGTGAGCTGGCTCGCTTTCGGCTCGAAAGAAACGGGCTGGCGCGAAGGCCTGCCATTTAAGTTCCATGCTGTCCTTAAAGATGACCACCTTCTGCTAGTACCCACAGACCGCACCTGGATCAGCCGAACTCTTTCGGAATCCTGGGACCCGCGAGACCATTTCTCTCCGGTAATCGACACATTCTGGTACGGTTACAACGACCATATTTACGATAAAGGCCTGATGGCTTCGGGCACTCCCGTAAATTATACCGAAAGAAGGAACCTGTGGATCATTTCCTGGGCCAAAAATTATTTCCAGCCCGATACAAACCGGATTGTGCTCGAGGGCGGCTCAATGGGCGGCTGCGGGACACTGTCCTGGGGCCTTCGTCACCCGGAACTATTCTCGGCGCTTATGGCTGCTGTCCCGCTGGTGGGGTATTTCACGGCGGAATGGGGTGGGAGCGAGAAACGGCTTACCCCGTTCTGCGGGCTTCTGGATCGGAAGGACAGCGATGGAGTGATTCTCCGCGAGAGGATGGACTCGCGTAAGCTAGTCGAGGATGCGGCGAAAAATGGCCTGGACCTCCCTTTCCTGGTCATTTCCAATGCCAGGCAGGACTCTTCCATACCCTGGCGGCCCAATCCCCGCTATTACCGGACTTTGAACGACTCCCGCCAGGGGTTTATCGCCGGGTGGGACAACGGTTCCCACGCTA
>Ga0315277_10010302_pt1 | contig 11842 bp, 8 predicted proteins | sample YL17G05_15_MG_FD_203695 | JGI IMG/M metagenome (GOLD analysis project Ga0315277, IMG submission 203695) | Sediment microbial communities from Yellowstone Lake, YNP, Wyoming, USA - YL17G05_15 | ecosystem: Environmental > Aquatic > Freshwater > Lake > Sediment | place: USA: Wyoming | collected...
GTTCCTTGCTCGCAACGAGAAAGGTGGCGCCGCCCGTCAGGCCATCTCCCGGGGAATGAGACGGGTTACTTGAGGCCGATCTTGTCCAGCAGGCCGCGCGGCGGCACGCGATTCATCTGCACGCCGAGGTCGCGCGGCTCGAACCCCATGGCCAGTCCCAGTGCCTGCGGGAGGAACAGCACGGGCATCTGATACGATGCGCCGAAGATCGTCTCGATCTTCTTCTGGTTGGTGTCGTACATGATGTTGCAGAACGGACAAATGAGAGCGATGGCGTCGGCGCCTCGCTGAGTGATCGCCCGCAGCTTGCCGCGGCTGATGGCCAGGGCCAGCTTCTCGTCCACGGCCAGCACGCCGCCGCCGCAGCACTTCAACTTGCCCGGATAGTCCAGCGGTCGCGCGCCCATCCAGCCGATCAGGTCGTCGAGCGAATGGGGCGCCTCGCAGTCCTCGAACTCGCCGTGCGCTTCGGACGGCTTGAGATAGTGGCAGCCGTAGTGGGGCGCGAGAACGACGCCGTCCAGGCGCCGAACGACGGCGGCCTCGATCTTCTGCCGCCCGACCTCTTCCCAGAGAATGCGAACGAAGTGGCGCACCTTGACGCCGCCGGTGTAGCGCAGGCCCACCGCGGCGAGGTCCTTGTTGGTGCTTTCGAGCAGGTCGGGATTCTGCGAGAGCTCGTGAGCGGCCTCGGTCAGCGACCCGGTGCAGGCCGTGCAGAGGGCGCAGATGTCGCATCCGGCTTTTTCGGCCAGAGCCAGGTTGCGCGCCGCGAGCAGCCGCGCCGTCCGCGCATCGAGCGAGGCGATCGGATAGCCGCAGCACGCAAAGTCGTTGATGTCGGTGAACTCGATGCCGAGCGCTTTGGCTACCTTGCGCGAGGCGATCTCGTAGTGCTGCACCCGCGCAGGGATGGTGCAGCCCAGGTAGAGCGCATAGGGACGCTTGTTGCCGTTACCCGAGTCGCTCATTCACCTTCTGCCTTTCGAACAGCGTCTTGATGTCCTCGACCGTCTTGCGCAATTCCGGCAGACCCGCGCGCACCCGCTTCTTGTTGTCGAAATCCTCGATCTCGTAAATCCGGCCCATGCCGCGGATGAGTTCGGCTTGCGCCTTGAACGCCGGATGGACGATCCCTTCCTCGACCGCCATATTGCGCAACGTGCGCATGACCTCGGCCACGTGGACGCCCTGCGGGCAGCGCTCCTGGCACGTGTAGCAGCCCGCGCAGAGCCAGATGAACTCCGACTGCAGCACTTCGTCCTTCAAACCGGTCAGCACCATGCGGATGATCCGGCGCGGATTGTACCGTTCGTCAATTTCGGCGACGGGGCAGCCGGCCGTACACGTGCCGCAGGCGAAGCAGCGAAGCATCTGGCGGCCGCCGGCGCGCGAGACGACATCGAGGGCAAAACGGCGGTCAATGGCGCCGGCGGGGGCGGTGTCATCGAGGACTGGTTGCGGAGTATCAGGGGGTGCCATGAGCAGGCTCCTAGTTGAACAGCATTTCGGCAAGTGCGGCCGGCTGCTTTGATAAAAAATTCACAAGCAACAATCACTTCCTAATTGTCGCGCAGTCAAGAGCAAAAAAGTATTGACATACAGAAAAAAGTTCTCTATCTGAATACTCGTGATTTGATTCACAACCATCCGTGACACAGATTCTCAAAAACCAATGATCGCCATTGGCCCTAAACTCAAATCCATCCGCAAGGCTAAAGGCCTGACAATAGACGACTTGGCCAGAGACGCCGGTCTGTCCAAGAGCTTCCTCTGCAACGTCGAGAACGGCAACACCTCCCCCTCGCTGGCGTCTCTTGAAAGAATCGCCGTCACTCTCCGCATGCCCCTCACTTTCTTCTTCCTTTCCGACGACTCGGTCCCGCGAGTCGTCAAGCCCGACCAACGAACGCGCACCATTTTCGCCACCGATGGGCGCACCGTCGAGTTCATCTCGGCGCGGCCCGACGGCGAGATTCAGATGTTCATCCTCGACGTTCCGGTTCGCAAGCCCGGCCAGTCCGAAGTCGCGCGCCACAGCCACAAGGGCGAGGAATGCCATTTCGTCGTCAGCGGCAGGCTCGAGGCGTTCTTCGGCAACGAGCGCTTCATGGTCGAGGCCGGCGACAGCTTTCACTGGGACGGCACCGTTCCCCACAAGGTCGAAAACGTCGGCGAAGAGCCTGCGCGATTGATCGTTGCGCTGACCCCGCCGTCGTTCTTTAGTTCGTCCGAGGAGCCGCCCGCAAGCCCTCAGGACCAGAACAGGTGAACTATGGCCTCCGCAGTCAGTAGTTCGGAGAAAGTCGGGTCGGTTCTGGTCGTCGGCGGCGGCGTGGCCGGCATTCAGGCTTCGCTCGATCTGGCCGAATCGGGCTTCTTCGTTTACCTGGCCGAGAGGGGGCCTTCGATCGGCGGGGCGATGAGCCAGCTCGACAAGACGTTTCCGACCAACGATTGCGCGATGTGTATTCTTTCGCCCAAGATGGTCCAGTGCGCGCGCGACATCAACATTGATCTTCTCACATTGACCGAGATCGAGTCGGTGAGCGGCGAGGCGGGACGCTTCACGGTTCGGCTTCGCCGCCGACCGCGATTCGTCCTCGAAAAAGAATGCAACGGCTGCGGCGATTGCATTACCGCGTGCCCCGTCCCGATCGCCGGATACCTCGACTGCCGCCTCGGGGGACACAAGGCAATTGATCGCCCTTACGCGCAAGCGGTCCCCAACATTGTGGCCGTCGAGAAGCAGAAGCGGCCGCCCTGCCAGATGGCCTGCCCCGTCGGGCAAAACGCCCAAGGATACATCGCACTCATTCGAGCGGGCAAGTATCGCGAGGCGATGAATCTGATCCGCGAGGCCAATCCGTTCCCGGCGGTCTGCGGCTATGTCTGCCATCACCCCTGCGAAGCGGCGTGCGAGCGCGGGCGGTTCGACGATCCGATTGCCATTCGCGCGCTCAAGCGGTTTGCCCTGGACAAGGCGGCCGAGATGGGCGCGGCGCCGGAGCAACCCGCCTCGACCATTCAGGAGCAAGATACTTGTGCCACCCCGAAGCGTGTGGCGATTATCGGCGCCGGGCCGGCTGGGCTGGCGGCGGCCAACCGGCTGGCGCGCCAGGGCCATAGCGTAACGGTCTTTGAAGCATCAGACGTGGTTGGCGGCATGTTGCGCCTGGGCATTCCGGAGTTTCGCTTGCCGCGCCATCTGATTGACGCCGACATCGCCGCCATCCGTGCGCTGGGCGTCGAAATCCGAACCGGGATGAGACTGGGTCGCAACGTCTCGCTCGATGGGCTACTCCGCGAGGGCTACCGCGCCGTCTTCATCGCGATCGGTGCTTACAAGGGCAGCCGGCTTGGGGTGGAGGGCGAGAACCTCGAAGGTGTCGAGATCGGGTTGGATTTCATCCGGCGTTATAATCTCGGCCAGAAGGTGACGGTCGGCCGGCGCGTGGCCGTCATTGGCGGCGGCAACGCGGCGGTGGACGTGGCGCGGGTGGCCAAGCGGTTGGGGGCCGACGAGGTGACCATCGTTTACCGGCGCACGCGCCACGAAATGCCCGCCGACGCGCTCGAAGTCGCCGACGCCCTGCGCGAGGGCGTTCAGATTCGATTTCTTACCCTGCCGACGCGAGTTGTTGGAAACGACGGGCGCGTGACCGGCATCGAGTGCGTTCGCATGAGGATCTCCGACAAAAGGGATTCGAGCGGCCGGTACGCTCCCGTCCCGATCGAAGGCTCCGAACACATTCTGCCGCTCGACACGGTCCTTGCGGCCATCGGCCAGTCGCCGGATACGGGTTTTGCGGGTGAGAGTCCGCTGCGTGTTTCGCGGTGGGGTTTGATCGAGGTTGACCCCGAAACTCTTCAAACCAGTCGTGAGGGGGTTTTCGCCGGAGGCGACGTCGTCGTGGGGGCCGGCACGCTGGTCGAGGCCATTGCCGCGGGTCAGCGCGCCGCCGAGGCGATCGGACGCTGCCTGGGCGGCGAGACGCTGCCTGACCCGAAGCTTCAGGCCGGGCAGGCCGGACCGAAACGCCCGCAATGGAGTGAAGAGGATCGCGCGCAATTCGAGGCGAGACTGGCCGACGCGGGCATCGCGCCGGGCGAGCGCGTCGCCCTTCCGCACGGCGGCTACACCGAAGAGATGGCGCAACGCGAAGCGGCACGGTGCCTGAATTGCGGCCTCTGCTGCGAGTGCCTGGAGTGCGTGCGCGCCTGCAAGCGCAACGCGATGGATCACCGGCAGCGCGAGGAGCGTTTCGACGTCGAGGTCGGCGCGATCATTCTGGCCCCCGGCTATGATGCGTTCGACGCCAAGACCAAGAGCGAGTTTGGCTTCGGCCGTCACGCGAACGTTCTCACGGGGTTGCAGTTTGAGCGCATGCTTTCGGCGTCGGGGCCGACGCTGGGCCACTTGTGCCGGCCGTCGGACCACAAGCCGCCCCGGCGCGTCGCCTTCATTCAGTGCGTCGGCTCGCGCACCATGACCCGCCGCGGCCATGAGTACTGCTCGTCGGTTTGCTGCACGTATGCCGTCAAGCAAGCGACCGTTGCGCGCGAGCACGACCCGGCGGTCGAGGCGACGATTTTCTACATGGACATGCGCACGTTCGGCAAGGACTTCGACAAGTATTACGATCGCGCGCGCCAGGCGGGCATCCGATTCGTGCGGTCAGCCGTCTCCGCCGTCGAGCAAGTGCCCGAGACGGGTAATCTCCTGGTTTCCTATGTGAGCGAGTGCGACCGGGCGCAAAGCGAGGAATTCGATCTGGTCATCTTGTCGGTCGGTCTCGAACCGGCGCGCGGCGCAGTCGAGCTGGCGCGGGCCGCTGGCATCGAACTGGGCGACCACGGTTTTTGCGCGACAGCCCCCGCGGATCCGCTGCGAACGAGCCGCCCGGGGGTTTTCGCCTGCGGCGTTTTCGGCGGCCCCAAGGACATCCCCGAATCGGTCACGGAAGCCAGCGGTGCGGCCAGCTATGCGGCCGCCCTTCTCGCCGAAGCGCGCGGCACGCGCGTCGAGCCAAGGACGTATCCTCCGGAACGCAACGTCAGTGGCATCGAGCCGCGCATCGGCGTGTTCGTCTGCCATTGCGGCATCAACATCGCCGGCGTGGTGGACGTGGCGTCGGTCGCTCGCTACGCCGCGCAACTGCCCGACGTGGTGTTCGCCGAGACCAATCTCTACACGTGCTCGCAGGATTCTCAGGAACGAATTCGCCATCTCATCGCCGAGCATGAGATCAATCGCCTCGTCGTCGCTTCCTGCTCGCCGCGCACCCACGAGCCGCTTTTCCAGGAGACCGCGCGCCAGGCCGGACTCAACCGCCACCTCTTCGAGATGGCCAATATCCGCGACCAGTGTTCGTGGGTCCATGCCGCCGACCCGCGCGCCGCTACGCAAAAAGCCAAGGACCTTGTGCGAATGGCGGTCGCCCGCGCCCGATTGGCTCAGCCCCTTGAGGCGCAAACGTTTCCTGTCTCGAAAAAGGCCCTGATCGTCGGCGGCGGGCTGGCAGGCGCGACCGCGGCTCTGGCGATTGCCGACGCCGGTTTCGATGCCTTTCTCGTCGAGAAGCAAGCCGAGTTGGGCGGCAACTTGCGCCGGCTCGGTCCAACCGTTGAAGGAATCCGGCCGCCCGAATTGCTGGCCGACCTCGAAGAAAGGATTGCCAACCACGAACGCGTCCACGTCTTCACGCAAACCGAAATCCAGTCGGTCGAAGGATTTGTCGGCAGTTTCAAGACGACGCTTCGTGCGGTCGGCAACGGTTCGACCGCGCAGATCGAGCACGGTGTGGCTATTATCGCCATCGGCGGTGTTGAATCGCGCCCGACCGAGTATCTCTATGGCGCCGATCCGTGCGTCATGACGCAGCTCGAATTCGAGGCCGAACTGGATCAGGCGTCCATCCAAGTCCCGAATCGCATCGTGATGATCCAGTGCGTCGGTTCGCGCGAGGCCGGCCATCTCTATTGCAGTCGCGTTTGCTGCGCCGCGGCGATCCACAACGTCCTGCGCGCCAAGCAACGCAATCCGAACGCCGAAATCCATATCCTCTACCGCGACATTCGAACCTATGCGTTTTACGAAAAGACCTACCGCGAGGCGCGCGAGCAGGGCATCCGGTTCGTGCGATATGACGAAAACGAAAAGCCGCGCGTCGCCTCGGAGAATGGCAAGTTGCGCGTCGAGGTGCGCGATCCGATTCTCGGCCGCACTCTGGTGCTTCATCCCGACCGGCTTGTTCTCAGCGCGAGGATTGACGCGCCGGCCGACGGTGAAGCGCTCGCGCAGTTGTTCAAGGTCCCGCTGAATGAAGATCGTTTTTTCCTCGAAGCGCACGTCAAACTGCGGCCGGTGGATTTTGCGACCGAAGGCGTGTTCGTCGCCGGTCTGGCGCACGGGCCGAAAGCGATCCGCGCGGCAATCGCCCAGGCGCGCGCCGCCGCCGGTCGCGCCATGACGATTCTCTCGCGCGACAAATGCGAGGCGCCCGCAACGGTCTCGTTCGTGTTGTCCAATCGGTGCATGGCCTGTGGGCAATGTGAAACACTCTGCGCATTCGGCGCGATTTCGATTGACGCGGCCAAAGGCGCAGGGGTCGTGAACGAAGCGTTGTGCAAAGGATGCGGCGCGTGCGCGGCGTCGTGCCGCTCGAGCGCCGTCGTCGTGCGCGGCTCAAGCGATCCGCAAATCTGGACCATGATCGAAGCGTTCGCTGAGACATAACGCTGAACGCGGAATGCTGAACGCTGAGTGCTGAGTTATGACTGAAATCCAAAATTCAAAATCCAAAATCCAAAATTCCTGGGAGCCAAAGATTCTGGCTTTCCTGTGCAACTGGTGCAGCTATGCGGGGGCCGATCTGGCGGGAATCAGCCGGCTGCAATATCCGCCGAACGTGCGCGTGATTCGCCTGCCCTGCTCGGCGCGCGTAGATCCGCTTTTCATCCTGTCGGCGCTCCAGCGTGGCGCAGACGGCGTTCTCGTTTCAGGCTGCCATCCGGGCGATTGCCACTATCTGTCGGGCAACCTGGTGGCGCGGCGGCGGTTTGCGCTGCTCAAGGCTCTGCTCGACGAGGCGGGCTTTGAAACCGACCGGGTGCATTTCTCGTGGGTTTCGGCAGCCGAAGGCGGACGGTTTGCCGACCTGATTCGCGAAGTCACGGAGAAGGTACGCGCGTTGGGCCCGGCCCGCCAATTTGTCAAGACGTTGTGATGGGTTTTCGTTATGAATCCACTGGTCGCGCAAATCCGAGAGACGGCACGCCGACTGCTCGACGAAGGGCGCGTGGACGTGGTCCTGGGATTCGAGGCCGGGCCGGTCGCCTTGCGCAACGCGCCTTGCTTTGTGCGAGGCGCCGCCGAGGTGGATCGCCTGACGTGGGACCACTTCTGCGGACTGAATCTGGCTGTCTTCCTGAATCTCAGTTCGCGACGGATCGGCGTGTTCGCCAAAGGGTGCGACAGCCGCGCCATTGTGAACCTGCTCAAGGAACGCCGGCTGGTTCGCGAGAACGTCGTCATTGTGGGCGTTCCCTGCCCGGGGATGGCAGATCGCGGGAAAGTCGAACGATGGGTGGACGCGGCTGAAGTCGAATCGGCGCGCCTCAAAGGAGACAAGATCGTCGTCGTGGCCGGCGGCAAGACGTTCGAGGCCCCGATCGAGGAGATGCTCCGCGATGCGTGCCGCGAGTGCGCCGCTCCGACGCCGACATACTATGATTTGCTTCTTGACGCCGAACCGGGCCGGCCTCCGGCGACGGTTGACGCGGCTCTCCACGCGCGCAACGAGCCGCTTCACGAATCGCTCACCACAGACCGCGCCGAGCGCTGGCGGCGTTTCGAGGCCGAAGCGGCCAAGTGTCTTCGCTGCTATGCCTGTCGCAACGTCTGCCCGCTCTGCTATTGCCGCGAGTGCCGCGCCGACCAGTCCGATCCGCGCTGGATAGGCACCTCGCCCAACCCGAGCGATAATCAGCTATATCTCCTGATGCGCGCACTGCATTCAGCGGGGCGGTGCGTGGAATGCGGCGGGTGCGTCGAGGCGTGTCCGGTCGGGGTTGACGTGCGCCATCTGTTCAAGCGGCTCGAGCGCGAGGTGCGCGAGCGGTTTGGCTACGTCTCGGGCGCCGACCCGAACCAGAAACCGCCTCTGGCGACGTTTGATCAGGCCGACCCGGAGGATTTTATTACGGACGTGTAGTATTTTGGATCTTAGGTTTTGGATTTTGGATTGAGGATTGTTTGGACTGGAGCAGCAGATGCGGCGGGTGATTCTCGCAAAGCAAAAACTCAACGACCTCATCCGGCAATGGGTGGTTGAACGAACCGTTCTTGCACCGGTCAAGCAGACGACCGTTGATTTCGAGCCGGTCAGCGCGGCCAACGAGATTTGCTCCGATTATCGTAACACGCGTCTGCCGCTCAAGCGACTCTTCTTTCAACCCAGCGAGGCGCTGCTGCGGTTCGATTTCAAGGCGGCGCCCGAGCAGCGCGTGACCGAGGCGCCGGTGGAGGCGCGTCCGACCGTCGTTTTCGGCATCCGGCCGTGCGACGCGCGAAGCCTCGTGCTGCTCGATCGCGTTTTCCTGGGCCAAGACTATCGCGATCCTTATTATGCAAGCCGGCGCGATGCGACGGCCATCGTTGTCCTGGGTTGCAGCCGCGCCGCGCCGACGTGTTTTTGCACCTCGGTCGGTGGAGGACCGGCAGATCGCGCGGGCGCTGATCTTTTCCTTCTGGATCGGGGCGACATTTTCGTCGTGGACGTAATCACCGAACGCGGCGAAGCGCTTATGGCCGGGCTCGCCTTGCCCGAAGCTGACGCCGAAACGCTCGATCGCGCCGACCGCGCCGTGGCGGACGTTGCCGCGGCGATGACGGTCATTGCCGGCGTCGAACAACTCGGCCCCGCGCTGAAAGCCGCCTTCGATGATCCGCGCTGGCAGGAGATCAGCGAACGCTGCCTGGCCTGCGCGGCGTGCTCGTTCCTTTGTCCGACGTGCCACTGCTTCGACGTCCAGGACGAAGTCCTCGATCAGAAAGGACGGCGGATTCGCAACTGGGATTCGTGCATGTTCGCGACCTTCACGCTTCACGCATCGGGCCACAATCCGCGAACCGAGACAATGCAACGCGTGCGCCAGCGCGTCATGCACAAGTTCTCCTACTATCCCGAGAACTTCGGCGTTATTGCCTGTGTGGGCTGCGGCCGCTGCATTCGCGCCTGTCCGGCGGGAAACGACATGCGCCAGTGGCTGCGGACACTTGCGGAGGCCTGTGGAAAAGAGAGTCGGTAGGACAGGTTGTCGGACTTGTCGGACCTGTCACACCTGTCTGACCTGTCAGACCTGTCAGACTCGTCCGACCCACTGAGCCAGGGGTGAGAGAGACCACGTGAGCAATCCTTATCTGCCACTTCAAACGCGCATCGAAGCGATTCGAACCGAAACGGACGATCGCACGCTCAAGACGTTCTTCCTGCGATTCCTGCGCAGCGAGGATGCCGAGCAATTCCGCTATCGCCCCGGCCAATTCGCCGAAGTCTCGCTGGTCGGGCGGGGCGAATCTCCCATCGGCATGGCCTCTTCGCCGACCGACGGCGACGCGCTGGCCTTTACGATCAACCGCGCGGGGATCGTCACGACGGCGATTCACAACCTGCGCGCGGGCGACCTGCTCGGCATTCGCGGACCGCTCGGCAACGGCTTCCCCATTGAGCGCCTTGAAAGCCGCAACCTGGTCATCATCGGCGGCGGATTTGCATTCACGACGCTGCGCTCGCTCGCCGCCTATGCGATAGCGCTCGAAAACCGCCCCCGCTTCGGCCGCCTGACGGTCATCTACGGCGCGCGGCGTCCGGGCCTGCTTCTCTACAAGGAAGAACTCCACGCGTGGCAAGCGCGCGACGACATCGAGGTGGCCGTCACCGTGGACGCCGCTGAGGGTGAGTGGTCAGGGCGGGTGGGATTTGTTCCGGCCGTGACCAAAGAGGTCGCGCCGTCAGCCGAAAACGCCATTGCGCTGGTTTGCGGCCCGCCGGTCATGCTTAAATACACGCTGCCCGTGTTGGCCGATCTCGGCTTTGCGCCCGAACAGATTCTCTTGTCGCTCGAAATGCGCATGAAGTGCGGAATCGGGATTTGCGGTCGCTGCAACATCGGTCCCAAGTACGTCTGCAAGGACGGCCCCGTTTTCTCCCTCGCCGAACTCAAGGAACTGCCGTCAGAGTACTGAAAGAAGCGGACCTTCGACTCTCGACAATAGACCAAAGAATAGACCCTGTCCCTCCGTTCGGAGCGCATCCAATCGCTCGCAATGACGGACAGGGAGTACACTCTGGATTTTGGACCCGCCATTGCGTTGGGCTGTACGAAGAACGGGAAAAAGCTACTTCCGGGGGAACCAATCGAGGGGCAGCGGAGTCAAATGGCTTAAAGACGCCGTCGGGAATATCCACCACGCCGCGCGTCGAGAGGGCGGGCGGAGTTTTCTGTAGCGCCGCTGTCTGCCCTGTGGCTAGTAAAGGCCACAAATCCGACGAACATCGGAGTGGATTCTCAGTCCGAAACTTGTCATTCGCTGGGGCAATCCAAGAATTGCCCCCACCAAACCGGAGAGGAGATCGAACGATGCGGTACGCAAAATGGATCCTGGCTGTTGTGCTTCTCGTGCCTGGGGTCGCCTATGTGGGCTACAAGGCGGACGATCCGGTGCACAGGATTGATCTGGCGATGGGCGACCGCGCCTATGGGGATGCGGTCGGTTTGCTCGAGGCCGAAGTCGCCAAGCATCCTGAGAATGAAGACTTGCTGCTGCTCAAGTTGGCCGGCGCGCATGAACTGAACAAGGACTATCAGAAGTCCATCGCCGTGCTTGACCAGTTGATCGAGAGGTTTCCGAAATCCGCGTGGGCGCGAAAGGTGGAGTTTCGCAAGGCGCAGTGTCTGGCCGCGCTCAAGCAGTGGGACAAGGCCGAGGCGATCGCCGGCCGGCAGGTGCGCTACCTGGTTTCCAACGACCGCAAAATGGAACTGGCCGAAACGTACATCCGCTACGCCGACGCCGCTTTCAAGCCTTCCGATCCCGACAAGAAGCCCGACTTCGAGAAGGCGCGTGTCTTTTTCGAGAAGGCGCTCGACCTGGGCATCACCGGCGCGAAGGCCGAGGAGATTCGCTATCTGATCGGCCTGTGCCATTTCAACCTGGGGCAGTTTGACCAGACGGTTGCGCGGCTGGAGACGTTCACGAAGGATTATCCGAGGAGCAAATGGGCTGCGCCGGCGCTTTTCGAACTCGGCCTGGCGCGCGAGAGAAAAGGCGAGACCGTTCGCGCCCGCATTCATTTCCGCGACCTCATGGCCGACTATCCCGACACGACGCAGACCGCTCTCGCCTCATATGAAATCGCCAAGACCTATGGCGTTCCCAATCCGCCGTCCGACGAATCGCTGGAGCTCGGCGTCAAGGCGCTGCGCGAGTTTGTGGCCAGGTATCCCGACCACGCCAAGACGCTTCAGGCCGATTTCGAAATCGGGCAGTCGTATCAGAATCGAGGCCGCGCCGACCAGGCCGTGGCCGAGTATCGCCGCTTCATTGAACGGCATGCCCAATCGAAAGACGAACTGCTGCCGGCGGCGAAGATTCAACTCGGCTACGTCCTGCGCGGGCAGAAGAAGTTCACCGAGGCCATCGAGACGTGGAGCGCCTACCTCAAGGCCCACCCCACGCACAACCAGTGGGACAACGTGCAGCGCGAGATCATCGCGACGCATTTCGGGATCGCGCAGGACCTCGTTCGGCTGAAGAAGTATGACGAGGCACGGAAGG
>Ga0315277_10010304_pt1 | contig 11841 bp, 12 predicted proteins | sample YL17G05_15_MG_FD_203695 | JGI IMG/M metagenome (GOLD analysis project Ga0315277, IMG submission 203695) | Sediment microbial communities from Yellowstone Lake, YNP, Wyoming, USA - YL17G05_15 | ecosystem: Environmental > Aquatic > Freshwater > Lake > Sediment | place: USA: Wyoming | collected...
ACGATCTTCTCCCACAGTTCATCGGAAACTCGATATCGGTTCTTGTTCATCTGCGATCTCCTTCAGGGACCACCCTGTCCCTGAAAGGACTATCGGCAGATCAGTGGTTATTCGGATAGGCTCTTAGGTCACGGAGAATCTGTGTCAGCGGAGCGATCCCGTCGCCCGGCATCACGCGGTCGCGGTCGCCGATCTTCTCTCGCGGCGGGTCGGCGGGATAATCGTTCATGTGCAGGATCGGCATCGCCGTGGCGCTAATCTTTCGTAGGCCGTTAAAGTCCGAGCCGCCCTTGTAAATGTGGTACACGTCGCCGAGCAGGCACGCCTTCGGATGGCCGCTCTCGATCACCACGAACATGCACTGGCCAAGCCGGTACAGACTCTTGGAGCCTCCCCACAATTCCAGGATTGGCACGACACCCGTCTTATCGCCGAGGTCGAGGAGCGCCCGATACCGCTCGGCCGCCTTCATCAGGTCCAGGCCCGGCTCGTTGCTCGCACCGGCCGGTGGAGCGGCGATGCGCTTGCCGCCAATCTGGGCGAGCAGGTCCATCTCCCGCTTGACCTGCTCGACGGCCTCGTCCCGCGCCCTGTCGTCGTCCGCCACCCAGCGGCTGAAGGAGATCGCGTTCTCGACGGTCAGGCCGTGATCCTCAATGCGCTTGCGCACGTCAGCCAGTTTGCCGCCCGCCTTGACAAACTCCTGGACCGTGCTGACCCAGGGCTCGATGGCCTGGTAGCCCGCCTTGGCGGCGATGTCCACCTCTTTCTCCAGGCCGAGCTTCTGGCCACGGATCGTGCTCGTGTTCAAGCAGTACCTGAAGGGGCAGGCCCCCTTGGGCTGGGGCGATTGCGCGTCCGAGGCAGCGGCATTACGGGCCAGCAGAGCAGCCCCGAACGCAGCACCGCAGGCCCCCACGAAACGGCGACGGGACAACAACTCATTCATCATCATCAGTTCCTCACAGGGTCAGACAACAGGATATAGAGGAAAAGGCCAAAGCCCGTTCTCGGAGGTCAGCGACCTCGTGCCCGCACGCTTTGTCCCCTCCATGGTTGCGTGGCGGGCCTCTGACACCTTAGGCGATCAGCGCAAATGCCTCGGTGGCGTCCATGCCTTCGCGAATGCCGAGGGCCTTGGCCTTTTCGTTCACTTTGGTGATCTTGCGGTTCGGGAACCGGTCGAGCGTTCCGATGGGATTCTGCGGCGTGCTCTCGACGAGCGCGGCGGCCACGCCGTACCGCTGGCACGCCTCCACGTCGATCGCGGGACATGCCAGGAACCCCTTCGACCCGGTCACCATCAGGATACTGAATCCGGGCCACTTCGTCTGAATCCCCTCGACGGGCCCGTTCTTCGTCGCGTAAATTTTTGTCAGTGCTTCCATCATTTGCTCCATGAACTGAAGTGGAGTTTTGCAAAACTCCACATTGAGCACGAAAATCAGACACCCACCGGCGCCCCGAGCTGGCTTTCCATCTCGGCCAACTTCTCATCGAGCAACTCTTTCGTCTTGGCCTCCACGTTCAGCCGCAACAACGGCTCGGTATTGCTCGGCCGGCAGTTGAACCACCACTCCTTGAAAGTGACCGTCACTCCATCGAGGTAGTCCACCTGCCCGTCGGCGTAACGCCGGGCCAACTCATCCATCTTACCCTGCTTGTCGTCCACCTTAAAGTTGATTTCGCCGCTTGTGCTGTACCGCCGCAACGGCTTGACCAGCTCGCTGACGGGCTTGTCCCTCTCTCCGAGGAAATTGAGCATGTGCACGAGCGTGATCATCGCGGAGTCGGCGAAGTAATTCTCCTCATAATAGAAGTGCCCGGACAGTTCCCCGCCGAAGATCGCGTGCGTGTCGCGCATCGCCTTCTTCATGTAGGCGTGCCCGACTCGCTCCCGCCTGGGCGTCCCGCCGTACTTGATGATCTCCTCCATCACGACGCGGGTGCTCCGCACGTCGTACACGATCACCGATTTCGGCTTCTTCTGAAGAAAGTACGGCACGAGCAGCGCCGTGACCAGGTCGGCCCCGATGTTTTCCCCATTCTCATCGATCATCATCATCCGGTCCGCGTCGCCGTCGAAGCAGATCCCAAAGTCGCAGGCTTCCTTCTTGGTCGCCGCCTTGATCTGATTGAGACTCTTGTCCTTCAGCGGATCAGGATCGTGCTTGAACTTGCCCGTATGCTCGAAATTGATGTCGACGATTTCGATGGGGACATCACCGAACAGGAGCGGCACCATCTTTCCAGCCATTCCGTTCGACGCGTCGATCGCCACCTTCTTCTTCTTGAGGTCCGGCCGAAGCGACCGCAACACGTGCTTGCGATAATCGTCGGTCAGGTCGTTGGCCTTCAGGGCGCCGGTGAGCTTGCCCTTGGTGTGCAGCAGGGCCGTCGCCAGGTGCTTGATCTCCTGCAGGCCGGTATCGACTCCGATGGGAATGGCCCCCCTACCGGAGATTTTGAAGCCGTTGTACTTCGCGGGGTTGTGCGACGCAGTGACCTGGACGCCGCCGCATGTCCCAAGGTGGTTGACGGCGAAATACATCTGAGGCGTGTCGATCATCCCGATGTCGATCACGCCGACTCCGGTGGACCGGATGCCCTCGATCAGGGCCTGCGCCAGCGGCTCGCTGTGCGTTCGCATGTCCCGCCCGACGCAGAGCATTTGCGACTCCGGGATTCCGCGATCGTAGCCCTTGATCAGGGACGGCAGATACCGCGCCGTCGCGCAACCGATTTTCCACGCGTCTTCTTCATTCACCTCGTCAGGGTACACCCCCCTGATGTCGTACGCCTTGAAGATCTCCGGATTCATAGAGCTCACTCCTTTGGCCCAGCGGGCTCACCTGTCCTGTTGTCGCGCGTGTCCGCTACTCCGGAGCACGCGCACCGCAGGAGCACGGCACGTCATCCATCTACCCGCGTGCCTCAAAGCCGTACTATAAACGCCCCCGTGTGACGTGTCAACTCCTCAACCCGGGAAGAACTCGTGCCTAAGTTCTTCCGGGGGATTCCTGCATGGAATCTGCTCCGGAGGTAGTTTTTTCCTTATTGCCCGCCGAGGTGAGAGAGGCGACTCTCTCTGTCAAACCTGCCCGGCGGCAGGTCCGGGGGTACATATGGAGGTCGCTATGAAAACAGCGAAAATTCTTTGCGTGTTTCTGGCCCTGCCAATTGCCCGATCACTCCTGGCGGCGCCGACGGCACCTGACGCCCAACCGGCCATCCACTTGACAATTCCGCCCACCTGCCCACCGTCGGAGGGTCAGACGCCGTACTTTTCACGTCCATGGCCCAGCGAGGGGACCAATGATGCTTTCGCCCCGGGTGACCTGGTGGTATTGCTGAAGGACAATCCTCCCGCCTGTCCGGAACTGAGGGCAGGCCAAGTCGGGACAATCGTCTGCCGGGGCGACGTCATCCGCCCCAGTGAGTTCCTGGTGAGCTGGACCTCGCACAATGACGGTGTGTGGGTAGCCGACGCGTGCGGCGCCGCTGAGCCTGCCATCTTCCCGCCGGGCTCCGCGGTGTGGATCGATCCAAACGAAGTGCCGCTGGGGCGTCCGTTCGACGAATGCGGCACGCTGCGGAAGACTCTGGAAGGCTGCATTCTTCTGGAGGCTGAAACGGGCCGTCTCTACAACCTGCTCCCCGCAGGTGAACTCAGCCAGACCCTCGACGCCGCGAGTGAAATCCAATACGGCGACAGAGTTCGCGTCCGAGGGCTGATCAACACAACGGTTCCGGGCTCCGACGAGGTTCATATCTGTCCGCAGGCCGACGGCGATGTTCACCACCCTTTTATCACCCTGGACACAACGGCCGAAGAAGTAGATTGCTGCACAGCCACGATAGGGGATCGCATAATACAACTCCACAGGGACCCTGAGGTTCCCAACAGGCTCTTCGGGCATGTGACGGTCACGCTCCAACTGGACTTCCGGGGCAGGCTCGCCGTTGACGTAACTCCGGCGACCATGGCGGGTGGGACATGGCAAGGAGTCGCCGTGCCCGAACCAGTCGGCCCTGGCACGGCCCGCGTCAGGATTCTCGTGCAGGCTGAAGGCGTCAACCTGAGCGAGTTGTCGTCGGCCGGCGACATACCGGTCGCCGAAGTCGCGCTGGTCGTTCTGCCGGCAGAGTAGAACAGGCGGGAGGAGACAACGGAATGCTCCGGATCAGGTTTCATTGACACGGTGTCGTCCCCGGCATATATGTGGAGCCCATGGCACGGGAGAACGACAGAAATGGCGAAAAAGAACCCCGAGCGGCGTCCCGCGCTGTGTCGACGGGTCGAGACTGGCTGATCGTCCGCCGGGAACAATGCGAAGGCGAGCGAGCGCGATACCGCCGTCTTGAGACCCGGTGGTCCTGGATTCGGCTGTTCGCCTTTGTGGCGGGCGTGAGCGCGGTAGTCCTGTTGTGGGACGACCTGTTGCTCGCGGCCGCCGTCGGCGGACTCGGCCTGCTGGCTTTCGCCGCCGCCGTGGTGCGGCATGCGGACTGCGAGGACAAACGGGTGTTCATCGAGCGCACGCTTATGGTCGTGAAAGAATCTCTCTGCGCCGGCGAGCAGCGAGATCATCCCGTTCGCGCCTGGCAACGTCCGGAGGACCCGCCGGGTGCGAGGGCATCTCTCCCGACCATCATTGATCCAGGCCCCGGGTGGACCCTCTCCGATCAGGAACGGGACGACCTCGACCTGTACGGCCCGCCGGTCGGCATCTTCGGGCTGCTGAACCGGACCTCCACGGACCTGGGGGCGCGTCGACTGCGGGACATGCTGGACTCGCCGTGCCTGTCCTGCGAGCATATCCGGCAGCGTCAACAGGCCGTCCGCTGGCTCGACGCACACAACGAGCAGCGACTCCACGTGATGGCGGCCGCCACAGCATTGCGCGGGCGGTCGGGGCCTCTGGATCGACTGGTCGAGCTTCTCCATCAGGTCGAGCCCGCGCCCCGATCGATCGTATCCACGGGCATCAGAATCTGGTCCGTCTTCAGCGGACTTCTAGTGGTTTATGCGATTGCCCGCATCAGCGTGGGCAGCTACGCGTGGTTGAGGGTGTTTGTCGCGGTCCTTGTACTCAACAGCCTGCTTCTGTTTGTCCACAGGCGCACGCTCAGTCAGTTGCGAGCCGCAGTAGCGCCGTGGGCCGACCTGCCCGATACGTTGAAGCGTCTCCTGCCCGTGGCGAAGCACGCTCGTCGCGAGTTGCCGGACGACGGTCAACTGGGCGTGTTGAAGGATCACTTCGCCGAGGTCGTCGCACATGGCCGGATTCCGTCGCTTTGCGCGTGGCTGGAGTGGGCGGGATTGCACGGCGCGGTGCGCAGCGTGCTGAACATGCTGATCTTCCTGGACTTGCACGTCGAGGAGGCTGTGCTGGCGCGGGTTGTGCCGAGCTGTGACCTCCTGCTTCGCGGCCTGTCCGCCACGGCCGAGTTGGAGGCGATTTGCAGTCTTGCCTCGTTCTCCGCCGAGATGGCGACCGCCTGCTACCCGCGACCGGCAACACAGACAAGCCTTGTCGTCGAGGACGGCTGGCATCCCCTCATGCTGGAGCGGGATTCGACGCCGAACAGCATCCGCCTGACGGCCGACACAAGGACGTGGGTCATCACCGGACCGAATGCCGCCGGCAAGAGCACATTCTTGCGCATGGTGGGAGTCAACGCGGTGCTGGCCCAAGCCGGCGCCGCCGTGCCGGCCACCGAAATGACCTGGTCGCCTGTGCGACTGATGACAGATGTCAGAATCCGGGACAGCCTGGCACGGAACGAAAGCTACTTTCTCTCGGAGGTCCGTCGGCTCCGCCGCATGGTCTTGGACTCGCAGGACTCGACGCCGATCCTCGGCCTGATCGATGAGCCCTTCCGCGGCACCAACTCCCAGGAACGAATCGCCGCGAGCATCGCGCTGCTGGAGTACCTGACGGCCTCGAGCCACCTGTTCCTCGTCGCGACACACGAAGAGACGCTGGCCCAGGTCGCCGCCAAGACCGCCTCCGCCGAGAACCACCATTTCCAGGAGCATCTGCACGACGGCGGCATCACTTTCGACTACCGTCTCCGCTCCGGCCCCGCCACGACAAAAACGGCCCTGCGCATCCTGGAACGCGAGGGCTACCCGGACTCGCTCTTGGACCGGGCGCGCCAGTTGATGGCCGATGGAATGCAGGTGGCGGAACCCGACTGACCGGAGATACGCGCATGTACCCGAAAATTGGACCGGTGGCAACGTTTGGAGTCCTGTATCTCATCGGGATTATCCTCCACTTTCTGATCAGTTGGCGAATTGCGAAGAGGTACGGTCTCAAGCGGCGAGTATGGATCGTAGTGAGCGTGTGCTACCTTGTCGGCATGACCCTCGGCGCGAAACTGCTGTATGATCTTCGCCACGGCTCGGTCGACGTGACGGCGTTGTTTCAGGCGGAGCACTATCTGCAGGGAGGCTTGTGGGGCGGGCTGCTGGCATACTGGGCGATGGCCGTTCCGGCGGTGTTGTTGCTCGCTCAAGACAGGCGGTCGGCGCTGGATCTTGTCGGGCTGTCGATTCCTATCCCGTGGATCGCCGCCAAGTTGGGCTGCCTGCTCCACGGCGATTGCTATGGAAAGCCCTGCTCATTGCCCTGGGCAATCACGTTTCCTGAAGGCGCTCGCGGCGCACCAGCAGGCATACCTCTTCACCCGACGCAACTCTACGAGGTCGGCATCATGCTGGTCATCCTGCTTGTCTTCGCGAGACTCAAATCGGACCGGTGGCGGGGAACGAGACTGCTATGGTTTCTGCTTATCTACGGCTTCGGCCGGGCCGCTACCGATTTCCTCCGAGGCGATACCGAGAGCTACCTGTACCCCGGCCTGCTGACACTCACGCAACTATTATGTATCATTGCAGGCGTCGTCGCTCTACTCGTCCTCGCGTTTCTGCGTCACGGGCAGGGCCGCCCGGCCCCGTCTTGCGCCACGGATTGACACCGGACCAGAGGAATCATGGCATACGAATTCAACGGTGAAGAGTACAAGAAGGCATCGGCCCATCAGAAACAGTGGGGCTCCGGGCTGATCGAACAGCTCGACCTGCGAGGCGATGAGCGGATCCTCGACCTCGGCTGCGGCGACGGTGAATTGACAGCCCGGCTGGCCCTGCGCGTGCCGCGGGGGATGGTTCTGGGCATCGACGCTTCGCAGGGCATGATCGATACGGCTCGAAAACACGCCGCAGGGAATCTGGACTTCGCGTTGAAGGACATCGACCTCCTCGATTACGAGGACGAATTCGATGTGGTCTTTTCCAACGCTACGCTGCACTGGATCAAGGACCATCGGCGCATGCTGCGAAACGTGCATCGAGCCTTGCGAACCGGCGGTTTCATCCGGCTCAACTTCGCGGCGGACGGCAATTGCTCCCATTTCTTTCAGGTGGTCAGGAGCGCGATGGCGGTGCCGCCGTATCGCTCGGACTTCCGCAACTTCAATTGGCCCTGGTTCATGCCTACGGCAGAGGAATACCAGGACATCATGAATCACTCCGAGTTCAGCGAGGTCAGGGTGTGGCTGGAGAATGCGGATCACTGGTTTGCCGATGCCGAGGCCATGATTCGGTGGGTCGATCAGCCGAGCCTGGTTCCGTTTCTCACGCATCTTGCCGAAGCCCACAGGCGGCCGTTCCGCGACCTGGTAGTCGAGCAGATGGTCAGGGAGACTGCTCAGGAGGACGGCCGGTGCTTCGAGACGTTCAGGAGAATCAACGTTTTGGGGAGGAAACATGGTTGAGCATCGTTGTCCAGCGTGGGCAGGGTACTTTCTGGCCAATCGGCTCAGGATGCTCCTGCAGAATCCGCACAAGATCCTCGCCCCGTATGTCAAGCCAGGCATGACGGTCCTCGACTTCGGCTCGGCTATGGGCTTTTTCAGCCTGCCGATGGCCCAGATCGTCGGACCCGCCGGCAAAGTAGTCTGCGTCGATGTGCAGGCTAAGATGCTCAACGTTCTGCGCAGACGTGCCGCCGGAGCGGGGCTCGCCGAACGAATCGAAACGCACCTGTCGAGCGGGAACTCCATCGACCTGAAAGGTTACGACAACCATTTCGATTTCGCCCTCGCCTTTGCTGTGATGCACGAGGTGGAGGACCAGGCGCATATCCTCGGCGAGATTCACGAGTTGCTCAAGGGCGGCGCCCCCCTGCTGTTGGCCGAGCCCAGGGGCCACGTGAGCCTATCTGAATTCGAGCGAACGCTCGCCTTCGCCGGGGCAGCCGGATTTGTAGACACAGGCCATCCTGAAGTCCGGCTCTCCCACGCGGCGATCCTGACCAAACCCGCCGGGCAGAGCGGAGCGAGATAGAATCCGAGTCCTCTGCTCTCGCGCGGCAAGCCGCATTTCCGCTGGACTTGAGAGCGTCGCCGTGGATAATAGGCCCGCTGGTTCCGTCGAGAGCGACGTAGAGCGACAGATGAGTACAGGCGGCGGATCGAGGTTTTCACGAGCATGCTTGACGTCAGATGGTTGACAAAATGGTACGGCCGCACCCGTGCGGTGGAAGACGTCGCGTTCACCGTCGAACGAGGCGAAATCTTCGGCTACCTCGGCCCGAACGGATCGGGCAAGACGACGACGATCCGGTGCATCATGGGACTTCTGCGGCCGAGCGGGGGCGAGGTGCGGGTCCTCGGAACTCGCGTCGCGCCGGGACGGGCCACCGAGCACACGCAGATTGGCTACCTGCCCGGCGAATTCCGCATCTGGCAATGGCCGAGCGCGCGCCGCTCCTTGCATACCCTGGCCTCCCTGGGCGGCGGCGACCATGCAAAGGCCCGGCGCGCCGAGTTGGCTGAACGGCTCGGGTTGAACCTGACTCGGCCGGTGGGCGATCTGTCCAAGGGCAATCGGCAGAAGGTAGCGGTACTCTATGCGTTCCAGCATCAGCCCAAGATCCTGATACTCGATGAGCCGACGGCCGGCCTGGACCCGCTCATGCGCCAAGTCGTTCTGGACCTGATTCGTGAAGCCGCCGAGGCGGGGGCCGCGGTGCTGCTGTCGTCGCACGATCTGAGCGAGGTATCCGCCGTGTGCGGCCGCGCGGGCATCTTGCGAGAGGGTCGGCTCGTCGAGGTCGCCCCAATCGCCAGGATCGTCGAGCAGGGCGAACACCGCCTGAAGGTCTGGTTCAGGGATGGCGAGGCGGCGCCGGAGGTGCCGCTGAAATCCCTGCCGGGCGTCCGCATCATCGAGCGACATCCGGGAATGCTCCACATCGCGTACCAGGGCACAGCCGACGCGATCCTGAAATGGATCGCGCAGTTCCCCGTGGATCGCATCGCCACGCCGCAGACTTCGCTCGAAGAGGCGTTCATGCAATACTATCAGGGCCCGCCGCACTCCCCTGCCGGCAGCAAGCGGGACAATGCTCCTGAGGAGGTGCGGCCGTGAGCAGTCCCCGCGTGCCATTCCCATTCGCACTGCTGCGATTCTGGTTCTTGCGCATCCTGCCGGTGTGGTGCGGAATCGGCTTGATGATCTTCCTGGTGCAGATCGCCGTCAGCGCCATCGTGCACGACAACGCGAACGTGCGGGCGTTCCTACAATTCCTCAACATGCTCCCGTCCATCGTGAAGACCGCCCTCGGCGGCGACATGCTTCAGGCCGGCAATATGGCGGCGCTGCTGACCATCGGTTACCAGCATCCGTTCGTCATGTTCCTGTGCATGGTTTTTGCCGTCGGCGTGCCCACCGGGCTGCTCACCGGCGAAGTGCAGAGAGGGACGATGGAGCTGATCCTGAGCCGGCCCGTCACGAAGATTCAGGTCTACATCTGTGCGTGCATTCTGACGCTCGCCGGCATGTTCGGCCTGATCCTGGTCATGTTCCTGGGCACGGCCGTCGGCGTGAATATCTACCACTTCGACGTGCCGATCCCGCTCGATTTGTTTTTTCGCATCGCGATCTGCGGCGGACTTCTGGCCAGCACGTTCGGGGCCTTCGCCCTGCTCGCCGCCGCAACGTTCGAACGACTGTACGCCGCCCTGGCGATCTCCGTCGCCTTTCTCTCGCTGAACTATCTCGTGTTCCTGGTCTCCGAGTGGTGGCCCCGGGCGCACTTCCTCAAGCGTGCCACGCTCTTTTACCTGATCTACTACTCCGACCTCTTCAGCGGCTGGCCTCTCCGCAACATGGCCATCCTGGCCGCCATTCTCCTCGTGGCGGCCACCATCGGTGCCCTGATCTGGCACCGCCGCGACCTGCCCCTGTAGAGTCCAGGCGAGGTCTTCACCACAATTCAACTTGCATCGGCTCCGCAACTACAGCAAGCGCAACTTCCGGCCAGGGTGCATGACCGTTCTTGCACGGCGATCTGCGGCCGGCGTCGCTCTGGAGGTGCGTTTATCGCCTTACGGGTACCGGTGGGGAGCTTGCCCCACGCGGTCATGGGAGGTAGACTGCGTGTGCCGGTTCGGAGGATAGGGCAACGCTGGCGAGCGACCCGAGCGCCGAAGCCGGCTGTTTGGAGTGGGTTCCCAAACGCCATGTATCGTGTTTGGGATCCCGGTTCCGCCTTCAGGCGGGGGCAACCCAAGCCAGCGAAAGGCCGAACGTTACGCCGGCTGAAGCCGGAACTCCGAGCCGCGCGGGCTTGCCACGCTCCCCGCCGGTACCCACAAAGCGATAAACGCAGCATCGTCGAATAGACAGGCTGACGGATGAATCCTACAGAAGAAATCCTGACCAGACTGGAGCGGATCGAGCGGGAGGAAGCCGTGTGCATCGTTTACGCGTGCGAGTCGGGCAGCCGGGCGTGGGGATTCGAGTCGCAGGACAGCGACTACGATGTCCGCTTCATTTACGTTCAGCCGACCGAGCGATACCTGAGCGTCATGCCGAAGCCGGATGTGATCGAGCGGCCCGCTGACGAGGTGTTCGACATCTCCGGATGGGACCTCCGCAAGGCGTTGCAGTTGCTGCACCGGTCGAACCCTCCGCTGCTGGAATGGCTCCAGTCGCCGATCGTGTACCGGGAGCGCAGCGAGATCGTCTCACGGATTCGCGGCCTGATCCCGCAGTACTATCAGCCCGCGGCGTGCCATCATCATTACCTGCACATGGCGCAGGGCAACAACCGCGAGTACCTGCAAGGCGAGACAGTCTGGCTCAAGAAGTACCTTTACGTGCTACGCCCGGTGCTCGCCTGCCTGTGGATCGAGAGAGGCTACGGCGCGGTCCCGGTGGAGTTTGAGACGCTGGTGGAGCGAGTGGTTGATGACGCCGACGTGAAGACCGCCATTGAGGATTTGGTTGCCCGAAAGAAGGCCGGTGACGAGCTGAGCCGCGGCGCGCGAATCCGCGTGATTTCCGACTTCCTCGAGGCCGAGCTGACTCGCCTCTCGGCCAAAGAGCCCCCGCCCGCAACACGTACCTCCGCCGCCGACCTCAACAGGGTCTTTCGCCAGTGCCTCATCGATCTCTACGGCGGCCGCATCGACGCCGACTCACCCCGGCAAAGCGGATAACCAACGTTGACGCCATAAGCCCGGAAGGCTATACTTTGTATATCCTCTGAGGAATCCGTTATGGCAACGAAGACACGGAAGATGCGAAGCGACCAGGGCCCGGCTCCGAGCAGAGAAGTGTTGGGTGACGCCCCGGTCAAACACCACAAGGGCAAGCACAACCTGCAGGAACTGGTCGAGCGAATCCCAAAAGGGTATAAGAACCTATCCGAATAACCCGGCACAACGGTACGTGATGACGGCACAGACCAGATGAAGCATGCCGAGATAATTTGCGGCCTTCTTCTCCCACCGCGTGAAGATGCGGCGGAAACGGTTCATCCA
>Ga0315277_10010307_pt1 | contig 11837 bp, 12 predicted proteins | sample YL17G05_15_MG_FD_203695 | JGI IMG/M metagenome (GOLD analysis project Ga0315277, IMG submission 203695) | Sediment microbial communities from Yellowstone Lake, YNP, Wyoming, USA - YL17G05_15 | ecosystem: Environmental > Aquatic > Freshwater > Lake > Sediment | place: USA: Wyoming | collected...
TGGGGAGAACGCGGACAAGCCGGACAAGGACACACTACGAGACGGACCATCCCCACGCGTGTGGGGAGAACCGCCCTGCTCCGCCCGACTCGATCGTTGAACGCGGACCATCCCCACGCGTGTGGGGAGAACTCCGTAGCGGGCGACGGCGAGCGCGACGCCTTCGGACCATCCCCACGCGTGTGGGGAGAACATCCCCATGTCCCCGCGCAGTTGCTCAAAGCCCGGACCATCCCCACGCGTGTGGGGAGAACTCTGCCATCTTGAGATAGCCAAGGTTGTTCACCACTACCTATTGGGTGGCCGTTGTGTCTTCTGTTCCCGCCGTCTCGGAATCTTCCCACTTCTCCGCGACCAACCAAAGGCCGGAAACCTCCACGCCCCTTCGATCCGTGGGTCCGGAGGATTCAATCTTGTACCCTTGACAGTTGGAGTAGCTGCTGATAATGAGCAAGCCGATCTCACCGGCGTTCCGTTTGATATACTCAATGGTCTTCTCCTGTGTCCGGCGGTTCAGCGTGCCGACGAAAACGTTGGGGCGTGGCTCGATGAACCACCGTTTGAGCATCCCGCGGATAGCGTCCGGAGCATCGTGGGCAACGATGATGGTCATCCAACCAGTTCCTCCAGGTCCTTGGGAATCTTCTGGAGGAGCCTTTCCTGCTCGATCCGTTCCTTGAGGAGCGTGCGCACCAATTCGCCTCTGTCGTCGGGCTTCTGGTGCACCGCCTGGAATGCGGCCGGATACGACGTGATCTCCTTGTAGAGGTCGGCGACGTCATAAACAAGAGGCAACGTGCCGCCGTCGTGCACGAATCCCAGCGAGGGGATGTAGCCGAGTGAACAAACCACTGCCGCGCACACGGCGTACAGGCTGGCGTTGCCGGCGGACAGGGCGCGGTTGATGTTGTCTGCCATATCCCAGTTACTCTTGTCGTAATCCCGCCCCTTCCAGGTGACGCCATACTGCTGCCCCAGTTCGGCGTACTTGGCGCGTACCCGCAGGCCCTCCATGCCTCGGAGTTCGCTGATGTTGTACTGCGCCACGTCGACACCCGGAAAACGCTTGGCGAACATGCGGCGTGCGATCTCGGCTCGCCTCTTCTTGTCGGCCCACGCGGCGGCGTGTTTGCGAGATATCAGGTTGTCGTGGTTCGGCGTGATGCCGAAGGCGTAGAACCGCATGCCGTCCTCGCCGATCCAGCAGACAGGCGTGTTCGAATTTGCGCAGGCTTTTATCGCGGCGTGAGTCACAGTCGTCCCGGGACCGAGCATGATCGCCGAGATAGTGGCCACGGGCAAACGGTACACCATGCGGTCAGCACCAATCCACTTGATGCTGGAATCGTCGACCTCGAGTCTCCCATGCTCCAGGTAGATGGGTGTCCAGCGGTCCTTCGCCGGAGACAATGTCTCCAGCGGTGGTTTTTCAAAGATCGGCATCGAACCTACTCCCCGCCGACAACCCAACACCGGGTTGGACCCTGATCCTACGGATTGCGAACTGCCGTCTATCCGGGCCGCTGCTGGTCGCGTCGCCATAGCTGACCGGCTGATCGCTCAGCGAATCCGTACCCTCCTCGAATCGCGTCACTTCGACGACGGTGGTGAACTCCTCGATTGGCCGGTCACCGATCAGCACGCGCCTGGCTTCGGGTTCGGTGTCGAACAAACGGCGAAGGATTGGCTCAGCCGGAATGCAGCTCTTGCGTCCGAACCAGACACCCCAGACCGGGTCTTGCAGCGCATCAGAAACGCGCTCCAGCAAAGCCCGGTCGCCGGCAAGGATGACACCGAAGCGGGCATCGAGGAGGTATTGCCGACGGGTGAGAACCGCCTCGTCGTTCATCTTGCCACTGGCCCGGCGGGTCTTGAGGACCGTGTGGAAGTCCTCCATGCGGCGGACCGGGAGCTCAGCCGCAACGGAGCGCGGCCCTCCACGCGGGATGGCAATGCTGGTCATGGTCAGTTTCGCCAGGCTCGGCAGATCCGCTTGTTCCTCCAGCGAACCTTTGGCCAGCCCCATCGCGGCACAGATGAGACCGATTACACCGCTCTTGGTGGGGTGCAGCCCGGTGGTGCGGCGCTGGAATCGACTTTCGAAACCCCACGATTGCAGCGGAGCATCCAGCAACAGCGCGAGATACGCGGCGTCAGTCGACATGGGCGACAATCTCCTTGCAGAAGCTATCGAGGTCTGTCTCCGGGATGGCTTTCTCGAGAACCGGCTTGATGCTCCAGGTCTTTTTCATCTGCGCGTGGTGTTCCTTAAGCATAGCAACTGAAGCGTCCATCAGACCGTCATTCTTGTTTCTGGGTGCAATCGGTCTCTCAAAGGCGTTGATCAGTTGAAGAGGTTGGCCCGTGTCTTTGACAAGGCCCAGAACATAGCCCGGCAATGTGTGGGCGTTCATCGAGTTCTTACGCGCGCCAGGCACGGCCAACAGGGAGGCGCGTAGGAAGGCATCCACGACCTTGCGCTGACCATCAACCCCAAGGGCTTTCAGATGCCGTTCGTTCCTCAGCATGGTCAGGTTCAGGGCGGAGTAGCGGTAGTACACGGCCGAGGTGAATTCGATCGTGCCCATGTTGGCGGCACCGGCATCGTCACCAACCTGCTTGGCGTCCTCAACGGCTGTCCAGAAATCAATGTCATTGTCGGCTCTGTGCGTAGAGAGCGCATGACCGAACATCCCGGCTCCCTCCAGTGTCAACGAGCCTTCATTGGCCACCATCCGCCCAAAGATCGCGATGTCCGCCGCATCCTTGAGTTGCGCCTTGCCCACGGCTTTGGCGGCGATGTCATGGAAATCCTTCGTGTCCGGCTTGACGCGCTTGGCTTCGGTGATGGCCTTGGCCATACACTCGATTTCAGATGGGGAGAAATAGAGCAGCGTGCTCGTATCCGACTCGGACTCTTCTTCTGCTGCGGCATCTGCCTCTATGCCCTTCTTCTTTTTCTTGGGCGCGCTCTTCGACAAGAAGCTGTGGCAGACAGCCTCGGCGATTTGTTGTGCTGCAGATTCTGCCGGATTCTGTCTCAACAGCTCAGCCGCCAGGTCTTGGGCCGCCTTGCGTGTTCGCTCGCCTGCAAAGAGATCGGCGCGCAACTCGCGGGCGTACAGGCGAATCGCCCGCTTGAGGCATTGGCTGGAGAGGCGAGCGCGGGTGACGCCACCGAAGGTGGCGGTTTTCGGCGCGCCCACGTCGTCGCGGTTCAGGCACGAGACGGGGAACGATTGGAGGATGTGCAGTTCGATCAGTTTCATTGTGTTGGCCCTCTTGGTTTGGGTTGATCTGTTCAGGCAGTCGGCGCGATCACGAGCAGGCCGAAGCCGAAGGCTTTGGCCGAGCCGATGCCGCGCGTAAAGGCCTCGTGGAACCTGGCCGGGTCAGTGACGGCGAGCGCGCCTTCGAACTCGACGGCGCTGTGCAGGCCACGCATGCCGTGTTTCTCAAAGTACTCCCGGCCACGAGAGAAGGTCCGCAGTGACTCGGCTTCCACAGCAAAACCACTCTGCTCACCTTTGCGAGCGATCCAGCTCACAAGTTCCTCTCGGGTGCGAAGCGGGACGCGGCGACCATTCTTTTTGAAGCTGCCGTCGGCGTTTTGCACGGCGATCTTCTTAGTCGGATTTGCGCAGAGCTGAAAGGCGTAACGTCGCCGAGAGAAGTACGCGTCCGGCATCGGCTTGGTCTTCCAGCACTGAGGATCGGGCGGCGACCACTGAGGACGGGTCGGTTCGATCGGCGAGACGATCAGCAGCCGAAATCCATCGCGTTGCTGGTCGAGCCGGGTCAGGAATTCCCGTCGTTCGCCGTTACGACCGGGGAACGCTTCCCAGACCGCCTGATGCCAGTCATAACAATCGCGTAGCCGCAGCCGGGCGGCGGCGGCAAAGTCGAGGGTCACTTGCGTGAGATGCGTCATGAGGCGACCTCCGTAGTGGCCGCGGTTTCGGCTTCTGCGGGTGCGGCCCAGTATTCGCGCGCCCACCGGGCCTTCACCTTGTCTCCCCAGTACCAAAGATCAGAGAAAAGCTCCTCGTAGTTGACAGGGATGCCTTTGGCCTTGGCTGCCAGGATGACAGGGCGGAGTCGTTCCGCGGTCTCCTCGCGGTCGCAGGAGAGCAATCGTCGGAACCGGCCATCGAAGCTGCTGTACTTCGCTGCAAGGCGGCAACAGGTCGTGCCAATGTTGCCCGTATGGGTCTCTTCAGGATGATGCGCGAACAGACCGGCAACGGTCTCGTAGATAGGGCGGTCAATGCCGCCGACGCGGGCCAACAGCGGCCACGCGCGGGCTCGGCGGGCGGGATTCAGGGCGCAGCGCAGGTCGGCCATTGCGCCCCGGTCATCGCGGAGTTGTCGCAAGTGGGCCAGAAACTTTGCGGCGGCCTCCTTCGGGTCAGATTGATCATTTCTCATGCCTCGCTCTCCTTTTCGCCATTCGTCGAGTCGGCTTGTTTGGCCGGTTTGAAATGCAGCGTACTCAATCCCAGCGCATACGCCCTCATCTGGCGCGGTGTGCCGTGCGGACTGGCGTGTTCGTAGGCAGTGTGCATGGAAGCCCGGACCGCCTTGCCCCAATCGGTCCTGTGCCACTCGGCTGATGGCCCCAGCTTCCCCGGATTGGCGGCCACATGCAATAGACGTGGAACGGCTTCTTCAATGTCAGTCCAGTAATGGGCGGTGGCCTTGTTCTGAATTTGTTGCCGGCGGTCGCGGAACTCAGCGCGGTCGAGGTTGTCCCCCAACTCGCGGTGATAGACGGACACGGCCCGGCCGAGACGGAAACCTGCTGACTCGGCCCAGCGCACTCCTTGCTCGTACGCGCGCTGACTCGTTTCGCCGAGCATCGCGGCAGGGACGTGAAAGACGGATTCGATGGTGTCCACGAGCTTCGCCTTGCTGGCCGCCAAGCCACCGACCCAGAGGTCGAAGGCAGCGGCGTCAGCGACGTTTCTCAACGCTGCCGGACCGCCGTTCGTGTTCTTGTCCACTGCGATCACCGCCAGCGCATGGAGTTCTCGCCAAGCAGCTTTCTCCGCTGAGGACCGGAGCGTCACGCGTTTTGGCTGCTCTTTGATTTTGCGGGTCACGATCGTGGCGGTCGGCTCACGCCATTCGGGATAGGGCGGGTAATCCAGACCGTTGGCCACGATGAATGATCGGCCGTCGTTCTCCAAACGGATGGCTCGACTCAACGGTACAAGTCTCCCCAGATAGGTTTGCGTGGCGTTCTGAACGGCAGGTTTGTCGGACGATTTCGATGGCATTTGCTCCCAGACCGGATGTCCCCAACTGCTCTGGCCAAAGAATTCGGCAACCTGATCTTTGGTCATCAGATTGCGAGAGATTGTGTCAATCAGGTTGTCACCGCGCACTACCGCATGAAGCATGCTCCCGGCGATACAGGGTGCATGGTCGCTTGAGCCATCGCCGGGTGTTATGGTGTTGTCCCACGAGGCCACACCGATTCGCCCGCCCGGTGAGAAGCACTGAAAGGCAAGCGCCAGCAGAGCGAGGCGCGGCGCACTGAATTCGCGCTCCGATCCGCCGCCGTTGTCGAAGAGCGTGGAGTTGTTGCCGGTCGCCAAGGCGAGATCGAGTTTGCTGACAGAGTTGCCTTCTTCCCTGTCATCTTTGCCAGCGGGTTTCTTCAGACCAGGCACCTGCAAGAAGCGTTGTCTCTCACCGAACAACTCGAACGCGTCGTGCCATCGTTTGAGATACTCGAGCGCAGCAGGGGCGATCTTGGGTCGGGAGGTCTTCCAGTCGTCGTGGTCGGCCGGTCCATCGAGAGCAGCTTGGGCGACGCAGATGAGCAGGCGCATCAGGGCGATGCGCTCGTGCGGGCGGACAGCGAGGTCGCGGATGTCTTCGCCGCGCCCGAACGCCTCGCACAAACTGGCCGTGCCGGGTTGACCGTCGCCCCAGACAATCGGAATCCAGGGTTCAGTCGAAGTATTCATCGTCCTCCCTTGGTGGATGTTTGATCCGGTCGGCATGGACGCGAACTCCCTCATCGGGGTGATAGGAAAGCCCCATGTCCGTCTCACCATCTGTGGCTCGGACACTGCCATCAGTTCGCAGCACGCCGACAGCGGTGGGTTGGTGAGTGTGATTTGCCAGCCAGCCAGGTGGATTCGACAGGAATTCTGAGACAGCCCAGCGCGGCACGCGGGTGAGATTGCGGTGAATGGCTTTGGCCGCGTCGAAATCCCAGTGGCGGTCGCTGGCAGCCACAGTTTCACCGTTGAGCAAATCGAGACGGACGGTGTGGGCGTTTTGTCGGGTGATCTGGCGAGCCAAGAGCAACTGCGCCGTCGGATAGCTGCCGTAGCGAGTCTGGACGCCTTCTTCATCCGGCAAGGCCGGGTTGTTCCAAATGGTCGTGGCGTTCAAGGCCTGTCGGGCCATTTTGTCTTTCTGCTTCTCCAAGTGTTGTCGCAGCTGCGTCCATGCGCGCGGCTCGTCGGCGACAGGGTCGGCGTAGGTAGCTTCAAGGAGCGGGCGGATGTCGCCCGGCAACGAGATGGCCGACCGTCCACGCCATTGCTGGAGCGAGCGTAGGAGGACATAAGGTGCATAGACGCAGGCGCTCCTGCCAAGGGTCTTGCGAAGATCCTTCTCGGCGGCATCGCGCAGTGCGGCATCATCGAGCGCTGGCATCGAAATCCAGACTTCGAGTCGCACGCATGGACGACTTGATCGCTCGTGCCGCCAAAGACGGCCGAGTCGTTGCAGCATCATGTCAGTCGGGGCAAGGTCTGTGATGAGCAGATCGGCATCAATGTCGACACTTTGCTCGGCGACCTGGGTGGAAACCAAGACACAGCCCGCAGGGCGATCTGCGGCGTCTTTGCCCAGCCGGTTCATCCAGTCGGATTCAAGTTCTTCGCGGCGGAAGAAGGGAAAGCGGGAATGGAGCAAAGCAACCTGAGGGCCGCCCTGGCGATTGGCGCTCTGAAGTGACCGGTAAACCTCCTGAGCCTCATCCACCGTGTTGCGGATCCAAAGTACACACGCCCCGCGCCGGGCTTCACCCATCGCTTCCTCCAGCGGGAGAGGGTCGGTGATGGTCCGAATGTGGACGGTCTTGGGCGGCAGTGGTCCGCACTCTGTCTCGACCAGAGAGTCCGCAACACCCGAGACCAGCGGATACGCCGTGCTGATCCCCTGATTGTCATTGAGGCCGAGCAATTCGCGGCGTCGTTTCCCCGTCAGCGTGGCCGACAGGATGATGACGGTGCATTGGAGTTCGCGCAGCCGCTTGACAAGCGCGTCGATGAGCGTGCTGGTGTATAGGTCGTAGGTGTGGACTTCGTCGAGAACGATGACCTTCCCGGCCAAACTGAACTGGCGCACGAAGAAATGGTTCGACGCTACAATGCCGAGCAACGCTTGGTCGATTGTGCCCACGCCGAAGGGGGCAAGCAGCGCGCGCTTCGGTGACGCAAACCAGGATCGCCCGGCCCTCGCGTGTTCCGCTGCATCCGAGTCCGCAACGGCGGCCCGCAAGTGCATCGGTGGCTCGGAAGCCAATAGCCACGATGTGCTGTGTGCCAGCCGGACTGGTTCGGCGTCGGTGCAAATCTGATCCACAAACGGCTGCACCCGTTCATGAATGCGGTTGCTTGTGATTTGCGATGGCAATCCGAAGTACAAGCCGCTGGCGTGCTCATTGGCCATGAGATGGTAGGCCGCAGTCAAGGCCGCCTCTGTCTTCCCACACCCCATTGGCCCCTCGACAACATAGACTCCGGGGAATCTGACCGCCTCCATAGTGGCATTCTGAAGGTCGTTCGCCGATGTCAGAGTAGGGAACAACTGCGGGAACGAGAGCGATTCTCCTACCAAAATCCTTCTCCATCCTTTGTTCCGCAGGGCGGCGGCAGCGCTCTGCCTTCGTTCCTCGATGCTCCACCGCGAGCTCTGCGGGAAGCAATCCTCATCCGAGCCAATCCAGTCTGCCACCGTGATCAAGCCGGCGGTGAACCAGAGCGTGGCGTCCTCAGCGCCCTGATCCGGCATTGGGCCAAACTGGGCGATCAGCTCTTCCGCCAACTTGCGCCGTTCATCCTCCCACGGTTCGGGTCGGGATGACAATCGCCCCTTCAGTCTGCCATGATGAGCTCCAACAACGGCGGCCCAGTGGTCTGAACGAGGGGTTCCCAACAACTCGCGGACTGTAAACTGGCTGATCTTGGCATGGTCTTGTTCGTGGATCCCGTGCGGCAGGGAGTGGTGCGCCAGCCATTCCGGACATTTCTTCTGGAACCCGGGCGAAATCTTGCCGATGTCGTGGAGCGCCGCAAGCGTCGCGGCTCCTCGCGGTAAGTGCGCTCGCATCTGCGGCGGTAACAACCCCCACAGTGCCTCGGCAACACAACCTACATTGAGGCAATGGTCTCGGACCGAAATGCCAGGCGAACCGTTTGGGAGGGTTTTAGCCCAGCAATCCTCGTGGCGGACTACACAGTCGTCGGTCGCCACGGACTTCCGCGGTGCAGGCAAGACTCCCTCCGGCGAGGCCCCCCACGTCGGTATTACACAAAATATGTCGCCCAGCGAATCGCCACGCAATCACTTTGACCCATAGTTCCGTTCACAACACTGACCGGGGATCCCTCATGCGATTGTCCGAAGCCACGACCCTTTTCGCCCGCCAGCAGGCGGCGGACGGGCGGTCCACGCACACCCGGGCGGCGTATACCCGCGATCTTCGCGCCTTCGGCGGCTGGTTGGTCAAGAAAGCCGCCATTTCTGCGATCACTCCCGACGTTCTGGCTCGATTCCTTGTCTCTGACGAGGTGCTGCTCACCCCCTCCGGTTCGCCCCGCAAACCGATCACCGTCAACCACACCAAGTCGGCGCTGCGGTCGTTCTTTGGGTTCTGCGTGGAATCCGGCTGGGTCAAGGACAACCCGGCCCGTTTAGTCCGGTCATCGCGGACGACGGCAAGGGAACCGGCAACTCTGGCCGAGGCGGAGATCGGGCGTCTGAGGCAAGCCCTACCCGACCGAACGGAGACACTCGCCCGCCGTGGCGGGCAAGCCCAACGTGACCACCTGATCTTCGAATTGCACCTCGGCATCGGCATCCGTTTAGGGTCGCTGGTGGGGCTGAATGTGGGGGATGTGGACCTACAGGCAGGCACCCTGCACATCCGCACGAAGGGCGGGGGAGAGGACCGGGTGTTCCTCAACCGGGTGCTGGTGCGCATGTCGGGCCGGTTCCTCAGGAATGATGCCCCTGAAGCCAACTGTGGCCCTCACCCCTCGGCTTCGCCCGGGGCAGGCGTGCCCTTGTTTCGCAGCCGGTGGGGCAAGCGGCTGGGACCGCGACCGATTCAGCTACGGTTTGCCGCCTTGCGCCGGAAAGCCGGCATTGTCCGCCGCATCTCCATCCACTCCCTTTACCACACCTTCGCCACCCGGCTGTACTGCAAGACCGGCGACCTGTACCTGGTGCAGCGCGCGCTCGGCCACCGGCACATCCCCGCGACGGAGATCTATGCGCGGGTGAGCGATGACAGGCTGAGACGGGCGGTCGGCGCGATCTGATCAGTTCTGAGAGAGTGAAGGATCACGGCGCTCGCCCCACCATACTCGCCGCCCCGGCGTGCATGTCAACCGCCGGAACACCGCCGCCCTGCTCCAACTCCAAAAGCCACTTCTTGCGCCACAAACCGCCGCCGTACCCGCGCAGACCACCGTTCGATTCAATGACCCGATGGCACGGAACCACGATCGAAAGATAGTTGGCGCCGTTCGCGCGTCCCACCGCACGTGACGCACCGCTCTGTCCGATCGCCGTCGCGATTTCCCCGTAACTTCTCACCTGTCCGTACGGAATTGCGAGTAGATGCGCCCAGACCGTTTGTTCGAACGGCGTGCCGGTTACATCGGTGGGGGTGGAGAACCGCGTGCGCGTCCCCGAGAAGTAGCCGGCCAATTCACTCTCCAGTTGGTCGAGGTGCGCATTGTTACCGGGTTTAGGTCGAGATTTGTGCCGTTTCTCCACCCGCCGAAGAATCTGCTCTACGCCTCCACGGTCATGCCATTCGAGGAAGCAGACTCCCTTTGGCGTCGCGCCGGCGATCATCTCGCCCAACGGGCTGTCGAAGTCACGATAGACGATGATGGTTTCTTCCATTGAAGCTCCCTGGTGGACGGCCGTACATCCTCACAAATGCGTCACGAAATCCGCTCGGTGACTCATACCCGCACTCGTAAGCGGCGCCCAGATAATCGGTGCCCGATTCGATCAACTCCCGCGCATATCCGAGCCGCAGCCGCCTGTGGAACGCCAGCGGCGTGGTCTGCAATTGTGTCTTGAAGTACCGGCGAACCGTCGAGATATCGACCTGCGTCATCGACATCAAGCGGCGCTGGTCCAGCCGCTCGTTGCGATGCTCACGCATGTACCGCAGGACTACACCGAGCCATCCCGGCAGCACGTCGGGGAATTGCGCCGCTTTGCACCGTTTGCACCCGCGCAGACCGGCGCCAATCGCTTCCTCCCGCGTGGGGAAGAACCGCACGTTCTTCAAGTGCGGCCGCCGTGCCCGGCATGATGGGAGACAGTAGATCTTCGTCGAAAGCACACCCACATAGAACTTACCGTCATACGAGGCGTCATTCGACGTCATCGCCGCAACCATCGTCTGGTACCCCAGCGCCTTCATGCCGCCAAGAAACCCGCCGCCCCCAGTTCGGTCTACCGATTTTCGGGCATGGATGTGCCGCGGACTACAGAAGTGATGCGAGATACCTCGATTGCGGTGCCCACCGGCACATCACGACCACGGAGACCTATGCGCGGGTCTCGGATGTTGCGCTCCGACAGGCTGTCGCCTCCGCTTGAATGGCCGTTCTCACGGGCATTCGGAGGGTGCTTCCCTATCTCGTGAGGTACTCATGATTGCCGGTCACCCACGCGAAGTGCAGCGATATCCCCGACCGTGGTTCGACTGGCACCACGGTCTCGGGCGCGGCGTTGCGCCCAAAGAGCATCACGAACTGTTGGTAATCCTCGAAGTGTTCCCGCGTCTGACTGAAGGAATGCACCAGCATCACGGCATGCGCGGCGTTGTAACGCTGGGCCTCGATCAGCGCGGAGGCGGTTCGATGCAGCAGTTGATAGTGAATGCCATCCAGCTGCGAAATCGGCAGTTCGAGAGTGCTCGCAAGGAAGTCCAGCCGGCGACTTTTCCCGGACGATGGCTCGGCCTGCCATTCGCGTACCCGTTTGTCAAACGGCTCATTCACCTTGCCTTCGACCGCGATTGAGACCAACTCCCGTCCAGCGCGGGCCAAGACCCACACGTCGTTCTGCGACGGACGCGCTCCCCCTGGCAATGGCACCTGATGCTCGGGAATCGCGAGAAGCACCTCGATGTCACGAAACTGCGGTGACGACCGCAAAACAACATCCACCTCGACGGGGAAACCGTTGGCCTCAGACCAGGAGTACGCCAGCGTCTTGGCGGAGTACGCCGTGCGCCAGTGCTTCTCGGGGGCAGCAAGGAAGTCCCGCCACTTCTCTGGGTCCGTGCACGGAATGTAGATATTTGCCATGAGGATCCTCCCAGATTGAGTTCGGAGGACCACCAATGAACACTGAATTGGTTTGGTCTGGCGGCAGTGGTCTCCGAGCGCTGTCGGCCGAGGCTCGGGCACCGGCACATCACGACGACGGAGATCTATGCGCGGGTGGGGGAGGCGGCGCTGAGGCGGGCGGTCGCCGTTCTCTGACGACATGCGGAGTCGGTGATTCCGTGAGGTTGCCGCCGCAATCAGGGCAAGGCCACTTACCTCGTCGACCGCGAC
>Ga0315277_10010308_pt1 | contig 11837 bp, 11 predicted proteins | sample YL17G05_15_MG_FD_203695 | JGI IMG/M metagenome (GOLD analysis project Ga0315277, IMG submission 203695) | Sediment microbial communities from Yellowstone Lake, YNP, Wyoming, USA - YL17G05_15 | ecosystem: Environmental > Aquatic > Freshwater > Lake > Sediment | place: USA: Wyoming | collected...
AGGTGTTCCTGGAGAAGCCGGTCGACCCGAAGCGGCTGGTGCAGGCCGTCACGGGGGTGATCAAGGGCTAGAGGTCTTCGCACGCCCGAAACGCAGGCCGGGGCAGCGCCCCGGCATGAGGGTGAGAATGGCGGTCGCCGCGGCGACCCTATACGCCGCACAAAGCACGAAGGGTCATAACGCATGCTTCCACAAGTTTTGAATAAGAGCGACCTCGGCGCGTGGATCGCGACGCTGGCGAAGTCCCGGAAACTGGCGGGGCCCGTCCTGAAGGAAACTTCGGTCGCGGACCGCACCGACGAGAAGTTCGCCTGGGAATACATCGTGGACCCGGCCGACGTGCGGCTGGACTACACCACGACGGTCCTGGGGCCCAAGAAGTTCCTCTGGCCGTCGCGCCAGGCGGTGATGACGTATGCGCTGGCGGGCGCCCCGAACCCGCAGCCCATCATCGAGCACGAGCCGCAGGTCCTTTTCGGCGTCCATCCGTGCGACATCACGGCCGTCGCGACGCTCGATGCGGCGTTCGGCAAGGACGTTCCCGACCCGCATTACCTGGCCCGCCGCGCCGACACGGCCATCATCGGCCTCGACTGCGCCGCGCCCTGCGACGAGACAAGTTTCTGCCTCGACATGAGGTCGCTGTACCCCGAGTCGGGCTACGACATCATGCTCACGCCGCAACGCGACCAGTACTTCGTCGAGGTCAAGACCGAGTTGGGGCAGCAACTCCTGAAGGGCGCCAAACTCCAGCCGGCCAGCAAGCAGGACATGGTCGCGCGGCAGGCGTTCACGGAGGAAAAGCGCGGCAATTTCCACTACCAGTTGCCGTGCGAGGTGAAGTACCTGCCGGAGGTGCTGGACGCCTCGTACGACAGCCTCGTGTGGGAAGCGATCGCGCGGCGGTGCTTCTCGTGCGGGTCGTGCAACACGACGTGCCCCACCTGCTATTGCTGGGACGTGGTGGACGACATCTCGGCCGACCTCTCGAAGGGCTGCCGCGTGCGGCGGTACGATTCGTGCCAACTCGACCCGTTTGCCGAGGTGGCGGGCGGCGAGAACTTCCGCAAGGAACGCTCCAGCCGCCTCCGGCACAGGATGTTCCGCAAGGGCAAGTACATCGTGGAGCAGACGGGCCGCTCGGGGTGCGTGGGTTGCGGTCGCTGCGAGCGGGCGTGCGTGTCCTCGATCAGCATCAAGGAAACGTTCATTCAGATCGCGGGTAGCCGTTAACACTTAGCCGCCCACCTTGGTGGGCGCGTGTTGTTGTGGTGCGAAGGGCGAGGACGGCGGTCGCCGCGGCGACCCCACATTGGAGCAAAACTGTGACACAGGTAGCCATTGACATTGCGAAAGGCGCCACGGCGCCGAGCCCGTACGTTCCGCGGATGGCGCGGATCCAGGCGGCCGAGCAGATGACCGACACGGAGCGGTTCTTCCGCGTCCAACTGGAGGGCGCGCCGCTGGTCTACGAGCCCGGCCAGTTCGTCGAGGTCATGGTCTACGGCGTCGGCGAATCGCCCATCAGCATCTGCTCCAGCCCCACGCAGGGCGACGCGTTTGAACTGACCGTGCGCAGCGTTGGGCTCGTCACGAACGCCCTGAAGACGTTCAAGGCGGGCGACTGCTTCGGCGTGCGCGGCCCGTTCGGCAACCACTTCGATTACGACGTCATGAAGGGTCAGGACGTGATCTTCGTGGCGGGGGGGCTGGGCCTGGCGCCCACGCGGAGCCTCATCCGCTACGTCCTCGACAAGCGCAAGGACTACGGCAAGGTGACGATTCTCTTCGGCGCCCGGGAGCCCAAGTGGCTCCTCTTCCGCCAGGAGGTCGAGCAATGGGCGAAGCGCGGCGACGCGGACGTGCACGTGACGGTCGACCGCGCCGACGCCGGGTGGAAGGGCAACGTGGGCGTCATCACGCGCCTCTTTAACAAGGTCCAGATCGACCCGGCGAAGACGTGGGCCGTCATCGTCGGGCCGCCCGTCATGTTCAAGTTTACGGTCCTTGAGGCGCTGGCCGAGGGCATTCCGGAGCACCGCATCATCTGCTCGCTGGAGCGGAACATGAAGTGCGGCGTGGGCAAGTGCGGCCACTGCCAGATTCGCGGCACGTACGTCTGCCGCGAGGGGCCGGTCTTCACGTACGAGCAGGTCAAGCGCCTGCGCGAGGGCATTTGATTTGAAATCTGGTATCCGGTATCTGGTATCTGAGATCTGAGATTTAAGATTCAAGAAAATCTGGGATCTGAGACCTAAGATTCAAAAAAATCTGAGATCTGAGATTTAAGATTTGAGATTTCAGATTTCAGATTCAAGAACAGTGCCGGGGCAGCGCCCCGGCAACGGTTGGAAGAACAGCGGTCGCCGCGGCGACCCTACACGAAAAGGGTGGCGCCATTATGGCCAAGCCGGTACTGTGCATCGATTCGCTGTCGTGCTGCGAGGGTTGCGGCCTCCAGATCCTGAACTGCGAGACGGACCTGCTGCCGATCCTCGCCGTGGCCGACATCGGCCGCTTCCGCGAAGGCTCCGACGGCGACGTGGACCACTACACGGTGGCCTTCGTCGAGGGCTCGATCGTCACGCCGCACGACATCGAGCGGGCCCAGGAGATCCGCGCCAAGTCCGACATCCTCGTGGCCCTCGGCGCGTGCGCCACGCACGGCGGCGTCAACGTCATCAAGAACTTCCAGGACCCCGACGATGTGGGCAAGTACGTCTACGGCGAGCGGCGCACGTGGTTCCCGCACGTGGCCGCGCGGCCCCTGAAGGCCGAGGTCAAGGTCGACGCCGAGATCCCCGGCTGCCCGATCAACCCGCGGGAGTTCCTCGAGGCGGCCAAGTGCATCCTCATGGGCAAGCCGTTCAAACTGCCCAACTACCCCGTGTGCGTCACGTGCAAACTGGCCGACAACGTGTGCCTGTGGCACAAGGGCGTGCCGTGCCTGGGCATCGTGACGCGGGCCGGCTGCGACCCGTACATGTGCCCGAGCGCCGGGCACAAGTGCATCGGCTGCCGCGGCCTCGTGGACAAGCCCAACACGCAGGCGGCCAAGGACGTGATGGCCGAGTTCGGCCTCTCGGTCGACGACGTGCTTCGCGAGTTCCGGCTGTTCCAGGGGATGTACAAGGAAGTGGCGCAGGAGTCGTAGGCGCCGGGCCTGGTTGGCCGCCCCTTCCGCCACGGCGGATCTTCGAGTTGATGGGCGCGTTTGAGGTTGAAACGGCAAGTTGATCACGGGTTGCGAGCAGCCCGTGGCACATGATTGGAGTAAGGCACACATGGCGAAGTCATCGAAAACGATGGATGTCCGCGTCGACTACGTCACGCGCGTCGAGGGCCACGGCAACATCGTCGCCAAGGTCGAGGACGGGCAACTCGTCGACACGAAGTTCGAGGTCACCGAGTCGCCCCGCTTCTTCGAGGCGATGCTGCGCGGCCGGTCGTGGCAGGACACGATGTTCCTGACGACCCGCATCTGCGGCATCTGCGCGTGCGGCCACGGCACGGCCAGCCTCAAGGCCACCGAGGACGCCATGGGCCTGAAACTCTCGGAGCAGGCCACGAAACTGCGGAAGATCGTCCTCCACGCCGAGCAACTCCAGAGCCACTGGCTGCACATCTACTTCCTCGTGGCGCCCGACTTCTTCGGCGCCCCGAGCGTCATCCCGATGGCCGCCACGCACACCGAGGTGGTCCTGAGGGCGATGCGCCTGAAGCGCCTCGCCAACTATATCTGCGAGGTCCTCGTCGGCCGCCACGTCCACCCGATTTCGATGGTCCCCGGCGGCTACATGAAGTTGCCGAGCGTGCGCACGCTGAAGGAACTGCGGGCCCACGTCGCCGCCCACGAGGCCGACGCCTGGGCCACCGTCGACCTCTTCGGCACCCTCAAGATGCCCGAGTTCTCGCGCGAGACCGAGTACGAGTCGCTCCGCGACCCGACGGAGTACGCTTTCTACGGCGGCGACCTCGTCACGAGCGACGGCGACAAAGCCAAGCCGCGCGACTATAAGAACATCATCCACGAATCGATCGTCAGGCACTCCAGCGCCAAGCACGTCAAGAACAAGCGCTCCAGCCTCATGGTCGGGTCGCTGGCGCGCTTCAACAATAACTCCGCGCAATTGCACCCCAAGGCCAGGGAGGCCGCCGCCCAACTCGGCCTCAAGGCCCCCAACTACAACACGTTCCACAACAACACCGCCCAGGTCATCGAGAGCATCCACTGCTTCTACGAGACCCTGCGGCTGATGGACGAACTCATAGAGGCCGGCATCCAGGACGAGAAGCCGCCGCTTCAGTGGCCCAAGGGCAAGAAAGGCTGGGGCACGGGCCTGACGGAAGTGCCTCGCGGCACGCTGGCCCACTCCTACGAGTACGACGAGAACGGCATTTGCATCAACGCCAACCTCGTCATCCCCACCAACCAGAACCTGGCGAACATCGAGGACGATTTCCGGGCGTTCATCCCGCAACTCCTGGCGGAAGGCAAGTCGCAGCAGGAACTGACCCACGCCCTGGAGATGCTCGTCCGGGCCTACGACCCGTGCATCTCCTGCTCGGTGCACCTGGTGACGGTGAACTTCAAGTAAACGGTGGCGCCTGTAGGCCGGGGCAGCGCCCCGGCATAGAGACATTCGCGCGGCGGGCCGTCTTGCCTGCCGCGCGCTCTTTTGCGCGGCGCTAGTACGTCGCTGCGGCCTTGGCGGCGGCGGCCGCGGGGCGCTCCTCGGGGGCGAGGCGGGCGTCGAACTCCCTCATCGCGTCCTGCGAGGCCTTCTCGGCCGGCACGCTCTTGCCGCTGACCTGGGCGGCGAGTTTCCGCAGCGCCTCGGCCCACTGGAAGAGGTACCTCGCGGCACGTCTGGCGTCCACGCCGGGCGGCACGAGGCCCGAGGCCTGGATCCGCCACGCTCCGCCCTCGGCCGTGAGGTGCAGGGGCAGCCGGCCGCGCGGCGTGTAGGCCAGGGCGATGCCGCCCATCTCGACCACGGTCACCCGCATGGGCCATGACGGGTCGCGCGGGAAGATGTCGACGCGCGAGGCGTCATTCGTCTCGAACGCCTTCCACGCGTCCGCGCCGTAGGCCGCGACCACGGCCTTCTGGAACTCGTAGGCGGCCTGCGTGGACTCGAAGATCGCCAGCGCCAGCACGAGGTCTTCCTCGGTTCCCGCGAAACAGGCCGCGTACGCCGCCTTGTCGCCATCGGCCAGCGCGTGGTGCCAGCGGACCACGGCGGGGCGCGGCCCGATGACGTCGGCGGTCTGGCGCGCGGCCGGGGATTCGGGCGTGGCGGCGCATCCGGCGGCGGCGACGGCGGCAAGCATGAGGGCGGCGAGGCGGGTGGCGGGGGCGTGCATGGCGTCTCCCTTCATTCGTGCGTCGGGGGTGCTACTGATTTTACGAAAAAGGGGGCAGGGAGGCGAAAAGAAAGCGCGGCGGGCCGCTTGGACCCGCCGCGCGAAAAAGTCACTCCTGCGACCTGCAACGGCTGATGACGCCTACTTCGACGCCGGGGCCTTCGACTCGGCCGCAGGCGCCGTGGTCTCGGGCGCCGTGGAGTCTTTCGCCGGGGCCTTGGGATCGGCGGCCGCCGGCGCCGCACCTGCCGGGGGCGCGGCCGGGGGCTCGGTGAGTTCGCGCGGCAACTTGGCCCATTGCTCGGCCGTCAGGACTTTTCCGCGGATGTCGGCGAGCATCGCGGTGCGGATTTTCACCAGGGCGGCCATGCCGGTCTCGCCCTCGTCCTTGATGCCGTCGATGTCCTTGGCGGCGGCGTTGCAGATCTCGCGGATCTTCGCGAGTTGATCGCCCGTCAGGTCGACCTGGGCCATGGGCACCATCAACTGGCGGAACGCGATGAACCCTATCCAGATGCCCCGCTGCTCGGGCGTCAGGATTTCCAGCATCCCCTTCTGGCCCTTCATGATGACGTTCATCCGTTCCTGGAAGATGGGCATAGCGTCGGTCCGGGCCTTCAACAAGGCGGCTTCGTCCTTGGACGCCTGGGCGGCCTGAAACGCTTTTTGGAACGCGGCCAGTTTGTCGGCGTTGGTCTTCTGCCACTCGCCGAGTTGCGTCATGATGGCGGTGGCCGCCTCGGTCAGTTTCGTCACCTGCTCATCCGTGAGTTTGCATTCCCGGACCATGATGGCCAGGTCGCCTTCGACGGCCGGCTTGGGCGTCGCGGGCGCTGCCGGCGCGCCGGCGGCTTCGGGTTTAGCGGCTTCGGACTTCGGGGCCGCAGGGGATTCCGCCTTGTTGGCTTCGTCGGCCTTCTTGGCCTCCGGGGCCGCCGCGGGCGCCTCGGCCGCCAGCACCGGCGCGATGGCCACCGCGGCCAGAAGGGCCGCGCTCAGGAACCATGTCCAGCATCTCATCGTTACGGTCTCCAACCAGGCGCCCGTTCATGAGTTTGTCGCCTGCGCCAGGGGCGCCCCTTGCGAGGAGACGACGCGGCCCGTAGGGCCGCGCGATACACTATCAACGCGCCGCCCGCACGGGCCACGCGCAACAAAACCTATTATAGGCCGCCGCGCCCCCAAAGGGCCGCTATTTCTCGGCGGGCTTCTTCTCGGTGGCCGTTTTAGCGCCGCCGGCCTTCTCTGCCGGCTTGAGGGCGTCTTTCTGGGCGGGCGTCAGCAGCGCCTCGATGTCCTTCTCCAGTTTGCCGCGGACCTCGTTCTTGGCCTTGTCGGCGGCCATTTCCTTGGCGGCCGCGTCGCACAGTTCGCGGACCTTCTTGTGCTGGTCCTCCGTCAGTTCCGCTTTCCTGTACCGCGCCATGGCCTGGCGGTAGAGGGTGAACCCTTCCCAAGCCTGCCGCTGCTCGGCTGTGAGGATCGCCTTGATGGCGGCCGCGGTGTCGGCCACGATTTTCTCGCGGGCTTCGTTGAGGGCCTTGATCTCTTCGCCGAGTTTCTTGGTGGCTTCTTTATCGCCCGATTCCCTGGCTTTCTTGAGGGCTTCTTGGGAGGCCTCCAACTTCTGCATGTTGTCCTTTCGCCAGGCGGCGAGGGATTCCTCCCGGGCCGCAAGTTTGGCGGCCAGTTCGGTTTGCTGCTCGGCGGTGAGTTTCGCTTCGCTCGCCATGATGGCGTACTCGCCCTTCAGGCCCGCCGCCGACTTCTCCTTGGCGGCGGCCTTTGCTTTCCCCTCCGCGGGGGCCTTCGCTTCCTCGGCAAGGAGAGCGGGCGCGGCAACCAGCACCGCCACTGCGAGGGTCACGACCAACCAAGTTGCCTTTCTCATCGCGGCACTCCAGGCGCGGCCGTTTCCGTGATCGCGGTCCTCACCCCGGGGCCGTGCGGTGCGAGGAACTGTCGGCGCCGAGGCCGCCCGCGCGGGCGGTTCGGCGCCGCGTTGTCTCCCGGATGTTTCCGGCGCCCCCTCCGGCGCCGGCTGAGTCGGACGGAGGCTACTTGCTCTCGCCTTCCGGCTACTTCTCGGGCGCCGGCTGGGCTGCGGCCGGTGCGGCGGTCGGCGGCGCAGGTTCAGTCTTGGCCGCGGGCTTCCGCGCGGGCGCGACGGCGGCCTTCTGCTCGGGCGTCAGGATGACTTCGTCGATCGCGAACTTCACCTTGCCGGGAGCGGCGGCGCGGGCCGTCTTGCTCTTTTTATCGTCGGCGCTGAGGCCGGCCAATTCCGCCGCCGCGGCCTTGCAGACGGCCTTGATCTTCGCCTGCTGCTCCTCGGTCGGATTGGCTTTCTTGTAGCGGCCGATCGTGGTCTGATACAGTTTCACGCCCTCCCAGTCGGCCTTCTGCTCGGGCGTGAGGGCGGCCAGGATGGCGGCGTCGGCCTGGGCCAGGACGGCGTTGCGATCCGTATCGAGGGTTTTCAGGTCGGCGCTGGCCTTCTTCTTGGCGGCGTCATCGGTGCCGGAGCGGGCGGCCTTGGCGGCGTCCTGGGCGGCCGTGAGTTTCTCGCCGTTGGTCTTCAGCCACGCCTCCAGGGCGGCGACCTTTTCCTTCACCTTCTCCTTAAGCGTCGCTTGCTGGTCGGCCGTGAGTTTACACTCCGCGATCATCTGGTCACCCTCGGCCTGGATGGCCTCGACGGAGCCTTTAGCGGGGGCCTTAGGGGCGCCGGCGGCCAGGGCCGTTCCCGCCACAAGGGCGGCGAGCATTGTAACAACGATGAGCCGATTTACGGTTGCCATTAAGCGATCCTCCTGAATGTCATGTCCGGTGACTCGGGAAAAGTGTCTACAAGCCGCATATTATGCTTGGGGAGCCCGTCTTATTGCAATCGAAAACTCAGGCTTTTGGGTTTGCCACGCGGCCCACAAAGAGGATGCAGCCGCTCTGCGTGTCGCGGATGAGGAAGACGAACGGGTGGTCGGCCCGGAATTTCACCGGCGGGGCGGGCATGGCCATCCTTTCTATCACCACGGCCGTGGCGGCGGCGGCCTCGGTCCCCTCTTCGTTCACGTCGACAAACGCCTTGTGAATCACGGCGCTGATGAAGAGGTCCTTCTGGCCGTCCATGCCGCTGAAGTCGGCCTTGCTGCTAAAGGCGTCGGTCATGCCCATCGCGGAGAGGGTGTCTTTGAGCATGAATTGCGCGGTGGTCGTGAACTTGGGAACCGTGACCTGCACCTCCTGCTTTCGGATTTTCGCTGTCCACGCGGCGGCGTTCTCGGCCGAGAGGGTCTTCTCCAGCGCCGCCAGGCCGTCCCTGGCCTTCGGCAGGAGGACCACCATGGAGAGGGCGTTGCCCTTGTAAGGCATTTCGAGGGCCTGGAACTCGCCGCCGTCGAGATAGCCGAAGCGGCCGGTCTGGTTCATCATCGGCGCCGAGACCTTCTCGCCGCCCGCCGCGAAGAAGTCCTGGTCCGTCGTCGAGGTCTTCTTGAACGGGCTGGCCCAGTCGCCCTTGAAGTAGATGGCGTTCGTGAGGACCAAGCGCGTGTCAACGGTCAGCACCCCTTGCTGGATCAGGTCCTTGATCTTGTCGCGGGTCTCTTTTTCGACCCAGCCGTTGATGGTCTTGCGTGCGCCCTCGGTGTCCCTGACGAAGTCCACTTCTTCCAGGCCCGCGCTGTAATTGGTCTTCAGGCAGCCAAGAAAATCGGGGAGCCACGTATAGCCTTTCTGGCCCCACAGGGCGTTGGCCGCGGCGAGTTCGTAGCCCTGTTTCTCGCGCGTGCCGGAGAGGCCTGCGAGGAGTTTGGCGTTGGCGGCATGGATCGACTCCGGCTTGGCGAGACGGTCGGCCGGCAGGCGCAGGACCTTGGCCATCTGGGCGGCCGTTTCGCCGCGAGCCCCGGCCCAGGTCATCGTCAGGGCCGTCGAGATGCTCTGCGGCGAATAGAAAAGGTTGCCCTTCTCGGCGGCGAGTTGAGCGTACAGGTCGAAGGCGAAACCGTTGACCGCGCCGGAGATTGCCGCCACGTCTGCGTCAACCTCTTTGGCCCGGGTCCGCGGGGCGGCCGGAGTCGGCGCTGCCGCAGCCAGGATGACCGCCAGGCCGGCCAGGAGAGCCAGGCCCGCGCAAACAAATCCGTTTTGTGGCATGACGCGCTCCTTCTTTTCTTCCGGCGACGCGCAGCCGGCCGCCTCAGTGTTCGCTGCCTGATTACTATGATTCATTCCGGGGCCCGGCAGTTCCAGAGAAAAGTGCGGGGGAGGTTCCGCCTCCGCCTTTTCGCTGGACGCGAGGGGCGCCGGCTTCTAAAACGTGCGAAGCCCCCGTCGGGTCGCGGCCTCAAGGTTGCATTCGCGCGGCGGGCAGAAGGAGGCATCCCATGGCGAGAAAGCGTCCGTTGAGAATCGGCGTCCTGACGGGCGGCGGCGACTGCCCCGGCCTCAATGCCGTCATCCGCGCCGTCGCCAAGACCCTGATGCATGCGCATGGGGCCGAACTCGTCGGGTTCCTCGACGGCTACGAGGGCCTCGTCCTGGACCGCAGCGTCCCCCTCGGCTGGGGCGCCGTCTCCAACATCCTGACGCTCGGCGGCACGATCCTGGGGACCTCGAACACCGCCGACCCGTTCCGCTGGGCCGAGAAGCGCGGCGGCAAGGTCGTCATCAGCGACCGCCACCGCGACGCCCTGCGGACTTTCAGGAAGCACCGACTCGACGGCCTTGTCACTATCGGCGGCGACGGCACGATGGCCATCGCGGGTAAACTCATAGAGGTCGGCATCCCTATCGTGGGCGTCCCGAAGACGATCGACAACGACGTGCCGGGCACCGAACTGACCTTCGGCTTCCAGACGGCCGTCAACGTGGCCACCGACGCGCTGGACCGCCTGCACACGACCGCCAGCGCCCATCACCGCGTGATGATCGCCGAGGTGATGGGCCGTTACGCCGGCTGGCTGGCGCTGCACTCGGGCATCGCGGGCGGGGCCGACGTCATCCTCATCCCCGAAATCCCGTTCCGCTGGGAGCCGATCTTCGAGGTCTTCCGGCAGCGGGCCAGGAAGGGCAAACGCTTCAGCATTATCTGCGTGGCCGAAGGCGCGCGCCCGGCCGGCGGCGACATGATCGTCGCGCGGCGCGTCGAGGGCAGCCCCGACCCCGTGCGCCTCGGCGGCATCGGGCGACTTGTGGCCGGCACCGTCGAGCAGCAGACCGGCATCGAGGCCCGCGCCACGACCCTCGGCTACGTCCAGCGCGGCGGGACGCCGTGCCCGTTCGACCGTGTCTTTGCCACCAGCCTCGGCTTCATGGCCGCACGGCTGGTGGCCGAAGGGCGGTGGGGCCGCATGGCTTCCTGGCAGAAGGGGCAACTGGCGGACGTGGCGATCAAGGACGTGGCGGGCGGCTGCCGCAAGGTCGAACCCGACAACCCCCTGCTGGCGGTGGCCCGTGCCGTCGGGACGAGTTTCGGCGAGTAGCGCGGCGGCTAACCGGCAACGTCATCAGATGTGGCACGGCTGGCTTGTTCAGCCGTGGGGAACCTCTGCGAAACTCCCCACGGCTGGACAAGCCAGCCGTGCCACCCGGCGCTCGACGCTACAGGCGTACTACGCTCGGGGCTCGACATGTGAGTTCGCGCTGTGCCCCCGCAAATTCACGGTTTCGCCGCGGTCGGCACGGCGTCCTCGGACCGCGTGCGGAAGTAAAAGTCCGCATCTCCGGTCGCCAGGTCGCTGATGACGCGGACCCTCCAGTGATACCACGTGTTGGGGGCGAGTTGCTTCAGGTCCAAGATGTCTCCCGTGAGCACCGCGGGGGATTGCGGCTTGAAAGGATTGAAGTCCGTGGAGTTCGTTTCGGCCAAGTTGGTGCCGAGGGCGATCTGCTTTTCCTGGCCGGCCGCCTTGCGCGGGTCCTCCACCTGGCCCACCTCGAAAAGCTTGAACGTGACGGTGCCGGGCGAGCGGAGGGCGGAAGGCAGTTTCCACCGGAAGACAGGCTTGCGGCTGGCCTCCTGCGTCATGTCCGGGGGCTCGACGGCCTGGATCTTCCTCTCGGCCGCGGCTTCGGCCGCCGAAGAGGCGGCCGACTTATCGGAATCCGAGCGGCACCCTGACGCCAAGGCCAGGGCCGCCACCATCAGGACCAGCCTCGTACGCGCCATATTCTGTTCCTCACAGAGCGTTGCCCGGAATCATATCGGCAGGCTGACGCCTTTGGCTAGAGGCTTGATTGGCGTGTTTTGCGCGCCACCGGGCGATACAGCGTGTCGCGTTCGACGGGCTCGCACCCGGCCGCCTGGATGAGATGCTCGAGGTCCGCCGCCGTCAGGCCTTGCGGCGTCGCGGCGCCTGCGGCGTGGGTGATCTCTTCGCGCACGACCGTGCCGTCGAGGTCGTCGGCGCCGAACCTGAGGGCCACCTGCGCGAGGTCCGTCGTCAGCATGATCCAGAACGCCTTGA
>Ga0315277_10010309_pt1 | contig 11835 bp, 6 predicted proteins | sample YL17G05_15_MG_FD_203695 | JGI IMG/M metagenome (GOLD analysis project Ga0315277, IMG submission 203695) | Sediment microbial communities from Yellowstone Lake, YNP, Wyoming, USA - YL17G05_15 | ecosystem: Environmental > Aquatic > Freshwater > Lake > Sediment | place: USA: Wyoming | collected...
TTCCCTCAGATCCCGATAATCCAGTGCAAAATCACCCCCGTCCACTGCCGCGAGCCTGGATTAGCCGCAAATCAAAAGAAAGTGGCGACTTGCCGGTGTTGCCCCCTCCCCACTGTCTGAACTGCAGGCCGGGCCTGATACTGCTTGCGTCGGTGCCCGTAATGCGCTATGATTCGTCGCCTTTGACCCAGCGGGGTCGTAGTTCAGTTGGTTAGAACGCCGGCCTGTCACGCCGGAGGTCGCGAGTTCGAGTCTCGTCGGCCCCGCCATTAATCCCATAAAAATCAATAACTTGCCCAATCCATCAAAAACCACTTTCAGCTCCAAAATCTCAGGGTGCGCCCAGGGTGCGGAATTGGAGAAAAAAATTAGCTCTCCTCCACCTTCTCCCTTTCAGCATCCGGTTTCGGCGCTCCGGCAACTTGGACGTGATTACGTGGTACGACTCCAAGTCGGGAAGCAATACACACTCCGTGGGGCAAAAGCAGCCCAACAGGTTTGGTCTCTATGACATGGTGGGAAATGTCTGGGAGTGGTGCGCGGATTGGTACGGAGAAAGCTATTACGGTAGTTTTCCTGCAACGGATCCTAAGATCTTCTTTTTCATTGTTTGGCCTTGGATTATGGCGCAATAATGGTCGGCACCGGGTTGCTGTGCGCTCACCATTAAAGACCTGGCTCCTCAATCCATAGCCTGATATGCCGTGCAAGGGGAAACAAGTGCCGAAGATTAAGAAAAAATCAGCCGAAAATGGTACCACCACGGCAAATCTTGGATTCGAGGCCAAGCTCTGGGCCGCCGCGGACGCGCTGCGGAATAACATGGACGCGGCCGAGTATAAGCATGTAGTCCTCGGGCTGATCTTCCTCAAGTACATCTCCGACGCCTTTGAGGCGAAACATGCAGAGCTTGAAGCGCAGCGGAAGCAAGGTGCCGATCCCGAGGATCCTGACGAATACCGGGCTGTCAACATCTTCTGGGTGCCGAAGGAGGCACGCTGGACGCAGCTTAAGGCGAATGCGCCGCAGCCGACCATCGGGAGGCTGGTGGATGATGCGATGAGCGCCATTGAGCGCGACAATCCCTCCCTCAAGGGCGTTCTGCCCAAGGAATACGCCCGGCCGGGACTCGACAAGCAGCGGCTCGGGCAGATCATCAACCTGGTGAGCGACATCGCGTTGGGCAGCGCCGCCGACCGGGCAAAGGACACGCTCGGTCGCGTGTACGAGTACTTCCTCGCGCGCTTCGCTAGCGCCGAGGGCAAGAGCGGCGGCCAGTTCTACACGCCGTCGCGGGTGGTTCGTGTACTGGTCGAGATGCTCGCGCCTTACAAGGGCCGCGTATATGACCCCTGCTGCGGCTCGGGCGGCATGTTTGTTTCGAGTGAAAAGTTCATCGAGGCTCACAGCGGCAGGATTGGCGACATTTCCATCTACGGCCAGGAATCCAACTACACGACCTGGCGACTCGCAAAGATGAACCTCGCCATCCGCGGAATCGACGCGCAGATCGCCCACGGCGACACCTTTCACAACGACCGCCATCCCGATCTCAAGGCCGACTACGTACTGGCAAATCCTCCTTTCAACGACAGTGACTGGCGTGGCGAGCTGCTGAGGGATGACAAACGCTGGGTGTATGGCACACCGCCAGCCGGCAACGCAAACTTCGCCTGGGTGCAGCATTTCATCCATCACCTGGCGCCCACCGGGCTCGCGGGCTTCGTACTCGCCAACGGATCGATGTCCTCTAATCAGTCGGGCGAGGGAGAGATCCGCAAGGCCATGATTGAGGCCGACATGGTGGATTGCATGGTGGCGCTACCGGGTCAGCTCTTTTACTCGACGCAGATCCCGGTCTGCCTGTGGTTTATTGCGCGCAATAAGAGGAATGGCCGCTTCCGCGACCGGCGTGGAGAGACGCTTTTCATCGACGCCCGCAAGATGGGAACAATGGTTGATCGCGTACACCGTGAGCTTACCGACGAGGATCTCGCCAAGATTGCCGGCACCTACCACGCCTGGCGCGGCGACAAGGACGCGGGCAAGTATGCCGACGTACCTGGCTTTTGCATGGGTGCGAAGCTGGACGACATGCGCAAGCATGGTCACGTTCTCACACCTGGACGTTACGTCGGCGCCGAGGCAGCCGAGGACGACGGCGAGCCTTTTGAGGAGAAGATGAAGTGGCTCACCGCGACGCTTCAAAAGCAGCAGGGGGAAGCCGCGAAACTGGATGCGGCCATCGCCACCAACCTGAAGGAGCTTGGGTATGGCTGCTAGCTCCCTCATCGACAACGCCGACATCGTGATGGGTCAATCGCCACCAGGGGAGACCTGTAACACGATCGGATTCGGTCTTCCGTTGCTGAACGGTCCAACTGAGTACGGGCCACACCATCCATCGCCACTGCAATACACGACTGATGCCAGAAAACGTTCGAAGGCAGGAGACATTCTGTTCTGCGTTCGAGGATCAACCACGGGGAGGATGAACTGGTCGGACCGCGACTATGCAATCGGTCGCGGGGTGGCGGCGATTCGGCACAAAAAGAAAACGGAGTTGCAACCTTTCGTCCGAGCGGTAATAGAGTATGGATTGCCAGGGCTATTAAATCAGGCGACAGGCTCGACCTTCCCAAATGTTTCGGCCGATCAGCTTGCGGGTTTATGGTGGCCGCCGCTCGGAGATGACGAGCAACTCGCCATCGCCCACATCCTCGGCACGCTGGACGACAAGATCGAGCTTAACCGGAGAATGAATGAGACGCTGGAGGCGGTGGCGCGGGCGCTCTTCAAGTCGTGGTTCGTTGACTTCGATCCTGTCCGGGCTAAGGCTGAAGGCCGCGATCCTGGCCTGCCGAAGCACTTGGCCGACTTGTTCCCGGATTCGTTCGAGGACTCGGACATGGGGGAGATTCCGAGGAGATGGGATGATACAAAATGGGGATCGATTGTGACTCTGGAATATGGAAAGAGCCTTGCGGGATATGCCAAAGCCAATGCGGCATTTCCGGTGTACGGCACGAATGGCAGAATTGGAAGCAACTCAGAGCCGCTCTGCAACCATCCCGGAATTATTATCGGACGAAAGGGAGCATACCGTGGCGTTCACTTTAGTCCAACACCGTTTTTTGTGATAGATACGGCCTTCTACGTCAAGCCTAAGGTTGCCGCCGAACTACGTTGGGCCTACTACGAGTTACTCAGGCAGGACATCAACAGCATGGATAGTGGTTCAGCCATTCCATCCACAAGCCGAGATGATTTCTATAACCTGCCTGTGCTGTTGCCGCCATTTGAGGTTCAGGCGGCTTTCACGCGATCCCTGAATCCATGTTGGTCTCGGCAGGAAGCAAACCATGCCGAGTCCCGCACGCTCGCGACCCTGCGCGACACGCTGCTACCCAAGCTCATTTCCGGCGAGCTGCGGGTGAAGGATGCGGAACGATTTGTGGAGAAGAAGATATGAATGAACTGAAAACCTGTTTCAAGCGAGTAGATTACGACCTTTCGGGGCTTCTCCACTATATCGACATCGGCGACATAGGATTGCCGGACATTCAGCGGCCGTTCGTTTGGAAAAATCTGAAAGTCCGTGACCTGTTCGACTCGATGTACCGGGGATTTCCGGTCGGGTATCTTCTGTTCTGGGCAAACGCCGCTGTTAACGGAGTCAGGCAGATCGGGGCCGACACTAAACGGCATAATGTGCCTGCATTGTTAATCGTGGATGGCCAACAGCGGCTGACCTCATTGTACGCCGTGTTTCGAGGCAAAACTGTCCTTGATGAGAACTATCGCCAACGGAAGGTCGAGATCGCGTTTCGGCCGCGAGATGGAAAATTTGAGGTTGCGGATGCGGCAATTCGCAAAGATCCCGAGTTTATTCCAGACATATCAGTACTCTGGGCCTCGGGCAAATCGAGTTGGAGCCTGGTCAACGACTTTCTGAGGACTCTGGAAGCCAAGCACACGCTTACGGATGCCGATAGGGAAGCCATAAGCCATAATCTGGACCGCTTGTTTGACCTGCAAAAGTACCCCTTCACAGCTCTTGAGATTGCTCCCACGGTCGAGGAAGAACAGGTAGCTGACATTTTCGTCCGCATCAACAGCGAGGGCGTAAAACTGAATCAGGCTGACTTCATTTTGACCCTGCTGTCGGTGTTCTGGGATGAGGGACGGAAGGATTTGGAGACGTTCAGCCGGATGTCTTATTACCCACCGAAGGCCGGCGATCCACCATCCCCATTCAATCACTTCATCCAGCCTGGGCCAGATCAGCTTCTGCGGGTGGCCGTGGCAATCGGCTTCATGCGCGGGCGGCTCAAGAGCGTGTACCTGGTATTGCGGGGAAAGGATCTGGAGACAGGGGAGTTCTCCGTAGCGCAGCGAGAGGCGCAGTTTTCCCGCCTGATGGAGGCTCAGGCGGCTGTGCTCGACCTCACCAATTGGCACCAGTTCCTGAGCTGCCTGGTTGGAGCTGGATTCCGGTCTGGGGAGTTGATCTCATCGCAGACTGCCTTGCTGTATGCCTACGCTTTTTACCTGATCGGCCGAAAATATTTTCGTGTACCCGAGCATGTCCTTCAACGCCTGATCGGACGCTATTTCTATGCAACGACACTGTCGGGTCGCTATACTAGTTCGCCTGAGACGGCGATGGATGGCGATCTCAACCGCATCAAAGACGCTGCGGATGCCGAGGCTTATCTGGCAGTCATGAATAAGATCATAGCTGACACGCTGACCGCGGATTTTTGGAGTATTACGCTTCCAAACGCCATGGACAGCTCATCTGCCCGGAACCCGGAACTGTTCGCATACCACGCCGCGCAGAATAAACTTGGGGCACCGGTGCTGTTCTCGCACAAGAAGGTGTCGGACTTGCTTGATCCGGCCCTAAAGACCAATCGGAAGGCACTTGAACGGCATCACCTCTTCCCGCGTGCTTGGTTGGAGAAGCAGGGTGTCACGGACCTGAGACAGATCAACCAAACCGCTAACTTCGCACTGCTGGAATGGCCGGATAATTCCGGCATCAGCGACGACGCCCCTGCGGAGTATGTGCCGAAACTGCTGCCTAGATTCTCCAAGGAGGACTGGCATCACATGCATCAAATGCACGCCCTTCCTGAGGGATGGGAGTCTATGCCCTACGATGAGTTTCTTCAAAAACGCCGTGTACTCATGGCGCAGATCATCCGGTGGGGGTTTGAATCTCTGTCATGAGTACTTTCACGGAATCCTTCGTCGAAGAGGCCGCACTCACCTGGCTGGACGGACTGGGCTACGAGGTATTCCACGGCCCTGAGATTGCGGCGGGAATGCCGGCCGCCGAGCGCAGCGACCCGAACTACCGTGAGGCCGTGCTGGAGAGGCGTCTGCGCCAGGCGCTTGTGCGCTTGAATCCAGAACTACCTGCCGAGGCTCTGGAGGATGCCTTCCGCAAGCTGACCCGCACCGATGCACCTTCCCTGGTGGAACGCAATCGCGCTATGCACCGGATGCTGGTCGATGGTGTATCCGTGGAGTATCGCAGACAGGGCGGGTCCATTGCGGGCGCACAGGCACGGGTGATCGACTTTGACAGGCCAGATGGCAACGACTGGCTGGCCGTCAATCAGTTCACGGTCGCAGAGGGACAGCATATTCGCCGCCCAGATGTGCTTGTGTTCCTGAATGGGCTGCCGCTCGCGGTAATCGAACTTAAGAATCCGGCTGATGAGAACGCCACCATCTGGACAGCGTATCATCAGCTCCAGACCTACCAGGCGCAGATCCCTGCGCTCTTTACCACCAACGAGGCGCTGATCGTCTCCGACGGCGTTCAGGCGCGCATCGGCACGCTCGGGGCAGGGCAGGAATGGTTCAAGCCCTGGCGCACAATTTCGGGGCAAGAGAACGCAGCGCAAAGCCTGGTCGAGTTGCAGGTCGTGCTCGAAGGGGTGTTCGAGAAGCGCCGGTTCCTGGATCTCGTGCGGCACTTCATCGTGTTTGAGGACTTTGGTGGCGGCAAGCTCTCCAAGAAGATGGCAGGCTACCACCAATTCCATGCGGTGAACGTGGCAGTGGAAGAGACTCTCCGTGCAGCCCAGGCGGCTGCCGCAGCTATGGCCGCGGAGACGGCGGCGTCATACGAGGCGGGGCGCAAACCAGGTGGTGATCCCGGCGATCGCCGGATTGGCGTCGTCTGGCATACCCAAGGGTCGGGCAAGAGCCTGACCATGGCCTTCTACGCGGGTCGCATAATCTTGCACCCGGCAATGGCAAATCCCACAATCGTGGTGCTGACCGACCGCAACGATCTCGACGACCAGCTCTTCGGCACCTTCGCCCGCTGCCGCGACTTGCTGCGCCAGCCCCCCGTACAGGCTGCTGATCGCGCCGATTTGCGCGAGAAGCTGAAGGTTGCCTCTGGAGGCGTGGTTTTCACTACGATCCAGAAGTTCTTCCCCGAGGAGAAGGGCGACCGGCACCCGGTGCTCTCGGATCGACGCAACATCGTTGTGATTGCCGATGAGGCCCACCGCAGCCAGTATGATTTTATCGATGGCTTTGCCCGGCATATGCGCGATGCGCTTCCGAATGCATCCTTTATCGGCTTCACCGGAACGCCCATTGAACAGACCGATGCCAACACGCGCGCAGTCTTCGGCGATTACATCAGTGTCTACGACATTCAGCGGGCGGTCATAGACGGAGCCACGGTTCCGATTTACTACGAGAGTAGACTTGCGAAACTGGAGCTGAAAGAGTCCGAACGGCCAAAGATCGATCCTGAGTTCGAGGAGGCAACCGAAGGCGAGGAGGTTGATCGCAAGGAAAAGCTCAAGAGCCGTTGGGCGCAGCTCGAAGCTGTAGTCGGATCGGAGAACCGAATCAAGCTGATCGCATGGGATCTGGTAGACCATTTCGAGAACCGCCTGGCAACAATGGACGGCAAGGCGATGGTTGTTTGCATGAGTCGCCGCATCTGCGTCGAGTTGTACCGGGAGATTGCGGCCCTGCGGCCGGCATGGCATCACGAAGACGACGATCAGGGCGCGTTCAAGGTGGTGATGACTGGCTCGACGTCCGATCCCCTGGACTGGCAGCTCCACGTCCGCAACAAGCCACGTCGAGAGGCGCTTGCGCTGCGTTTTCGTGATCCCAAGGATTCATTCAAGATCGTCATTGTGCGCGACATGTGGCTTACCGGCTTCGACGCGCCGAGTCTGCACACCATGTACGTGGACAAGCCGATGCGCGGGCATGGGCTGATGCAGGCCATCGCCCGTGTAAACCGCGTTTTCAAGGACAAGCCCGGCGGCCTGGTCGTGGATTATCTGGGGCTGGCCGACGAGCTTAAAGCGGCCCTCGCGGTCTATACGGAAAGCGGCGGCACCGGCAAGACCGCCATTGATCAGTCCGAGGCTGTGGCCGTCATGCTGGAGAAGTACGAGATTTGTTGCGGGCTCTTCCACGGCTTCGATTGGTCGCTTTGGACTACGGGTGGGGCACAGGATCGCCTTTCGATCTTGCCCGCCGCCCAGGAGCATATCCTTGCCCAGGAAGACGGCAAGCGCCGGCTGCTGCGTGCGGTGACCGACCTATCGCAGGCTTTCGCACTCGCAGTGCCGCACGAGGAAGCATTGAGAATCCGTGATGACGTCGGGTTCTTCCAGGCCGTGCGGGCGGTGCTGGCGAAGAGCGCACCCGGCGATCAGAAAACTGACGAAGAACTCGATTACGCCATACGGCAGATTGTCTCGAAGGCCGTTGTGTCCGACCAGGTGGTGGATATCTTCGCCGCGGCCGGACTCAAGAAGCTGGATATTTCAATCCTCTCCGAGGAGTTCCTCGCAGAGGTCCGCGGTATGCCGCAGAGGAACTTGGCGGTCGAGTTGCTCCGCAAGCTCCTTGCGGGTGAGATCAAGTTAAGGTCGAAGCGCAACGTCGTCCTGGCCCGGTCTTTTGCGGAGATGCTGGAACGGGTTGTTCGCCAGTACCAGAACCGGGCGATCGAGACGGCCCAGGTGATCGAGGAGCTGATCGCGCTGGCAAAGCACATGCGGGAAGCGAATGCACGAGGCGAAGCACTTGAACTGTCCGAAGACGAGCTGGCCTTCTACGACGCGCTGGAGACGAACGATAGTGCTGTAAAAGTGCTCGGCGAGCCGACGCTGAAGACCATCGCGCGCGAATTGGTGGCGATCGTGCGGAAAAACGTCACCATTGATTGGACTATCCGTGAGAACGTGCGCGCCCAGCTCCGCGTCGTGGTCAAGCGCATCCTGCGCAAGTACGGCTACCCTCCCGATAAGCAGGAAAAAGCAACCCAGACCGTTCTTGAACAGGCCGAAGTGCTCTCAGAGCAGTGGGCGGCGGCATAAACAGGTGTAACAGGGCGCAGAGCTGGTAGAAATAAACTGTGACGGAGAGGTGAGCGCAAAATACTTGACGCCTCCGGTAATTGTACGGTTGTTTGCAACGCCGGAAGCAAAAAATGTCGCGGCGAGATCCCTCCTTCTCTGTCATCAGGATCTTAAAAGGGCACCGTTTTCAGGGGAATAAAGGGAAACCAGTTTTGAATATTAATCTGCGGGGAAGAGGTACAAAAACTCTCTAAAAGGTTTCTATATATAGAGCAGGAGCAACTGCCAACTTCCAATCGAGACCCCGCCAAAGCAACTCCGCTCAAGGTATAACATTTGTCAGCGCATCGATTCAGATCGCTGTCGCCAAGTTAAGCAGCGCGAAACAGCAATTGAAATTCGCAATCGATCGCCGCTTGCAGATTGCCACGAACAAGTTGGAACACAGCTTGCTGGACAACACTATCCTTCACCTGCTCCGACAAGAGTTCCTCTTCTATGAGCTTCATGTTTACAGAGTCAGCTCTCCTCACCGAAACATGAAGTCGAAGGATCGAGGTGAGGTATTTTGTGTAGTAATCGTAGCAAACTGGAATGGTCGCAAGAATGCGGTCAGCTTCGTCCATGTTGTCTTGTATGAGAAACGCTAGAGCCGCACCAAGCCTCAAAAGAACATCGTCGTCCTTGGTTCTCAGCGATGATTGCGTGCGCCTTATCAACTGCTCCTTCGCCTCTTCAAACCTGTCCAGTTTTAGTAACAGCAGACCTCTGAAATAATAGAGCAGCCAATCGCCAAATACAGGAGGGACATCCCCGATTCTGAGGTCTGTCAGGCCTTTCTGCGCATTTCCGAGCAAGCCCAATAGTGCGGCCCGCTGTAGGCGGGCTTGCATCATAAAAGGCTTTTCTTGGATGATGCCATCAGTGATTTGATAAGCCTCTGAGTGTCGACAAAGCAACTTGAGCACATGACATTTTGACAAGCTGTAAATAACTCGATCTCGAACGCGGCACAATTGTAATACTTTGTCATACAATTCCAGTGCTTCGCTCAGCGAGCCCTGACGCTTGGCTATTTCTGCCTTGCCGGCAAAGGCGTGATATTGATCTGGCCAAATAGTTATGATATTGTCGTACTCCCTCTTTGCCTCTTCGAGGCTTCCTTGTCGGCGATATACGTCTGCAATGGCTATGCGTACTCTAGCATCTGAATTCCAATTTGGAATTTTCTGATAGGTTGATATTGCCCTGCAAAACTCTCCCTGTTGGGCCCAGATATCGGCAGTGCTCGAGATCGCGACAATACTTTCGCCCAGATCGCCCGCAGCCTCCAATGCTCGAATGCCCTCGGCAAACTGACCTGTTCGCTTCAGGTGATCACCCCATTGAATCTGTAACCAAGCATCACCTGCATCAATCCCGAGAGCCCGCTCCAAGCATTCTCTTTCAAAATCGACGCGGTACATTTCGGCACAACGTTGCGCTATGTTGCAGAGCGATTTGACCGCGTAGGAGGTGTCGCGAGAACGTGCTTGAACGGCGATCAACTCCCGGAGAAACTTGCGGGCTTTTATGTCATGTCCTGATGCCACGGCCCTAGCGATCGCATTGACTTGCTTGAGAGCACTCTCAAACTGAGCTTGCCAACCGCGATTGTTGAGCGATTCTCTGCGGTCTGAGCTGGAGTCGAAGATTTCCGCATCATCTTGCAGGACTTCCTTTGTGACTACTGTCGAGGGAAACAATCTTTCCGCTAAATGGTTGCCAATCTTCGTCAATGAAACACGTGCCGAAGGATCGGGTTCTGAGATTAATAGACTGCTCCAGTATGTCAGGAAATTCGGTCGCGATTGAACCCTTAACAGTTGCCGAAGAATACCCTCGCGAACGAGTCGAAGCCAAAATTCTTCGCGCCGCAAGCACATATCCATAGTCAAATCAGAAGCTAACTCAAGCCATGAATCCGCAAATCTTCTGAGGAGAGGTTGGAGATCCCACAGATCGTCCAGTAATTTTGCAGTTGCTGAGAAATTACAACCCAACGACCGCTTCGCAAGCTCGCTGGCTCGGGTAGGATGTGCGAGGGGAGCAGCGATTAGACGGTCAAGCAGTTTGTCCGGGCTGAGGTGCGTTTGGGTAATTTCCTCCACGCGCTCAAGGACGCGGATTTCCAATGCATCGCTTAAACCACCCAACAGACAAATCGCCAAATCGGCGGCACGCGCAGCCCAGTAATCTTCCTCAAGTTGCCTAACAAGCTCTACCTCGCTGTCAGCCTCGACCGTTTGCCAGTCATCCACAACTGACAGAAGGTGGAGAGTTTCGATCTCGTTCCACGAGATTTGTTCGGCGATGAATCGCACGGTTGGTGCCTCTTGCGCTGAGCGCTCGATCAGGAGAGCACCTATGGTTGGCGACCAAGCGGCTTGGAATGTATTCATCTGCGCTGCCTCTTTATATTTGCGAACTTCTCCAGGGCGATATCGACATCCAACAAAACATCCTTGTCTCTTGATCGCCCCGGAAGAGCGACCATTTCCTCCACCGCATTGACCGTAAAACTTTCATAAATATGAGCTTCTATAAAATCATCAACCTTTCGATCGAATGCATCCAATAATAGCAGATTTTGCCAGTCCTCCTCACCTCCACCGCCGACAATTCTGCTGCCGAGCTTTGCCACCGCCAATAGGTGCCGATTGTTCCAGACCGCTCGATAACCTTCGGGTATGGGAGTACCAGGTCTTAGTTTGTGGGCCTCTACAAATCCATAACTGTTGCATTCCAGAAACGAGACGCGGTCCTGAATGGCAACATTTTGCATCCTGCAGGCTACATCACCGTAGGCACGAAGACCTCTCGTCATAAGAGATAGTACACCGTATCTTATTTTGGAGCCATATGTTCCAAAGAGAAGACCGGAAACCCCCACGCGATGTCGGTCATTGACACGATCGGCCGCAGTTCTTCGACCAGCTCCGACGAGCTCCTCGTAACCTTCGAATACCATTCTGGGATCGGAGACTAACCGACGAGCCACAGCGGCTGGCATCGACACTACAACCGCAGATTTCTTTTTGACGGAATCCGAGAAGTCCTGAATCGAGCGCGAATATCCGCGCTTTTTCGCGACCTCAAACTCTGCAAATGCTCGCTTTCTCAGAGCTGCAACTTCTTTGGAACTGGCAATTTCGCGCACATTGGGAGCCCCAAGATCATACATGCATGCGGGACAATGACGCTCTGTCTCCGGAACCACATTCCGGCACTTGGGGCAGTATTCCGATCTCCCGGTGGCTGCCATGAATCATCCCACTTTTACGAAAAACTGGCTTAAACTCGTCTAACCCGAAGTTCCCCGGATTAGAAAGCTAAATTTCGCAACAACTTGTTGATAATTCGCCGGTTAACTGGATTTTCCTTTTTCCTAGTGTTCCCATGTAATAGTCAATATACCCCTTGACAATGGCTGTTA
>Ga0315277_10010311_pt1 | contig 11833 bp, 9 predicted proteins | sample YL17G05_15_MG_FD_203695 | JGI IMG/M metagenome (GOLD analysis project Ga0315277, IMG submission 203695) | Sediment microbial communities from Yellowstone Lake, YNP, Wyoming, USA - YL17G05_15 | ecosystem: Environmental > Aquatic > Freshwater > Lake > Sediment | place: USA: Wyoming | collected...
TATATATGCTGTGCCCAGCATCCAGAGCACCATCTCATTCTTATGGGTTATCACAGCCCCCTTGGGTCTGCCGGTGGTTCCGGCAGTGTACATGATGAACAACGGGTCATCCTCATCTACCAGAATCAGTGGCTCTTTGTCAGGATACTTGTCAATCCAGCTTTCGAAGTGCAACATGCCTTCCGCAGGTTTATCGCTGATTGAAATGTAGTCCTTAACCTGAGGCAGGTCTTTCTTGATACCTCTCGCAACGTCAAGGAAAGCCTCGCCCATGATCAAAGCCTTGGCATCGGACTGGTTTATGATGTACGTCATCTCCTCAGGGTGGATGCGGAAATTGATTGGTACTGCGACACCTCCCATCTTGGCAAGGGCAAAGTAAGACTCCATGAACTGATTACAGTTGAAGGCCAGTATTGATACCTTGTCACCCTTCTTGATGCCCAGGTCCATAAAAGCATGGGCCAGGCGATTAATGCGGGCATTTAATTGCTTATAGGTTAGGCGCGTCTCGCCGTAGACAAGAGCCTCTTTGTTAGGAAATTTACGAGCATTGCGCGACATCATCTCGCCTAGAAGAAGTCGTCTTCCCAGCGCCTCCTGAATTGCCTGCTTACCTCTCATGGTCATCCTCCTTATCACGTTGTCAAATATAGCTAAGATGCAGCAACTGTCACCTGATTTTTGACGCCTAGCACCTATCTAAGAAATGCACAGGGTTCAGAATGTCTCCGAGCTTTGGGTGTAAACGATTTACCACAGGCTACTCCAAATGTCAATAGCAAGTATCGACAGTTCGCAAGAATGTCCTCCAATTCCTTATACTCCTCAGATATTAGCAACAGCCTAAAGCTCAGTTACCAATCTGCGAGCTAGTCGCTTGCCGAAGGCGATAATTGTCCAAACCGGCGGCAATCCCCAAGGTTCAGGGATGATACTGGTGTCGCATACGTAGAGATTCTTTATTTGAGTTTCCAGATCGGTGTTCACTACATGACCGATGCGAGCTGTCCCGCCGGGATGCCCCGCTCCAATTGGTGCCGAGTAAATTGATTCAGGTTTAGCACCAGCTCGCTTCAATATCTTTTCTGCGATGTTGGCTCCCTTATCTAGCTTGTAGCGTTCCTCGTTTGTAATAGGCTTCGAAATTGTACCGTCAAGGTTCACCCGCCCACTCATACCGTCCCTAACCTTTGTCATTATGCCCAGGACGCTTCGATATCCCAAAAATCTAGGAAGATATTTCCATCCCTTCCAATAGGCATTCAAAAGATATAAAGCCCAAGGATAAGCTAGGTCGGTCATCACGATACCTTCCGGCACAAACTCCAGGGTGCCCGCGGTCATGGGAATATCTCGCCAAGAGCCGGGCCCATTATAATCACCGTAAGTAATGATCAGGGGATCAACGAAGAAACCTTGACCAGCTTCGAAAATGCCAGCGCGTTGCAAGAGCACCGGGGTGGCCATTCCTCCCGCAGCCAGAACGGTGATTTTGGCTTCAACTATGAGCTGCCCCCTCGGAGTCAATGCCTTGACTCCCATCGCTTGTCTATTCTCGACCAAAACCTCCTGCACCAGCGCCTGATTCAGGAGAGTTGCTCCCTTGTCTACAGCTTCCTGAACATAATTCCGAGCTGTCCATTTAGCCCCTTTTGTACATCCCAACATGCAGTGGGGACATTTTAGATCACATTTCTCGGCGTCAATGAACTTGTCCATAGGATTCCAATTAAACCCTAGATCGCCGGCTGCCTCCATGATTCGCCGCGATGCGGGACCTATCAATTTGTCAGGCAAAGGCTTGATGCCGATTTCTTGCCGCGCCTCTTCCACGAACTCAGTAAGATCGATCTTGTATTTATCAGCTATCCACTTTGGAGGTGGTACCGCTGTCGCAGCGTAAATCACACTCGAGCCGCCAGTGGTGAGAGCTCTACCCACTCTCACTCCTTCTTTGGGGAAGAGAAGGCTCTGTTTATCTATGATGAATAATGTCGTTAAGGTACTACCCACTCGTTTGTAGTCTTTACCGCGCTCTAAAATAACTACCTTTTTGCCATGTTTAGCCAGGTCCTGGGCCACCGAAGCCCCTCCTGGGCCTGAACCTACCACTACAACATCTGTCTCCAGCTTCCGCGTTTGGCCTTTCATGACCTTACTCCCATCGTATATCCACTATCCACAGGAACTAAATTACTCACCAACTCTGAGGGTTTCTTTCACGAAGTCAAGATCTAGAGGATCACCCTTACTGGTATCTCTAACTAAACTCAGGGCTTTCTGCTCGCATTTTTCCACGCATAGCCCGCACCCCATGCACGCCGCTTTATCATAGATGCGCTTATTATCCACAGTAAAGGTTATCACATTGAATATGCAGACATTGCTGCATTTTCTACAAGTCTTGCATTTCATTGGGTCGTGTACTACAGAGTACCCGGATGGGGCGATGTTGGATAGGGTTCTATCGAATTTTTGAGCTATGCGCATACCCTCAATGCCACCGCAGCAACAAGAGCAACATGAGCAAATGACACCAGTTCTGGCCCCAGTGGCTACTTTAAACCATGCCGTAGTGATGCAACCTCGCTCGCGGGCATCTATGATTATTTTGAGTGCTTCATCCTGGCTAATCTTACGAACATGATATTTCTGACAATGCTCCAGCCAGAATTCTGCCGTGGTTCTTCCTACCGCAATACATACATTTACAGGCTGACAAGGCTTCTCCCGAATGAGGCGGCACGGGCAATCCATCACAGCAATGAACTTTGGTTCCTTCAAAATTATATTGTTTGCGTGGTGAAAGGGAACTATGCGCTCGGTTTTATCTGGGCCGATTATCAAGTCTTTGTTTAGGGTGACAAACTTTCGAGCATCGTTTCTGGTCAGTACCTTGGCATGGTAGCGGTCGAAGACAAACCTGAACGCGTTCCCTAGCACCCTTAGCCACAAGAACCTGCTGGCCAGGAAACGGCCAGCCTTAAGGAAAAGGGAAACATAGGTGCGATAATATGCGAAGTATATATAATTGTGAGCGGCGCGATCGATACGCCACCTGTGCATTTTAATAATATTAATGGTCGATTTTTTCATATTACTTCAGGCCTCAGATTTGTTTGATAAAATCGTTAATAAAGTTGTATTATGGTTTACAACAAAATGCTATAGGAAATCTCCGCTAAACGCAATAGTCATATAACCGAGGGTAGCAACATGATACGAGATTTGATAATAAAGAATAGAAGCTATCGGCGCTTCCATGAAGACGTCCCCATAGAATATGAAACACTGAGAGAGCTTGTCGACCTCGCCAGATTGTCTGCGTCCGCAGCCAATTCACAACCGCTCAGATATATGCTTTCGTGCGATCCTAGAAAGAATGCCCTTATATTCTCAAACATAGCCTGGGCTATGTACCTAAAGGACTGGGCCGGGCCCAGCGAGGGTGAAAGACCCTCCGCTTATATTATTATACTCGAGGACACACAAATCAGTTATCCTCTGCGTTGTGATCACGGTATAGCTGCCCAGAGCATACTCCTGGGTGCAACCGAGAAGGGTCTCGGGGGCTGCATTATCGGTGCAATCAAAAAGCGGGAGCTGCGCGACGCTCTGAAAATACCCGCAAGATACGAAATCCTTCTAGTTTTGGCTCTGGGAAAACCAAAGGAAAAAGTGATTATCGAGACCGTTGGCCCGGATGGTGACATCAAATATTGGCGTGACAGTAAAGGAATCCATCACGTACCTAAACGCTCTTTGGACGATATAATTATCGGGTGATTGCTGACAGCCCTCCAACTATTCGCTTCCTGGATAGATGACTGCCAGAATCTTGGCCTTGCTCCCCCCTGCTGATTTGACATAATGGGGCTTGCTCGAATCGTAATAAATAGCATCGCCCGGCTCGAGAGACTCGGTTCGGTCTCCGATTCGCGCAACTATTTGTCCCTCCAGAACAAAGAGGAACTCCTGTCCATCGTGTGTGGAAGGTTCTACGACCTCGCAGGGTACAAGTGTTACTACGAACGGCTCCATCCTGCGATTAGCCTTCTCCGGGGCTAGAGATTCGTAGAAGTAGCCATATTTCTCGCTTCCTGTTTTGATCTTCCGAGATACTGGTTGACGTTGGTCTGCACGCACAACGGTTACAGGCTTATCTACCCCGGGAGAAATGAAGTAGCTCATCCTGGTATCCAGAGCTTTCCCGAGCTTTACCAGTTCTCCCAGAGGAGGGGTCATCTTATTTGCTTCTATATTTTTCAGAATTTCTATATCTGTCCCCGTTCTCGTACTGAGTTCCTTAATTGTGATATTTTGTGCTTCGCGAGCTTTCCTGATTCTGTCACCCAGAGACTCTCTTACATGCAAGCCAGTTTTGGTGCGCTCCACGTGAGAAGGGTGTGTAATGAAATCCTCAGAACTGCTACCTGTGCGCTTGCGCTTCCCTTTTTTTTCTTCCATTTCGTGTACCCCTTCCTACATTCCTCTTCCCGCTACTCCGATATTTCTGGCGATTACTATCCGTAAAATCTCCGATGTACCCTCACCGATTTCGAGAAGTCTCTGATCCCGATAGAATCGCTCGATTTTGAAGTCCTTCATTAAGCCATAGCCTCCGTGCAGTTGCACTGCCTTATGAACGCACCTTTGCATGGCTTCAGAACAGTAAAGCTTTGCCATGGCTGCTTCCGTACTAAAGGGGCGATTCTTCTCCAGCAGCCAGCAAGCCTTGTACAGTAAATTTCGAGCCACTTCAATATCGAGAGCCATATCTGCCAGCTTAAACGCATTTGCCTGAAATGAACTCACAGGCCTGCCAAATTGAATTCGTGAATTGGCATACTGCAATGCCAGTTCGTAAGCACCCTGGCAGCCACCCAGCCCCACTGCGGCAATGCTCAACCGTCCCCTGTCAAGCGTAGCGAGCATCTGATGCAGGCCGTCCCCTCTCCTCCCCAGAAGATTCTCTTCCGGCACTCTACAATCATCAAAGAAGAGTTCACCAGTGTTGGACGACCGCCACATCATCTTCCTCTTCATTTCTTTGGCAGTGAAGCCATCGGTACCGGCCGGCACCAAGATACAACTCAACTCCGGTTTTCCATCGGAGCGGCGCCCCGTAACAGCCTGCACAATGATGACGCCAGTTAGTGCACATGCCGAGTTAGTGATGAAAATCTTCTTGCCATTTATGATCCAGTTCTTGCTCTCGAATTTCGCTGATGTCTTGGAATTACCCGCATCGGAGCCAGCTTCAGGTTCCGTTAGGCCGAATGCGGCAAGCATTTCACCAGAACACAGCTTGGGAAGCCATTGGGCTTTTTGCTTCTCGCTGCCAAACTGATAGATGGGGCCCACGCCCAGCGAGTTCGCAGCGGCGACAGTGGCAGCTTGAGAGCCATCTATCCTCGCCAGTTCCTCCACTGCAATGATGTAGGATATATATCCCATGCCTGCCCCGCCATATTTTTCCGGCACGAAGCAACCCAAAAGACCTATTCGGGCCATCTTCTGTGTGAGTTCTACTGAGAATTGTTCCTTCTCGTCCAATTCCTGTGCTATAGGAGCAATCTCCCTTTCGGCGAAATCTCGCACAGCCTGTCGTGTGAGGCTCTGCTCCTCTGTCAGATCGAAGTCCAGCGCCATGTATTTCTCGCCTCCACACGGAGAATATATATCGGTTGCCCTGGACAGTCAACTCTTTCAAAGAACACTGCAATTCTAGTACCAACATTTCTCCTAAACAAGTGCTTATCGAATATGAACGCATTCCAGAAACGCTTGGTTTTGAAACCACATTTTAGGTGTTGTCGCAGATTCAAGATACTGATCACCCAACTTCTGATCTCGTGGTCGGTGCCCTGATATCCGCAGGAAGCACATCCTCAATGCTTCATTGACAAGTGCGCCTTCCAGTGGTATAAAACGCCTGCAAAGCTCCATCACGATTTATTCTTACGTTTAACTTTCGCTCTGCCTTTACTGAGGGCAGACTGCTATGGAGAGCAAAATATGAAATGCCCGAAGTGCCAGTTTGAGAATAGGGAAGGCGCAAGATTCTGCCTGGGCTGTGGAGCAAAGTTGGAGCTGCCTTGCCCAAGTTGCGCCAAAATAGTGCCCCTATCGGCTAGGTTTTGTGATGGTTGTGGCCATGACCTGACAAAGCCCCAAGCACCCCCTTCCATAGACTACTCCCAGCCCCTATCCTATACCCCCAAACACCTGGCAGATAAAATCCTCGCTGTGCGACCCTCCGTGGAGGGGGAGCGCAAGCAGGTTACGGTGCTCTTCGCCGATGTCAAAGACTTCACCTCCATATCCGAGAAGCTCGACCCCGAAGATGTGCACAAACTGATCAGTGAGTGCCTGGTATTCCTCACCGAGGAGGTACACCACTACGAGGGCGCCATAGCTCAGTTCCTGGGCGACGGGGTGATGGCCCTCTTCGGAGCCCCCATAGCTCACGAGGACGCACCCCAGCGGGCTCTCTATGCTGCCCTGGCTATCAGGGAGCGCCTGAGAGGATATGCCGAGAAGTTGAGGAAGGACGGCATCGAGTTCTCTATGCGTATCGGGCTGAATACCGGCTTGGTGGTGGTAGGGCGCATCGGGGATGACCTGACCATGGAGTACACCGCCATGGGGGACACGGTTAATTTAGCCTCCAGGATGGAGACTATGGCGCAGCCAGGCACTATCCAAGTTGCGGAGAATACCTACCGCCTGACGGAAGGATATTTCGATTTCAAACCGCTGGGAGAGATCGAGGTTAAGGGGAAGAAGGAGCCGGTGAAGTCCTACGAGCTACTGGATGTGGGGCGTGTCAGGACCAGGCTGAGGGTATCGGAGATGCGCGGCCTAACTCCCTTCGTGGGGCGTGAGAGAGAGCTTGAGCTGTTGTTGGATGGCTTTAATAGAGCCAAGGTTGGCAGGGGTCAGGCGTTTTCCATAGTGGGCGAGGCTGGCGTGGGAAAATCCAGGTTATTGTATGAGTTCAGGACAGCAATAGCCGGGGAAAATATTACTTTCCTGGAAGGCAGGTGCCTGGCATACAGCAGGGGCGAGGCCTATCACCCGGTGGTAGACATGTTGAAGTCGAATTTCAATATACTTGAAGGCGAACAGGACCAAAATATAAGGGATAAGGTCAAGGCGGGTCTGAAGGCATTGGGAGTGGACGAGACCTATACCCTTCCCTATCTGCTGGAGCTGCTATCGGTCAGGGACAGCGGAATAGACGCCATTTCGATGAGCCCGGAAGCCAGGAAAGACCGGATCCGGGAGACATTGAAACGTATCGTATTGAAAGGCTCCGAGCTACGCCCCCTGGTCATGACTATCGAGGACCTGCAGTGGGTAGATAAAGGCACAGAGGAAATGGCCAAATATATGCTGGATAGCATACCGGCAGCGCAGGTGCTGCTGATATTCACCTACCGTCCCGATTATGTCCATACCTGGGGCGGCAGGTCGTATCACAGCCAGGTAACCCTGAACCGGCTCTCCAACCGGGAGAGCTTAGCCATGGTGACCGACATCCTGGGCACCGAAAATATAGATGGGAAGCTTGAGGAGCTTATCCTGGAGAAGACGGAGGGCATCCCATTCTTCATCGAGGAGTTCCTAAAGTCGCTCAAAGACCTGGGCATGATAGAGAGAAAGGATGTTGTTTACTGCCTGGCCAAAGACATCGCGGATATAGCCATACCGAGCACGATCCAGGACGTGATCATGGCCAGGGTTGACTTGCTGCCCGATGCTGCCAAGGCCGTGTTGCAGACAGGCTCTGCGATCGAGAGGGAGTTCAGCTACGGATTGATAAAGCGCGTCATGGGCATGCCGGAGCAGGAATTGCTCTCCCACCTGTCAGCTCTGAGGGACTCAGAGCTCCTCTATGAGAGGGGGATATATCCCCAGTCGACCTACATCTTCAAGCATGCTCTTACCCGTGAGGTTGTGTATGATTCTATACTGAAGAATACCAAGAAGAGGCTTCACAATGAGATAGGCGGTGCCATTGAGGAGATCCGTAAGGACAATCTGGATGAATACTACGCGATTCTGGCTGAACACTTCATTGCAGGTGGCAATTACGAGAAAGCGGTACAGTATTGCAGGCTGGCTGAGATCAAGGCGGAGAAGGCTGCTTCGTTCGATGACGCCATTACATACGCTCAAAAAGGAGTTTCATGCCTGGAGAGGATGCCCCAAACTGAAGATACATTGAGAAAGGCGGTAGATGCAAGAACAACCCTTGGCCTCTTACTTAGTCGAACTAATCACCATATTGAAGCCAAAGAAGCGGTTGCGCCCGTGACTGACCTTGCCTTGAAGCTGGGCTATAAGAGGAGAATTTCCCAGGTCTATGGGATATTAGGGTGGTATAGCTGGTCGGTGGATGAGGATTATCCCAGCGCCCACAGATACCTGACGGATGGCTTGAGGATCGCCGAGGAGCTGAACGATATCGGTTCATTAGTGATAGCGAATTTGTTTTTGGGTTGTGTTTTGTCTATGAACTGCGAATATGAGAAGGGCTCTTACCATTGGGGGAAAGTGTTGGATATAAGCACAGCGGTTAATAGCCTCTGGGGCATAGCAAGTGCCAAGAGTTGGGCAGCCGGCTGGGTCTATAACCTTCAGGGGAAAATCGCTCTGGGATTTAAGGACACCTCTGAGGCTTTGCAGATTGCCGAGGAGAGTGGAGACATTTATTCAAAGGCGTTTGCTTATGTCTATCGTGGTCAATCGTGCCATTGCAAAGGCTACCTCGGTGAGGCAGAGGAGCATTTAGTGAAGGGCATCAATTTCTTCGATCGTATCAGCGACCCCGCCAATCAAGCCACTGGTTACTTTTGGCTGGGCGAGACCTATCTTAATATGGGCAAGTACAATCAAGCCAGGGAGGTTTTTAAAAGAATGATTTCCCTGCTGGAACAACACAGAATTTTTCCTTCATCGGCGAACATGGGCAGGCTAGCCCTATCCCTAGCGAAAACCCTCGGCGGTGACGTTGATGTCGACTTGGAGTCCTTGTACCGGTATGTAGCTGCCCACAAGATGAAGGTCTGGGAAGGTTATATGCAAAGATACCTGAGTGCCATTCTATTGAACGTTGATGTAAAGCGCTTGTCCGAGGCGGAAGTTTGGATCAAGAAAGCCATCGAAGCCGACAGCAAGAATGGCACGAGATGGTCTTTAGCACAAGACTTTGCACATTACGCCGAGCTCTGCAAACGCAAAGGTGACTTGCCAATGGCTAAAGAAAATCTCAGCAAGGCAATCGAAATCTTCAAAGAATGCGGAGCCGATGGCTGGGTGAAAAAGACCGAGGAGGCCTTGGCAGCAATCCAGGAGTAGGATAGAGGTAATACCCAGTCCTACAGGTAGCGTTAGTATTGTATGCCCGGGCCACCATCAGGATCGCCCACAATGCGGAGCGATGTAACTAGACTTTGTACCAAAACGAAGTGTTTCTGGAGCACACATCAGCCAATATTGAGGTCACTGACTTAAAGCGGTACACATTCCGAGACCATTTAGAGGTCACCACTGCACAAACATGGGGATGTTTGCCCTTCCATGCTTACGCGTGTAACGTTCAATGCTGTGCTCGCTCGACCTGTGAGACTCCCCGAGTCCAGCCTGTGCCGGGCTAGGCCGTAGCGGAGTGGCGTACCTCGCCGAACTCCAGTTTCATAGGGCCTTCAAACAGGTCCGCCGTGGCCCCGAGGGCCGTCTTGCGGCTCGGGCTGTTCGCATAGGCGTCGGCATCGGCGCGGCTGTCCCAGAGTATGAAAACCGTATACTCGCCCTTGGGCCCCGCCACCATGTAGGCAGCGCGGAAGCCGGGTGTCTTCTTTAAGATGGGCACGAAGTCCTTCTCCAGCGCCTTCGCTATAGCGTCCACCTTGCCTGGTTTCATCTGGTTGCGGCCAATCATACAGTACGTGTGATTCACTCCTCTCGTTGAATTCATGCGGTCCACTGTGGCCACCCGGCCATACGCTTCTGGTGGCGAGTGGCCATCCCACCTGATTTATTCTACTCTTACGGTGTGCGGTGGTCAAAGGAAATCAGTTCTTACCGTGTAAGGTGCTCCAAAAACGCTTGGTTTCGGTATTCTTCTACATTATAATTGCACTGAACTGCAGCAGAGGGCTAAAACCCTCAGGAACAATGTAATTGACAAGCCTGCCCACGGACTTTTACTCGTTGAACGATATTTCAGGCGGGGAACCTTAAAGGATGTGAGATGAAAAGATTAATTGATTTGAGCGTACCCACAGAAGCTAGCCCCAGCGAGCCCATTCCGGTGAAGGTGAGCCATGAGGAGCACGGGCGAAGCGTCGATGTAATGAAGATGTTCTTCGGTTGCACCGAGGTGGACTTACCTGAGGGGTTAGGCTGGGCCAATGATACAGTAAACATGATTTCTCACGCAGGAACCCACGTTGATGCGCCCTGGCATTATTCTCCGACCTCAGAAGGGAAGAGGGCTAGAACCATCGATGAAATACCACTGGAGTGGTTCTATAACGACGGCGTGGTACTGGACATGAGACATAAGCCGCGTGGCTCGGGCGTCAGCGTTGCCGACCTTAAGAAAGCCCTGGTTAGAATCAACTATAAGATTAAGCCCTGGGACATTGTTCTGATACAAACTGGCGCAGACAAATTGTGGGGAAAACCAGAATATTTCGAAGCTGGATGTGGTATGACCGGGGATTCTACTATCTGGTTGATCGAGAAGAGCGTCAGGGTTATGGGAATTGATGCTTGGGGATGGGATAGGCCGTTTTGGGCTTTAAAGGAAGAATTCGCTCGAACAGGAGACAAGAGCTTACTGTGGGCAGCACATTATGCCGGCATAGGGAAAGAATATTGTCATATAGAGAAGCTTGCTAATCTGGACCAGCTTCCACGACCCTTCGGTTTTAAAGTTGCTTGCTTTCCAGTGAAACTCACAGGTGGAAGCGCTGCCTGGAGCCGCGTGGTAGCCATACTGGAGGATTGAGCGACGTGCTCAGTCTACGAAGCCAACGAGGTAGTCCCAGTTACGTTTGTAACGGTCGTCAGTTGTAAATGCTGCTTTTCAAACCAGATTGAACACTCTGGGCGTTCTAGAACTTCACCTTGTTCATGCCCTTAAGTCTAAGTAGCTGTCTTGCATCATCGGGTGTGGCAATTTCCCTTTCGAAGAGTTCAGCGATTTTGCGGATTTTCTCGACCAACTCCGCGTTGCTCTTTGCCAGCACCTTGTATTTGATGAATATGTTATCTTCTATCCCCACCCTCACATGGCCACCCATGGCCATCGCCACAGCTCCAAGGTGGAACTCTGCAGGGTAGCCGATGCCGATGACAGACCATGTAAAGTTGTCCGCACCTAACCATCTGTGCGTTTCTGTCTGAAGGTGCGTAAGTTCGTATGGTGTGGAGAATGTCCCACCCAGAACTCCAAGGACATACTGTATGTGCACCGGCAGGTCCAGTTGGCCTGCTCTAACGAGGAAGCCAGTGTTATAGAGTCCATTTGTACCATAGATTTCGACCTCTGGCTTGACGTTGTGCTTTTTCATGGTTTTGGTAAATACTTCCAGGTCTGCAAAGGTGTTTTTGAAAACGAAATCCTTGGACAATTCCACCACCAGTTTCTCCCAGGGATACTTCCATTCCTTGATCCTCTCTGCAACCGGGAATACGCTGAAGTTCATGCTCTCAACGTCCAAGGAACACATTTCGGGTTCAAACTCGGGAATAACTGCTATTCTCTGTTCCGCTGTCATTCCCCAGCCGCCACCGGTGGTGGTGCAAATCACTA
>Ga0315277_10010313_pt1 | contig 11833 bp, 11 predicted proteins | sample YL17G05_15_MG_FD_203695 | JGI IMG/M metagenome (GOLD analysis project Ga0315277, IMG submission 203695) | Sediment microbial communities from Yellowstone Lake, YNP, Wyoming, USA - YL17G05_15 | ecosystem: Environmental > Aquatic > Freshwater > Lake > Sediment | place: USA: Wyoming | collected...
ACATGCCACTCATATAGAATTCATTGCCTTCAACCACGCCAGCATATACCGTGAAATCTTCAGCAAGGCCACCTTCAGAAATATACCAATAAACGCCGTAAAAGTCATAGTCAAAATCATGCCAGAAGACGTTGTTCCTTATGGAGAAACCCGAGGCACCTGTGTAGATGCAATACCCCGAATACGTTATGTTAAATCCTTCTATGGTAACATTATTTGCCGTTATCTCTATTCCATGCCCAGTCATCCCATTGATAATAGGCTTCGACTCACCCTCCAACGTTACGCTCTTGTCCACAACAACATTCTCAATATACGTTCCACTAAAGACATGCACAGTGTCGCCATCTGAAGCGTGTTCAATTCCGCTCGTTATGTTCTGATAAGGATGCAAAACAGTCCCATCCCAAGGACCAGCAACATTACCATCATCCACATAGACAGCAGCTCCCGCCGCCAACACACTCACACTCACATTTGCTTTGAAGAATACTGATCCAGTGGATCCAAGCAACAACACTAAAACTCCAATCGTCAAGACCCTTCTAAACGGATCGTTCATCTTTTCTCACATTCCAACCAGAATCTGAACTAATTAGAGCCTATGACCAAATAAGCTTTCGCAAAACACAGCAAACATTCTCCCAAATGAGCATGATTCGATCATGCTAAAAAGCCGGGGATGGGAGTTGAACCCATATAGAGCCTATCATTCTCTTCAACCATATTCTTCTTCTCCATTCTCTTCTACTTCTGGTTATCTATCTCCAACATGATCTCTAGACTTTCAATAATATAGTCATTAATAGATGCTACCTTAAGCTGTTCGGGTTTCCTCATTAATCGTTTCGGGATTCTTAATGTTATTTCTTCAAACTGCTTAGGCTCCATGTTATTAATGGTTCCCTTCAACGGAAAGTTGAACCCACCCTTGTTATTGGTATCTTCCAGAATATAAACGCCTATAGTGCATTGTTCTATGGTGGGTTACTAGATGAACATGTAACTTGATCTTGATTCATAGGCTGTTCTGTCAACTCTCAGGGGTATTGGGAAATGTTAAATACAACTTTTCAGCAAACAACTGAGATTGAGGATAAAGAAAAATGAAGAAGATTCTGCAGGTAAATTTTAAGTACAAGGGGATAGGATCCGAGCTTGGGAAAGCCTTTCTGAAGGACGCCCCTAGATTTGGTCCTAGTGGCGATGTCAAGGGACTTCAATGGAAGATCTGGCTTGTGAATGAGGCTGAAAAATCAGCAGGTGGAATCTACCTGTTTAAAGATGACGCCTCAGTAGAGACATTCCTGAAAGGAGAAATCGTTGCAGGACTAAAAAAGAATCCAGCCCTAAGTGATATCGAAGCAAAAGTGTTCGACATACTGCCTGAACACACAAAGATTACTCGTGGTCCTGTAGACTGATATAACTCCAAGAAACAACAACCCTCCCATTTTTCATGGAAAGTCTTTATTCTTCCATTTTGAGATGTGCTATTAATTCGCGCGCTATTCAACGATAAGTCCCGAATCAATGCTCTAAAGTGTAACTGAAAAAAGAATTGTGGGCATAGTAGTAGCATATAAGACAAGAATTGTATAAAGCCAGTTTCTCTATCTCATTGGCACAACAAAGACCTTGCTGTTTAGCCAACCTCTTTCCTTTATTCTCTTCTCGAAAGTTTCAGTAAGTTCTCTTGATCTCTCGTAACCTATAACAACGATGACTTTCTCTAGGTGCTTCAGATATTTCTCTACTTGCCCATATAACCTGTCAAATTCGCTACTAGGAGGTTGATACTTTATTTCGATTCCAATGTCATCTATCTGAGCATCTACGTTCTGATAGGTATCTCTCGTGTGAATGTCTGGATAGAATGCAGAAAGGTAACTGACAAGCATGCTATCAAGGTCTTTCTCAGTCTTAGGCATCTTGTGGATTGTAAATTTCTTGATTCTACTAAGTATTTCACCACTTTCAACGGTCGCTTCTCTGACCTCTCTCTTTGGCTGCTTCTCTTCGACTTCCTTATCCGCCGTTCCACCTAGACTGAGCAGTTTGATACTGTTGCGAATGCCATCATCACTAATCATTGCCTTTCTTAAATCCTTGAACAGATTTTCATCACAACTTCCAGAACACAAGAACAGACCTTTGTCGCCATTGCCAAAATCATTATCTTCATAGAATTTCGCATAATCTTTGAGACATTCACGAAGACTGTCAGTCGTAGAACCTCCATCAACGTAATATATATAAACGCCATCAAACCCAGAGGCCCAAAAACCTTCCGCTTCCTTTTTGAGAAAAACTCTTGTGCCGTATTTCAATGTCCGTTTCTGCACGAGTTTAAACCCTCTCTTTTCATACTTCAGAATTTCCTTCACAAGAACATCCATGGAGGCACCGTGTGTTTAGTTATATGTCTTTTCTTTTTAAGTCTTGTGAAGACAAAACTGAACCGTGCAGAAAATGCAAAACTGTTATAGCTTAACCAAAAGAACTAGTCAGAATTATCCTTTTCTTCTTGCCCCACAATGAGGGCAGAAGGTTGAGGTTTGTGGCATTAAAGACTTGCAATAGGCACAGGGAATCATTACCACTTCTTTAATCACTGTTGTTTCTTTGACTTGCACAGGCTCTGGTGCTGGTGCAGTTTCACTAAAGTTACTTCCATTACAAATCGGGCATTTCTCCTCTCCAAAACGAATAGGTATTTTAACAATGCCCCCATGAATTTTATGTGCTTTTACGGGTTTTACATATTGCTTACAATTTAGACAATACTTTTGCTTCATTTCAAGGCATACCGAAATAGCCTATGCAGGTTGATTTATTTATGGTTTACCACCTAATGCCATAAACAAAGCAATAACTGCCAGAGTCTACATCTATCCACTTTACTCTCCAAAGTTCTCTGGGTCTGGCTCCAATCTCTTTCAAGGTTCTGGTGAAGATACTGAGTTTTCTGGGCAGGGCAGAGACCAAAGCCTCAATATCCAATTCTAATGGGACATAAGGAAGCCTATCTTGCCTTTTGTATCTTGGTTTAGCAAATGGAATATGAGCCCATTGACAGTATCTAGAGTAGCAGTCTACAACAAGCTCTTTTCTACCTTCAGATGTTTCCTTAGAAGCTAGGTAACTTAGGACAGTATCAGGGTTTCCAAGGCTGCAATTCTTTTCCAAGTTTCTAAGAACCTTAGAGTAGTTCTGAACTATGGTAGTCTCTTTGAGACCTTCTTTCTTCAGTTTACATAGAAAATTGGCTATTGAGCATAGGAGTTCAGCATTAGAGCCGGGGATGGGAGTTGAACCCATATAGAGCGGCTCTGCAGGCCGCCGCTTCAACCGTTCAGCCACCCCGGCAGGCATCATTAGAAAACTAGACCGTAATAAAGATTGTTTAGCTCGTTCCCAGCTTTCGAAGAATTTCTCGGTAGACGTTTAAGGCGTTTTTTTCGTCCTTTACGTTCTTTATCAGCATTCGTCCACCATTGAACAACGTGATTTCCATGTTTCCATAATCGAATATTATCGCGAGTTGTGACTCTATTCGGATCTTGAAGTGCTTCTTGATTGATCCGCGGGCCTGCGTGAGGCTTAGCTTCATGGATTTTTCAGGGTTTATGTTGGCGGTGTCTCTTCCGCACAGCCATACAAGCTTCTCTTTTGCTTCAGTGCGAACTGTGCCTTTGCATGCGAGGCAGTCGTCTCTTTTGAAGATGTCAACGGTGGCGAAATACATGTCGCTGAAGTCGCAAACCATGAGCTTGCCTTTCAGGGTAGAACCAAGTCCTGTCAGGACTTTGACGGCTTCAATTGATTGCATCGACCCTATTACGCCCGGGGTTGCGCCGAGCACTCCTCGAATGTCACATGAATCCAGTTGTCTGTCTTCAACATCTGGGTACAAGCATTCTAAGCATGGTGTCTCGGGTGGAGCGAATACTGAGAGAGTTCCTTCGATGCCTATTGCAGCACCAAAAACATATGGAATCCCCGACTTCGCACAGGCCCGGTTAACCAAGTATCGCGTGTGCATGTTATCTAGACCGTCGACGACACAATCTACCTCAGAAAGCAGCTTGTCCACATTGTTCGCGTTGACATTCTCAGGGACGGCTTCGACTCTTATCAACGGGTTCTTCTTGGCAAGTCGTGACGCGGCCATTTCGACTTTTGGATAGCCCTTGTCCTCTGGCCTGTACAAGATCTGCCTGTGCAGGTTGCGAGTTTCAACAACATCCTGATCTATCAAACGCAGATACCCGACGCCGGCCAGAGCCAGATAGAGCGACGAGATAGTGCCAAGCCCGCCAAGCCCAACGACCGCAACTCTTGACTGTGCCAGTTTTCTTTGTCCTTTTCTTCCAAGTTCTTTCAAAGCGATTTGTCTGCTGTAAAACTCGTCATAGAGCGAAGGCTTCGACGGTCGGGGCAAGCTGGTTTTCACCTTGTCTATCTTTGGTGTTAACCTGTTTTATATCTACCTTTTTTCAGGAACTGTCTCTCGTAGATGTCTCTGACTCGTTGGATCGTGTCTGCCTGATCAGGAGTCTTGTCTTCTCTCACTCGAGTTATTCTTGCGAATCGCAAAGCCATTTTGGACTTGTATTTCGGGCTTTTCTGAATCTCGTTGTAAGCTACTTCAACAACTATTCTGGGCATTACAACGACTCTTCCATGCTTTTCGCTCACTGCCAGTTCCTTCAAGCGCCTGGTCATTTCGATGAATTCCGCGTCAGTCAAACCCTTGAAAGTCTTACCTAGAGATAGAAACTCGCCAGTTTCACTATCCCGTGCCGCCAAATGATAGTCAGAAAGCCACCCGTGCCTTCTGCCATAGCCATATTCAGCGGCAACAATAACCAAGTCCAGAGGTTCAAGAACGGGCTTTATCTTCAGCCAGCTCTTTCCTCGAGCCCCGGGAGTATAAGAACTGTCAAGCTGCTTCGCCATTAAACCTTCATGACCTGCGTCCATGGCCTTGTTCAAGAACTGCTCTACAACTGCAACATTCTCAGCGATTAACTGGTTGGTCAGCGGTATTTTCCCTGAGATTTCGGCTAGTGTTCTTCTTCGTTCAGTGTAGGGCAAGGAAACAAGGCTTTTTCCGTCAAGGTACAGAATGTCAAACAGGTAGAGTCTGACTGGAATGTTCTCTGCCGTGTCCTCTATTGCATGGACTCTTCTGAATCTGCGCATCAGGTGCTGAAAAGGAATTGGCAGACCAGAGCTGTCGACAGCGACTACTTCTCCTTCAAGAACTACCTCGTTTGCTTTGACCTTTTCACTCACTGTCTCAATGATTTCAGGCAGGCTTTCCGTAACGTCAGTCAGCCTTCGACTGAATATCCGCACTTCGTCAAGGCGTTTGTGGATTTGAATTCTAGCCCCGTCATACTTGTACTCAAAGGCCGATCTGCCACCATGTTCTTCTAGGGCTTCTGCAACGCTGTCAGCCATCTGAGCCAGCATCAATTCGACTGGTTTGAAAACCCTGAAACGGATCTTGGATAGACCCTCTCTGCCTTGTGTTTTGAGGATGGCAGCAACTTCCCCGATGTCACCTGCGACCATGCTCGCTCTCTGCACATCTTTCAAATTGACGCCAAACGCTTTCGCAACCGCCTGCTCCATCAAGCCCTGATGAAAGCCTGTACGCATTTCGCCGACGAATATCTTGATCAAATACTTGGCTTCGATGGGAGAAGCGAGACTCAATAGTGCTTCAACTGAACGTTCCTTCTTTTCTCTTGATCCCGTTCCAGTTGTCTCAGCCAAAGCCTCGAAGCTACGTCTGACCTCCAAGATTGTCAACGGTCTCTCGAAAAGTGTTGCTTGGCGCTTGACTCTGCTGTTTTCGAAGACTGTTCTGGTTGCCTCGCCTATGTCGCCTGATTGGCTGAAGGCTGCGTTGAAGGCCTTCCATTCGATGCCTGTTATGCGCTTTATGATTTCGCTTAGGGTTGCCCAGCTTGTGTCTAGTGTTTGCTGGCTCCATTTTGGAAAGGGTCTCCCGAGAATCATCGATACTGCGGGCTCAACCTCTTCAGTTAGAAGATTCTTCAAGAAGTCAGTGACATGATCTATCATTAGGGTGCGCTTTTTTGTTGCTTCTAGTTTCTCGCCGAGTTCTGCTAAGGCTTTGAACGTAGTCTGCATGATTTTGGCCTTTCGAGAAATCAGTCTAAGCTTTCTTAGTTATGAATGTGGAGAGATAAGTCTTGTTTCGACAAGATCTGTGGGGAAAAGGAAGTTGATAGTGGAAAAACCTGGGCTAGAAGGAGGTTTCCAGTTTGGCTTTTGTTTCCTTTATTTTCTTGGTCAGTTCTTCGACCTTTTCTTTTTCCTTCAACGCTGTGTAGCAGTCTCTAGCGTATTCGAGTGCGCTGACGCCGTATCTGTCGAAGGCTTTCTGAAATGAGAGCTCGGCGGACTTCATGAAGTGTTCAGCCGCTACTTCATAGTCTTTGAGGGCGAATGCACATTCGCCTGCCCTGTAAAGCATAGATGTAGAATCGAAGTAGTTCTGGCCCTTGCGGTAAAGTTCTGCGGTTCTCAGGAAGATCTCCATTGCCTCTTTAAATTTTCCATTGTCATAAAGGGTGTTTGCTTCCTTATGCAATTTGACGGGGTCTTCCTTCACTTTCGGTTCGCTCATGACGTTCAACCTGCAACTTGGTATCTATCACTTAGAACCCGCATTTAGGCTTTCCCATAGCAGACATCTGAGCTTGAATATGAGCACAACTGCTTCGGGTTTAGTGCCCTTGTGATATTTGCCTAAGAGTTGCTCTGGAAGTGCATGTCCGCGCGCAGGATCGCAAATGTAGTTGAAAAGGGCGAACTATTAGATTAGACTTGTCGATTCGGATCTGGGTCTTGACAACCGAGTGGAAAGAATCATGCCAAGCCGAGTCTAAAACCCGTAGATTTTTCTCAGTCCCATGATGTCGCCTATTCCCAGAGATCTTCTCCAAGTCTGCCCATAGCCCGAGTACGCGTACATAGTCAGCCAGTAGTCAGCATCATCATACAAGTCTTTGAGCCCACACCAGTGCCCGAACTCGTGCGTCATAATGCTTTGAACGTCCATTCTGCCCGATCCACCTGTGAGGCTCCAAGCGTAAAAGGTGTTCATTCGGCAGTCGGTTTCCACTATGTCTTTGCCGCTGTACCATATGTACGTCACGGCGATTGCGTCAGCGTAGTAGATGCCCCACGAGATCGTGTTGAAACCATCGCGTCTCCCAGCCGTTCGGCTCGTTGTGCCTTTGTACGAGAAGACTCTGAAAGACGTTCTCTGGTCCCAGCTATTGGCTGAGGCCGTAATGGTGTTTATTATGTTTAATCTGGAGAGGCTGTAACCGATGGTTGGGTTCACATAGAAGTCAATTGTCGTTGGCCAGTGATAGCTCAGTAGTGCGTAGTGTGGGTTGATCATTGAATTGTCTATCGGTGGAACAGCGTAGCTTATGATCACAGTCTCTTGAACCAGTGACTCAGACGCTAAAGCAGCCGTGGGGAAGCCGGCAAAAACTGAGAACAGCACGACAAGAATCAGTGGCAAAGTGGCTGATCTTTTTAAATGCTCTCCTGCCGCGCGCAGAAAACCTATCCTTATAGGTTCACGACTCGTCTCCAATCAAGGTCCCCCTGTGTTACGGTATTTTCTTGCCTAGCGCGCGTTGTGTGTGGGAACTCTCTGATTTATCTTCATCTAGGTCGATTTCCAAGTCATCTCCATTTTCGTCAACTATGCAGCGAAAGCAAATCCAACGGATTCCATGGCTACAACTCGCACAGTCACTGACACAAGCCTCGTCGTATAATCTGCGGCACTCTCCCTTATCAAAGGGAGACATGTCTGCATCACACAAAGGACACGTGGACATCTGCCCTGACACTTCCTGGCGCTCCATTATTGGACATTGCAATGAAGACTGCTTAAAGCTTTGTCGCCTTCGCCTTCGTTGGTTTGGTTTGGGGTAAAATTTTATCCAACCAACCACAGAAAATTGCGTTGAGTAGACTCTGCGGAAAGGTTATAGGCTAACATGGAGATTGACTAGGATGCGGAAGTGCATTAGATGACCTTGACAATTTCACTAAAAGTCCCAGACGGTCTTGTTCTTACCGCTGAAAGCCTTCAAACATTACAGAGCACGGTAACTGGCAAGGGAGAATTAGGGGTAAGATGCCCGAAGTGTCAAGAAGAGTTTAAGATATCCGATTTACAGCTTCCTCCATTGAGGGTTCCTTCGGGTTCTTCACCGACAGCGAACAAGATTTATGAGATTACAAAGAGAACCCCAAACATGGGCATTGCAACTTTCGGAGCGGCATTCTTGCAGGGACAGACTATTGAAAGCCATCTTAGGAGTTTCGAAGGGCAGAAGATTGTGGGAAATGAAAGCGTGCAGGAAGTCTCACAGAAACTACTGGACTATTTCCAGAGCGTGCTTTCTAAGGAAATAGACGTAACGAGACTTCCAGATGGAACGCCTCCACCGATAGGTTTTCAAGTTGCTGGTTTTGACCGTGATAATATGGAAGGCAGAGTTTTCCTTGTCGAGACTGGAAAGAATCCGAGGATTGTGCCACAAGGCGAAGAGAAAATATTCGGATGCTCATGGGCTGGAGACGGAAGAGTCGTTGCGAAACTCTGGAAAGAAGACGCCAGCATTCCCCTTCCTAAGCCAAACTACGGATTTATGACACTGTAAGATGCTGTGGATTATGCCATATTCTTGATAAGAACAACTATCGGGTATCAGACGTTTGCTACGATGATTCCTACATGCGGCGGGGAAATTGATGTAATGACCATCACTTACAACAAAGGCATAGAACGGGTGCAGAAGAAGAAAATTCACGGAGAATATTTCAACGGAGAAGCATCGGAAAGGTAAACTCAACCTAGAGGACTCTTCTGTCAGTCCTTTTAAATAACTTCGCAAATACCGTCTGTTGGGAAAGGCTAGAAATCGCTACCCTAGTTACCTTTTTGGGAGATATCTCCACTCTGCTATGTCAGACTTGCAGTTCTGGGATTCCACGATTGCCTCTCGTTTCTCAAACACTTGGCAAACAGCAAAGCCTCTTCACTGATTAGTGCTTCAGCCTTCTGACACTGCACTGGTCTCATTCAGGGAGCATCTACTTTGTTTTCGCACAGCAAAAAAAAAGGGTAGCGGAGGAGGTCTCCGCATCGTATGATTTCTCATCACAAACGTTAAAACGGACTAGGGAATGAATTGCCACAGAGACTGTGAAGGCGTGAGGGATCATGGAAATCTGTGATGCGCATGTTCACCTTGGAAAATCTGGACCATGGCAACCGTACATGGACCCAACTATCTATGTGAACGACCTGATCCGCCTCTTCGACAAGTACAACGTTGATCAGGCTATTGTCTTTCCAAACCCAAACGTAGGCGACAAATACCCTGAAATGAACGACTACATAGCAGAATCCGTCAAGAAATACCCAAAACGACTCATCGGGTTCGGACGCGTAGACCCAAGAAGAGAAGACGCCATAAAGGAATTAACTCGCATCAAAAAGAAACTAGGCCTAACAGGGCTTAAGCTTCACCCATTCGTAGAATGCTTCAGACCAGACCACCCATTCTTCAATAGGTTCTTCCAGAAAACCAATGAACTCGGCTTGCCAACCCTGTTTCACGCGGCTGACGGCTTTTCCTCGCCGGGACTCATCACCAAAATCGCCAGAAAATACCCAGAACTACCCATAATCTTGGGCCACCTTAGAGAGGCAACTATCAGCGCCTTGAAAGAATGCGAAAACACCTATGTAGAAACCTCAGGTACATTGCCTGATTTTATTGAACTCGCATCAGACATAGACGAAGACAGAATACTATTCGGATCTGACGTTCCTTACTATCGTTACCCCACGCAAATTGCAGTAATCGAAGCCGCAGAAATCCCACAGAAAAAGAAAAACAAGATATTCTACGACAACTTTCAAGTCTTGTTCAACCAAAAATAGGATAAGCAACCTGTCTTCAGCAAGATAAATGCAGAGGGATCTAGAGGTGAATGAAACCAAGGGTATTTCAGACACAGTTCTGAAGCTCGCGCTAGCAGCCGTTTTTGCAGCACTCGTATGCGTCGCGACCATAGTCTTCGTTATACCTATCCCTGCAACACATGGATACTTCAACCTAGGCGAAACAGTAATCTACGCAGCGACACTCCTGTTCGGTCCTTTTGTCGGAGGTTTTGCGGGAGGAGTTGGAGCCGGGCTAGCAGACGTAATAAACGGCTATTCCCAATTCGCCCCCGGGACGCTAATAATAAAATGCCTTGAAGGACTCATCGTCGGATTTCTGTATCGGAAAATAATGCACGTAAGCAAGAAACCAAGCGCCGCAGCTGTCATCGCCATCATTGCAGGCGGACTGGAAATGGTTGCAGGATATTTCATCTATGAAGTAGGAGCCCTCAGTTACCCGCCATTAGATGCTCTGGGCGAGGTCCCTTTCAACGTCGTTCAAATGGTTGTCGGCTTAATAGTCGCTCTACCCGTCGCCAGAATCATCCTTCGCGTTTTCCCACAGCTTAAAAGCTAAACTCACGACTGTCCTCTACAAGAAGGATTCGAAATGAAACTGCCTGACGGAAAAATCCCAATAGACATTCTGAAAAAGGTTATCTTCAAAAATCTAGGCGCCGAACGAAAAGAAGTCGCCTTAGGACCCTCAGCGGGAATCGACGGCGGAGTCCTAGACATAGGGAATTACTCGCTAGTCATTTCCAATGATCCGATCACCGGCGCTCTAAAAAGAATCGGATGGCTCGCCGTAAACATAAACGCAAACGACATTGCAACCTTTGGCGTTGAACCCGCATTTATCGTTTCATGCATAATGCTTCCCGAAGGTTCTGACCGAAAAACCGTTGAAACCATAAGCATCCAAATGGACGAAGCTTCAAAGAATCTAGGCATAGCCATCGTAGGCGGGCATTGTGAAGTAACCCCTGGCCTCACAAATCCGATAGTCGTATGCTGTGTAATGGGTCTGACAGAAAAGGGAAATTACGTAACGGCAAGCGGAGCCAGACCCAAAGACAAGCTCATCCTGACAAAGAGCGCAGGAATCGAAGGAACCGCCATTCTTGCCTCAGACAGAGAGAAGCAATTGAAAAAGGCAATGAGCCCAAGAACGCTGCAGAACGCAAAGAAGTTCTTCGAACAAACAAGCGTAGTCAAAGAAGCAATAGAAGCCTACAAGACAGGCGGCGTCCATGCCATGCACGACCCCACAGAAGGCGGCATAATCGGCGGAGTATATGAAATGGCAGAAGCCTCAAACCTCGGCGTCAAAATCCTAGAAGACAAAATCCCTGTCCGACCCGAAACTGCTGAAATCTGCAAATTCTTCACAATTAACCCACTGCAACTAATCAGCTCAGGCGCTTTGCTGATAGCCGCCAAACCCAAGATCGCCCACAAGATCATCGAAAACCTGAGAGCAAAAAACATCCCCGCAATCGTCATCGGAGAGTTTCTGGAAGACTCAAACGACCGTATCTTGATCAAGAGAAGTGGCAGAGCCGATATTCTGCCCAAGCCTACCTCTGATCACCTCTGGGCTGCACTCAACCAAAGATAAAAATGCTCAACGTTTTTTCGGCAGCCTTGATTCCTGCTTTGGCAACAGCCTATTGTGAAGCCCAAGGATTACCAGGAAGTTTATAACGTAGGATGGAAAGTAATGGCCTAAGCTGTCCAGTATTCTAGTGTTTTGTTCCCAGCGCCTCGGCTCCTCGTAAACCTTGATATGCTTTGCAAACACCG
>Ga0315277_10010314_pt1 | contig 11833 bp, 8 predicted proteins | sample YL17G05_15_MG_FD_203695 | JGI IMG/M metagenome (GOLD analysis project Ga0315277, IMG submission 203695) | Sediment microbial communities from Yellowstone Lake, YNP, Wyoming, USA - YL17G05_15 | ecosystem: Environmental > Aquatic > Freshwater > Lake > Sediment | place: USA: Wyoming | collected...
CAACTCGCCATCCTCGATGAATTCCGACAGTTTCTCGACCACGGGGCTTTGAGGCGTGATCGGGTATGCCGCAACGACTTGCACCCTCGCGCTCTTGACCGCAAAGGATGCAGCATGATTTCCCGTGATGATCATGGTTTCCCCAGGCTCGCTTGCCTTGCTCATAGCTTTTACCGTTCCTTTTCCCTTGTCTTTCACGACCATGTTATTCCTCCTCCATCTTGATTGCTTTTTGAGGGCATTCCACCACGCAAATGCCGCAACCCTTGCAGTACTCGAGGTTGATGCGAGGCGGACGTGTCCGGGTGATTATAGCTTCGGGGCAATACATCCAGCACGAGTGGCACCGGGCTTTCGGATTTTTCATCAAGACGCATTTTTTCTCGTCTAAAACAGGCTTGAACGTGCGCCATGTTCCGGTTTTACCACCCTCGCCCTCAGCAGGATGCTGCACCGCGGCGATGGTCGATTTTGGATCTCGTGAATTCACCATTGTACATGATCATCTCTATAGTATTAGTTTACAACGAGTTTTTCGTAGGCGAGCCGGGCACCCTCAGCATTCATGTCGGCGATGGCCTGGTTGGAAAAGTTCTCCTTGATCGCGAGTAGCATGGTATCGAGCGGGATATCCTTGAACATCTTGGAAAGAGCACCGAGTACGGGCGTGTTGAACACGGGCATGTCTCCACCAACAAATAAATTGGTATCCAGGCAGATTTTCACGATGTCAACGACACCAAGCTGGATATCTTGCGGGATTGCATATTCCTTCCGTAAATACTCCGCGGATTCGTTGGAATTGACAAGCAAAATTCCTTCCTTTTTCAACGTGCTGACCGGATTAGCTGTTTTCAAGATGGAAGGGTCCATGATGACGATGATATCTGGATTGGAGATTTTCGCACGATCGTAGATTTCGTGGCTCGAGATTCGGGCATAGGCACTGACCGGGGCACCACGTCGCTCTGGTCCGAAAACAGGAAAGGCCATGACGTACGGGAATTTGCCGGTCTTGTATGCTGCCTTGGCAAGCAACGTCGCCGCTGTTACGGCGCCTTGGCCTCCACGACCGTGAAACGCTATCGACACAAGAGAATTAACCATTTCGTTCCACTAGCGCATTTCTTAGGTTACAAGTGCCAAGGGAAATTTTTGAATGTTGACATTCATAAACATAAAGCATTCACAATCTTTGCACGGATCCTCTAAATTCATCAACATTGCGAGTGATCGATAAGCGCGTGCATTGTGCAAGTCAAGGCCAGCTGAAAAATTTCCCCATTCGGAGCCTGGACCGATGCAATTGGATTATATCGATTGGCTTTGTGGATCAATTAGATTTTTATCGGGCAATCCCCGATTTCACCCGCGATGGATGCGAGCAATACGAACCGATCAGAAAAACAACCCTCGTCGTTCTTCCCAAGCATGCGATTTTTGCACGTCGTGGCCAGCGCTTGCAAGATGATACTGACAGACGGCATATCTCGGGACGAGTTCATGATACAATATTTGAAAGAAGAAAAAAATAAACGATATCGGCAGAAAGTTTATAGATATATCCAGTCTATCATCAAATACAAAAGCTTGCTCAATTATATCATGCTCAGCGCTAGAGCTGGCAGGAAAGATGCTTTTCACAAGGAGGACGAAGACTATTTCATGCGTATTGCCATCATTTTCCACGTCTTCGAGGAAAAAATAGAAAAAAAAGTATATGCACCGTTCAGCGTCGAAGAAAAAGAGAAAGCACTATCCTTATTGAAGATTGTTCTCCCGGGATTAAATCCCGATGATGTGGCATTCATCAACAGGCTGCTCGAGCTCGATGTTGCAAGCCGCATGCGCGGAAAGGCATTCACCGAGCGCTGCTCGATATTGTATTCCCACCCGTCGTTTTTCATTGAAATACTACGCCCATTGATTCCGGAGGCCAGGATCGAAGCGATGTTGGAGGCACACCAGGCCAGCGAGAATTTTTTCCTCGTCAGCCGGGACGCGAGTTCTTCCAAGCGCATCAAGGAGCTGCTGGTGACCAAAGGACTCACGTTTCAACCTGCCCGGATATTGCCCAACGTCTTGATCGCGCAGAATATACCGGGCCGGAAGCAGGATATCCTTGATCACGTGCTGAAACACGAGAAGACGACTATCTTGCAAGATTTCGGCAGTGCCGTCGTCGTCGAAGCCATGGGGGTCCGTGATGGTGACGTGATAATCGATGCTTGCGCGGCCCCGTTCCAGAAATCCATCGCCATGGCGTGGAAATGCAGATGCTCCGGCCGCGTTATCGCTTTGGATGTGCACCCGGGAAGAACGAGCCAGAATCTACAAAGGCTTGGCAAACGCGATGCGCACGGGATCCATCCTATCATCGCGGATGCATCGAGCATCCACATGCTCTACCGAGGACCCGTCCCGGACAAGATCTTGATCGATGCACCATGCTCAGGCTCAGGGTCCTTAATTACATTCCCGGAGCTCAAAGATCGCCAGACGGCATCAGGTGTGGAATCGTTTGCAAAATTACAGCGTGGAATCGTATCATCCGTGCTGCAATTGTGCCAAATACAACATTGGAATAACACGGAAATCATTTACAGCACTTGTTCATATTATCCCGAGGAAGGAGAAGAGATCATCACGAATTTTGCGGATCAGATCGATTTGCTCGATTTACACGATCCCGTGGCTCGCGGGGCATCCTTATGGCAGCTGGAACGGGGTTGGAAAGGTTACCCGTGCGCGAAATATGTGATCCGGACCTTTCCGGACATGGATCAAGGGAGCAAGGCCTTCTTCATCGCGAAATTCAAGGCGCGGGCGAAATAGCCGCGGATCACTGCAGCATATACTTGAACCACGCGATCGTGTACCGCAACCCATCGCGAAGCGACGTCCGGGGCTGCCAGTCCAGGATCTTCTTAGCTTTATCAAGGACGGGACACCTTCGGACTGGATCATCCTTAGGAAGCGCAAAATATTTGATTGCGGATTTCGAGCTTGTCATCTCGATAACGAGCTTAGCAAGCTCCTCGACCGTGTTCTCCTGGTTGTTCCCTATGTTGATAACCTCCCCCCGTGCGGCAGTGATTCCCGGATATGCAAGGCGAAGCAATCCCTCGATCTCGTCGCTCACGAACGTGAAACTGCGGGTCTGCTTCCCCTCGCCAAACACGGATATCGGCTCGTTGTTTAATGCTTGCTCGATGAAGTTGGGAACGACCCTGCCGAACAACGGCCCACCTCGGATGCGAGGGCCGTACGTGTTGAAGATGCGTGCGATCCGAATGGGAATATCGTATTCCAGCTCGTATGCCTTGACATACGCCTCGCCGGCACGCTTCGACTCGTCGTAACAACTACGCGGGCCAACGGAATTGACGTGGCCCCAGTAGGTTTCCGGCGTTGGCACGTGGCTTGGATCCGGATTGCCATAGACCTCGCTCGTGGATGTATAGAAAAACTGGGCATCGTACATACGCGCGACTTCCAACGCATTCATGGTGCCGAGCGTGTTGCTTTTCAATATCTGGATTGGATGATGTTCGAACTCGAAGGGTGATGCTCGGCTTGCCAGGTGCATGACAATTTCGACGTTTTCTTCAGGATTGAACGGGACGGAGATGTCGTGAAAATGAAACTCGAAATTATCCTTGTCCATGAGCGTTTCGATGTTTTCCTTTTTCCCCGACGCGAAATTATCGTAGCAAATCACTTTTTTTGCACCTTGAGCAATGAGAACCTGGCAGATGTAACTTCCCAGGAATCCCGCACCGCCCGTGATCAAGATTTTCATATTCTTGTAGGTTATTTTACTCCGTTCAAGGTTCTTTCGTATGTCGTTGATGATTGCTTCGATAACCTCGTCAGCAGAATTGAATCCGTCCATGCTTCACACGCATTGCACGTTCAATTAAAAGATGATCAAGGAAAAATGCGTGGCGTACTTAAACTTTTTACTTCAAACCGCGCGAGGAACGGGGGGACAACTACCAATCACGATTAGATTATAGGTATCGTCCGAACTGCATATCATCGCATTGGAATATCTGCATACTGCTTCGAGATCGAGGGAAAATACTGGAGCTTGAAATGCGGAAAGTACAACGAATGTGCATATTCAACCTGGAACGATGGTGCCGTTGAAATTTCGTGATATCGCATTCGGACTGCCATATCATTGGCTAAATCTCGCATATTGATGTTTTTCAAGCAGATTTGGGCGCCTAGCCCTGCAGCGTTGCCGATCTGGAAGATGTTGGCCGGGGGAACCTCCGGAAACAGACCGATGAACGCCGCATTTTCCTTGTTGATATAACTACCAAAGGCGCCGGCAAGCACCACTTGCTCGATATCCGCCGGCTTTTTTTGCTCTTTCTCCAGCAGTAAAAGCGCCCCGACGAGAAACGCGCCTTTTGCAAGCTGGAGCTGGCGGATGTCCTCTTGCGAAATGGTAATGGTTTCCGCATCCGCGGGTATCTTGCCATCGAATCCCTGGACATTATGCGCGTCTTTCGACGGATCAAACAAGATGTAATTATACTCATCCCCCTTCTTCACAAACCGGGAATTGCGCGAAACGATCTCGGAGCGCGTGTTGAACCGCCCGCTCCGGGTGATGGCACGGGACCGCAAGAGCTCGGCAGCAATGTCGATCAATCCCGAGCCGCAGATGCCGATGGGCGTGGTGTTGCCGATGACTTGAAGCCTTGGCTCGAGCGTGACGGGGTCAATATTCACAGCTTCGATGGCGCCATCGGCGGCCCTCATGCCAAATGAAATTTGCGCTCCTTCCAGCGCGGACCCAGCCGCGCAAGAGCCCGTGATCAAGCCATTCCTGTTGCCAAGCACCAGCTCGCCATTCGTGCCTATATCGATGAGTAACGTGTATTTCTCGTATTGATCGATCCGCGATGCGACAACGCAACCGACCGTATCCGTGCCCACGAATCCCGCGATCACGGGCGGGGTGTAAACAATGGCATTTGGATTGCATCTAAGTCCTAATATTCGCGCCCGGACGTTGGCAGGTGCCTTGAAGACTGGCGCGAACGGCGAAACCGCGAGGTATTTCGTCGGCAATCCAAAAAACAAGTGGTGCATGGCCGTGTTGCCCACCACGACAACGTCTTTCACGTCGGATGTCGGTATACCTCCTTTCTTGCACGTGTCGGCGATGATGTCGTTGACCGCACCGGTCACGAGTGACTGGGCTTTCGCTGCACCATCGTTGCGGGCGACGTACGTGATGCGGGATATGACATCCTCGCCAATCGCGACTTGCGGGTTGAGAAGGGCCGATATGGCAACAAGTTCCCCGGAGATCAGGTTGATCAAGTAGCCTACAATCGTCGTCGTGCCGATGTCGACGGCAAGGCCAAAGATGTCCTTGGTCTTGTCTCCCGCCGCGACGTCAAACAAGCACGGGGTGTCGTTGGCCTTGAATCGCCGGAAAAACGCCGTCATTGTCCCGTCGCCCGAGCGAAGGGCATCCGGAAGTACCTTCGCTAGATCGTAGATGGTGTCATCGACACTCGCGTGGAGCCCGCAGCTGGGATCCTCGCCGAGCGCGGCAAGTAAACGATTGAGGTCCGCGACCGGCGTTGCGAGGGATGCTTTTTGTACCACTAAGGTTTTTGCATTGATGGCCGGGTTAATCTGACCCTCGATCTTGATGCCGAGGTGGGAAATGTCGCTGTCCACGAGAATCCGGTTCCCTTTCGGGAGGAGTGTATCGGTAAGATAGACGCGGCTATCACCTTGCACGAGGGCTTGGCATGCCAACCGGAATCCGTCCGCGATTGCTTGCTTGCCGAGTTTTTTTATCTCCCGATCACTTGGCGGGGATAATTTCACTTCCGTGTCGATGACCTTGATCTTGCATTTGCCACATGTCCCCGTGCCGCCGCAAAAAGCTCCGATCGGGAAATTCAAAGCAACCAACGCATCGTAAACCGTCTTGCCCTTTGATATATTGACGCGTTTTGACACGGGCTCGAGAATGACGACACATCGACCAGTAAGGGGGTCTTTTTCCGCCATTATTGTCCAATTCAATATGCATTGGCTTAATGAAAAGATTTCCCGTTGATGAGAAAATGGCTTGTTAAGATCCATCCAAATATAACCGCGGAGTGAAGCTGATATAATAGAAAGCAACCGAGGCAAAGGCGATCAAGCTATCATATTAACCATGCACATTGCTCGACGATAGCAAGGATTCATACCAATCAAAATCACTGGTTGTGGAAACAAACATGGGAAAAACTTCAATCGAAATTTTTGGTGGAATTAACACCATTGGCGGAAACAAGATTTGTGTCAAAGCAAGCAATGATACTGCGATCTTGCTGGATTTTGGCATGGACTTTGGCGTGAGCAAAGCTTTCACGGACTCTTTCTTGAAACTAAGGGATAAAGAGTACATCATCGACGGTTTATCCATCGACATGTTACCAATGCCCACGGGTATCTTGGTAAATCTATATCGACAAGATCTCATGCTCCATTCTCAAGATGACTTGAAAGATGCATTCAATATCACGTATACTTATAATGCAGTGCCATTAATCACGGAGGTCGCCCTCTCTCACGTGCATACAGATCATATGGGATTGATTCGGTATCTAAATTCAAAGATCAAGCTCGTTCTTGGAACAACGTCGTACGCGCTTCTCGAGCATTTTAATGCCATCGCAAAGGAAAATTCGTCATTCCGAGGCGTGAATGAATGCAAGCTTGTGTATAAAACCGACAAGGGTAAAACCGTTTATGATGATAAAGCTGAAAATAAAGAACGACCATACGAAGCTCTCGCAGACGGACAAATAACCAAAGTAGCGAATGGGGGAATGGATCTATGCTTTTACGAGACTGATCATTCCATACCAGGCGCTGGTGGTTTCTTACTATTGGACAACGCGTCAAAAAAGAAGATTGTGTACACGGGGGATATCAGGATGCACGGACCTCTCGCAGCAAAAGCCCAAGCATTCATCGATGCTGCGAGAGAATTCAAACCTGACGTGCTCATCATCGAAGGCACGAGGCTCGGTCGGGATGCGGATGACATCAATTTGCCAGATGAATTGTCCGTCAAGAACGAGATCATCGGGATCTTGAAAAAAATTAAGAGCTCGGGTCAAAAATCCTTGATATTCTTTGAATGCTCGGGAAGGGACGTCTGGCGTTTCCAAACCTTCTATGAAGCTGCGAAAGCCGTGGACCGCAAGCTTGTCATCGATGCCGATATCTATCTATTGATCGAGGCTTGCCAAAAAGCAGGTATCCCAGGATTATCATCTATCGATCTAAAAAACGTCTATATCTACTTGTACAAGGCAAATACCGGCATGTATCAACCTAAAGACTATTCAAAATGCATAGAAATGGCAGAAGCGCTCACAGATCCGATAACAAGCGCGGATGATCCGAAATACAAACGATTCAATTTCAAGTTGCGGAATTTCTTGAAGGCCGAGGATATCCGAGCCCATCCGGAGCTATATGTGATGTACCTGTCGTTTTTTTCCTTGAACGAGCTGCCTGACCTCCGTCCTCCAAAAGACTCCCATTATATCAAGTCTATGAGCGAACCGTTCGACGACGAGGCGATTATTGACGATAGAAAGCGATCGAATTGGCTGGAGAAATTCGGGATCCCCGAACCGAATTGCCACCAGGTGCATTGCTCGGGTCACGCCGATCCAGACACGCTTAAAAAAATAATTATAAGCATTGCCCCGAAGGTCGTCATCCCTGTCCACACGCTGCATCCCGAGATGTTCCAAACCATGGGACTGCCGGCGACGATCAAGGTAAAATTGCTCAAAACAGGGGAAAAATTCGAGATCCCATGAAATATCTTCCCTTTAAAATGTTTTTTTCAAAAATCCATCTCCTTGGTTGGCATGGTTTTTTTCAAGTCCATCAACCGCCGGCATATCCGTAGGTCTTTCATAAACTGCGCGTGCATCTTGTCGTTCTTGAATTGAAGCCGTAGCTCATCAAGGTTGTTCTTGTTGGAGAATTCCCCGAAGATGATGACGGGATCCAGCTTGATAAATCCAAAAAGGGTTGCGAGCCCGAAAATCAGCTCTTGAATCGAACTTGCGCTGCAATTGCGTGTCTCGATCCGGGCTGGAACGTTGAACACGAAGCATTCAAGGTTCGTGATCGAGCAAAGATCGAGCACGGCACGATCTGCGGTTAGCAAAACAACATCGACGTTGGAATCGGACATGAATTTCTGCAATTCCTTGATGATGAAAAGATCTTTTTGCGCGTAATTCACCGGTTGACCATTCACTTCGGCCACCTCGATGGGGACGAGCCGTTTTTTCTCGCGCATGGCAAAATAGGCAGCTTTTCTTGATTTTTTCACGCGCCTGTTATACATGGGACGCACGAGATCTTGGTTGATCTTTGCCAGCCGGTAGATGGCGTCGATCATTCGCGTGTCATACTTGAAATTCATCGCGTCGATGATTTCTGCGTTCACGGTTGCAGCGATCGGTATCTTTTCTTGCTTTAAAAAAGATGACGAGAGGAATTCGTGGTATAAAATGTTCGTATCGGGAGAGAAATAAATCCGCTTGTTCCGGTCCTTGAAATTCTTGTAAAGGCGCTCGAAATCATTGACATTGTCATATTTAATGCAGCCGCTGGAGAGAAAGCATTCCTTGAACTCGTGGAACGCCGGGAATTCATCGGCATACCCGGGAAATTCAGTATCGAACACCTTGAAATCAGGCGTGTGTACCTTGATCCTGTAATCATTATCGTCAACGCTAACATCAAGCAGGTGAAAATCATCGACCAGCGGATAGGTGATTTCGAAGAAATCAAAGATATTGAACAAGATCTGCAGTTCCTTCACGGTTATCGTGACTTCGGGGCTAGGCATGCTCGCGCGCCTCCTTGAGGTCCACCATGAAGTCCCTCAACGTTTGTAATTGCTTGGGAATCATCTCGAACGGGTAGTTCACGTCGGTCGTGGTCTTGATGTCCAGGTAAAACAAGTGCTGGATGTCGGCCTTGTTCAACGCCAGGATCGTGCCGGTCACGAGGGATTTTCGCCCGGGCGTTATGTCCACGTCGATTTCATATCCTTTTTCCTTTAAACCCTTGATGAGATTGCTAATCTCCATACCAGCAGCAACGATCTTGCCTTCAGCAACCGTTTTTGTTTCGATTTTCGCGTTTAATCCGAATTCTTCAACTAGGATTTTAACGCCCTCGACTATTTTCCCGAGCTTGTCTTGAAACAAGTCCTCTGTTATGATATAAATGATATCCGGACTGATTTTTTCCTGCTTCAACACGGCATACAGCGAATTAATAAGCCCCCAGATTGAGCGCCCAAAAATGGTGATGTATGCCCTCATTTTGACCGTATTTAACTGAATTTTTAAGCCTATAAAAGATGTCCTACTATTGAGGCAGCTAGATCACTCTTACTATGTGGTTGGACAAAGTTGGACACTCTGCCCGGGCGGGTCGTAAGAGGAAAACCGCAGGTTCCGAGTCAGAATCAAGACCAGAACCATATTGCCAGATTTCCATCAATATATTTAAAGCCCGATATATTTCTCGTCAAAAAACCTAGCCGGTATCGACTACATGGCCTCCCGGAACCTTCAGAGCACGTTTGTTGGTGATGTCCAAGTTCGTCCACAATTTATGCGATTAGTTACGACTGTATCCACTGGCGACGAAACCCTGGCAGATTCAAGAACGAGCTATGATATTTTTTACGATCACGTCGTAAGATTTCGTGACAGCATGGTAACTTGCTTGGGCACGGAAGATGTTGCTAATACCCACGAACTAATAAATAACCTGGTTGATGACATCCTCGTCGTTTATTTCCTTTGCGATGCAGGACTCGTGAAAGTAGAGGGACAAATGATCCCGGGGTCGGTTCTCTTCTCCGAAAGTTGCCTGAACGATGGTAATTTTTTTAGAAATTTCGATGCGTTCGTCAATCTCATCACCGGGCAAACGGGTGCAGCTAGAATGGCGTCCATAAAGAGTCTTGAGTCGCTCCCGGTCGATCGAATGTTGTTTCACGCACCGCTTCTAGGAATCGTGGACACGTTAAAAACAGCACCATGGAACGAGGACTGGCGTGCATTTTTCGGCTTTCTAAATACTCTCGAGTGGCGGTGTTCTGAAGATACCCACGGGAATTCCTGCCCAGGGGAGTCGATCACGCCGGCAATTCTCGGCGCGATCCACGAACGCGACGCCGGAAAACCCTTGGATGCCCGAGCAAACCGGAAAAGAACAGCACGATTGGATGCAAAAAGCGCCCGGAAAAGCAAAGGTGTTTTTTACACCCCGAAAGATATCACCCGCTACATTTCCAGGAGAATCATCCACGGGTTTATTCTTAATCGGGTAAGTCTCTCTAATGATGACCTAATCGCTGCGATCGACCGTGGATCCCCGGAAATGCTGAAAGCCGTCCTTGAAATTGCCCGTGACGTGAAAATCCTGGATCCTGCTTGCGGCACGGGGGAATTTCTCGTCACCGCAGCATCAGAACTTTGCTCGATCCAAGCGAATGTTTTGGACAGGCTAGGAACGATCAAAAAGGACACGACAATGGAAATCAAGAAGGGAATTTTGACCCGGAACATTTACGGCGTCGATCTCGGGAACAAGGCCATTGATATCGCGAAGAAAAGGCTATATTTATGGGTATGCACGGAAATTAAAAATGGCCAAGTGGAAAACGGTCAAAAACAAGTTGTTCGTTCTCTCGATCACAATCTCTTCGCCGGAAACGCGTTGATCGGGTGGTTAAATGAAGATCTGGGCATGCAGCCCGTGATCTCGCCAGGATCCCAGGCTGAAGCTTATACCGCCATCAACGAGGCACTCGTCAAGAAATTGCGTGAAATAGCAAATCAAGGAGACGCAGTCGATTGCGTAAACATTGCCGGATACCGTCCTGTTCATTGGCGTTTTGATTTCGACAAGATTTTCAAGGATCGTGGCGGATTCGATATCATCGTCGGCAATCCACCGTACTTGTTCACGAGAGGGAAGAATTTTGACGAATTCGAGCAATCATGCTTCAAGACATGGTGTTTCCAGGGATATCAAACGCTCGTTCACGGCAAAGCCAGGCAGGCAGGAAAGCTCAATACTTTTAACTTGTTCATCATGCGTTCCCTTGCACTCCTTAACGAGCATGGAAAGCTCGGTTTCATCGTTCCCAACACGATATTGCGAACCACGACCAACGACGTCATTCGCCAGTACTTGACCGAACGCACGTTCATCGAGGAGATCGTTGACCTCCAGGATGGCGTCTTCGAGGGCGTCACGGCGTCGACCGTCATCCTGGTGGCGAGCAAGATGTCAAGTACCGGCGAGAAACGATCCACGATCGTCAAGCACGATGTCCATGACTTGCTATCGGGAAATTATTTTCAACACGAAGTGGACCAGGCCCGGTTTCTTGAGAACCCCGCATGCTGCTTTGATATTCACGTGACGCCGGAGTTCTCGACCATGTTCAAGGTAATGAAGCATAACTCATTTGAATTGCGCAAGATCTCTGGTGAAATCATCGAGGGATTGGTCACCCGGACCAGCGACGACTTGTTCACGTCGGATAGCACGAATCCAATGGCAAAGAAGCTTCTCCGGGGCAAGGATATCGACAAGTACGACATTCACTGGCGTCCCGGGCAATTTATCATCTATGACCCGAAAAAACTACACAGGGCTCGGCCCGTCAAGGTGCACGAAGCATCTGAAAAACTGCTTGTCCAGCGTATCGGGGGCGGGACCTATCCCTTGCGGGCTGCATATG
>Ga0315277_10010315_pt1 | contig 11832 bp, 19 predicted proteins | sample YL17G05_15_MG_FD_203695 | JGI IMG/M metagenome (GOLD analysis project Ga0315277, IMG submission 203695) | Sediment microbial communities from Yellowstone Lake, YNP, Wyoming, USA - YL17G05_15 | ecosystem: Environmental > Aquatic > Freshwater > Lake > Sediment | place: USA: Wyoming | collected...
AAATATACACATTAGATGGTATGATGACAGCACATAAAGGAGATTGGATTGTTAAAGATAGTGAAGGTGAATTTTATTCATATCGAAATGAAGTATTTAAAAAATTGCATGTAGAATTAGAATGATACGATATAAGTCAATTACAGACAGGACCATACCCTTTATGGGAGTACATTCTGAACTTTTTGAGTCTACCTTTGATATTGATAGAGATGTTGATTTTATATACAATAAATTTTTTAATAAGTTTGTATATGATTTTAAAAATAATAAAGTTACATTAGATAATTATCAAAGCTATGGAAAACAAGATGCAGGGTATGAAGAAGTTGCAGCAGTTCCAATTATTAATTATATTTTATTTGGTAAAATAAAATCAGATAAATTAATTTCTTCTGATTGTAAAAAAGCTAATAAAATAAATCCAATTGTAATTTATTGTTTACTAACTGAGAATGGGAATTATTATCAAGATGCACATGAACCATTTTTTATATCTATTGCTATAGATTATGGTATTGCAATATCTTTATTATACAAAAAAGATAAAGAATTAGGGGTTAGCCAATTAAAATTATATAAGAATGAAATAACAGTAACAAAAGTGAAATCATCTATTTATCATGAGTTATCTCATTGGTTAAGAGATTCTTTTCATGGCGGTTTTTTGACATCTTTAGTTGATTTAGCATCTTGGTTAGAAAATAAAGATATTTTGAAGTTAAAACAAAAAAGTGTTAATATGGCTTATTTTGAAATTGATGCTCAAATTCATGGAATTAAAAATGTAAAGAGACAAGTAAGTTTAATAAAGCAAGATTGGAATACACTTTCATTTGACGCTCTTCTTTATAGATACAATGCTTTATATTATATAGCAAAAGAATTGTATTCAGATTATGGAGTTGAAGTCTTAGAAATTTGGGAAAAGTATTTGTTGAAAAGGATGGCAAGAGAGAATTTACTAGGAAAAAGCATGAATCATTTTATAGATATTAAACATCTTAAAGAAAGAATATATAGAATTTATTAAAGGTATATAGATGGCTTTAAGAATTGAACAGATAGGTTTGCCAACTGAAAGTATAAGGGTAGTTAATCCTACCAAGAACCTTGTCGTTCCTTATATTTCTGTTCAATTTTTAAATAAAAATATAAGAATAAATGAAAAAGATTTACTAATAAATATAGGTAAAGATGGCAATCTTCCTAAATTTAAAATCGACAAGGTAAATCAAATGTTAGATGATCAAGGAAAAGAATGTTTTGGCTGTATATATTTAATAGAGAATATACAGAACAATAAGAAGTATGTTGGGTACACTACAGCAGAATATATTAAATATGTTCAGGATCATTTTATAAATGCAATAAATAATAGAGATTTAAAGAAAGATAAAAAAGGAAAATATCTATATAATGCCATAAGAAAATATGGGGTTCATAATTTTAAATGGAGAATTTTAGGTTATTGTTATTCACAAACTGAATTATGTGAATCAGAAAAAGAAGCAATTTATTTTTATAGAAGCTTTGGATCTGATGGAATAACAAGAGACTCTATTTATGGGTATAATTGTACCCCGGGGGGAGATGGGGGGAATACAGGGACATCACAAAGGAATAAAGGTAAAACTTATGGAGAAATTTATGGAGATGAAAAGGCTAAAGAGTTAAAAATGAAACTAAGTAAATCTCATATAGGACAAATACCTTCACCCGAGGCTATTGCTAAAGGAGTAGAAACAAGAAGATTATCTGGGGGATTTATACAATCTGAGGAAAAAAAGAAAAAGATTAGTGAAACTCTAATGGGACATCCTGTATCTCAAGAAACTATAGATAAAACTATTAAAACAAGAAGAGAAAATAATAGTTACAAACAGACAGAAGAAACAAAACAAAAAATAAGTGAAACACTTATGGGACATCCTGTATCTCAAGAAACTATAGATAAAATTGTTAAAACAAGGAAAGAAAAAAATAATTATAAAACAGGAACAAATAAAGATAGATTTGGAGAAGAAAAAGCAGAAGAAATTAGTAATAAAATAAGTAAAGTATTAAAAGGACAGCCTAAAAAGAATAAAGGAAAAACAAATGTTGAAATGTATGGTTCTGAAAGAGCAAAAGAAATAAGTGATAAAAAAAGTAAATCAATAAAATTATCAAAGCAAAATAATAAAAACAAAAAAGTTCTTCAAGAATTAGATGAACTTATTAACAGGGTATAGATGGAAAATAAAAAGTTTTTATCAAAAATAAAGTCTTATTTTGGAATAGGATTTAAAAAAGATGCTTCTCAACATAAAGATTTAGTTTATCCATTAAAAGATGTGGTTAAAAAAACTACAGATGATAAAGGGGGTATAGAAAGAAAAACTATAGCAAAAGTACAAGAAATATTCCCTTCTTCAGTCCAAAAATTATTTGACTGGTGGAGCAACGACTTCCACTTTACTCAGCAATCATGGAAGTCACGCCAACAAATGCTTCAAGACTGTGATCTTATGTTTATGAATAGTCCTATCATGGCAAGAGCTGCTGAGTTAGTTGCCGATGAAACAGTACAAGCAGATTCTGCAACTCCTATTATTACAATTGAAGCAAAGAGAAAAGTTAAACAAGCACTCTTAGAATTTTTTGATAAGGTAAACATTTATGATTTAATTAGACCTACAGCTTTATCTATTGCTAAGTATGGTAATGCTGGGTGGATACTTTCTTTTGATGATACCGGAATAAATGAAATAATTCCAAGATCAATTTATGCAGTAAAAGAAAGACTTGAATTTTCTCCTTATGAAGTTCAGGAGATGATGAGAAATAGAAATAAATTCCTATATGACTATAAGAGTAAGATTACAAGAATAAATCAACTTATAGACATGATAACAAATAAAGATAATATTACTTCTTACTATAAGGATTATCTTTTTGGATTTGTTGTTGATGATTACGCATTGCCTCCTTGGAGATTTTTACATTTTAGAAATTATAATATTGAATCACCATTTAAGCCTTTTGGAGTTCCTTTGTTTATACACTCTATAGCACCATATATGCAGTTTGATGCTGCTATGACTATGCAAATAGCTGCAAGAGGAGCTTCTTTTCCTAAAGAAGTATATTCAATAAATCTTCCGGCTGCGATGGCTCCATCTGAAAAGTTAAATCTTGTAGTTGAATTTATGAGAGAACTACAAAATTCAGGTATAAATTCAGTTGCAAAAGAAAGAGATGGCGTTGGTGAAAAGATAATAACTATAAAAGATTTATTTGACTATGAGTTACAGAATCCTCAAATGGATTTAGGTAGAATTGGTGATATAGAAGCATTAAGAGATGATTTGATTATTTCGACAATGCTTCCAAGAAATTTACTTGATCCTCATGAAGGAGGATTTGGTGACTCTGGTATTTCTCTTATTCAAAAATCAAAACCATTTGGTAGACTTATTTATAGAGTACAAAGTATTATACTACAGCAAATAACTCAATTAGCAAAAATTCATTTAATACATACAGGAGAGTTTTCATTAGATGAAATTGACTTTGCATTAAGTATGCCTTATCCTGAGTCACAAGCATCTGAAGAATTGATAAGATCACAAAATGATATGTTGTCTCTTGCAAATTCTGTAGTTGATGCTTTATCACAAAGATTTATGGATAATCAACCATTACCTTCTCAAGTATTAAAGGACATTTATACAAAGTTTTTACCTTATGATGATCAAACAGTAGAAGGATGGATTAAATCAATTGAGAAAGAAAAGAATGCTTCTGAAGAACCTGAAGACGAATTAAACCAACCCGCAGAAGAAGGTGAAAAGCAGAAACTCCATGAAATGTGGAGAGCAGTTGAAAGTAAAGTTGGTAAAGCAAATTTAAGAGAACAGATTGAAGATTTAGTATTTGAAAAGAAACAGACCTTATTAAGAGAAGGTCGTTTTCAAGGTAATCATTTTTATTCTTCTAAAAACAGATTCTTAGACTTTCCAGCTGAGATATTAAGAGAATGGGATGCAGAAGAGATGGAAAAAGGTGCTGAAGAATTTAAGTATTTGAAGCGTCATAAGAAAAAAAATAAAATATAAAGGAGAGATTGTATGAATATCAATGTAGAAGTAAAGATCAAAATGGATAAGGGAACTGAGCTAATTCTTAAAAATGATGAAGCTAAAGAACTTTATTTAAAATTGAAAGAGTTATATGAGAAAGAAACAACTTGGGTTCCACTTCCTTATTATCCTGTGCAACCCTACATTTGGGAACCCTATAAAGTATGGTATTCTTTAGATAATACTTATTCAGTTTCATCTAGTCTATGTCCTACTGGAAAAATATAAAGGAGGAAGTATATGTCAGAAACTATTATTGTTGATGGCCATCAACTCACAGAAGCTGAATTTATTGAGCTACAGAAAAACAAAAACATAAAGTTAAAGTTGATAGAAAGTATTTCTAACACAAAGATATTTAAGACACTACAAAAAATGTTTGGATAAGGAGTCTTTCATGAAGTTGACAAATCAGGAAAAGAATTTTTTGGAAAAAATAATAGCAATTTCGGCTCTTGACAAAAAAGTAGGGAAAAATTTTTTCAGGAGTCAACTCGTAGCGACGACAATTTCACTTCTTTCAGGAGAAAATGAGATTATAATTCCTTATCTTTGCAAACTTAAGATAAAGTATAATCAAATATTAACACCAGAAGGAATTAAATTAGAAGTAAAACTTGAAGCAGAACCAAGTGAAGAGTTAGTTGAAGAGATTAAGTGTATATTGGCAGAAGAAGATCCTCCTACAAAAGTGTATTTTAAGAAAGAGATTGCAAAAGAATTAAGGAACTATTTAGAAATTGATGAGATTGATGTATAATGCAAAACTATCTTCTTTGTTTTCAGACCCCTTATGACTCTATAAAATACATAACTAAAGATATTTCATATCCTACATCTTTACCTTACTCCAAATTTTTAGACTTCATTGCTAATATTTTTGTGATTAACTTTGAACAGTTTAAAGATCATATAGATAAGTTTCATACTATTCTTGTAGATTTAGATACACATGAATGGGAAGTATTAGAACAAGAAAAAGGGAGTGCTACATTTAAACAACTTTTTGATTTAAAAGAACAAAGAGATAAGGAGAAAGAGGAAAGTAAAAATAAATATGATAATATAAGTTCAAAGAAAAATTTTATAAATAAGATAAATAGGAGAGGAGATTTGCATAAGGGAAATCTTATGAACTATAACAAAGATTTTTATAAAGTAAGAGGATAATGAAAAGATATAGCCCATTATATATAGAAAAATTTAAAGACACAGGAGCATTTGAGAAATTTGTAAAAAACTTTAAAGATACAGAAATAAGAAATGGAGAAGAGTATACTATTTTTACAAGAAGTGTTCATCCTTCTACATTATTTGAAGCAGTAATTAGAGTTGATGACTATGTTAAATTACTAAAAAGTAAGATTGATGCTTTTTATAAAGTAAATAAAAATAAGTATACTAATTCTGATGACATATTAAAAGCATTAAACAAAGAATTTAGTACTTTTGATTTTATTTTTGAGAAAGACAATTTTAAAATTGATGAAGATCCAGAACATTCGGGAATAAATGATACTGATACAGGAAGTAAGAAAGACTCAGATGTTATTGATGTACTTTTTAGTTGTAATAAATATATATCAAACATATTAGTTGATGTTAAGTCTTTTGAAAAATTTAAAGAACATTTTATTCAATTGAGTGAGCATGAGTTAATACATAGAGGGCAATTATTAAGAATAAAAACAAAAGAGTTAAGAGCTAAAGTAGCAAATAGAAAAGATACAGTAGAAAATCAATTTAATTATTATAAACATATTCATGAGATAATGGCATACTCTAAAGTAATTATAGAAGAGTTAAGATTTGGAGGATTTACTGATAAAGAAATTTTAGGAATAATAAGAAATGGAGAAGATAGACTATCAGATATCTTTGACAACTATTTAAAACTTTATAAAAAAGATAAGGTAATTGTATTAAATAGACTTTATAAATATATGTATGAGTACTTACAATGATTGACGAAATTAAATTTGAAGACGAAGAAGAAATTGTATATTCACTTGACTCTATAGGACTTATTGGAGAATTAGTTATAAGTAAAACTGATGGTATTTATATAATGACTGAGGATGATGTGTTTGCAATAACAGAAAATATAAAAGAGTTGATTTTAAAAAGTGAAGATAGTTTTTCTATGGAAAATACTGATGAAGATGATGAGTATATAGAAGAAGGTAAGTCAGTATTGAATATGAGTAAAGAACAAGTTAAGATTATTAAAGATATATTAAAGAATGTTTAATTTTGAGTATAATTTTTACTAATAAATATAATGTTAAACACTATTCCAATTAAGGTTTTTCCGGGTAAACAACTAAAAAAAGATCTTGGTTTAGAGAACTTTAAATCAGTTGTCATAAGAAAAATTATAAATGTTCCTGTGCATATATTCATAGTCTATTTTAATTCAAGATTTCCCAATACTTTTATTCCTTTGTCAAAGATTAAAGAACTTGAAACATTTACAGTAAGTAGACTATTTCGAGAAGGATATACATATACAACAGAGCCATTTAGGATGACTCCACCAATGAGGTTAGATAATATTGCAACAAGACTTCCAAGTAATTCTATAATTATAAAAGTAGATATCACTGGAGAGTATTATGCAAATAAGAAGTTATATAGGAAAAGCAAATGAAAAAGAAACTAACAGCAATTAAGAAATATATTATAAAGTCTCCACTAATTACAAAGATTATAGTTGGAGCTGTTATAGTTTTGCTATTAAGTTTAAACTTTAGTTGGTCATGTTCTAAGAATAACTTTAGTTGTAATATAGGATATGACCCACCTGAGATAGAACAAATAAAAGATGTTGTAAAATAAATAAGAGGTAAGTAAAGATGAAACGTTATAATTCACTATTAAAGGAGCAATTAACTAATGATGATATTCATAGAACTATAATTTCTTTCTTTAAAGCAAATTCTCAAATAGAAGATTCTGACATACATGCACTTGCAGAGAAATTAGGAATAGCTCCTGATGCTCTTGAGACTCATATTTATGGGATACTAAGATCATTTCTTGGAGAAGGGAAGTCAAAGAAGTTTGATGGTGAATATGATGAGAAAGAATTAGCAATGGGCAAGAAAATTGAAATGGAACACACGACTGACCCAGTACTAGCGGAGAAAATTTCCTGTGATCATTTAGCGGAATTTCCAAATTATTACACAGCTCTAAAACAAATGGAAGATCAGTTAAAAGTAAAGAGTGAAGAACCTAGTCAAGAAGAAATAACAGATACTTCAATAACTGCAAGATAATTGTGAAACAATATAATTCTTTATTTGAAAAATATAATTTTATTTTAAAAAAGAAAAATTCAATAACTGATTGTGTGAATTTAAATGAAGCAGCATTAAGTCCAATTTATTATGAAAATATAGAAAAGTATATAAAAAGTTTAGAAAAAGAAATAAAGAAAAAGAAATTTGTAAGTTTATCAACATTATGCTTATGGTTGTCTTTTAAATTTAGAAAATATGCTATTAGATTTGTAGTTGATAATGACTCTGAAGAACAGGGAAATAATGAATATTCTGTAGGTATTACAAAAAGTGGATGTTTATCAAATTCTAAAGGGACTATTAAGATATATTGTAATGAAAATTTATTAAAATTAACTACTCCTGGCAATTTTTTCAACTATTTTACTATAAATGTTATTAGAATAATTGGACATGAGTTAATACACAGAAATCAAATGTTTCATCTTACTAATAAAAAATTAAGAAATTATATATTTGATCATTCTAAATTAGAAGTAGAGGAGTATTTAAAAAATAAACAAGAAATGATGAGTCGAGCCTGGCAAATTATAGAAGAATTTAGATATAAAGAATTAAATGATAAAACAATTTTAAATATAATGAGAAATAATAAGGATACAAGAATAATTGCAAAATCTTTTACTTTGTCTACATACTTTGACTATTTTAATCCAAAAGATAAAATTTTTAAAGATCTTTATAAATACATGTATTTGTATATTTCTAATCAAGATGTGGAATAATAATTATGAAACGATATAAATCTCTTACAGAATCTTTATCCAAAAAATACTTATCTACACTTTGGGATGATACTAAAGTCTTTGTAATCAATGGAAATGAGTTAAGGGATAATTATGAAACTGACTTTATAGGTGGTGGACATGGTTATGTATATCCAGAACTAATTCCTAAAGATGAAATTTGGGTAGAAGATATGGAGTCAAAGAATGATCAGGAAGAAATTTTAATGCATGAGATTGTTGAATGGTATATGATGAAATATCAAAATAAAGAATATGAAGAAGCCCATAACATTGCAACAAGTATTGAAAGAGTTACAAGACATGTTCAAGGAATAGTGAAGTGAAAAGAGATAAACCATTGTATGTAGAAAAATACAAACTATCTGATAAATGGTTTGAAACTGTAAAAGAAAGCTATAATAAAAAAATAGACGGATATGATATAATGACCGTTAATGTTCCAATGTTTTTTGAAGCGGTACTTAGAGTTGATGGTTATATTCCATTAATTAAAAATAAATTAGAAGAATTTTTTAATAAATATAAAACAAAAACTAGAGAGTTAAAAGAAGTAGTAAATTTATTACAAAAAGAGTTTAGTACATTTAATTTTGTTTTTAAATATTCTCAATATGATAGTACTAATGATAAAGACAAATCAGGAATAAATGAATTACAATTTGCTAAAAGTACTAAAGATAATTCTTTTGCTATTTTTGTTTGGTATAATGAATATTTAGCAAATATACTAATTGGTGGAAATTTTAGAAGATTTAAAGAAAAATTTTTAATTCTTTCAGAACATGAGTTAATTCATGTTGCACAGTATATTTCAGTACAAACAGATGAAATAAGAGACAAGATTTTCAAAAGTAAAGATAATACTGATTTTATTAAATACTTATCTAATAAACATGAAATAATGGCTTATGCAAAAACAATAATAGAAGAATTAAGATTTGGTGGTTATAAAAATTCAGATATTTTAAATGCAATAAAATACAGGCAAAATGAAAAATCTCAAATATTAGATACTTACATTTATCATTTTGAATATAAAGATGAAGAAGTATTACATAGACTTTATAAATATATTTATGAATACTTAAAAGGCTAATTATGCCCTCAAAATCAGAGCAGCAACGAAAATTTATTTTTGCAAAAAGAAGTCAATATAGATCTAAAGAAAAGACTCCTGAGAAATATAAGTTTATTTGGGAGAAAAGTTGGGAAGAGATAGAAGAAACATTTGATGAGATAGTACCACCAATACCTATGGAGAAAGTACATAATAAAGAAGAAAGTATGAAAGTATATAAGAGGAAATTTTTTATATAATGAAAAGATATAAACCACTACATAAAGAATGGATTTCAATAAAGCTTAAAGACTATTTAGAAGAGTCTTTGAGATTTTCTGATCTTATGAAAAATGCTTCTATGTCTTCGTTAACTAGAAAATTTGCAAAAGAGACAAACAAGTTAATGGGTAATCCCACTAATCATACTAAATTAGTTCAAGCAAAAGTAAATAAAGATGAAGATTATGTTACTTTCTTTTTTGTTACAGAAAGAACACCCAAATATAAAGACAACTTTAATATGATGGTCGTTACTCCAAAGACTTGGACTATGCATAAAGACAATCTTTATACTATAGAGATAAGAATATTGGATTTTTTTAAGTTATTAGATACAAGACCTAATAAAGAAGAAATTACAAATAAAGATATTGAAGATGTACTATTAAACGCTGATGTTCAGATTTGGGCAGATATTCCGGCTTTTCAATTTCAAGGAATGAACTACAATATGACTATGTTTGATGCGGCAATTTACCCAGAAAATAGACCACCAAAGTATTGGGATAAATACCATAAGTCAAATCAATTTCTGGACAAGCATAGTGCGGGTGTAATCAACTCAATAAAATATTACATTCCTCAGATGAGGATGATAGTTAAAAAATATTTAGGTTTAACAAAAGAAAAATGAAAAAGTTAACTAAAAGCCAAATATATTTTAAAGTAAATTTATTACAACAATTATTTATACCCTTTAACAAAACAACATAGTTTATATAATAACAACAGGTTTGGTTCACAATGAAACGTTATCAACCTTTATATATAAAAAAATATATTTCTTCTGAAAAAGCATTTGAAAAAATTAAAAAAACTTTACAAGATGATGAGATATTTGAATCCTGTTTAAGTTCTGTTTTTATGACGGAAGCAGTTATTAAAGTTGATGATTATTTGAGATTAGTTAAAAAACGAATTGATCTGTTATATAGTAGATATAAAAATAAATATAATGACGTTAAAGAAATATTAGAATTATTAAATTTTACGTTTAATTCTTTTGATTTTAACTTTACATTATACAATGCTAATATAGAGGAAAATGATCCTTTACATTCTGGTATTTTTGAAGGGGGTACAAGATTAAATAAAACAAATGAGATAGCTCCAATAACTTTTTATTGTACTGAATATATAAAAAATATTTTATTAGATTTAGATTCTTTTGACAGATTTAAAGTAGCTTTTTTACAATTGGCTGAGCATGAAGTAATTCACAGAGGGCAAATACTAAGAATAAAAAACTTAGACATGAGAAGAAGGGTTGCCACCAAAGATAAAGAATTGAGTAAAACAAATTATGATTATTATAAATTAACAAAAGAAATAATGGCTTATGCTAAACTTATAATTGAAGAGTTTAGATTTTCTAAATATGAAGACAATAATATTTTAAGTGCAATAAACCAGAAAGAAGAAGAGGTGTCTCCAATATTTGACAATTATTTAGATCTTTATAAAGGAAAGGATGAATCTGTTTTACATACTTTATATAAGTATATTTACATGTATATCAAAGGATAGAATTTTTATGAGACGTTATCAATCTTTAAAAGAGTATTCTGATGCAATAAGACCTTGTAGAAGTTTTAGAAAAGATACAGGCCAATGTACTACAGGATGTTCAAAGAGCAATGTACAGAAAGGAAATGTATGTCCTTATGAAGTAGAAGTGTATGATGATACTGATATTTTACAGGATGAGTGTGGGTGCTATAAATGAAGAGATATAGAGAATTAGTCAAGTAACACATCTCTAAAGAGATGTATCTTGCAGAAGTAATTTTGCAAGGTTAATATTTGATTAGGGGGCTTAAAGAAATTTATGCAGAAGTTTAAAGAAAAGTTAAAAAACACACCAAAGGATGCTCACCAAGTCCTTTGCTCTGTAAATCATCAACTAAACAGAGAGGAAACTCTCAGTGAAGATGGTATAGTACGGTCTTTAAACAATCCCGATGGTGATCATTTTCAACATACAGAAAGCTCATTAAAAGCATTAGTGTATGTAATTTCAAAAGAAGGAAATCCTTTAATGCCTTGTACTTATGCAAAGGCAATTAGAATGTTAAAGAAAGGAGCTGCAAGTGTAATTAAAAGAATCCCATTTACAATTCAACTTAATTTCTTTTGTGAAAACAAAGTACAAGAAATAATATTAGGAGTTGATACTGGTTATAAGAATATAGGCATAAGTGCAGTATCTAATTCAAAAGAACTATTATCTGTCAATGTAGAATTAAGAATAGATATTTCAGAGAAGTTAAAAGAAAGAGCAATGTATCGTAGAAACAGAAGAAACAAACTGTGGT
>Ga0315277_10010316_pt1 | contig 11832 bp, 10 predicted proteins | sample YL17G05_15_MG_FD_203695 | JGI IMG/M metagenome (GOLD analysis project Ga0315277, IMG submission 203695) | Sediment microbial communities from Yellowstone Lake, YNP, Wyoming, USA - YL17G05_15 | ecosystem: Environmental > Aquatic > Freshwater > Lake > Sediment | place: USA: Wyoming | collected...
TCTTCAACGTCACCAGCCGATCTCTCTCGGCCTGAGTCATCAGTAGTAGTCCTTCCTGCACCTCCCCAGCCTGCAGGTTGTCAAGGGGACATTTCTACTTTGCTCTAAGGGGACATTATCACTTTGTTGCAACAGCGGAGAGTTCTCGTCCCCAATCCGTCGATCGCAGCGCGGATGCGCCGGCTCGGCGCTTGGGCGGAGCCACGGCGGCAGAGAGATGGCGCCAATTCGGGCGCCGTGGCGTGACGATGGGCCGGACGGGTGATCCTTTCCCGGTCGGGAGGCGATCAAGTTTGAAGCCTATCTTGCGAAGGTGTTCGATTAGGGCGGCCGGGTCGCGGCGTTGCCCGAGGACAGGAAGAACTCTCCGCACCCCTGGCCGAAGGTTTTTAACGCCGTCTTCTTGGGATCGTCGTGTCAGTTAGGCCCCGTTCACCGCATCGAAGCGGAATGTAACCAAGGGGCGCTACGCAAACGCATTGGCCCACTCAGCGAAGACACGATCGGATGCGCTCCCCAGCGGCAAGCTCCCGGGCCGATGTTCGATCTCGGCTGCACCGTGGCCAAGCGGCCGAAGAGAAACGGCGTACTGCGTTCGGACTGGTCCAGAGGGCGGATCGTCGCCGCCGTGGACGGAATCGAAATCTGCAGTTCCTATTGCCGCTGCTGCCAAGCTTGCCTGGAGAGGAGCGTGGAGCGGAAGGTCGATGGTGAACTGCAAAAGTGGTAGGGGTCGGATATGTCCGACCCCTACACCGCCTCTCGGCCGTCACGCTGGTGAGCACGCCGTTTCCGGTTTTCCTGGGCATCCGATTTCAGAAGTCCGGTGAAACCGAAGTGGCTTGTTCGCTGGCTCTGCTGAAAGAACTTTCCGGGCGGCTGGGCGGCGCTTTATCGATGTCCTGGTCGCCGATGCGATCTATCTCCAGACCCCCTTTATTCGGGAGGTGGAATCGCTTGGTCTGGAATGGGTAGTCAACCTCAAGGACAATCAGCCGGATCTGGCCTCGGAAGCCGAACGGCTCACCAACCGCCCCGCCGATTATCACCAAGTCAGTCCGCAAGAGGACTTACAACTCTGGCATTTGCCGGAGGTGGATTGGCCCGTCGCCGACCGTCTGGTGCGAGTGGTCAAGACGGTCCGGCTGCAAAATGCAAAGCGCGTCCGAATCCAGAAGCAAGCCGACTCCAACGTAAAGGTGAAAACGAGAGAACCGGCTCCCATCCTCAGCACGAATGCTTATGCGAGCAATGTGGATCTTGGCGCCATCCCGCCGCTGTTCATTTATCAACTGGGGCGCAGCCGCTGGACCATTGATGCGCAAGTCTTCCAAACCATCACGACCGACTGCCACCTGAAGCAGCCCTCGGTCCATCAAGACTGCGCCCTGGTCGTGCTGACCATGATGCGGGTCCTCGCCTATAACCTGACGACGGTGTTCTACTACCGCCAGGTGCGCAGCCGTTGCCGAACACCACCGCCCAGTTACTGTGAAATGGCGCGGCAACTCGCCTACCGGTTTCTCACTGTCGGCTTCGATTCCAGTCGAGATTTCGCTCCGCAGACTCCTTCGCTTTGTTCTCCCCAACCCGACTGCACCGATTCGGCGCCTGTCTCCGGGCGCCCAGGGCCCCCTATTCCCAACGCCCCGGAAATTGGCGGGGCGTGAGTCTCTCCGTGTCCTCCTCAGTCCTGAGAAGCCTCCGCAAATCCCATTCCGACCCGCTCTCACCGCAAAGTCTCCCGTCTGCTCGCGGATATACCCTCACGCCACCCGGCGTTGCGAGGTCGCTGGGGACACCACAGACCAGATTGACTTCGTAACGGGCGCTGTGCAATACTCGCGGCGAGCTTGGCGATAGAGCGCCTAGACTTTTCCTGGAACAGTGAAGTGAGGTGCAAGCGCAATGGAGTGTCAGTATAACCGTCGCACAATGATGAAGACGCTGGGCCTCGGCGTCGGCGCGGCGTGTCTGGCGGCGCCGGCCGCCCCGGGGGCCCCGAAACGGAGACTAAAGATCGGTTATACCAGCATTACCTGGGGTTCCAAACCCGATGCCGCCGAACCGGGCATCAAAGATTCCGCCAGGTTGGGCTACCACGGGTATGAGTCGCTGGGCGAGACCCTGGAGGCCTGGGAGGCAAAAGGTGGACTGGGGCGGATTCTTGATGAGAACAGAATTCCGCTGCCCTCTACCTATCTGCATGTCAACCTGACTGCCTCGGAACGGCGGAAGGACGAGCTGGCGAGATTGGTCCGCTGGGGAAATATCCTTAAGAAGTACGGTGGAAAAGTCGGCGTCCTCGGGCCCAACGGCGTCGAGCGCTCCAGTTTCGATTTCAAGGCCAACAAGGCGAACATCGTGGCCACGCTGAACGAGGCTGGCAAGGCGCTCGGCGACATCGGGTTGGTGGCCAGCATCCATCAGCACACGAATACGTGCATCATGACAAGCGACGAGGTGTATGCCGTGATGGAGTCCGTGGACACCCGGTACGTGAAATTCGGCCCGGATGTGGCACAACTCGCCAAGGGTGGCGCGGACCCGGTAAAGATCGTCAAGGGCTTTGCGCCGGTCATCCGGAGCGTCCATTTGAAGGACTTCCTCGGCGGTCCGCATTGGAGCGGCTACTGCCCGCTGGGCCAAGGCAAGGTGGACCTCCCGGCAGTCATGGAGGTACTCGAGACGGCCAAGGATCTGGAATTCGTCATGGTCGAACTGGATGGCAGCCCGAATCCACCAATGGCTCCGTTCGACGCCGCCCGGACCAGCAAGGAATACCTGATGAAACTTGGATACACGTTCCGATCGTAGCGAGAATGACATAATTGCCGACGAAGTCAAAGCGCTCGGGTTTTCTTGCCGCTGGTGAGGCGCGGCCATCGCGCTCGGGCCGATACTTCGACATTCTCGATCCGAGCACGGGACAGGTGATCGCGCAGGCGCCGCGGTGCACGGCCGAGGAAGTCAACCTGGCAGCGCGGTCCGCCCCGGGCGCCTTCCCCGGCGGGGCCGGTACGCCTGCGATGAAGAGGGTTCATGTCCTGTACAGGTTCCGGAACCTGATCGAAAAGCGTCTTGAAGAGTTCACTCTATCGGTCTGTACCGAGAACGGTAGACTCTGAGACGAAGCCCAAACCGACGTCCTGAAGGCAAAAGAAGCCATCGAGCTGGCTTGCGGGACTCCTTCCCTGATGATGGGGGAGTCGCTCACACCGAGCGTCGGCGCGTTGGCGTGTTGAGGCGCTCTCCCTGTCATCCGCAAGAACGTCGTCCGAGCTTCCTGACTGGCCGCCGAATGGCTCGTACCGTGCCCGCTAGTGCGTCTGAAGGACTTGGACTTCTGGGGACCACGACTGTTCCGATAGTTCAGGCTTTTGGAACGGGCTCGATGTGTAGGATCGCGGCTCGATAACCCGCGCGCCATCAAAGCATCTGCTGCGGGCTCACCGGGAGTACTTCTGGAATACCCCCGCTGCGTTCGCCCAACACTCGTGTTACCAGGCGCGAAACAGAGTATCGTTTCGACCCGAAACAGCCCGATCGTCCACACTTCGTTCATCAATCGTCCGGTGCGTCCTGAATTGTCTACGAAGCGAGAACGAGGCTTGCACAAACTGTAAACGCTCCAAGAATCCGTTCGCCGATCGTCAATCGTTCGGCGATAGAAGATTCGGGAATCGACAAAGGAGCGGCAACATGGCACACGGTCAGCGGTTGCTGATCTCACCGACACAACCAGCGCGCTCACCTCTGGGAATCGTGAATTGACCGGAGATGACGGGCGCGCCGCAATCGTCGTTTTGGGTCCAACTTCCGAGTGCCTGACTTCACCGGCGAATCTATGCCCGTTTTCAGGGTTAGGCGAGTTTACGTGCCTCCGCGATGATCTTCGTGAGCCGGTTGGAAAGCCGGTCGATGCAACGGCGTGAAGTACCGTTTGGCAGTGCGCGGCGGAACATCTCCAGCACATGTTGAGCAGTGAGGAAGGAATCGATCACGACGTCGAGACCAGATCGAGGGACGGCGAGTGGCGTCTGCGGTTTGGGAACAAGATGCCGGGGTTGTGAACGGGCTAAACCAGTATGGGAGATCCCCCGGCTTTGCCGGGGTGGCAGTAGAAGTTTGACATTTGCGGGAGTCCATCGGAAAACTCCAAGACGTGAGCCGCCAAGCGCACGAAAAGGAGTTTTCACGATGGACGAATACGAGAGTTTAAGCCATGCGAAGTGGGAGTGCAAATACTACGTGGTGTTCGTCCCGAAGTGCCGGCGGAAGACGCTGTACGAGAAACTGCGGAGAAACCTGGGAGAGGTGTTTCACCAGTTAGCCAAGCAGAAGGAGAGCCGGATCGAAGAAGGGCATTTGAGGAGCGATCACGTGCACATGATGATCGCGATCCCGCCGAAGTACGCGGTATCGCGATCATCATGTGCACGTGATCGCTCCTCAAGCGCCCTTTCTCGATCCGGCTCTCCTTCTACTCGGCCAACTAGTGAAATGCCTCTCCAGGATGGACGCCCGCAAATGTCAAACTTCTACTGCCACCCCGGCAGAGCCGGGGGATCTCCCATACTGGTTTAGAGCGGGTAGTGGAGTTGGCGAGTGGGGATTGGAGAATGATGAACTGGCTGAGTTCCGAGCACTCCGACCGGTACGCGTTCCGAAACTGCGGTTCCAATACCAAAACTATGAGTTCTTTCGCGGCAGCCTGGGCGCGGAAGCGAACCTCGTCCGGATCATGGGTCCGAGGCCTGGCAGTTTCAAGGGCCGCATCACCATCTCGCGCTTGAACTCCGTCCTTGAAGATGTGAGCAGAATCGTCGAACACGATGGAAGCAGTACAGGCCTCAACTATCACTTGGAGGATGTAATCAAGTATCAAGGACCTCGTGAGCAAGCTGACGCGGTCATCGGGGTCACTGATGAAATGTGGGCGACGTCATTGACCTGCCTCTGCAAGGAATACAGGCTGCTCGGAGCGAAGCGGATCAGTACTTCAGTTTGCTGACGTACTCGAAGCTCCGGCGAAGCGAAGCCACCGGATCGCCCGGCGTCTGGTCCTGCTCCACGAAGTAGTGCTTGACGCCTGCCTTTGCCGCCGCATTGAGCACCGCTGGCACGTCAATGACTCCGTTGCCGACTTCTCGGAACGCGGCTCTGTCCACCATCTCGTTGTACTGCTCCGGGATGCCGGGGGCCACGTTCTTCAGGTGCAATAGCCAGACCCGTTGGCCGTACTTCTCCAGCACCCGTACCGGGGGAACGCCGGCCACCTGCGCCCACATGATGTCGAGCTCCAACCCCACCAGCTTCGGGTCCGCGGTGCGCATCAGTTCGTCGAGCAAAGTGCCGCCGGCGGCAGGCTCAAACTCGAAGGCATGGTTGTGGTAGCACAGCTTCATCCCCGCCTTACGACAGATCTCGCCGGCCTTGTTGAGGGCCTCGCCGAGCTTGCGGATCACGTCGATGCCGCCGCGGTCGTTCGGCGCAATGTAAGGGCAGACAGCGTATTCGAGTCCGCGCTGTTTGGCATCGTCGAGCGCCGCCGGCAGTTCGCCCTGGTCGCGCGTGAACAGCGCCGTGTCCAGGTGCACGCTCACCGGCTTGATCGGTGTCTGTTTCAGGCTCGGCCAAATCTTCTCCATCGTGGCTCCCACCAGTTCGGCCTCGCGGTAGCCGACGTCGGCGAGCATCCGCAGCGTCTCAGCCGGCTTGGCGGGCAGCACGTCGCGGACGGTGTACAACTGCACCCCCACGGTTTTCAGCGTTCGAGCATTGCAGGAGGCCGCCGATGATGCAGCAGCGGCGGTCAGGAAGTGTCGGCGACTGACAATGGGCATACCCCAATCCTACAGCCGGGCAAGCCGTCGAAGTTGGCGCCGGCGGGAAGCGCAGCCCACGGCTTCGATCTCTAGCGGCCCAGGCGCTGCTCAAACAGCCACTTCCAGAAGCCGGCCTCGCCGTAAGCCCGGTCCCACGAGTTGTGGCCGACGCCGGGGTATTCGGTGTATTTTGGGTCGCCGCCAGCGGCCTTGATGGCTTCGGTCGTCTTCTGCGATTCGCTCACCGGCACGGTGGAGTCAGCGCCGCCGTGGAAGATCCAGATGGGGGTCTTCCCGATCTTGCGGGCGGTGTCGCCGTAACGGTCGCCCGCGGGTTCCTCGGCCGGCGCTGTCTTGGCGCGGCGGGGCGTGCGAACGCCGCCGCAGATCGGGACCAGCGCCGCGTACTTGCCGGGGCGTTGCGCACCCAGGCCGAGGGTCCCGTACCCGCTCGACACGCTGTGGAACGCGGTCTACCTGCCTTCGATTCGGGCCGCGATGGAACTGCGCCGCAACCAGCCGGAGAAGGCCGTCGAGTTGCTCCGCTCCGCGACTCCCTACGAGCGGGCCCATGGGTATGCCGTGTATCTGCGCGGACTTGTCTATCTGAGTCTGCGCAAGGGAGCGGAAGCCGCCGCCGAGTTTCGGAAGATCCTCGATCACAAAGGCGCCTATTGGGGGCCGCACTACTCGCTCTCCTATGTCGGCGTGGCTCGTGCCGCCACGCTGTTGGGAGACACCGCCCGCGCCCGCAAAGCCTACCAGGACTTCCTGGCCCTGTGGAAGGACGCCGATCCCGACGTCCCGATCCTGAAGAAAGCCAGGCAGGAGTACGGAAAGCTGAAGTGATGCGATGACCGGCCGCACCAGCTCGCACCATGAAATCACCGAGAAGCTCGGCAAGGGAGGGAGGAACGTGTCTGAGAGGCAGTCCGCGACCCATCGCGGACGTAATACGGGGCATCCGGAAGTTGGCGAAAGGACGTGGTGGAGCTACAAAGATTCTGCCGGGCGAAACGGAAGCGGGAAATGCGGGGATGCAACGTGTGCTTTCGGCAAGGATGCGCATGGGCGTCAAACTGCGCTGGGCGACTACACGCTGAATGCGACTCCTGCCGGCGGCCGCCGCGCTGTCGCCGGCGCACCTCTGGAGCCTCAGACGGCCGCCACGCAGTTCCCGCACGGTCTCTTCATTGCGGTTGGGCCCGATGAATTCTACATGGCGGGCAGCGCGCTCAACATCACGCTCACTCCGAACACGCCCGGTCCGCCCATGGTGGGACTGGCCACTGTGGAGGAAGGCCGGTTCGTGGATGGCCGGTGGGTTCGCGGCCGCACACTGGCCGGCGGCGACACCGGACAAGGCAATAACATCACGCTGCGGAGCGGCCCGGGCGCAGGTATCCTGCGGGTCACAGCGTACCGTTGTCGCTGAAGCGTCGCCTGGAGTGCGTGCGCAACAGGCAAGGCGGGTCCCCGACCGAAGAGAAGCGGTCTCTCGCGTGCACGGGACAGCGTCCAGCTATAGAATTAGAGGTCAAATGACCTGGAAATCTCTGTTGATTCCCGTGTGGGTGGTGCCCGCGCTGCTCCTGCAGGCGGCCGATCAGCCGAAAATCGAGGCGCGGAAGGCCCCGGCAATTACGAAGGACGGACTCAAGTTCCGGGACCTGAACAAGAACGGGATGCTGGACCGCTATGAGGACTGGCGGCTGCCGGTGGAGCAGCGGGTCGCCGACCTGGTTTCCCGAATGACGGTGGAAGAGAAGACGGGACTGATGATTCACTCGTCGCTCTCGGGCTTTACCGGGCCGAACGGGGAGGTCCTCGGGCTGCCCGCCGCGGGCGGGCGTGGAGGGCCGGGCCGCGGTGCGCCTCCCGCAGCCAACGCCAATCGCGCGTTCCAGGGCCGCGCCAACCAGAACAACGTCGAGCCTATCGGGAGCGCAAATCCGACCCAACTGGTGGTGGAGCGGAACGTCCGCTATATACTGGTCCGGCCGAACCCCGGCGAGTCGCCCGATATTACCGCCAAGTTCCACAATGGGCTTCAAGAGATGGCCGAGGCAAGCCGCCTGGGGATCCCGATCGTGTTCAGCACGGACCCGCGGAACGGCGGCGGACGCGGCGGGTCCGGCAAGCCGGTGATCTCGCAATGGCCCGACCAACTCGGCCTGGCGGCGGCACGCGACCCGGAACTGGTGCGGCAGTTCGGACAGATTGCGGCCAAAGAACTGCGTGCCATCGGGCTTCAGTGCCTGCTCGGTCCCATGGCGGACACCTCCACCGAGCCGCGCTGGAACCGGATCAACGGCGCCTTCGGGGAGGATGCGAACCTGAACGCGACGCTCATCAAGGCGATTGTCGAGGGATTTCAAGGCAATCAACTCGGCCCTGAAAGCGTCATGACGGTGACCAAGCATTTTCCCGGCGATGGGCCGGTGAAGGACGGCTACGACGGGCACAACAACTACGGCAAGTGGACGATATACCCGGGCAATCAGTTCGACTATCACCTGATTCCGTTCCGCGCCGCATTTGAGGCCGGCACGGGCGGGGTCATGGGCGGATACTTCATTCCGGTGGGCAAGGACACCGTCGGGATCAACTTCTCCAAAGCGATGATCGACGGCCTGCTGCGGGAAAAGATGGGATTTCAAGGGCTAGTGGTGACGGACTGGCTGCGCAACATGCCGTGGGGCGTGGAGAAGCTGTCCGAAAAGGACCGGCAGAAAATGATCATCCTGGCCGGCGTCGACCAGATCGGCGGAGACAACGATCCCAGCGTGATCCTGGCCAGCGTGAAGGACGGCGGAATTCCAATGGCGGTGGTGGATGCGGCGGCGAGGCGCATTCTCCGTCCTGTGTTTCAACTCGGACTGTTCGAGAACCCCTACGTCGATCCGGAACAGGCGAAGGCGACGGTGGCGAGCGAGAGGTTCCTGGCCGCCGGATATGCCGCGCAGGTGCGGTCCACGGTGTTGTTGAAGAACGCCAACGGCGTGCTCCCGGCCGCCGCGGGGAAGAAGATCTACGTGGAAGGGATCGCCCGCGAGACGGCGGCGCAGTTCGGTACCGTGGTGGACGACCCCAAGGGCGCCGGCCTCGCCATTCTGCGGGTGGCCAGCCCCGCGACTACCTACCCCTACGGCGGCGCCTTCGCGGGCGGAGGCGGACGCGGCGGAGCTGCGCCGGCGTCCCCGCCACAACTCCCTACCTACGGCATCACACTGGCCTACGGGAACGCGGCGAACTGGACGGTGCTGGACGGCATCCGCAAGGTGGCGACGACTGGCACTCCGACCGTGGTGATCGTGAACATGGACAAGCCGGTCATCCTGACCGAGTTCATCGACAGCGTGGCGGGCGTATTGGGCGCATTCGGGGCAAGCGACGCGGCGCTGCTGGACGTGATATTCGGAAAAGCCAAGCCCACCGGAAAATTGCCATTCGACCTGCCAAGCGATATGTCATCGGTAATGGCGCAGGCAGCCGACGTACCGTTCGATATCGACGATCCTTTGTTCAAATTCGGCTTCGGACTAACCTACGGCCGTTGAACCACGGACTCGTCCATAAAGCAGACTATTGAGGGGTGTCATCCATGAAACGAATTCTGATTTTGGCGGTCGTGGTGCTCGGCGGCATCCGGCATGCAAACGCGGCGACTGTGATCGGGAAGCTTCAGGTCGAGTACCGGAATACCCCTCTGGGTATCGATGCGACGCAGCCGCGGTTCAGTTGGCAGATGACCACAACGGCAGGTGAGCGTGGGTACGCGCAGACTGCTTACCAGATCGAGGTCAGGGATCCCAAGGGGAGCGTCGTCTGGGACACGAAGAGGACCGAAAGCTCGAATTCGCTCGGCCTGAAATACGACGGCGATCCGCTGAGAGCGGCCACGAGATACTCCTGGACGGTCACGGTTTGGAGTCAGGCGGGAGCGAAGCTCGCCGCAAGTTCCTGGTTTGAGACCGGCCTCATGGATCCCGCTTCCGATTCGAGCGCTTGGGGCGGCGCCAAATGGATCGGCGGAGGAAACGAAGATCTGGCGCTCTATTCGCCGTATCTGGCGATCTTCGATGTAAAGTACGCGCTGACAATCGCACCGGGCAGCACCCGCGCGAGCTTCGTCTACGGGGCGAACGACTCGCGGCTGATGGACAAGAACAAGAACATCTACCAGGTCGAGAGGGGCAAAGACCAAAGCTATATCAAACTGGAACTCGACATCTCGGCAGTGAACGGCGCGCCGGATGGCAAAGCCAAACTCCATGTGTACCGCGCCGGATACAAGGACACCGATACGCCGTCGCAACCGTTGCGGACGTTCGAGGTCGCGCCCGAGGTAATCAACAACGCGAACAAGAACGCTGAGCACGCGATCGAACTCCGCAGCGCGTTTGGGCAGATTGCGATCACCATCGACGGCAACGCGTCCTTCGCGGGTGCTGCCGCGCAGGCGCTTGCCGGCGGGCGGGGCGCGCCTCCCGCCGGCGGAGGTCAGGGCGGCTTCGGGGGCCGCGGCGGGGCGCCGAATTCGTTAAACCTGAATCCCGCCGGGTCGGGCGGCAACTACATACCGTTCGGAATGCTGTGCGATATCGGGTTTTCGGTCGGACCGGGCCAGAACGCCACCTTCCGCGATGTGACCATCCGCAACCATCGCTTCCCCAACAATGTCCTGTTCCAGGAGAATCTGGCGGGCGGGCTGTACAAGGGCATCTATGCCGATTTCGTGGCGGCCGACTCCGGACTATCTGTCGCCAACGGGCGATATGTCCTGGCCGGTGGGGACAAGGGAGTGTTCGTAGTACGGAATCCAAGCCGGAACTCCACCCCGATGCTGCGCACCAGCTTCAAGACGTCCGGCAAAGCGGTGGAAAGGGCCCGGCTGTATGTCACCGCGCGCGGCATCTATGAGGTATTCCTGAACGGCAAGCGCGTGGGCGACGACTACTACAATCCCGGCCTGACCCAGTACAACGTCACGCACCTGTACCAGACCTATGACGTGACCGGCATGATCCAGTCCGGAGACAACGCCATGGGCGCTATGCTCGGGGAGGGCTGGTGGAGCGGTCTGCTCAGTTTCGGAAACATCTGGAATCATTTCGGCGACCGGCAATCGCTGCTGGCGAAGCTTGTGATTGCCTACAAGGACGGCACATCGGAGACCATCGCCACCAATCCCGGTACCTGGAAATACTACGGCAACGGCCCTCTGGTTTACGGGAGCCTGGATTTCGGCGAAATTTACGATGCTGCGCGGGAGCGTGCGGTGGAGGGATGGACTACCGCCGCTTACGATGACAGCAAATGGACGGGCGCCGTCGTGGTGCCGCTGGAAGGCACGGCGTTTGCAGGCGTCGAAGCCGGGCGGGGCGGAGCACCGGGCCCGCCGTTCACCTGGGACAAGCTTTCGCTGGTCGGTCAAATCGGCAACAACGCCGGAGTATTCCGGGTGCTTGCGGCCAAAAGCGTCAAGGAAGTGCGGCCCGGCGTTTACGTCTACAACATGGGGCAGAACATGGTGGGGGTACCGAGGATCACCATAGCCGCCGGGCGCGCCGGCGGGAAGCTCACGCTGCGGTACTCCGAGATGTTGTACCCCGATCTGAAGGAGTCCGGGAAGAACGTCGGTATGATCATGACGGAGAACTATCGTGCTGCATTGAGCCAGGACGTCTACACGATGAAGGCGGGGAGCCAGGTGTTCCAGCCCCGCTTTACGTCGCACGGCTACCAGTACATCGAAATCACCGGCATCGATAAGCCGCTTCCGCTCGAAGCCGTCCAGGGTGTAGTGATCAGTTCCGTTCGGGAGTTGACGGCGGATTACAGGACGTCCAGTGAAAAGGTCAACCGCTTGTGGTCGAACCTGGTGTGGTCCAACGTGGACAACTTCCTCACCATCCCGACGGACTGCCCCCAGCGCAACGAACGCATGGGCTGGTCCGGAGACATCAACGTCTTCTCCCCCACGGCGACATATGTGTCAAAT
>Ga0315277_10010318_pt1 | contig 11829 bp, 7 predicted proteins | sample YL17G05_15_MG_FD_203695 | JGI IMG/M metagenome (GOLD analysis project Ga0315277, IMG submission 203695) | Sediment microbial communities from Yellowstone Lake, YNP, Wyoming, USA - YL17G05_15 | ecosystem: Environmental > Aquatic > Freshwater > Lake > Sediment | place: USA: Wyoming | collected...
GAACACGCCCGGCCCGGACCAGTGCTTCCCGGCCTACGCCATGGCCGGAATCACTACCTGGAACGGAAACGGTTGGGGCTACGACCGCGGGCGCGACTGGAACTTCGCCAACGACGTGACCATGGTGAGAGGTTCGCACACGTTCAAAGCGGGCTTTTTCTGGAGCAAGGACGAGTGGTGGGGCGGCGGGCAGCACCGGCCCAATGGCAGCTTCGATTTCAACATTACCCCCACCGCCATCCCCGGCGACGGCACGGGCAACACCGGCAGCGGTTTTGCCTCCTTCCTGCTCGGGCAAGCCTACCAGTGGGGCCTGGAGACGCCGCGCGCGGTGATCCAGAAGTACTTCTACTATGGCGGCTTCTTCCAGGACGACTGGCGCGTGAACAACAAGCTGACCCTCAATCTCGGCCTGCGCTGGGAGTACACCGGTCCGATCCGTGGAGGCGCCGTGCTGGGCATCAAGGACTGGACCGATTTCGGCAGCTACGGCGAGCCGGCCGGGTTCATGAACTTCGACCCGTCGGTTCCGAATCCCAAACTCGGCGGCCGGCTCGGCGCGACGGTGTATACGGGAAAGTGCCCGGAGTGCAACGGCCAGGATTCCCCGTTCGAGACTTACAAGAAGGCATGGGCGCCGCGCATCGGCCTGGCCTACCAACTGCGGCCCGGCACGGTGGCCCGCCTGTACGGCGGCAAGTCGTACGAAGCCGTCAAGACCAGCGGCGGAAGCACGCACTTCCAGGGCCTGATCCTGAACAGCACTTACAGTAACTCTTCGCTGCCGCCTTACACCTATTTCAATATCGACGACGGCCTGCCGGCATGGCAGCCGCCTCCGTTCCGCGGCCCCACCACCGACCAGGGTGGAACCACCTATTTCTGGCAGAAGACCGATTCGGGCCGCCCCCCGGAGTTCTACACCTGGCACTTCGACATCCAGCACCAGTTGCCGAAGAACCTGGTGGCGTCGGCGGGCTACACCGGCACCCGCGGCGTGCATCTGGCTTCGTTCATCCTGAACATCAACCAGATGGATCCGAAGTACTTCACCCAATACGGGCGCGATCTGCTGAATGCCAGCGTCACCTCGACCGCGGCGGTGGCCGCGGGAATCCCGATGCCGTATGCGGGATTCAGCGGGACGGTCGCCCAGGCGCTGAAACCTTTCCCGCAGTGGGGCGACGTTTCGACCAGCGGCGGTCAGCCCTCGTCGATCGGCGAGCGCGCGGGCAACTCCACCTACCATGCCATGACCATCAAGCTGGACAAACGGTACTCTTCCGGCCTGACATTGCTCTCCACCTATGTGCTCTCGAAGATGTTCTCGGATACCGATTCGACGGCCATAGGCGGCGGGGGCGGCCGCGCCATGGACCATTACAACCGGCGCCTGGAAAAGGGCCTGAGCTACGACGACCAGACCCACGTGCTCCGCGAAGCTTTCACCTACGAGCTGCCGGTCGGCAAGGGCAAGCACTGGACGCTGCCAGGGCCCGCAAACCGCATTCTGGGCGGCTGGGGATTCGCCGGCTTCCTCGAGTACTCCTCCGGCACGCCGTTCACCGTCAGCCCGGGCGTGACTTCCGTCCCCGGCGGCGCGGGCAACCGCACCTTCATCAACTCCTACGAGAACTGGCGCGCGCCGATTTCGGGCAGCAAGTTCGACCCGTTCAAGGACGTCTGGTGGAACAAGGCCGCGTTTGGTCTGGATGGCAAGGGCAACCAGATGACCCAGACCCAGTTGCTCTACGCCGGCTTCGGCAACGCCACCCGGGACAACCCGAAGACGCGTAGTCCATGGTTTTTGAACGAGAATATCACCATGTCGAAGAACGTGGACTTCACCGAAAAGGTGAAGCTCACGCTGCGCTTCGAGGCGTTCAACATTTTCAACCGGGTGCGCATGGGCGGTCCAGATTCGACCGTCACTTCAGCCAATTTCGGGGTGATCCGCGCCCAGGGCAACGACCCGCGCCGCATGCAGTTCGGCGCCAAAGTCGTCTTCTGAAAACCCCAGAAACCCGGGCGTGTGCCACAGGTGTGGCACACGTCATCTGGGTGTGCGCAGGGCGGCCGGCGCTTCCACCAGGTTGGGCCCGGGAGTGCGCAGCTTGACGGAGAGGTCGGCCTCTTTGCGCGCGTTCTCCTCGTCCCCCATCCGGAAGTACAGGCGCGAGAGTTGCAGGCGAACCTGCGCATTGTCGGGCGCGATCCGAGCCGCGCCGCGGAGCACTTCGAGACCGCCCGCGGCATCGCCGGTCTCCGCCAGTGCCCGGCCCAGGCCCAGCAGCGTTTCCACGTCCTCCGGCATCCTCTCGGCGGCTTTTCGAAACCAGGAGACCGCCTCCGCGTAGTTCTCCAGTTTGAGGAAAACTTCGCCCAGCAACTGGTAGGGCACCGGATACGCCGGATCCAACCCGATGGCCTTGCGCAGATAGCCCTGAGCCTCTTCGTAGCGCCCGGTGAACTGCAACTGGAAGCCGAGCCACGCCGCCACCCGCGGCGACCGGGGGAACCGCCGGGCCGCTCTCGTCGCCAGCTCGAACGACCCGGCGGAGTCGCCCGAACTCTGGCGCGCGCCGATCAGCAGCAGGTGCGTTTCCTCGTCGTAAGGGGGCGTGTTCACGACCGGCTCGAGCAGCGCGATGGCTTCCTTCAACTGGCGGCCGCCGATATACTCGGCGGCGAGCAGTTTTCGGGCGTCGGCGTGGGCCGGGTTGAGCTTGTTCGCCGCTCTGAGCTCGCGGATGGCGGCTTTTGATTCGTTCAGTTGAACCAGCGTGGCGCCAAGCAGAAAATGGGCCTGAAAAGAATTCGGCCGGGCCAGGACCGCCTTTTCCAGGCAAGTCCGCGCCTCGCTGAATCGTCCCTGCGAATAGTGGATGAAACCCAGGCCGGAGAGCGCGGCGAACTGTCCGGGATCGAGTTTAAGCGCGCGCTCGAACGCCTCGCGGGCCCGGTCCAGTTGGCCGGCTTCGAGCAACTGCTCTCCCGCGGTAGGCTGCTGGACGAGCAGCCAGGCCAGGAGGATCGCCGCGCCCATCATTGCCCCCGCCCCGAACCTTCCGTCGCGGCGAAGGTCTGGTTCGGCTTCAGGTCATCCCACGTTTCCACCAGGCCGTTGGGCCAGACGATCTCAAGCCGGTCGACCTTGGCCGAGCGCCCCAGGCCGAAATGAAGGCGCGCGTCGGCGCACGAGAAATAGCCGGACTGGCTCAGCAGCACCCTGGTCTGGGAACGGCCGTCGGCGACCACCTTGACTTTCGCTCCGATTCCGCCGCGGTTCGATTTCGTGCCGGTCAGCTTCACCTTGAGCCAGTTATTGCCGCTCGTGTTCCGATTCTTGAGCAGCGACGGGGGCTCGTTCATGTTCATGACCAGCAGGTCGATGTTGCCATCGTTGTCGAAGTCTCCGGCTTCGGCCCCGCGGCTGGAGTGTTCGGCCAGGATGCCGGGGCCGGCGCGATCGGAAACGTCTTCGAACTTTCCATCGCCGAGGTTCCTGTACAGCAACCGGGGGTTGCGAAACCGCTGGACGGTTTGCAGCTTGTCGACCTCGGGAAAGAAATGGCCGGCGCTCATGAACAGATCGGGCCATCCATCGTTGTCGAAGTCCGCCAGGACCGGGCTCCACAGCACATATTGCGGATTCACTCCCAGGCCGGCGGCCAGGGCGCGGTCCGTGTAACCCGCCCGTCCAGCATTCCTGTACAGGTTCGGATAGTCGTCGACGAAGTTGGTCTTGACGATGTCCAGCAGGCCGTCCCGGTCGTAGTCGCCCAGGGTGAGCCCCATCCCGGCCTGCTCCATGCCGTTGTCGTCGTAGGCCAGTCCGACGTAAACGGCCCGTTCGGAGAACGTGCCGTTGCCGTTGTTGTGGCAGAACAGGCTGCGCGTCGAGTCGGAGGCGACGTAGACATCCTGCCAGCCGTCCCCGTCCAGGTCGGCGGCCAGAACGCCGAGGGCGTAAGTCTTTCGCGGCTCTCCGATTCCGGACTGGCGGGACACGTCGGTGAAGGTCCCGTCGCGGTTGTTGTGGTACAGCAGATTGGCCGAAAAAGGAAGTCCTCGAGGCCCGCAGACGACCGGCAATCCCAGCCAGGCGCAGTTCGGATCGGCGCCGGGCAGGGGCGTCCGCTGCAGATCGAAATCGACGTAGTTGGCGACGAACAGATCCAGGTACCCGTCGCGGTCGTAGTCGAAAAAACTGGCCCCGCTGCCCCAGCGGACCCGGTCGCCGGCCACTCCGGCCCGCAAGGAGACGTCGGCGAACGTTCCGTTCCCATTGTTGTGATACAGAACGTTGCGCCCCCAGTAAGTGACGAAAAGGTCCGCGAACCCGTCGTTGTCATAATCCGCCACCGCGACGCTCTGCCCCCACCCGGAGTGGACCAGGCCTGCCTGCTGGGTGACATCCGTGAATGTGCCGTCCCGGTTGTTCCGGTAGAGGTGGTTGGCAAGCGCCCGGGTCTGGTCGGAGTTGTCGAAGCGCGACCCGTTCACCAGGAAGATGTCTGGCCATCCGTCGTTGTCGTAATCCAGGAAGGCGACCCCAAGCCCCATGGATTCGACGATGTACTTCTTCCGGTCCGCGCCGCAGATTTGCGGCGTCGTGAGACCGGCGGACGCCGCGACGTCGACGAACGACACCGGGAAGGAGCGGCCGGAAGGCTTGGGCTTGGGCATGGCGGTGACGCCACGGCCGATCATGCCCTGCCCGAGAAGCGCGCCCGGCGCAAGCAGCGCCAGTCCGGCGAGCAGCGCCGTTCTAGAAAAACGCGCCAACGGACCTTCCACCGGTGCGCACCTTCTCGAGCAGCGCCGACACCTCGCGCACCACCTCGGGATTCGCCGCGGCCACGTTTTTCGTCTCGCCAATGTCGCCGTCGAGGTTGAACAGTTCCAGCGAAGACGCGGCCTTCTTGCCCTGGGCCGCTCTCGCCGGAATCAGTTTCCACGGGCCTTTGCGTAGGGCGATGCCCTGCGCGTGCTCGACCAGATGATCGCGCCCCTTCCTGGATTCGCCCAGCAGCGCCGGCAGCACGTCGAGACTGTCCGGGCCAACGGCCCCTGCCGGTGGGCGGCCCGTGAGCGCCGCGAAGCTGGCCGACAGATCCACCTGGCTGATGAGGGCGTCGGAAACTCCCGGCTTGACGCGGGCCGGCCAGCTTGCCAGGAACGGCACGCGTGTGCCGCCCTCGTAAATGCTGTACTTGCCTCCGCGAAACGGGCCCGCCGGTTTGTGGCTGCCCAGCGCTTCCACCGAGCCGTCGTCGTATCCGTCGTCCACCACCGGGCCGTTGTCGCTGGTGAAGATCACCAGCGTGTTGCCGGTCAGCTTGAGCCGGTCGAGCGTGGCCAGCAACTGACCGGCGCACCAGTCAAGCTGCTGGATCGCGTCGCAGCGCAAACCGCACTGGCTTGCGCTCCGAAAGCGATCGTGGGGCACGCGCGGCACGTGGATGTCGTGGGTGGCGAAGTAGAGGAAAAACGGGTTGGCCCGGTTCTTCTCCATGAACGAGACGGCCTTGCCCGCAAGCGTCTGGGCCATGTCCTCGTCCACCCAGCGGGCCGACTTGCCGCCGCTCATGAAGCCGATGCGGCTGATCCCGTTGACGATGGTTCCGTCGTGGCCGTGGCTCAGCTTCATCTTGAGCAGGTCCGGACGCTCGCGGCCGGTGGGTTCGTTCCCGACCTTCTCCTTGTAGCTGACCTGGATGGGATCCTTGGGATCGAGTCCGGCGACGCGGCGGTTCTCGACGTAAACGCAGGGCACGCGGTCGCCGGTGGCCGGGATGATGAAGGAATAATCGAAGCCGACCTCGCGCGGGCCCGGCGCGATCTCGCCGTTCCAATCGATGTTGCCGCTGCCCAGACCCAGGTGCCACTTGCCCACGCAGCCGGTGGTGTAGCCGGCCTGCTGGAGGATGGACGCCACGGTCGGCCGCGCCGGGTCCACGATCAGCGCCGCGTCCCCGGGAAGGACGCCCGTGCCCTTCTTGCGAAAGGCATACTCGCCGGTGATCAGCGAGTAGCGCGACGGTGTGCAGGTGGCCGAGGACGAGTGGCCATCGGTGAAGCGCACGCCCCGCGCCGCCAGCCGGTCCAGGTTCGGCGTCTTCGCCAGGGTCGCCCCATAGCAGCCAAGGTCGCCGTAGCCGATATCGTCGGCCAGCATGACGACGATGTTAGGCCGCTGGGCCGCCGCACCGGCGAACATCGGGCGGGCGCATGCGCCCCCCGCGGCGCCCATCCAAACAAAGTCGCGTCGAGTCATGATTTGTGCTCCTCTCCAGGCCGGCGAGACGCGCTCGGGGCTGGAAATCCGTCGCCCGTCGCCCGGCGCCACTCCGCGAGCATGCCTCTATGCTGATCCAGAGTCTTGCCGTACCGGGGATCTTCGGCGACATTCACCATCTCGCCGGGGTCCTTTCCCATGTCTACCAGCGATTCCCGCCGCTTGCCCTCGCTGTAGACGGAGTACTTGTAACGCTGGCTGCGCACCATGCGGCCGTCCGGCGTCGGCAGGCGTCCGTCCACCGGCGCCCCTTCGGCCATCTTGTTGCACACCACCAGGTAGTCGCGCGGGTCCTTGTCGTTCTTCCCATCGGCGGTGTCCTTCAGGCTCATTCCGGGCAGGCCGGCCGGGACAGGAATGCCGGCATAGCCGCACAGGGTGGGAATCAGATCGACGCCGGTGTGCGCGAGCCGGCGGGAAGTGCCCGGTTTGGTCACGCCCTTTAAGCTGACAATCAACGGGACGCGGGCGGCTTCGTCATAAAAGACGGTCTTCTGGTTCCACCGGTGCGCGCCCTGGCAATCGCCGTGATCCGCCAGAAAAACAATCAGCGTGTGTTCCTCGAGTCCGGCCTCCCGCAACGGCCGCAGCACCTGGCCGATCAGGGCGTCCACCTTCTCGATCATCCGGTAGTAACCCCAGATGTATTCCCGCCACTTCTTCTCGTCGAACTTGGAGACCGGAAACTTGTAGTGACTCTGGTAGGACCGCCGCATCAGCGCGATGGTGTCGGTCTCATTCTTCGGGACCTCGAGGTTCGGACACAGGGGCGGGCATTGGTCGAGCGGCGGCGGAGTGCCGACGGGGCCGTCGGGCAGCTCTTCGCCGCGCGCCCATTGACAGATGTTGTGAGGGTTGAGGAAAGAGGCCACCATCAGGAACGGCGCGTCGCGCCTGGTCCGGAGGAACTCGGCGGCAGCCACGGCGGTGCCGACATCGCCCTTCGCCTTCTCGCGCTTCATGGGCGTGAAACCGTGCACCCCGGCGTCGGCTTCCGGATACGGCAGATGCCACTTGCCGAAATAGCCCGTGGCGTAGCCGGCGCTCTTGAATAGCAACCCCATGTGGGGGAACCGCCGCGCGTCGATCGGCGTCGTGTCATTGGTCTGGACGCCTGTCTCAGCCGGGTACCGCCCGGTGAACATCGATGTTCGCGACGGCACGCAGAGCGGGTTGGCGCAGTAGGCGCGGGTAAACATCATCCCGTTGGCGGCCAGGCTGTCCATGTTGGGAGTCCGGATGTAGCGGTCGCCGATCCGGCAACTCATGGCATCCGAGAACTGCTGGTCCGTCATGACGATCAGCAGGTTCGGCCGCCGGGACGCCGAGGCGCCGCGGGAGCGGCCGGGCATGCTCGCGGCCAGCGCGGACCCGCCCGCCGTTTGCAGAAACAGTCGTCGGTTCATGTTCATCCTAGACTTTCAATTGTAGAAGAAGAGTGAATATGGAGCCGGTCAAAGCCTCTCCCCGATCGACTTGGTTTGCAGGAACTGCAACAGGTAGTCCGGGCCGCCCGCCTTCGAGTCCGTGCCGGACATGTTGAAGCCGCCGAACGGGTGCGCTCCCACCATGGCGCCAGTGCACTTGCGGTTGATGTACAGGTTGCCGACGAAGAACCGGTCGCAGGCCTTCTCGATCTTCCGGCGGTTGGTGGTGTACACCGCGCCGGTGAGGCCGTAGTCGGAATCGTTGGCCAGATCCAGCGCGTGATCGAAGTCCCGCGCCTTGGTCACGGCCAGGACCGGACCGAAAATCTCTTCCTGGAAGATCCGCGCTTTCGGCCCGACGTCGGCGATGATGGTCGGCTGAACGAAGAAACCCGGGCCGCCCGCCGGGCCGCCGCCTGCGACCAGGCGTCCTTCCCGCTTGCCGATTTCGATGTATTCCAGGATCGACTGCCGCGCGCGCTCGTTGATCACCGGCCCCATGTAGTTGTCCGGATCGTCCGCCGGTCCGACCTTGATCGCAGCCACCTTCAGCGCGAGCTTCGAGAGAAACTCATCGTAAACCTTCTCGCTCACGATGGCGCGCGAGCAAGCCGAGCACTTCTGGCCCTGGTAGCCGTAGGCAGACACCAGAACCCCTTGCGCGGCGGCGTCCAGGTCGGCCTCCTCATCGACGATGATCGCGTCCTTGCCGCCCATTTCGGCAATCACGCGCTTGATCCAGATCTGGCCGGGACGCGGCCTGGCCGCCAGCTCGTTGATCCGGAGACCGACCTCGCGCGAACCGGTGAATGAAACGAACCGCGTCAGCGGGTGTTCCACCAGCACGTCGCCCACGGTGACGCCGCTGCCGGTCAGGAACGCGAGGCTGCGTTCCGGGAAACCGGCCTCGAGCAGGACCTCGACGAACTTGGCGGCAACGGTCGGCGTGTCGCTGGAAGGCTTGATCACCACCGTGTTGCCGGCCACCAGCGCGGCGGTTGTCATCCCGACCAGGATGGCCACCGGGAAATTCCAGGGCGCGATGATCACGCCGGCGCCAAGCGGCAGGTAGACCATGCGATCGCGTTCGCCGGGCAGTTGCACAAGCTCCGGCGGCGAGGCAAAGCGCAGCATCTGGCGCGCGTAGTAATCGCAGAAGTCGATCGCCTCGCAGGTGTCGGCCTCGGCTTCCGGCCACGTTTTGCCGGCTTCGAAAACCATCCACGCGTCGAACTCGAGTTTGCGCCGGCGCATGATCCGGGCGGCGCTAAAGAGCAGCTCCGCGCGCCGCTCGGGGCGAGTGCGGCTCCACTCCGGGAAGTACGCGGAAGCCGCTTCCACCGCCTGGCCCGCCTCGAGCGCCGTGCCCTTCTGATGGATGCCCACGACCTCGCCCGGCCGGGACGGGTTTAGGGACCGCAACTTCTCTTCGGTCTTGAGCCGCGCGCCACCAATCAGCAGTTCATACTCGCGGCCGAACTCGGCACGCGCCGCCGCGAGCGCGTCCCGCATGGCGGAGCGATTCCCGGGCTGCGAAAAATCGGCGTAAGACTCGTTTTGGAACACCGCCGACGGTGTGCTCATCGAACCCTCCCCAACGTGCAAAAATCGAACCGAGTTATTTCCTACTCGCCGATCACCGAGGAAGCCTTCTGCACCACCTCGCGGCCGCGCTCGAAGATCTCGGCGGCCTCATCGGCGATCTTCTTGCCCTTTTCGTAAAGGTCGCGACCGCGGTCGAGCATCTCCTTGCCGCCGTCCACCAGTTTGGCGCGGCCCTCCTCGGCGCTCTTCCTCAGCTTGCGCCGAACCTCGACGCCGGAGGCGGGCGCATAGAGCAGCGCAATCGAGGCCCCGATCGCAGCTCCCGCGATAAACCAAACCAGTCTTGTCGTGTTGTCGCTCTCGTTTGCCACAGCCTGCACTCCTTCCAGCCACATTGTAGCCGCTTGGCGGGTTCGGGGGCCAGCGCTTTCGGAGGGCGGACTTTTAGGCCGCGTGGGGCCTCAACCCCGCCCTCGCCTTCAAACCACGGCTGCGCGAGAATAGGTTTCTATGGCCGAGACCGAGAAGACGCAGCGCCGCTACCGCGAGGACCTTTCCGAGGCGCCGGACTGGCTGAAGCGGAAGAAATGCCCGCGGCGGGAAAAGTACATGTCCGGCAAACGCATCCTGCCGAAGAATCTGACCGGCAAGGAGAAGCTCGCCGGCCTGGTCGATGAAGCCTTCCTGGCCTACAACGCCGCGCGTCTCAGGGAAGCCTGCCAGCTTTTCACCGGGAAGATGCTCGAGCCGGATGTGACCATCGGCATGAGCCTGGCGGGCGCGCTGACGCCGGCGGGGCTGGGCTGCTCCTCGATCGTCCCGCTCATCAAGGCCGGGTTCGTCGACTGGATCGTGGCCACCGGCGCCAACCTCTATCACGACCTGCACTTCGCGCTGAACTATCCGGTGCGCGCCGGCAGCTTCAAGATGGACGACACCGAGCTGCGCGACAACGACATCGTCCGCATCTACGACGTTCTGCTGGGTTACAGCGACTGCCTGATGGCCACCGACGAGATCCTGCGCGGCATCCTGATCCAGCCCGAATTCCAGAAGGAGATGGGAACCGGGGAGCTGCACCATCTGCTCGGCGGATACGCCGCCGAATGGGAGCGCAAGGCCGGCCTCAAGGACGTCTCGGTGCTGGCCGCCGCCTATCGCGCGGGCGTGCCCTGCTACACTTCGTCGCCGGGCGACTCGACCATCGGCATGAACGTCGCAGGCGTCGAGTTGCGCGGCAACAAGCTGCGCCTGAACCCGTCCATCGACGTGAACGAGACCACCGCTTTCGTGCTCGCCGCCAAGCGCTCGGGCGGCAAGAGCGCCGTGGTCCTGTGGGGCGGCGGCAGCCCGAAAAACTTCATGCTCCAGACCGAGCCGCAGATTCAGGAGGTGCTCCGCATCAAGGAATTCGGCCAGGATTATTTCCTCCAGGTGACCGATGCGCGTCCCGACACCGGCGGCCTGAGCGGCGCCACGCCCAGCGAAGCCGTGAGCTGGGGCAAGGTGGACCCGGAGCGCCTACCCGACGCCGTGGTGTGTTACACCGATACGACCATCGCCATGCCGATTCTCACGCATTACGCGCTGGCCCGGCACCAACCGCGCAGGCTCAGGCGCCTGTACGACCAGCGCGACGCGATGATGAAGGCGCTGACCAAGGAGTACTTCGCCCACAACAAGGTGACAATGCTCTCGTGACCGCAAAACAACTCCAGTCCATCGCCAAGGAACACGGCACCCCCGTGGTGGTGATCGACCACGACGTTCTTCGCCGCAACTACGCCAGCTTCCGGAAGCACCTGCCCAGGGTGCAGGCCTACTACGCCGTGAAGGCCAACCCGGAGCCCGAGATCGTCCGCACGCTGTACCGGACCGGCGCGAGTTTCGACGTCGCTTCGCTCGCCGAATTCATGCTGGTTTACGAGAACATCAAGCGTTTGCCGGCCACCCAGCGACAGGCCTTCATCTGGGACAAGATCGTCTACGCCAACCCGATCAAGCCGAAAGAGACGCTCCAGGCGCTGGATCGGTACAAGCCGCTGGTCACCTACGACAACTGGGCCGAACTCCGAAAGATCGCGCAACACGCGCCCAACGCCGGCCTGGCGCTGCGGTTGCGAGTGCCCAACACCGGCTCGATGGTCGAGCTGTCAAGCAAGTTCGGTTGCGATCCGGGCGAGGCGGTGGACCTGATCGAGGAGGCGTTCCGCATCGGCCTGGTGGTGGAGGGCCTGAGCTTCCACGTCGGCAGCCAGTGCACCAACTTCGAGAACTTCGTGCAGGCCATGAACATCGCCGCGGCGGTGATGCGGGAAGCCAAGACGCGCGGCCGCGAGATCAAGATCCTCGACATCGGCGGCGGCTTTCCGGTGCCCTATACCCGGCACGTCAAGCCGTTCGGCGCGCTGGCCAGGAAGATCAACGCCGAGATCGACCGGCTGTTCCCGGAGGACATCGAGATTCTGGCCGAGCCGGGCCGGTTCCTGGTGGCCACGGCGGCGGTTTCACTCGCGCGGGTGATCGGGAAAGCCGTCCGCGACGGCAAGACCTGCT
>Ga0315277_10010319_pt1 | contig 11829 bp, 9 predicted proteins | sample YL17G05_15_MG_FD_203695 | JGI IMG/M metagenome (GOLD analysis project Ga0315277, IMG submission 203695) | Sediment microbial communities from Yellowstone Lake, YNP, Wyoming, USA - YL17G05_15 | ecosystem: Environmental > Aquatic > Freshwater > Lake > Sediment | place: USA: Wyoming | collected...
ATATGAATGGTGTTGAGGTCAGTATCTTCCCATTCGACGAGGTAATGCGAAAAGTCGGTCGAGCGAAGATGAATGACCAATTGCTCCATGCCGTCGATAAGACGGAACCTGACCTGTGCTTTTTCGTCCTCTTCACTGATGAAATAACAAAATCAACAATTAAAAAAATATCTGAACGTGGCAATTTAATAACAATGAATTGGTTCGGGGACGATCACTGGCGGTTCGAGTCATTTTCTCGAATGTGGGCACCTCTTTTTAACTGGATTGTGACAACCGATGGAGACTCATGCGAAAAGTATCGTGAACTTGGTATCCAGAATGTCATACTCAGTCAATGGGGCTTCAACCACCATTTCTATCAACCTGCTGTTCTTCCTTATGAATATGATGTAACATTTATCGGTCAGGTACATTCACGGAGAGCCAAATTCATTCGTTCGCTTCAACGCTGTGGTGTGAATGTTTCCTGCTGGGGAAAGGGATGGCCTAACGGTCGAACAGATCAAAATGAAATGATCAAGCTCTATTCACAAAGTAGGATTAATCTCAATTTTACTGATAGTTCGCCGAGTTTTAGAATACGACCATTATTAAAAACATTTATTACCCGCCGAGCTGACGATACTTTTCGCATCAATACCTTCCCCGAAGTGAAGGCACATCTGGTAACTCTCTTCACACCGAGACGGTCACAAATCAAGGGACGGAATTTTGAGATAACTGGCGCCGGGGGATTTCTTCTTACTCAGTATGCACCTGGTTTGGAGTCATATTTCCAACCGGATAAAGAAATTGCTATATTCTACGAGGCCGAGGATCTTATTGAAAAGATCCGCTTCTACCTTCTCCATGAGGAAATACGAGAAAATATTCGTCAAATGGGCCATAAACGAGCCATCCGCGAACATATATTTGAGGCACGGCTAGCGTCGATCTTCTCAAGCATCGGTTTAAGAAGTGAAATGAACACACCAAAAGAGTGATGAATATTCTGTTATCGATATTTTGGATTTCCGCAGGATTGATAGTGTATACTTATTTTTTATATCCACTCATCCTTAAAATGATGACTTGGAAAAGGGAGCATAATACAAGGTATAGCGTTGGTAAGGATCTGCCGCGGGTTTCCATAATTTTCTCAGTGTACAACGAAGGAAAAGTGTTACAACGGAAATTGGAAAATCTGTCGGCATTAGATTATCCCCATGATAAAATTGAAGTAGTGATAGGTTCTGACGGATCGTCTGATGAGACAAACCAAATCCTGGAAAATTCTTTATTAACCGATCTGCGCTATAAAATTTTGGAAAAACGACGGGGTAAGTCGGCAGTTTTAAATGAACTCGTTACGCTTGCAAATGGTGATATTCTTGTCTTTACGGATGCGAATACTATGTTTCAAACTGATGCTGTGAAAAAGCTTGTACAGCACTTTGCTGACACATCCATTGGAGGCGTTTGTGGCAATTTGAAACTCTCGGCTGATGGTCTTCCCAAGGAAGAAGTTGGTGAACCTTGGTATTGGCTGTATGAAAATTCTATAAAAAAAATGGAAAGTGATTTTTATACCATCGCAGGTGCATCAGGTGGTATCTATGCGATACAGAAAAAGCTATTCTTTCCTGTCCCCGTTCACAAAGCGATTGTAGATGATTTCTTAATTCCGCTTCAAGTAGTTAAAAATGGTTATCGGGTAATATATGAACCGCTCGCTCGTGCTTTTGAGCAATCGACCGGCTCTGTTTTCAGCGAGTTTAAAAGAAAAGTGAGAATCGGTGCATCCAACTTCAGTACGATTTCAGAGTACAGGGCGCTCCTTCATCCCAAAAAAGGATTTATCTCTTTTGCATTATGGTCACATAAGATAATACGCTGGTGCGTTCCTTTTTTAATTCTACTTTTTTTTATTTCATGCTCTATCCTCAGTTCATATAGTACATTCTATACGATTATATTTTTTGGAGGTTTGCTATTTCTCTGCTTCGGATTCCTTGGATTTATCGGAGAGCTCTTCCATATCCCGACCGGTATCTTTGGTTTACCGTACTATTTCATCGCAATGAATTCTGCTTTGTTTGTTGGATTTATCAGATTTTTACGCGGTAAACAAAAATCTACTTGGGACGTTATTCGTTAAGTAGTTTTATAATGAACGAGAAAATACGAACTATAATAATTGATTTTTTAACCATAAATTTGGCGTGGATCGTATACTTCCTCTTCAGGATACGAACCGGCTGGATCTCCTACATAGCCGAACCCGATCTGCTCTTTCCAATGCTTGCAATTTGCGTGTATTGGCTCATTCTCTTTTTTCTCTTCGGTCTCTACCGTCCCTGGTACGCAAAATCGCGGCTTGATGAATTGGCTACAATTTTCAGAGCCGTCACATTCGGAGTCCTCTTTCTGTTTTTCGTTATCTTCATCGATGATCGCGGTATCGGATCGCCGCTCCAGTCCAGGCTCCTCATTGCGCTCTACTGGTTCGTTATGATCCTCTTCGTCGGGAGCGGCCGGTTCCTTATGCATACTTTCCAGCGTCGGTTGCTCAAGGCAGGTATCGGCCTGCATAACACCCTGATCGTCGGGTGGTCACCTAAGTCAAAAGAACTTCTCGATTCGGTAATTTCACATCCGGCGCTCGGCTACAAAGTCTTGGGATTTGTCTCACCAAAAAAAGAGTACAGCAGGGAGTCGTACAGGGATCTGCCCCTGCTCGGATCATTCGACGAATTACCAAGGTTGATCGCCGAACATAATGTGAAAGATATCTTAATATCCATGGATTCCTCTGAACACGATCAACTGTTGAGAGTCATATCATGGTGCGATTCGAGTGCGGTGAGTCTGAAAATCATACCTGATCTGTACGACATCATCAGCGGACAGGCACGCACGAATCAGATTTACGGTTTTCCTTTGATTGAAATCATGCCCGAACTCATGCAGCCCTGGGAACGCGCGGTGAAGCGGTCAATCGATATCATCTTTTCACTGATGGTTCTCGCGGTCGGTCTGCCACTCTGGCTGCTGATAGCTCTCGCAATCAAACTCGATTCCAAAGGTTCGGTGTTCTATACGCAGGAACGTGTCGGGAAAGAGGAGAAACATTTTAAAATCTTCAAGTTCCGTTCGATGTACGAAGGCGCAGAACACACATCCGGTCCTGTGTGGGCAAACAAAAAGGATCCCAGAGTAACCCGCGTCGGGAAAATCCTGCGCCGACTGCGAGTTGACGAGATCCCGCAGTTGATCAACATCCTCGACGGCGATATGAGCCTCGTGGGCCCGCGGCCCGAACGTTCTTATTTTGTGGATCAGCTCTCGAAAGAAATCCCTCTATACCGGCGCAGACTCAAAGTCAGACCGGGCATCACAGGATGGGCGCAGGTAAAGCATAAGTACGATGAGAACATTGAGGACGTACGTAAAAAAGTACAATATGATCTGTTCTATATCGAAAATATATCGCTTCGGCTCGATTTTAAAATTCTTCTCAATACCATTACAGTCGTCTTTCTGGGAAAAGGACATTGAACACATTATCATATAGAGTAATATATATGCGGATGATATACATCACCGTATTACTGCTCGCCATGCTTTTCATCTGCCGGGATCTGACGGTCTGTCAGGTGGAAACTGTCCCAATAAGTAATCAGGTGTATGAATTTCTGGAACGCATGGCTGTAAAAGGGGTACTTCCGCTGTACACGAATGCGATGATTCCGTTGTCGCGCAAAGAAGTTGCCGATAATCTTGTCCGCATAGGTGAACAACGAGAGAAGCTCAGTACCGCTGAGATGGAATTCCTCAGGAAATTTCAGCTGGAATTCAGTCATGAAATTGATCCCGCTTCGGAAAATAATACGGTTCTCCTCCGTGATCCGGTCTTTCACGACATTCTGTCGGATCGAGAAAAGTATCTCTACCAGTATACGGATTCGGCATTAACCTTTTATACGGAATTGCTCGGATCAATCGACCACCGAATCGGCTCCGGAGATACTTACAGCAGTACCAACTCAACGCTGGCAGAGATTGGAGTTCGGTTGCGCGGGACCATCAAGGACCGGCTCGGATATTCCCTGCGGACTACGAATGGCCGGTTGTACGGCAGTCGGGAACTTGCTCTGCGCGATCAGCGCCTACGCAGTAACGTTAAATTCAATGATCTGAATTCATCCTACTTTGATTTCGTCGAAGCGTATCTGCGCGCGGATCTGGGATGGTTCGACCTCCAGTTCGGAAGAGAACATGCCCGTATAGGAACTGGCTATTCCGACCGACTTCTCCTTTCGGATAACGCGCCGGTGTTCGATGCAGTGAAATTGGATTTCCACCATAAGTGGTTCAGATTTACATTCCTGCACGGTTCGATTGTCAACGACTCGACGCTCTCAACAGAATCCGATCTTAATAAGTATATAGCAATGCACAGGGCGCAGTTTTCCATTGGAAATTTTGCGAACATCGGTCTGTCGGAAATGATTATCTACCAGCGACGAACATTGGAATTTGCTTACCTGAATCCAATCAACTTCTACAAATCATCGGAGCATTCCCTCAAGGATCGTGACAATGCTTTCGTGAGCGTCGATGTTGAGGTATTTCCGATGGATCGGTACAAATTATATGGAACGTGGTTGATCGATGATATCGATTTCAGTAAAATGGGGACAGGTTGGTGGGGAAACGAATTCGGCTGGCAGGGAGGCGTGTACGTAGCGGAGATTGCAGGGGTTCCCGATGTTGATGCCGTTATCGAATATACACGGCTAGAGCCGTACGTGTACAGCAACCGTATTGCGGGAAATAATTACACACACAGAAGCATCGGACTTGGTCATCATCTCAATCCGAACTCGGATGAGTGGCTCTTCGAGGTTGCATACCGGCCGTTTTGTCGTCTTAGGACCTGGCTAAGCTTTGCATCCGACAGGCATGGCACGAATTACTTTAAAGACGGGAATTTTCTCAATGTCGGAGGAGATATATTGAGAGGTCATTCGGATTCAGATCCGGAGGTCGCGAGATTCTTAGATGGAATTGTAATCAAATCATCACGGATTCTAGCTCGAGTTGTGTATGAACCGGTCACGAATTTTTTCGTTTCGGGAATGTATGAATATTCTCATTCCCTTACTGAAGACGGTTCATCGAAAACAGATGACCATACAGCCGCACTCCGTATATTTGTTGAGTACTGATGGCAAAATTTATTCTTTAATATAAGAGAGTTGAAATGCCGCGGACACTTGTTGTAACACCAACATACGATGAAGCAGACAACATTGAGAGGTTCATAGCCGAGGTCCTCGCTAAGGGTCCTGAGATTGAGGTTCTCATCGTCGACGATAACTCGCCGGACGGTACGGGCGATATCGTGGCACGGATCCAATCGAATAATCCCCGGATTCACCTTATTCGGCGTCCCGGTAAAATGGGGCTTGGCACCGCATACGTGGAAGGATTTAAGTACGCGATAGCGAAAAAGTTTGATTACATCTTTGAAATGGATGCGGATTTTTCTCACAGTCCTGAAGAGATCCCTAATTTTCTGCAGAAAATATCCGGATACGATCTCGTCATCGGTTCGCGATACATAAATGGCGTCCGGATAATAAACTGGTCCATCCGCAGACTGATCCTCAGCTACGGTGCAAACGTCTACACGCGCGTAGTTACCGGCATGCCCGTCAAAGATGCTACCGGCGGATTCAAATGTTTTCGCAGAGCGGTCCTTGAGGCGATTGACCTTGGAAAAATCCATTCGAATGGCTACGCATTTCAGATTGAAATGAATTTCAAGGCATGGAGCAAAGGATTTTCGGTCTGTGAACACCCCATCATTTTCTTCGATCGCAGGTCGGGAGTTTCCAAGATGTCGAAGAAGATTGTGTACGAAGCTGTCTTCATGGTGTGGAAGCTGAAGTTCAAGAAAATCTTCGGGAGGTTGTAAAGTCCGCCGTGACTCTTTCCGTCATAATCGTCAATTATAATGTCCGTGCCTTCCTCGAGACGTGTCTGCGTTCCGTAGAGAAAGCGCTCCAGGGACTCGAAGGCGAAATCATCATCGTAGACAATGCTTCTGATGACGGTAGCATAGAAATGCTGAAGCAGAAGTTCCCCGCTGTCACAGTAATCGTAAATGAACGTAATGTCGGATTCGCGGCAGCCAACAACAGAGCGCTGAAGGAAGCGAAGGGGAAATACGTTCTCCTCCTAAATCCTGATACAATCGTTCAGGAGGACACTCTCCGCGTGATGTGCGATTTCCTCGACCGCGATCAGTCGGTCGGACTTGCAGGCTGTAAGATCCTGAATCCCGATGGTTCATTACAGCTGGCATGCAGGAGAAGCTATCCGACACCCTGGGTCGCATTCACCAAGATCGTCGGATTGAGTACGCTGTTCCCGATGTCCAAAATATTCGGGCGCTATAATCTGGCTTATCTGGATCCCGACAGAAGCTACGAAGTGGATGCCGTAAGCGGATCGTTCATGTTCGTGCGGCGTGCGGTTATAGCGGAGGTTGGCAGACTCGATGAGCAATTCTTCATGTATGGCGAGGACCTCGACCTCTGCTTCCGGATTAAGAAAGCCGGATGGAAAATTTACTACGTACATTCAACACAGGTCATACACTATAAAGGTGAAAGCGTACGAAGGAGCGATATCGATGAGGTGAAAGTGTTCTATGAGGCGATGAGGCTCTTTGTCCACAATCATTATCGTGCCAGCATTTTCACGACCGGACTCCTCAGTGTCGGCATCACCCTGCGTCAGTGGATCGCATCTCTGGGAAGGGCATCCAAAACTGCACAGGCGGTCCTTATCGATGTCATTATCGTCAATGTGGCGCTCCTCGCAGGGGAATTGATCTGGTTCGGTGAACTCTTCCGTTTACCGCCGTACGCTTACCCCGTAACCACAACGGTACCGGCGTTGATCATTGTACTTTCGATGTACTTCGCGGGTGTTTACACTACCCGGAAATTTTCCGTTTTCCATGCAACGAATGCGGTAATAATAGGATACCTCATTATTTCCGCTTTGACGTTTTTCTTCAAGGATTACGGATTCAGTCGTATGGTAGTGATTATCTCCGGATTGATTAACGTCGTTGCTCTACCCGGCTGGAGAGTTGCCGCATGGGCCATTAGGTGGATGCCGGAATCTGGTAAGCGGAGCATCTTCGGCAGAAGGACACTCATTGTCGGCGCTGAACGCGACGGGCAGACCGTCCTGCAAAAACTTCAGGGGCGTATAGGCGGCGGATATGAGGTTGTCGGATTCGTTGATATCGATCGCAGGCGCATCGGTGAGAGGGTGGGTGGAGTTGAAATTCTCGGAAGTATTGATAATATTGGTAAAGTAGTCGAAGAAAAACGCGTTTCGGAGGTGATTTTTTCGACCGATTCTCTGTCATATGCGGCGATACTCTCAATTATTGCCCGCATGAGCAGTCGTGGTGTTAATTTCAGGCTTGTCCCGAGCAGTATGGAAGTAATTATCGGTAAAACGCACATAGATGTGCTCGATGATATTCCGCTCGTTGAAATTGACTACAATATAAACCGGTTAAGAAATAAACTTGTGAAACGGTTGTTTGATATCGCTGCATCACTCACATTGATCCTTATCCTGTCTCCGATAACAGCAGTGTGGAAAAGCTTCGGGAAAAAGCAGTCTGCACATATGGAGAAGATGAGGTTACTGCCGCGAGTATTGCGCGGCGAAATGAGTATAATAGGACCGCCGGCGGATACGGAAGAGCCGGCAATATCGGGAGGGAAACCGACCGATGTGTTTTTGGGAAAACCGGGTATAACGGGACTTGTCCAGATCAACCGCCGGGCGGATCTCACGGCGGAAGAGGTTGAGAAATATAATTTGTACTATGCAAAGAACCAAACGTTGGTTCTTGATATTGAAATACTTTTGAAAACTTTTTTTGGATACAAACACAGAGAGTAAGACCATGGCCCGAGGCGTACTGGAATTTGAGAAGCCGATCATAGAGTTGGAGAAAAAAGTTGAGGAAATGAGGAAGTACTCTGAATCCCTGGATATCGCTGAAGATATTAAAATCCTCGAAGATCAGATTCATCAACTCAGGAAATCGGTGTATGAAAGCTTAACACGCTGGCAAAAAGTCCAGCTCGCGAGGCACCCTGACCGCCCATACACGCTTGATTACATCGGGATGATCATGAACGATTTCGTCGAACTACACGGTGACCGGTACTTCCGCGACGATAAGGCGATCGTCGGCGGATTCGCCCGTCTTGATAATATTCCCATCATGGTCATCGGACAGCAGAAAGGACGTGATACCAAATCCAACCTCTACAGGAATTTTGGTATGATGAATCCGGAAGGGTATCGGAAAGCTCTGCGTCTGATGAAACTTGCCGCAAAGTTCAAGTGCCCCGTAATCTCACTCATCGATACGCCCGGGGCGTTTCCTGGACTCGAAGGGGAAGAACGCGGACAGGCTGAGGCGGTTGCCCGTAATCTCTTTGAAATGTCACATTTGCCGACTCCCATCATCATTGCCATAATCGGCGAGGGCGCTTCAGGCGGAGCGCTTGGAATCGGAGTCGGCGACCGAGTTCTGATGATGGAAAATACATGGTACAGTGTCATATCTCCTGAATCATGCTCAAGTATTTTATGGCGAAGTTGGGATTACAAGGAACAGGCGGCGGAAGCGCTCAAATTAACGGCGCCTGATCTGCTGGCACAGGGTATAATTGACAGAATCATACCTGAACCGCTAGGCGGTGCACACAGAAATCCCAAGGAAGCTGGAGAAACTCTGAAAGGTATACTTCTGGAAGAGTTGAAAAAATTGATGAAAATGAAAACTGACAAGCTGATTGAATCGAGAATTGAAAAGTTCTCACGCATGGGCGAGTATGAAGAATAATACCCGGTTCCGTCCGAAATACCCCCGGCCGGAAAAAGTCCTCGTTGGCGAAACGCACGTCCGAGTCAGGTATGCGGATACCGATCAGATGAAAATGGTTTATCACTCAAAGTATCTAGAATATTTTGAACAAGGAAGGTCAGATCTTCTCCGCGGGCTTGGCATTCCCTATCCGGAAATCGAAAAGATGGGATACTACCTGCCTGTGGTGGAAGTACATGCGAAATTCATCAAATCTGCCAATTACGATGACCTACTGCTTGTCAAATCCATGATGACGGAAATGCCCGGTGTCCGTATCACGATTGAATATGCAATTATGAATCAGCGGAACGAACTGATCGTTGCCGGATATACGGTTCATAGCTTCGTGAGCGCCCGGACGGGGAAACCGAGCCGGCCTCCGAAAAAGTTCATGGATGTGGTCAACAGTAAATTATCAACTGCAAAGTGAGACTCTCCTATGCTGCCGAAAGAACTGCTCGATGTCTTATGCTGTCCTCAATGTAAGGGTGACCTCCTTTATGAGCCGGAAAAGGATACATTAACCTGTGAGAAATGCCGGAAGGTATACCCCATAAGAAACAACATTCCCATCATGCTGATCGATGAAGAACTGAGGAGCGATCCTACGAATGAGCCTCCCGAACAGCAATAGTCGCCTCAGGAGCATAATCGAATCAGCGCTCCTTGAAGATGCAGGGATGGGGGATATAACCACTGATGCAGTGGTTCCCTCGGATCTGATGGGACATGGCGAGATACAGGTCAAGGAAGACGGTATTATTGCGGGTCTCGAAGTTGCAGAAGCAGTTTTTCATGTCGTCGATCCCCGCATTACATGCAACATATCATGTGTCGATGGATCGTCCGTCAAAGCCGGCTCCGTTGTCGGAGTTGTGAACGGACCTTACGGGTGCATTCTGAAAGGGGAACGGACAGTACTAAACATTCTCCAGCGGATGAGCGGCATCGCAACACTAACGCGCATGTTCGTCGATTCGATTAAGGGAACACGGGCAAAAATTACGGATACCCGGAAAACCGTCCCGGGCCTGCGCATTCTCGATAAAATGGCTGTCCGAGTTGGCGGAGGCATCAATCATCGCTTCGGATTGGATGATATGGTACTCATCAAGGATAACCACATCGCTGCCGCAGGCGGACTCACACCGGCAGTCGAACGTTGCACAGCATACCTCCATGAGAAATGCCTCAAACTCAAAATCGAAGTTGAGACTAAAAATGTCGATGAAGTAAAGGAGGCACTCCGGCATGGCAGTATCGACCGTATCATGCTTGATAACTTTTCCATCGATGAGATGAGAAAAGCCGTTGCCCTTATTGATCATGCGGTTGAAGTTGAAGCATCCGGAAACGTGACACTTGACAATGTATGGGCGATTGCCGAAACGGGAGTTGATTTTATTTCCGTAGGAGCATTGACTCACTCTCCCCGTGCACTGGACATATCATTGAAAGTCACTCACCGCCATTCCTCCCCGTAGATGTTCAACCAGTTAAAGCGTCTCGGCGCCGAGACGGCGATCTATGGAATCAGTACGGTTATCGGACGTTTTCTCAATTTTCTCCTCATTCCTTTCTACACGAATGTTCTTGCGCCGGGTGATTACGGTATCATCGCCTACGTGTACTCCCTCATCGCTTTCGCAAACGTCATTTATTCCTACGGATTGGAATCTGCCTATTTTAAGTACTCTGCAACGCTGGAAATTGGGACGCGCGAACAAAATTTCACTACACCGTTCATTTCACTCTTTACGACCTCCGTATTCTTTTCGCTCTTCATCTCCGTATTTGCCGTTCCTATCGGTGACGCTCTTGCCGTGCCCGGATCCTTTGGATCAATACTCTACTGGTCGGCCGGTATTCTGGCGCTCGATGGAATCACGATCATTCCGTTTGCCTCACTCCGGATGGAGCACAAGGCAAAGCTGTTTGCATTAATAAAATTTCTGTCGATCCTTATCAATGTCGTCTTAAATCTGCTTCTTCTCTTAGTTTTCAGAATGGGCGTTACGGGGGTATTCATCAGCGGTTTCATTGCATCCGCATCGTCATTGATTATGCTGTTGCCGACGATATTCAGACACATAGTGCCGGGATTTAATACCCAACTCTGGAAAGAGCTCCTCCGATTCGGTTTACCGTATATACCGTCCGGGCTCGCTGCGATGGCAATTCAGGTAATTGACCGGCCGATCCTCCGGGCGCTTACAGACGATGCGACCGTGGGCATATATCAGGCGAACTACCGCCTGGGAATTTTCATGATGCTCATCGTATCGATGTATGAATACGCGTGGCGGCCGTTCTACTTTTCAACTGCAAAAGATCCGAATGCGAAGCAGATATTTGCCCGCGTGCTGACATATCTCATCCTTTTGATGGGATTTGTTTTTCTGGCTCTTACATTTTTCATAGACGATATCGCGAAGTTTTCACTCTTCGGCAGGCATATCATCGGACCGGGGTACTGGGGCGGTTTGGGTATCGTTCCCATTGTGTTATTGGGTTACCTGTTCCTCGGGATCAGCACGAACTTTTCTGCCGGTATATACATCGAAAAGAAGACTTACTACACTCCGTTCATAACAATCGCCGGAGCATTAGTAAACATTATCGTGAATTTTCTCTTGATACCTCAGTATGGGATGTACGGTGCCGCGTGGGCAACGCTAGCGGCGTATGCAGTAATGGCTCTGGTTACATACCTCATTGTCAGAACGATTTATCCGGTTCGCTACGAATGGGATAGAATGCTGAAGATTGCAGGAGGAACCGCTCTATGTATTATCCTCTATTATAGCATTCCTATCAATATTATTTCATCAAACATTGTTTCATTCGGTTGGCGGATTCTACTTCTA
>Ga0315277_10010320_pt1 | contig 11829 bp, 8 predicted proteins | sample YL17G05_15_MG_FD_203695 | JGI IMG/M metagenome (GOLD analysis project Ga0315277, IMG submission 203695) | Sediment microbial communities from Yellowstone Lake, YNP, Wyoming, USA - YL17G05_15 | ecosystem: Environmental > Aquatic > Freshwater > Lake > Sediment | place: USA: Wyoming | collected...
GGGTCAAGCCCGGAATGACACCCTCTTAAAACTATTCTGTGAAAAGCCTTTTAGCCCTCAGGCCCTACCTCGCCAAATACAAGTGGCAATACCTCGGGGGGAGCCTCGCCATCTTCCTGGCCACGGCCGTGTTCCTGCTCCAGCCCAGGGTCCTGCAGATCGGGATCGACAGCCTGATCCGGCACTCCTTCCCGGCCTGGACCCATCCCTACGGAATCCCCCCGCTGATCTTCCTGAGCATCCTGGTCGTGGCCATCGCCCTGATCCACGGAGTCTTCCGCTACTTCATGCGCCAGCTGATGATCGGGGCCTCCCGGAGGATCGAGTACGACCTGAGGAACGACCTGTTCACACACCTCGAGACCCTGGAGCCGGCCTACTACTCCAAGACCCGGATCGGGGACCTGATGACCCGGGCCACGAGCGACATGGCGAACATCCGGATGTTCCTCGGCCCGGGGATCATGCAGACCGTGAACCCGTTCTTCTCCATGATCCTGGCCCTGACCCAGATGTTCGCCCTGGACTGGCGGCTCACCTTGCTCGTGCTCCTGCCCGCCCCGGTCGTCTCCGTAGTGACCCAGAGGCTGGGCACGGCCCTGCACAAGCACACCGAGCGGGTCCAGGCCGCGCTCTCCGACCTCTCCACCAAGGTCCAGGAGAACCTCTCCGGGATGCGCGTGGTCAAGGCCTACGTCCAGGAGGGTCCCGAGCTCAGGGAGTTCCAGGACCTCCAGAGGGAATACATCAAGAAGAGCAAGGACTTCATCCTGATCAACGTGCTGTTCGACCCCCTCCTGTTCTTCATGGTCGGGGTCACCATGATCCTGGTCCTGGCCGGGGGAGGCTACGAGGTCATCCACGGCCGGCTGACCATCGGGGGCCTGGTCGCGTTCAACACCTACCTGATGTTCCTGGCCTGGCCGATGATCGCCATCGGTTGGGTGGTGAACCTGGCCCAGCGCGGGGCCGCATCCATGGGTCGGGTGAACGAACTTCTGACCGCCAAGCCGGCGATCACGGACTCCCGGGACGCCGACCCCGGACTTGAAATCAAGGGTGCACTGACTTTTGAGGACATCTCCTTCGCCTACAACGGCACCGCGGTCCTGAAGGGCGTCAACTTCGAGGTCCCGGAGGGCACGTCCCTGGCCATCGTCGGGCCCACCGGAAGCGGCAAGAGCACCCTGGTCTCGCTCATCCCCAGGCTATATGAACCCTCAGGCGGGGCCATCCGGATCGACGGGCATCCCCTGACCCAGTTTTCCCTCTGTGCCCTGCGCAAGAGCATCGGCTACGTGTCCCAGGAGCCGTTCCTGTTCTCCGAGACCGTGGGCGGGAACATCGCCTTCGGACATCCTGTGGCCCGCAATAAGGAGATCGAGCAGGCCGCGGCTCTGGCCCAGATGGCCGGGGACATCGCGGCCTTCCCCAAGGGCTACGAGACCTTCGTCGGGGAGCGGGGCATCACCCTGTCCGGGGGCCAGAAATCCCGCACCGCCCTGGCCCGCGCCCTGCTGATCGATCCCCCGATCCTGATCCTGGACGACGCCTTCGCCAACGTGGACACCCACACCGAGGAGGACATCCTCTCCGGATTGCGCGAGGCCCGCCAGGGAAAGACGACCCTGCTCATCTCACACCGCATTTCCACGGTCAAGGATGCGGATCAGATCGTGGTCTTAGACCAGGGCATAATCGCCGAACGCGGGACCCATGAAGAACTCCTCGCTCATGGCGGACTGTACGCCTCGCTGTATGAAAAGCAGTTGTTGAGAGAAGCTCTTGAAGAAGATTAGATTGCTGGCAGCCGTTCTATGATTCACGGACACGGAGGATCGGGCGACTTCCACGAAGAAGAAGCCTTAGGCAAGGCCTACGACGGCCGGCTGATGCGCCGGCTCCTGGTCTACCTCAGGCCTTACAAGGGCCGGGCCCTCCTGGCCCTGGTCCTGGTCCTCGCGGTCTCCGGCCTGGAGCTGGTCGGCCCCTACCTTACCAAGGTCGCCATCGACGTCTACATCCAGGCCCGGGACTGGCCCGGGCTGGCCAAACTCGCGGTCTTCTTCTTCATCATCCTGCTGCTGCGCCTAGTCACCGGGTTCTACCAGGCCTACGTGCTCCAGATGACCGGGCAGCGGATCATGTACGACCTGAGGAGCCAGATCTTCGGGCACCTCCAGAGGCTGCCGATGCGCTTCTTCGACACCAACCCCGTGGGCCGGCTGATGACCCGGGTCATCGGGGACGTGGACGTCCTGAACAACCTGTTTGTGGCCGGGATCGTCACCGTGGTCGGGGACGTGGTCGTCCTCCTGGGGATCATGGGCGTCCTGCTCTGGATGAACTGGCGCCTGGCCCTGGTCAGCTTCCTGGTCCTGCCCCTGATCCTGGTGGCCACGCGCTTCTTCCAGGCCAGCGTCCGCACCTCCTTCCGGGACGTGCGCACCAAGCTCGCCAGGCTGAACGCCTTCATGCAGGAGAACTTCCTGGGCATGCCCACGATCCAGGCCTTCTGCCGGGAGCAGGAGAACTTCGGCCAGTTCGACGAGATCAACGCCCTGCACCGCGACGCCAACCTGCGGAGCATCACGGCCTTCGCCCTGTTCTTCCCGACCATCGAGCTTCTGGCCACGGTCAGCATCGCCCTGATGCTCTGGTACGGCGGCGGCCAGGCCCTGAGGGGGATCGTGACCATCGGGACCCTCACCGCCTTCTTCCAGTACGCCCGGAGGTTCTTCCAGCCCATCCAGGACCTCTCCGAGAAGTACAACATCGTGCAGGAGGCCATGGCCTCCTCGGAGCGGGTCTTCCTGCTCCTGGACACCCCGGCCTCGATCGCCTCCCCGGCCGAGCCCCACGCCCCCAGGCAGATCCGGGGCGAGATCGAGTTCAAGAACGTGACCTTCGCCTATGCGGAGGAGGAGTACGTCCTCCGGGACATCTCCTTCCGGGTCCGGCCGGGCGAGCGGGTGGCCTTCGTGGGGGCCACCGGGGCCGGAAAGACCAGTATCATCAACCTCCTCTGCCGGTTCTACGACATCCAGAAGGGAAGCATCACCTTCGACGGCGTGGACATCCGGAAGTGGGACCTCGCGGCCCTGCGAAGGGCCATCGGGGTGGTCCAGCAGGACGTGTTCCTGTTCTCCGGGACGGTCGCGAACAACATCCGCCTGGGCCACGAGGAGATCAGCGAGGCCCGCGTCCGGGAGGCCGCCCGGGCCGTGCACGCCGAGCCCTTCATCCAGCGCATGGAGGGAGGCTATGACGAGCTCATCCGCGAGCGCGGCACCAACCTCTCGGTCGGCCAGAAACAGCTCCTCTCCTTCGCCCGGGCCCTGGCCTACGACCCCAGGGTTCTGGTCCTGGACGAGGCCACCTCCTCGGTGGATACAGAGACCGAGATCCTGATCCAGGACGCCCTGCAGATCCTGATGAAGGGACGCACCTCATTGATCATCGCCCACCGCCTGTCCACGATCCAGGGCGCTGACCGCATCCTGGTCATGCACAAGGGTACCCTCCGGGAGCAGGGCACCCACCAGGAGCTCCTTGCCCAGGGCGGGATCTACGCCAAGCTCTACGCCCTGCAGTACAAGGACCAGGAACTTCCGGCAATGGCGACTGCGGAGAAAGGCGCTGTTGGCTCTTAGCTTTTAGCTCTTTCCACAAACCCGACTATTTCGTCACTCAAACGCAATAAATACGGGCCTGAACCGGCTCATATGGGATAAACCCCGGGCCGGCGTTTTCCTTTTTACGTGCCACAGCACGGACCCCACCACGGAACCCACACGGACCCCATCACGGAAACACACACGGACTTCACACGGAACATATACGTGAATAAAACCTCAGGATACATACCTCACACGGAAATAAATCCTCCTCCCGGGTGATCCACACGGAACTTTAACCGTAATATAGCCCCAACCCACGAACTCCGGACCTACAGAAGGGTTTTAGAGGCATGTTTTACATGTTTTGTGACCTGATTCTCGCCTGTTGCATCCCCTAACGAACAACTTTCCTCCATTTTCGGAGCTCCCACCCGCTGTCTTGAATCCCCAACGATGAGTTTTATCGTTTTCTTTCGCTTTTCGCGCCGGAAAATACACATAACCTCTGCTTGGATCGATTGTTGGGGGAAAAACTGAGAGGTTGGTGATGCCGGATGGGAGTGATACTAGGGAATTGACTGGGAAACTTGACCCTAAGGTCCCTGAGAGAGTACTTGAGTGGTCAAAGGTCGAGTAGAACCGGTCGTTTCACGCGTGGCTTTGCTCGCTGGACCCTGGCAAAGAAACGTTTGAACTGTACGACATCGTATCGGTGTTACCGAATCGGGTGGGATACGGGGCAGGGGGTGTATTTCCTGAAGCCGGAAGGCAAAAAAGTCAAACTGCTACGGGTTGTAAAACTGAGATAAATCCGGCAAAAAGCCCAAAGGTGACTTAGGGGGATTGACTCACCCTCTATTCACTTTAGTTCACACATTGTATCATAAAGTGAATAGTTTTAGCCCTCCAGACGGCCTCCCGCAAGGAAGGCCGTTTTTATGTAACCTGTTATTTTACAACATATTAACTATAAATTTTCGTATTTGATAAACTTTTGGCATGGAAATTGCATCTAAATAGCATATGGAGAAAGGAGTAACTATGCTAACCAAGACCGCCACCCGACGGCTCGGAGAGATCCTGGTGGACCTGGGCTATGTCCAGGATATGGACATCGCCAAAGCCCTTGAGTTCCAGGCGCACAATCCGGCGAAGAAGATCGGGCGCATACTGGTCGAGATGGACTGCCTCACCGACCAGCAGGTCTTCCAGGCTATCGAGCTCCAGTGGGATGACTGGCTCAAGGGGAACGCCGCCTGATTCTATATATAATAAAGCGTTCCCCGTTGACCTATGCCCCAGCGGCCCCCTTTTATATGGGCCGTTTTTCTTTTCCAAGGACACCGGTGATCAAAAGGGAGATCCCCGGCATGCAAGTTGCGCATCGCCTTTGATTATTTCTATCAAGCCCTTGACATAAAACAACGTTTTCGGGTATCATATTACGAACTTTGAAACGATGAAGACGCTGACGCCTGTAAACATCCTAACGACGGTTCATGGCCCTGAGGGGCCATTTTTTTTAACCTGAGCCATGCCCGCAGAACTGAACGCCCTGCTCGTCCTGGAAGACGGGACCATCGCTCCTGGAAAAGGGTTCGGGGCCGAGGCCACGGCTTTCGGGGAGCTGGTTTTCAACACCTCCATGACCGGGTACCAGGAGGCCCTGACCGACCCCTCCTACCACGGCCAGATCCTGATGATGACCTATCCCCTGATAGGAAACTACGGGGTGTCCAAAGAATCCCTTGAGTCCGACGGAGTGAAGGCGCGGGGGTTCGTGGTCCACGAGCTCTGCGCCCATCCCTCGACCTGGGGACGGAAGGGCGACCTGGACGGATACCTCAAGAGACAGGGCATCCCGGGAATCCAGGCCGTGGATACGAGAAGCCTGACCCTCAAGACCCGTTACAGCGGCACGCTCAAAGCCGCGCTGGCCACCTCCCGGAACAAAATCGATCCCGGCCCCCTGCTGGAGCAGGTCCGGGCCATGCCCTCACCGGATGCCTCCAATCTCGTCTCCGAGGTGAGCATCTCCAGGCCCAAACGCCGGAGATCCCTTTCAGGGGCTTCCGCCCCTCTGGTCGTGCTCGTGGACTGCGGGGTCAAACAGAGCATCCTTAGAAATCTCTCTCGGAAGGCCTCTGTGGTCCAGGTTCCCTATGACTTTCCTGGCGACGAAATCCTGTCCCTCAAGCCCAAGGGGGTGCTCCTGCCCAACGGACCGGGGAACCCCAAGCACCCGGAGATGCGGGTCACCGTCAAGACAATCCAGGGCCTTCTCGGCAAAATCCCTCTGTTCGGCATCTGCCTGGGCCACCAGCTCTTGGCCCTGGCCCTGGGCGGGGACACCTATAAGCTCAAGTTCGGACACCGGGGCTCGAACCAGCCCGTGAAGGACCTGCTCTCGGGACAGGTTTTCATCACCTCCCAGAACCACGGCTATGCCGTGTCTCAAGATGCCGGGATGCCAGAGGTGGAGATCACCCAGACCAATGTCAGCGACGGGACCGTGGAAGGCCTCCGGCACAAGAGGCTCCCGGTCTTCTCGGTGCAGTATCATCCCGAGGCTTCGCCGGGGCCGCACGATGCCCGAAGCCTGTTTGCGCAGTTTGCTGAGATGCTCAAGTAACCCATGATCGAGACCAGCCAACCCATCCTGATCATCGGCTCTGGGCCGATCGTCATCGGTCAGGCCGCGGAGTTCGATTTCTCCGGCTCCCAGGCCTGCCGCTCTCTCAGGGAGGAGGGCTACAAAGTCATCCTGGTGAACTCCTACCCGGCAACCATCCAGACCGACCCCGAGACCGCGGACGTGGTCTATATCGAGCCCCTGATCCCGGAAGCCCTGGAAAAGATCATCGAGAGGGAGAAGCCCTTCGGCATCCTCTCCGGCATGGGCGGACAGACGGCGCTGAACCTCTGCCGGGAACTGGCCAAGGGCGGGGTGCTGGAGAAACACGGGGTGAAGCTTCTGGGCTCACCCCTGGAAACGATCGAAGCCTCGGAGGACAGAGACAAGTTCCGGGTCCTGATGGCCTCCATCGGAGAGCCCATCCCCAAAAGCGCGGCCTGCGGGAGCCTGGGCCAGGCCCGCGAGGCCGCCGAGACCCTGGGCTATCCGGTGGTCGTCCGCCCGGCTTACACGCTGGGCGGGTCGGGGGGCGGAATCGCCGGAACCCTGGAGGAGCTGGAAACCATCGCCGGGAGAGGGCTCCGGCAATCCGCCATCAAGCAGGTCCTCATCGAGGAGAGCGTGCTGGGCTGGAAGGAGTACGAGTACGAGGTCATGCGCGATGTCCGGGACACCTGCCTGATTGTGTGCAACATGGAGAACCTGGACCCCATGGGCGTGCACACCGGAGAGTCCATCGTGGTGGCCCCGGCCCAGACCCTCTCCGACGCGCAGCACCAGGAGCTCCGCGATGCCGCCCTGGCGGTCATCCGGGCCTTGAAGATAGAAGGCGGGTGCAACATCCAGTTCGCGGTCCATCCCCGGACCGGGGAGTACCGCATCATCGAGGTCAATCCCCGGGTCTCCCGCTCCTCGGCCCTGGCCTCCAAGGCCACGGGTTACCCCATCGCCCGGGTGGCGGCCAAGCTGGCCATGGGCATGAGCCTGGATGAAATCCGGAACGCCATCACGGGAAAGACCCGGGCGGCCTTCGAGCCCTCGCTGGATTACGTGGTCGTGAAGATCCCCCGCTGGCCCTTCGACAAGTTCAAGGGCGTGGAGCGGGAGCTGGGCACCCAGATGAAGTCCACCGGCGAGGTCATGGCCATCGGAAGGTGCTTCGAGGAGGCCCTGATGAAGGCGATCCGCTCCCTCGAAATAGGAAAGACGGGCCTGGAGCCCGAGGAATGGGCCGAACACGAGCTCTTTAAGGAGATCGAGAGGCCCACGGACCTGCGCCTGTTTGCCCTGGCCGAAGCCCTGCGCCGGGGCTACTACGTGGAGCGCCTGGCCAGGCTCTCCGGGATAGACGCCTGGTTCATCCACAAACTCAAACACCTTGTGGACATGGAGAGGCGGCTCGCGGCCAGATCCCTGGACGAGGCCACCCACCGGGAAGCCAAGCGATTAGGGTTCCCGGACGCCTATATTGCGAAACTGCGGGGGGACAGGGGGACAAGGGGACAGGGAAAACAGACTCCCGACCGAACCCTGCTTCCTTCGTATTTCATGGTAGACACTTGTGCCGCGGAGTTCGAAGCCGAGACGCCTTATTACTATTCCACCCATGCGCGGGGTCAAGGGGTCAAGGGACCACGGGATCACGGGACAGGCTCCCGTCTCCCGGTGGTCATCATCGGCTCCGGGCCGATACGAATCGGGCAGGGGATCGAGTTCGACTACTCCTGCGTGCACGCCGCCCTGGCCTTGAAGGAGGCCGGGATCGAGGCCGTAATGGTGAACAACAACCCGGAGACCGTGTCCACGGACTTCGACATCTCCACCCGGCTCTACTTCGAGCCCCTGACCCTGGAGGATGTGCTCGCCGTCATCGTGCAGGAGTCCCCCATCCGGGGGGTCATCCTTCAGTTCGGGGGCCAGACCGCTGTGAACCTGGCTATGCCCCTGTCCCGGGCCGGCGTCCCCATCCTGGGCACGAGCCATGAGGCCATGGACATCGCGGAGGACCGCAAGCGCTTCGGCGCCCTGCTGGAGAGCCTCTCCATCCCCCAGGCTCGCTCGGCCACGGGCTTCTCGTTCCCGGAGGTCAAAACCCTGGCCAAGGAGATCGGTTACCCGGTCTTGGTGCGGCCCTCCTATGTCATCGGGGGACGGGCCATGGAGATCGTGTATTCCGAGCGGGAGCTGGAACACTACATGAAACTGGCCACCAAAGCCTCGCGCGAGCACCCCATCCTGGTGGACAAGTTTCTGACCGACGCCCTGGAGGTGGACATGGATGCCCTCTCCGACGGCCGGGATGTCTTCATCGCCGGGATCATGGAGCACATCGAGGAGGCAGGGACGCATTCCGGGGATTCCTTCATGGCCCTGCCGCCCCAGACCCTTTCCGATGAGGTCCTGGAACTCATCCAGGATTACACCCGCAAAATCGCCCTGGCCCTGCCTGTCGTGGGGCTCCTGAACATCCAGTTTGCGGTTAAGGAGGGGATTGTGTATGTGCTGGAGGCCAACCCCCGGGCCAGCCGCACCGTGCCCTTCATATCCAAGGCCGTGGGCCTGCCCCTGGCTAAGCTCGCCACTCGGATCATGCTCGGCGCCGGACTGAAGGAAGTCGCCCCCGCCTCCCACCCCGCTCCCTCGTTCGTCTCGGTCAAAGCCCCGGTCTTCCCCTTCCTCAAGCTTCCCGGGGTGGACCCCCTGCTCGGTCCGGAGATGAAATCCACCGGCGAGGCCATGGCCATGGACGAGGATTTCGGGCGGGCTTATTGGAAGGCCATCCTGGCCGCGGACCAGGGCTTCACCCGGGAGGGGACGGTTTACCTCACGGTGCGGGACGAGGACAAGGCGGCCATCGCGCCCATCGCCCGGGAGTTCGCCAGCCTCGGGTTCCGCATCGTGGCCACCCGCGGGACCGCGGAGTTTCTGAAAGGTCATGGCATTCCCTGCGAGCCGGTCTACCGGATCAGCGAGAGGAAATCCCCGAACGCCCTGGGCCTGATGCGGGAGGGCAAGATCCACCTCATCGTGAACACCCCCAGCCAGGTGACCGGCGCGCGCCGGGACGGCTACGCCATGCGCCGCCTGGCCGTAGAGCTGGGCATCCCGTTCATCTCCGCCCTGCCTTCGGCCAAGGCCGAGATCATGGCCATCAAAGCCGCAAGAAAGGGTGAGCTCACGGTAAGGCCCCTGGGAGCACCGTAAGTAGGATCTCGTTTCAACGACCCTCCGCCCCCTCTCCAATCCATCAAAAATCATCAATGGTTCCAATGCACTCCTTCTCGTCAAGTGAGAAGGAGAAGGTTTCCTGTTTGGTTTTTCCCTCTTCACAAATCCTATATTTTCAATTATAATAACAGAGGACGATTTCTGAAACCCTCTGTCTTTATTGGACGTAGATACATCCAAGACGACCTCTCATTCTTTTCAAGGAGAACCATGCGTTGCTTTAAGGTATTGTTTCTTCTGGTCTTAGCCCTTTGTCTGCTCACGACCCTCGCCTTTGCCCGGGGCGGAGGCGGTCAGGGCTTTCCGGGCGTCGGGGGAGGCGGTGGAGGCGGAAGCCTGTTCCCGCTCCTGTTCTTCCTGCCCATGCGCGGAAGCACCATCTTCTGGATCATCGTCATCATCATCATCGTCAGCATCCTGAAGAAAAAGGGCATCATCGGGGGAAGCCGAAAAGGGTCGGCCTATTTGGAAGGCCAGCCCTCGGCAACGCCCGCACCGGTATTCGATGAAGCCTCGGGTTTAGCTGCGGCGAAGCAGAAACTGCTCGGCCAGGATCCCAACTTCTCGGAGCAGGTCTTCCTGGACAAGGTCCAGACCGCCTTCTTCCTGGTCCAGAAGGCCTGGATGAAACGCAACCAGGACCTGGCCCGGGCCGTGATGTCCGAGGCCCTGTACCGAAGGCACAAGATGCAGACCGACGAGTTCCTCCAGAAGGGCCGGACCAACGTCCTGGAGAACATCGTCATCGGCGGGACCCAGATCGTGAAGATCGCCAGCGAGAACGACTACGACGCCATCACGGTGCGTATCCGGGCCTCGATGTCCGACTACATGGTGGACGACAAGACCAACCAGGTGGTGGACGGGCACAAGGAGCCGCGGCCGTTCACGGAGTACTGGACCTTCGTCCGGCGCTACGACAAGAAGACCCAAAAGCCCGCGGAGACCAAGGCCTACCTCTGCTCCAACTGCGGCGCGCCCCTGGAGATCAACGAGTCCGGAAAGTGCTCCTACTGCGGCACCCTGTCCACGGCAGCGGCCTTCGACTGGGTCGTGGACACGATCACCCAGGAGAGCGAGTGGAGCGCATGAAAGCCGCCCTTCTCCTGAAAGCCGGGCTGATTGAAACCCAGCCTCTTGTCCTCACCGATTACCCCGTCCCGGAGCCGGGACCCAAGGACATCCTCATCCGGGTCAAGGCCTGCGGCCTCTGTCACACCGACCTTCATACCGTGGAAGGGGATCTCACCCTTCCCAAGCTTCCGCTCATCCCCGGACATCAGATCGTGGGGCTCGTGGAGGGGAAAGGAAAGGAGGCTCGCCGTTTTCAAAAAGGGGACCGGGTCGGCATTCCCTGGCTCCATTCCACCTGCGGAAAATGCGAATACTGCCGGGAGGGAAACGAGAACCTGTGCGATGAGGCGCGGTTCACCGGGCTTCACACGGACGGAGGCTATGCCCAGTACTGCGTGGTCGGCCAGGACTTCGCCTGTCCGATCCCCAAAGAATACCCCGACCTCCAGGCCGCACCGCTCCTCTGCGCCGGGATCATCGGGTATCGCGCCCTGCGCCTGTCCGGGGTCAAACCCGGCGACCAACTCGGGCTTTACGGGTTCGGGGCCTCGGCCCACATCGCCATCCAGGTCGCCATCCACTGGGGCTGCGAAGTCTATGTCTTCACCCGCAGCGAGGTGCATCGCTCGCTGGCCAGGAGTCTGGGCGCAGCTTGGACCGGCGGGGCGGAAGACGAGCCCTCCAAAAAGCTTCACAGCGCCATCCTTTTCGCCCCGGACGGAAGATTGGTGCACGATGCCCTGCGCTCTTTGAGGAAAGGCGGGACCGTGGCCCTGGCTGGGATCCACATGAGCTCCATCCCGGAGATGGCCTACAGCCTGATCTATCACGAACGCGGCGTCCGAAGCGTGGCCAACAGCACGCGCCGGGACGCCACGGACCTGCTGAGCCTCGCCCCCAAGATACCCATCCGGACCGAAGTGGAGGCCTTCCCCCTAGCCCAGGCGAATCAGGCCCTGGGACTGCTGAAGGCAAGCAAAATCCAGGCCGCCGGGGTGCTTACCATTCCTTGATCAAGATTTTGGGTTATAGAATCCGGAAGGATAACCCCTTTTCCCCAAAAACAACGCCAAGGATGTCATGGTCGTTGAAATAACCGTTTGCCGGATTAAAAAGGACTGCGAGGAGAAGGCTCAAAGAATCTGCGAGCAGGTCCACGCCTTCGTGGTCAGCCAGACGGGGTGCGTCCGCAAGGCAGGGAAAACGCCCCTGGAGGGCCTGGCCGAGGAGGTCTTCCGGGGAGCCTTCGCTTAGGCTCCTTTCAATAAAAAG
>Ga0315277_10010321_pt1 | contig 11828 bp, 9 predicted proteins | sample YL17G05_15_MG_FD_203695 | JGI IMG/M metagenome (GOLD analysis project Ga0315277, IMG submission 203695) | Sediment microbial communities from Yellowstone Lake, YNP, Wyoming, USA - YL17G05_15 | ecosystem: Environmental > Aquatic > Freshwater > Lake > Sediment | place: USA: Wyoming | collected...
GCGGGGCAGACGGGCGTGCACCGCTACGACGTCTCGCCCACGGCCCGTTGGGCGTTCCACACCTTCTCCACCCTGGACACGCCGCCCCAGACCGAGCTCGTCCGGCTGCCTGGCGGCGAGACAGTCCGACCCCTGGCGGCCAACCTCGACCTGCGGGCCAAGGTCGAAGCCCTCAACCGGAAACGGGTCGAATACACCAAGCTCGATATCGGCGGTGGGCTCCAGGTCGATTCCTGGCGCATCCTGCCGCCCGACTTCGATCCGAAGAAGAAGTATCCGCTCTTCGTCTATGTCTACGGCGAGCCCGCGGGCCAGACGGTCCAGGACAGCTGGGGCGGCAACACCTATCTCTGGCACCTGATGCTCGCCCAGCAGGGATACATCGTAGCCAGCTTCGACAACCGCGGCACGCCCGCGCCCCGCGGCCGGGCCTGGCGCAAGAGCGTCTACCGCCAGATCGGCATCCTCGCCTCCGCCGACCAGGCGGCCGCGGTTCGGGCCGCCATCGCCGCCTGGCCGTTCGTCGACGCCGACCGGGTCGGAAGCTGGGGCTGGAGCGGCGGCGGACAGATGACGCTCAACGCGATCTTCCGCTATCCCGATCTCTACAAGACCGCCATGGCGGTCGCGTTCGTCTCCGATCAGCGCCTCTACGACAGCATCTACCAGGAGAGGTTCATGGGCCTGCCACAGGACAATGCGGAGGGATACAAGAACGGCTCGCCCATCACCTTCGCGAAGAACCTGAAGGGCCACCTCCTCATCGTCCACGGGACCGGTGACGACAACGTCCACTACCAGAGCTTCGAGATGCTGGTGAACGAGCTGATCGCCAACGGGAAGCAGTTCACCATGATGTCCTACCCGAACCGGTCCCACGGCATCTCGGAGGGACGGGGGACGACGATGCACCTCTACACGCTGTTGACGACCTATTTGAATACCCACATGCCGAGGGGCGGTCGGTGAGCGGCGGGCAGGTAGAGGAGGTTCTCCGCGCCGGCGCGACTGGAACAGTGCATGACTTCATGCGCGAAGGAAGGCCCCATGAAAAGAGCGCTTCTTCTCTTTCTCATCCTCGGCGCTGCCGCGCTCTCGGCGCAGCCCGGGCAGACTGTGATCGACCCCGAGAAGGGCTTCACGCTGCAGAATGAGTACGCCCAATATGTCTTCGAGCCGCGGGGCATGGGATTGTCCGGCCTGATCGACCGCCGGACCGGCTTCAACCATATCAAGGACGCCGGAGGGAAGCACCTGCTGTGGGAGGTGACGTTCGGCAAAGGCGTCATGCGCCCCAAGATCGACAACAACTACAGGCCCTGCGATTACATCAAGCTGCTCAGAAAGCCCAACGGCGACCAGATCGCCGTGCTGCAATGGAACAACCTGCGGTTCTGGGAAGAGGACGGCATCGTCACCGTCCAGGTCAGCATCGAATTGCCCCACGGGGACGGCGTGGCCCTGTGGAGGATCTTCGTCAAGAACCTGTCCAACTACTGGGGCTTGTGGGAGGTCGCCTGCCCGTCGATCAACGGCTTCCCCGCCGAGGGCGCCTACGACGCAGCCGTACCCGTCACCGGTTCCGGGGGCCGCCTGATGAAGAACTGGAAGGGGGCGTTCAGAACCCGCTCACCTTCCGGGTTCTTCCCGATGCAGTTCATGTCGCTCAACGCCGAGACCAACGGCGTCTATTTCGCCAGCCAGGACGGAGAGTCCCGGGCCAAGGACTTCGCAGTGGATGCCGGGAAGAAGACCCTGGCGCTTGTCCGCTATCCGGAGAACATGGGTGTCACCGGCTCGAATCTCCCGGACCACTACGCCGTGGCCTTCGGGCCCTACCAGGGCGGGTGGCTCGAAGCCGCCCACCGCTACCGGCCCTGGGCCTTGAAACAGATCTGGACCCAGAAAGGCCCCCTCTCGCAACGGCCGGATTTTCCCAAGGCCGCCCTCAATGTCGGAATGTGGATTCGCGACACCTGGGTCTGGGACCTTCCGCCCGACATGGACAAGAACACCGGCGACCCCACGACGTGGACGCGCGACAATCGCGATCCGCACGAGATGAACCTGCCGTTTCTCAACGCCCTGAAGAAGATGGGTGTGCCCATCGCCTTCCAGTGGTACGGATGGCACGAGACGCTCTTCGACAACAACCATCCCCATTTCCTGCCGCCCCTGCCGCATTTCAAGGAACGCGTCAAGGAGCTCGTCGACGCGGGCGCCCTGATTGTGCCCTACATCAACGGCCTGAGCGCCGACAGCAAGATCGTCGACTGGGACAAGTTCGATCCCCACGCCATCAAGGACGAACAAGGCGGCCTGCGGCAGAAGTTCTATCGGGACGGTGCGGGCCGGCTCACCCCCATGTGCCCGAGCCAGGTGCCCTGGCATTACACGATCGCCGGGCTCGTCGAGACCCTGGTCGGAGAGTACGGCGCCAACGGCATCTACATCGACGAAGTGTCCTGCAACTCCCACGAGCTGTGCTTCAACAAGGACCACCTGCACCCCCTGGGCGGCGGCCGCTATTGGGCCGACGGCTGGCGGGATTTCTACCGGACGATCCTCGACGTGGTCCAGCGCAAAGGGCGGGAGGTCGTGGTCACCTCCGAGGCGGCCAACGAGATCTTCTTCGACGAGGTTTCGGCCAACCTCTACACCGGAAGGCCGTCCGACCAGGAAATTCCCCTGCAGGAGGTCGTCTACTCCGGGTACACCCTCTTCTACGGCACGGTCTGCGATTTCCGCAAGAGCGACCGGCTGTTCAACTTCGCCGTGGGCCAGGGGTTCATCGACGGCAGACAGATCGGCTGGATGGATTTCGATCTCTTCCGCCGGCAGGAGTTTTCAGCCAAGGTCGATTTTCTCCGCCAGTGCGCACAGCTGAGAATGGCCACCCAGAAGTTCCACACCTTCGGACGAATGTGGGAGCCGATCGCTCCGACCACTCCCGTCCCCCTGTTCGAGGAGGAGTTCCAGGACGGGGGACTGCGCAAGGCACGGGTCCCATCCGTGGAAGCGCGGCTGTGGCAGTCGGAAGACGGCCACCTCGCGCTCTTCCTGGCCAACTACACGGAAGAGGAAGTTCCCTTTTCCTATGCGCTCGATCCAGCCCGCTACGGCCTCGCGGCCGACCGGTTCGAGCTCACCGAGATTCTGCCGGGAAAGACCCTGCCCCTGGGCCAGGAGCGCCGGACGATCAAGCGGACGGAAACGATGGCTCCCAATTCGGTGCGGGTCATCGAAATCGCGCCCACGCGTTAACGTGGATTCATAGGTGATCACTCGAGCCGCCCCCACACGGACCAAGCCGGGCCGGAGCCGGCCGGTTCGGTATTCGCGAGGCACCGCAGGCGCCTGACGCGCGGCACGCGCGCACTTCCGCACGACGATCCTGCCGCCGACGCCGAAGATCGAGATGGTGGTCGAGCGGTTAGGGGCGTTTCACGGGAGCTACTGGCGTCCGTGCAGTTTCTTCCACGCCTCGAGGTACCGGCTCGCGCGGGCGACGGCCGGGTTCCACTGCGGTTCGACGGGGCTGTTGGCGATCATCAGCAGCCCCGATGCGATCGTCCTCACCGTCATCGCCATGTTGTCGTAATCGATCTTGTCCCACGTGTCGGCGACGCCGTGGTAGTCCGGATACTGGAAGGTTCCGCAGATCGTGTGAGCGGGCACGCCGAGCGTCGCGAGCGCCTGGTTGTCGCTCCTTCCGAAGTACGCGTCCGAGTTCTTGTCGTGCTTGAACACGGTGATGCCGTTGGCAGCGCCCGCCACTCGCAGAATCTCGCCGACGTCGGAGTAGTCGAACCCCGTCACGCTCGCCCGCTTGTGCTGGTCACCCTCCACATCGTCTGTGCGTCCGACCATCTCGATGTTGATTTCGGCGACCGTCTCGTCGAGTGGCAGCACCGGATGTTCCGCGTAGTAGCGCGATCCCACCAAACCTGATTCCTCACCGTGGAACGTGATGAACGCGATCGAGCGCTTCGGCCGCGGCTTGAGCGAGGCGAGCGCGTTCGCCATCTCGATGATCGAAACCGTGCCGCTGCCGTTGTCGTTCGCCGAGTTCCATCCCGGCGTCGGCGGACGCCCCTGGCCGTCGTAGTGCGCGGTCACCAGGACGTAGGTCTCGGCCAGCTTCGGATCGGATCCCGGCAGCACACCGATGACATTGCGCTGCGGCGCCGGCGTCTCGAGCGGTGCGCCGAGGTTGACGCTCAGCGTCGCGCCGGTTTCGCCTGTGGGCAACGTGTCGAACCACCGCGCGACGACGGTCCCGGCGACGACGACCGACGGCGCTGTGGCGACCTGACGGCCACGCTGCGCAGGGTCCACCAGCGACGTGGCTGAGAAATACCCTGTCGCGTTGGTGTCACGTCTGACGAAGAGGTACCCCGCGGGCTTGAGTGCCCCCCATACGCGCCGCATATTCGCGTCGACTGCGATCACGTATGCCATCTCTTGCTCTCGACCGGTGGGCACTGGCGGAAGGTCCGTGACGATCACGCGACCGGCGGCATCGCCAATGCCCTCCGGCACGGGTCCGGCGATTGACACCTTCACAATCGGGAGATTCTCGACGTGCGTCTCGCGTATCGCATTGCCACTGGCGGCGAGACCCCACGAGAGCGCGAATTGAGACGGCGCGACCTCAATCGTCTTGCCGCCTGACTCGATCGCGCACCGATAGCCATCCGGATTCGGCGACAGGCGCACGCGCGGCGTCGTCTGGAAATAGCCATCGTCGCCAACGGGTTTCAGCCCCGCGCGACGGAACTGGCTCGCGATGTACTCGGCCGCGACATCGAGGCCGAGCGTGCCGGCGCCGCGTCCCTGCAGCGGATTCGATGAGAGGAACGCCAGGTGCGCCTTGAGCGAGTCGGCCGAGATCGAGGCGATTGCGCGCTGTTCGGCGGGGGTCGGTTTGAACGACCACGTGCCTGCGGCAGCGGCTGCCGCAAGGGCCACCGTGACGACGGTGGCACAAAACGCCAGACGGACGGACCACGAGGAGCGAGTGTGCTGATTCACAGCGAATACATTACGCCGTCTCGGCGGTGCGACGGCACAGACGAGCGCGAATGGCGTTGCCATGGGCCTGGGGGAAGGGGATGTTCGGAAGCATGATGGAGAAAGACGATGATGTGGCAAGGCTGAAGCCTCGCCCTACGGATGGGGATGCGTACGCCGACCCGCCCAGCCGCCAGTCAAGTCCGAGACGCCCCACACCACCATCACGAACACGCCGATGAGCGGCACGTAGGTGTGGCGGTCCGCCATCGACTGCGTTCCTACCTGAACGAGGCCGATGACAGGCACAAGCGTGCCGAGCGCATCGCGCGGCCACCGCGCGGCCATGAAGGATCTCGAGAGGGCGGCAATGGCTGGGACCATGTCCGTTGAAAAGGCTTGTCCGTTACTAACGGACATGCAATAATACCGGTCATGGCACTGCGGGTGAATCGCGAACGTGATTTGGCCGGTCACCTCGACCGGCTCCGCGGTCTTCCGTTCGTTCGGGACGTTCGGATCGAGTGGGAGACCGAGCGGGGTGAGCGCGACGTGGACGCGTTGGTCACGCTTCGCACTCCGCACCGGACGTTCAAGCTGGGCCTCGAGGTCAAGCGCACGTTCCTCGACCGCGGGGCGACCAGCGGGCTGATTGCCGAGCATCTCCGGCTCCAGCGCGAGCATCGGCTGCCGCTCTTGCTGGCGGCCCGCTACGTGCCGCGCCCGACCGGGGAACGTCTGGCCGACGCGGGTGTGAACTTCGTCGATCGTGCCGGAAACATCCATCTCAGGCTCGGCGAGGATCACAATGTTCTGGTGCTGGGGCGGCGGGATGCGCAGCCTGCTCCGATCGCACGGCGACCGAGCCCGGCCTTGATCCAGCTCCTCTTCGTGCTGCTCGCGGATCCGGCGTCGGCCGGCTGGCCGGTTCGCGCACTCGCCGAAGCCGCCGGTATCGGCAGAACCGCGGCGGCGACTGCCCGGCAACGCCTCTTGGCTGACAAGGTGCTGCGCCGTGGGCGCGGAACCTATCACCTGGTCGATCGGAAGCGCTTGGCGGACCAATTCGTCGACGGGTACAACCACATTCTCCGGTCGCATCTCCTCATCGGGCAATTCAGGGCGCCTGAGCGCTCGCCGGAACTGTTGCTCGAGCACTTTGGCCGGTTGGCAGCGCGTGCCGACTTGGCCTGGGCAGTCACGGGGGGACAGGCGGCTTACGCACTGCAGCACTTCTACCGTGACGACCGGGTTCCGGTGTTCACCGCCAAGCTCCCGTCGGAGTTGCAGCGGGAACTACGCCTTGTTCCCGATCGGGTAGGCCCGGTCGTGCTATTGCGTGCCTTCAGCAACTACTGTGCATGGCGCCAGGTGGGTGACGTGTGGGTGGCGCATCCGTGGCTGGTCTACGCGGAGTTGCTCCACCAAGGCGAGCCGCGAGCTCTCGAAGCCGCCGATCAGCTTCGCGAGGAGTACCTCGAGCCATGACGGTGCTTCTCGCCGAACAGGCGGACGCGGTCCGTGAGATCCAGGATTTCTGCGGCCGGCTGACCGCGGATGTCGTCGTCATCGGGGCCGTTGCGTACCGTCTGTGGGTCCAGGACCAGCATCGAACGACCGAGGACGTGGACTTGGTCGTCGCACTCGATCTCGTCGATCTGCCTCGGTTGACGGATCCCCTGATCGCCAGCGGTTGGCGCCGGGACCGACGTCGCGAGCACCGCTGGATCTCGCCGAACGGCGCGCGGATCGACTTGCTGCCCGCAGGTGTTCGGGCACGCCGAGACGGGCACTTGGACTGGCCGCTTGCCGAAACGAGGATGAGCCTCGTCGGCTTCGATCACGTCTTCCAGGACGCAGTAGAACGGGAACTTGCGCCCGGACTGGTGGGGAAGGTCGTTCCACTCGTCGTACTCACGCTGCTGAAGATCGTCTCCTATCTCGATCAGCCCGTGGTTCGAGAAAAGGACCTCGACGATCTCGCTGCCATACTGGACGTCTACGAGGAGGACGGCGAGCGGAGGTTCAGCGACGAAGTGCTCGACGCTGGCGTCGACTACAGCGAGGCGGGTGCGTACCTTCTGGGCCGGGATCTCGCCCGCCTTTGTGCCGAGCGTGATGAACGTGATGCGGTCGAACGGTTCCTCCACGCGATTCCCGAGCGTCATGAAGACGAGGAACGGAACACGCACGCTGCGCGCTTCGCACGGCAGAGCAGCGCGTTGGCCCGTGGGTGGGCGAGTGGGCGTGCGGCGAGTTGAACGTCGAACAGGTGGCGGCGTGCGAGTACCGGCCGCTTCGGGTGACGGCGGAGGTACTTGGCGCCGGTCGACTGGGCCACTTCGATTCCCAGCTTGCGCAGTTCGCCATGGATGCGCGGGGCGCCCCACGTCGGATTGGCGACCTGCATCGTGCGGATCAAGGCGCGAAGGTCGGCGGAGAGTGCCGGGCGACCAACGCCGCGCGGGCGTGACTTCCAGCGCCAGCAGCGCGCGAAGCCGCGCCGGTGCCAGCGGACAACGGTCTCGGGCGAGACGATCTGGACCGCGCCCCGCCAAGAGGCCCAGACCTGGGACAGGCCGACCCAGACGAGTCGATCGAGGCGCCGGAGACGCAGACGGGTCGGGGCCTGCCGTCGCAGAGACGGCGAGTCGGACGCTCGACCGAAGAGCGGCCAGCAGGGCAACGAGAAAGGCGACCATGGGGAGCAGGCAGGCTACCCAATCGCCCCGCCAACCGCAATAGGTTCAAGGTGTTCGGAGTTTTCGGTAGGGACAGGTGCGGGCTGAGGAGCGTCGGGGAGTGTTGACAACTGTCACGTGACGCGTTACAGTACGCTCACATGATCAAGACCTTCGCGGACAAGCGGACGGAGGATTTGTTCGTGAGGGGAGTGGTCAGGGGGTGGCCACCCGACGTCGTCCGACGAGCCGTGCGGAAGCTCGAGTACGTCGACCTGGCGACCCGCCTGGACGACCTTCGGACGCCGCCGGGCAACCGACTTCACGCGCTGAAGGGTGACCGGCAGGGCCAGTACGCCATCGCCGTCAACGAACAATGGAGGGTGTGCTTCCGGTTCGTCGACGGCGACGCCTACGACGTCGAAGTGTGCGACTACCACTGAGAGCAGAGCATGAGTATTCCCAATACGCGGCAACTGAAGCGGCGGCCGACGCACCCGGGCGAGATGCTTCGTGAGGACTTCCTGCCGGACTACGGGCTGACCGTGGCCGGACTGGCGAGGACACTCGGCGTGTCCCGGCAGTCGATCAACGAACTCCTCCGGGGACGCCGAGCCGTGAGTCCCCAGATGGCCCTCCGCCTCTCGCGGCTGTTCGGCAACTCCGCGGAGTTCTGGCTGAACGCCCAGCGGGCGGTGGATCTCTGGGACGCCGCTCAGGCGATCAAAGGCGACGTGGCTCGAATCAAGCCGTTGCGCGTCGCCTAGCCCTCGGCGCCTGTTGTGGCTACCAGAAACTCCATCGGTATGGGCAGGCCTTCGGATGGCGCGCGAGCAGCGTCGTCAACGCGCCTGGCAGGACGCTGAAGCGCACGGTGCTGACGTGTCTGGGACAACCGAGGTTCGGTGTCGATACACCACGGCGGACGACGGCGAGTGAGGAGGCCGAGAGCGAGGGTCAGGCGGCGCGACGTTCGTAGTGGTGATGCAGACCGCCGAGGTGGGGGACCTGAACGATCGGGCCACAGGTCGACGGTTGCAGCGCCCGAGGCACGGGAGCATCCTTGTCGAGCGAGAGGTGCGTTCGCCACTCATGGTAGTAGGTGAGGTACTGCCGGAGGTGGCGGCGCAATGAGCGCTCGTTCCACACGATGACGTGGTCGAGGCACTCGCGGCGCATGGAGCCGATCACGCGCTCAACGAAGGGGTTCTGCCAGGGCGCGCGGGGCGCCGTCACCACTTCTTCGATGCCCATCGCCTGCGCGGCGTACTGAAGATCCGATCCGTAGATCCCATCGCGGTCCCGGATGACGAATCGCGGCGCGGTGTCCCACGGCCACGCCTCGCGGAGCTGCTGCGCGGTCCACGCCGCAGTCGGGTGGGCCGTGACATTCAGGTGGACGATACGCCGTCGGTCGTGCGACAGCACCAGGAACACGAATAGCACGCGGAACGTCACCGTGGGAACCGTCAAGAAGTCGATCGCGGCGAGCTGGGAGACGTGATTCCTGAGGAAGGAGCGCCACGTCGGTGATGGAGCCTTTCCGCCGTGGCGTGCGCGGTACTTCGCCACGGTGCTCTGTGCGATTTCGATGCCGAGCTTCTGCAGCTCACCGTGGATCCGCAGCGCACCCCAGAGCGGGTTGGCGGCCTGCATCTGCCGGATCAACGCCCTGATGTCCGCGGCCACGGCGGGCTGACCAGGCCGTCGCGGCCGTGACCTCCACCGCCAGTAGAGTGCGAAGCCGCGCCGATGCCAGCGCACGACCGCCTCGGGTGTGACGATGTGGACGGCCCGTCGCCAGTGCGGCCAGATTCTCGACAGGAGGACCCACAGCAAGCGATCGGCGCGGCCGAGACGTGGACGCCTCGGCGTCTGGCGTTGAAGGACGGCGAGTTGATGCCGCAAGGCGAGAATCTCCGCCTCGAGCTCAAGACGGGACCGAACGGAAGGGCGGAACGGAGCGAGGAAGGCGACGAGCAGCGCGGTCATGCCGGGCGCGAACGGTATCAGCCTGCGGCCCAGATCTGCAACGACGCCAGCACGTTCCGGATTTCCGGCAGGGACAAGTCCTTTCAACAACTCACACGGACGAGCTTCCCGAACTTCACGGCATTGCGTGCGCGAACGGGTCGGCCTAGCCGCTTCTTCCAGTACTCGTCGGTGGCTGCCGGCAGGCGTCGGCGACGACCAACTTCCCGTCTGGCGGCTGCGACTCACCTTACGGCGAGTAGCTATTTGACCGGACGAGTCAGGCCTTGCGCTTCGAGCCAGTAGTGGAACTCGTCGATCCAGTGATCGCTCGTTCTGCCTTGTTTGCGCATGCCCCAGCCATGACCTCCTGAGCTATAGATGTGGAACTCCGGTCGGTATCCGGCGGCCTTGAGGGCGTCGTAGAAGCGGACGATGTATTGGCCGGCGAGGTTGTCGTCTTGCGCCATCGCCATGAAGAAGGGCGGCAATCCTTGTGGTATCGGCGGCACGGATGCGATAGGGGCTCCGTAAATAGGAGCCGCGTAGTTCGGGCGCGCATCGGGCTGTATGGCCGTGTATGCAGCGATCATCCCGCCGGCGGAAAATCCTGTGAAGACGACGCGATCCGGAGAAATGCCCCATTCGGCCGCGTGCGCCCGAACCACTTTCACGGCCTGGATGCCGTCGGCAATGCCGTACTTTCCGTCCTCGTCGATTAAGGCGAGGGTCCGAAGCTGAGCGCCAAAGCGTGCGCTGGCCGACTGGTTCAGTTGCGCTTCGTCCTGGCCTTCGAGTTGAACTACGCGGTACTTCAGGACGATTGCCGTAAAGCCTCGATCCACGAGCCACTTCGCGACATCGTGACCTTCCGAGTCAATCGACAATGCCACGAAGCCGCCGCCGGGGGCGATAATGACCGCCGTACCCGTCGCCGTGGACGGGGCCGGCAGGTAGACAGTCAGCGTCGGCGTGGTCACGTTGACAATGCGCCGGTTGTTGCCGGAGCCAAGGACGGTCTCCGGCTGCTTCCATTGCTCGGACCCTGGCGCGACGCCGGGCCACAGATTGATGACTGTTGTCGTGGGCGCCTGCTGCGACCCGCTCCTTCTGGTGTCCTGCGCCGTAGCCGAAGTACCAAGGATGGCTGAGAACAGCCAGAACGCGATGAACTGACCTATCATGTTTTCCTCCATGCGCCTGACGATGGGCCGTCGTCCGATCGAGGTGTGTGGGACAGGCAGGGTACGGGGAGCGCGGCGCGTTCGTCGGCCCGTGTCGAGCACAGGCTGGTGTGCGCTGCCGCAACCATCGAGACACACACCAGCCGGAACCGCCGACGATCAAGCGGGTCAAAGCGCGAGCAGCCGCCTGGACGACACGAGCTGCGTGATCTTGGCGGCGATGTTCACGTCGTTGCGGCAAACGGCCTTACACGACGGGCACGAGGCGCAAGGCGTCATCCCTTTGCTGGTTTCCAGGCACGCCAGCGTCGAACGCGCCAGGTCCAGGTTGGCGTATTGCACCGCGTACATGTGCGAGCGCATCAAGGTCGGGATATCGACACCGTGCGGGCAATCGGGCCGGCACTGGCCGCACTGCTGGCAGAACTGCGCCTGCGCCAGCAGGGCTCTGTCGCCGAGGAACTCCTTCTCGTCGGCCGTGTATTCCAGGCTGGACGCAACCGTGATGTTCTGGTCCAACTGATCGTGCGCCGTGACGCCAGGAATCGCGGTGGCGATTGACTCGTGCTGCAGCACCCACTTCAGCAGGGCGGTCTGGCTGTGAGGCGGAAGTACCTTCGGTAACGCCCGGTCCGGCCGCGACAGGCCGCCGGCCTGGGTCTTCATGGCCACGATCCCCATGCCCGCCTTGGCCGCTTGATCGATCGCATCGAGCAGCGCCTTGTTGGACGCCATCGTGTAGTTGATCGGGACGAGGCCCACATCGAAGAGGCCGAGGCGAACCGCCTCGGGCAGCACGACCGCTCCCTGGTGCGTGGAAACCCCGATGAACCTGGTCTTCCCCTCCTTCTTCAACTCGGCGAGAGCCTGCAGCGGCCCTTCGGCCCGAAGGTCCTCTGCGGAGTCGACCGAGTGATAGGACAAGATGTCCACGTGGTCCATCTGCAGGCGTTTCAGGCTCGCTTCGGCCACCTGCCGA
>Ga0315277_10010322_pt1 | contig 11828 bp, 8 predicted proteins | sample YL17G05_15_MG_FD_203695 | JGI IMG/M metagenome (GOLD analysis project Ga0315277, IMG submission 203695) | Sediment microbial communities from Yellowstone Lake, YNP, Wyoming, USA - YL17G05_15 | ecosystem: Environmental > Aquatic > Freshwater > Lake > Sediment | place: USA: Wyoming | collected...
GCTGATCCAGAGGTCATTCGCCCAGACCCTTACGCCAAACTCCTTCGCCAAGAAAATGGAGCTAATCGCTCTGCCGCATCCCATGTCGAGGACACGCATGCCGGGACACAGTTCCATGTCACGGCATAGTCACTCCATCAACCACAGGGCGCTCTGCCGCATCTCGTTTTCGAGGACCCATTGCGCGTCATACTTCGCCGAACGCGGGAATTGCTCGTTCGCGAGCATCTCCGCCGATTGTTCTTTACTGATATTCAACCTTCTTCTCCTCTTTGAAACAGAAAGCCGCGGAAACCATTTCCGCGGCACGCAAAACACATATCAGGGGTGAAAGAAAAAGCCGCGGACGCATGTCACGCCCGCGGTTCTGATGAAAACAGAATCAGCCGCCCTCGAACGGTGCGGTTGCTAGAGTCTGATGCTCAGGAAGGCGATCCTAGCAGCAGGTCCGGCGGGAGCGTGACATCGACACCATTTGCATTCTCACAGTAGCCATATCTCACGCATCCTTTCTTGCTTTGACCTGCTCGGTGATCGTTACGAACCAACGTCAAGTGTACGGGAACAGCGACCGGGAGTCAAGGGAACTGCAAGCGGCTCGTTTGCGCTTTGCGCGTGGACGTCACTTCGCGTGTCCGCCGGTCCGCTCAGGGATTATCCGCTTGCCATTTGCCGGGGATCGTGGCAACGCAAACGTTTGGATCTCCGGGCATTTCCGAAGTGAATATGACGGCTTTTCCAGCCTGGTCCCATGCCACGTGCGGGTGTTTTCCGTGACCGTATGTGCAATAAATAGTTGCCTGCTCATAGCACGTAAGGCTCAGCATAACAGTATGTTGCAAAACCGTTGACGCTCTGCACAACTCCACGTAAGGGCAAAATAAGGCCTTGGCAAGAGCCGCGTCCGAGGAAAGAATCGGTACCCGGGCGAGGATGTAGAAAGGGATACGCATTCGATCCTGGAGGCCCCAATCCCTGTATTCATACTCAGCGCCCGAGGGGCGGGAACCCAAAGGTTATCTACGGTCGGCGGTTCGCATCCGCCCCCCCGCTAATCATGGCCCAGACCGCAGCGGAATCAATCACCGGAGTAACGAAAACTGCCCAAGACTCAAATCATTGGAAGCGAAGCGCTTCCAGGTCGGTCGACTCTTTTGACCCTACGGGGCTTTCCGGTCTTCCGGCTGTAAGTCACATGGATTCTGAAGTATTCCATCTTGTTCGTGCCAACGGCGCAGGTCAGGCGCACTGTAAAGCGTCGCCTGAACCTGCAGCTTAGGTATCATATCATCCACCAGTCTGGCGGGCAGATCGCAGGAAGACCGAACCCACGCAGGTTCTCTGGGAGCGATTGAAGCAATTGCCTCGCCTTCTGACCAATGGCCGCTGCCGCGAGTTCCACGTTTCGTCGTCCGACATCCACCGAGGCATGCTCCCGAGGATCCAATCCGCCAATCCCATCGGGTGGCTGCATGTTGGGGGCCAGAGGCCCCGTGCCCAACTCTGACATATCCACAAGGTCAGGATAGAAGAACATCATGTTCGACGTTTCCCACTTGGCCGCGTGGTCGGAGCTGGATTCCTCGCACTGGCTCAGAGTCATCTCCCATAATCCCATACCGGTGACAGTACCATCTGCGACCACCGGGTCCAGTGCCCGATTGATCCAGGCGATCTGCTGGGGGATATTGTGTCCGGATACGCCGATGATCACCCGCGTCCCCATTGCCTTGATGCGGTTGAATAGTGCCGTGAGCATGGCGATTTTCCACTCGTCTTCATCAGGATGTAGTGCTTCGTTGCCCCTTACGTACATGGCGGACGGAAAATAGACGGGAGGATACACAACGCCGCCAAACTGCTCCGCGCTCTTGACCAAGATGGCGTGCGCTTTCATGGCATCGTTGCCCAAAGGAAGATGTCTGCCGTGCCACTCGATCAGACCAAAAGGCACGTAAACCACGGGGAACCGGCGGAGTGCCTCCTCCAATTGGCGCGGGCGCATGTACTGCATTTGGACTGCGGATGATAAGCGGCTATCCATAGGTTATTCTCTCCTTCACCGAACGTTACGCCTCACAGGCGCTTACAGGCGGCGCGGAAGCCTTGCGCGCGCCCGGGTCGGCCGAGTTTATTGACCTTACGCGGGAGATCGGTTTGCGCTGGAATCTGCATCCGACTCTTGAAATGCTATCTATCCTTTCGGTTCGCGAAGCTCGATGGGTGTCAACCCCTCGCCATGGTAGGTGAGAAAGGAAATGCATTTGCGGGGTTCGATCCGGCGGGGACCTTCGAGCGCGCCCGTCGGACAAGCGGCGATACAGGCGTTGCGACACCACGCCGGACAGCCGACGCCAATAGTGGACTCATCGGGGGCAAACTCACAGTTGACCACGATAGCCAGCGGCAGAACCCAGGAGCTCTGCCTTGCCACCTTGTTCGAGTAGAACAGGCAGTTTTTCCCGAAATCACCCAGGCCTGCCCGAGCCGCGGCGAGTCGGTGCGGCAAGTGGAACGGCACCTTCGACGCGACGCCGTATTCGCGTAGAAACGCCCGGAAGGCCTTCAGGCGGCGCGTCAATCCATCCTGGGTAATACGGTCATCGTCGAGATAGCATCAGCCGAATTTCCCCACCAGGGACGCCGGAAACGCCTCGCGACAGTAGCTTTCGATGAGGACGATGATCGAACGGGCGTCTGCCAGCATCGTCTTGGGGTCAGTCCCCTCAAACAAATCAAGGCCGACATCCTTCAGCCAGGTGTACGCTTCCCGGCGTGACCGCAGAATATCATCCTGGGCATCGAAGCGTTCGGCTGTAATGAATCCGACGTCATCGAAACCCAGTTCGTGAGCCCGTTCAATGACCATTTGTCTGGACAACATGTCCGTTCTGATTCCTTTCCCTTGCCTTACATCAAGCCATTATCCTACCCACACCGCAGATAATCAATGGTTTGACAGGCATCCCTACTTGCGATCGTATCATTTTGCCGGACAAAAGGGAGGCTATTCTGCGGGCGGACAACCGGCCACCTGCAGGCGTACGACGAGGATATCGACCGATTTTGAGAAGATTTCTTACACTATCAATTCACGCTTGTTGCTGAAGGCGTTACACGGGCGCTTATGGAATGCTCCGATGGGCACGTTTGCGTCTTTCTTCTTCGCGAGAAGAAAGAAGGAGTTCTTCGCGGGTGCTATAATACCGTGCGAGTGTCGCGGGCGCGATTATCCAACGTCGTTTGCTACCTGCGCAGCGTGCTGCGCACACTTGTGGGAGGGGTCGGAACATGATGAGTCGGTCTCCACATTCACACGTCTCAGTACCTTACCTTGGGCGCGTGAGTCCACTGTGGCTTGGTTTGCTGCTGATCCCAATTGGAGGATATGCCATGGGTGTTTCATCGGACGCGTACATCAAACACGAAGGAACTACATGGACACTTAGCACGGCCACCGTCGAGCGCGTGGTGGCGCTGGAAGACGGGAAACTGCTCCTGAAGCAATTCAAGGACAAGGTCTCGGGCCAGGAATTGGCAGCGGACGGTTCCGAGTTGGCCTTCGCGCTGGGCTCGCCCGAGAATCGCATCACCGGTGCGAGCGGGGGATGGATGCTGGTGGGTGCGGAAGAGTCGAAAGGGGCGCAGGGGGAACTGCAACTGGAGCTTCGCTTGAGGCGGGATGGGATCGAGGCCGCTAAGAGCTACGTGGTGTATCCCGAATCGAGCATCATCCGCGAATGGGTCACGTTCAGGAACGTCGGCGCTGCATCAATCTGTCTGATCAATCCCGGATTCCTGAACATGAACGTACGCACGGGAAACCCCGCCGCACTCGATTTCCACTGGATGACCGGCGGCGAGAATCAACCGGGATCGTGGGACCTCAGGACTGAGAAGTTGAACGTGGAGAAACCGCGCCGGTTCGACTCGTATGAACCGTTTCCGCTCGATATGTCGAAGGCCGCGTTTCCAGGCGACGGCATCAACGCGAAGATCCTGCACAACGACACACAGGTCTGGCCGGCGAACGGCTGGAAATACGTCGCCAATGCAACGGTGGTCGAGCCGTTCGATGTGACGATTGAAGTCGCCGCGGGAGACAAGCTGGTGTTTCTCGTCAACATGAATACGACCATCGGTTATGACACAACGGCGTTCGACCCGGCTATCGCGTATGAGGATGGCGAGATACACCCGGCCGGCAAAGAATTCAGCGGCGAGCAGGACAAGAATGGCTGGCGGTATCAGTACATCGAAAACGGGAAGTTCGTTGACTTGGTGTACTACGCGCTGCCGAACCAGTGGCGTAAGGAAAAGGACAACGCGACGGGTACGCCTTTTGTCGGCCCCACCAACCAACATCCCGACGCCGGACAGGACGCCGCGCGCGTGTGGACGGCGCCCAAATCGGGGAAAGTACACGTTAGCGGCGTAGTATGCAACACGGGAAATGGCCAGGGGCTGGGCGGCTACGGATTCCGTCCCGGCACGACGAGTTACGCGCCGTGGTACGCGTTGTACAACCGCGAGACGCGGCAGGGCTGCTTCGTGGGATGGGATTACTTCGGGCATTGGACGTCGTCGTTCGCGTTGGACGCGCGCGGACATGTGTCGGCCGAGTTGGACGTTGCCGGCTACAAGAACACGTTGGAACCCGGCCAGTCCATCAGCACGCCGAAATCATTCGTGGGTGTGTTCCGTGATGACCTCGACAATGCCGGGAACGAGTGTCTCGACTGGCAGTACCGGTACTTGTGGGACTATACGCGGGAAGCTTGGTTCCCCGCGATCCGCATGCTTGGGTATTGGATGAACGGCACCGGCTGGGGTCAGCCCGGCGTGCCGTGGACGGGCGGCAATCCCGATCTCGGCAGCGCGTTCCGAAAGGTCTTTCGCGTCGCCGACCTGATGCGATATACCGGCGCGGACGTGTACCATCGCGACTGGGGCTGGTGGGACAGGGCCGGCGATTGGAACGGTCCGGATTTCCGAACGACCATCAGCTACCTGCGCAAGCACGGCATGGGCCAGCTCATCTACGCGTTCCTGTACACCGTCGATCTCGAATCCAAGGTGGCGAAGGAACATCCGGACTGGCTGCTCGGCAATACGTTGGACATGTCCAAACGCGAGGTCGTCGAGTTCATGAAGGGACAACTCGACGCGTTCGTCGAGCGCTGGGGCGATTTCGAGTGGCGCAACGACAGCTTCTTCACGGCGCAACGCAACGGCGGGGACACGCCCATGCTCGGGCAAGACGAAGGGCTGCGTCAGGTCATTCGCGGGTTCCTGGACAAGCACCCCAAGTGTGCCTTCCAGGCCGTCAACGGCGGTGGGAACTATGGCGGGTACGACTACGTTCGCTACGCATCGACGTTCTCGTTCAGCGACGGCGCGGTCGGCATCTTGAGGAACTATTATGCCTCGCTGCTCTTCCCGCCCGACAAGACCAGCGACATCCCGGACGTGTGGAACCCGGACAAGTACGACAAGGCTACGTGGCGTGGCCTCCTGTGTATCAACTTCGACATGACGGGCGACACCTGGGACACCGCGAAGCTCGAAGGCATCCGCGAGTTGATCGACATCTACCACTACCTCCAATCCAAGGGCGTCGTGGGCCGGTGGGTTCGCGTGTACCGTCCCGTCATCCAGGGCGACGATCCGACGATGTACCTCCAGCGCCTGAGCCGCGACCACGAGCGCGGTATCATCATCCCCAAACGGCCCGCGCCCGGCCCGGTCACGATCAGACCCAAAGGATTGATTCCTGAAGGCAAATACCTTGTGTCGTTCCACGAATCGGATGCCAGCGAGACCCGTACCGGTGCGGACCTGATGGCCGGCGGCATCATGATCGAAAGAATGCCCGCGGGCGAATTGATCTACCTCAACCTGCCGTTGCATCCCGGAAGCGAGCTGGACAAAGAACCCCCAGCGCCGCCGAGCCGCGTCACGAAACGCGCTGGGGAAAACATGGGCTATCCCGGCATCGAGATTACGTGGGAACCGGGAACCGATAACAACTGGGTTTCCTACTACGAAATGTTCCGAGACGGTACCGCCATTGACAAGGCGGCCAAAGGGAAACTCTACTTTGATCATTCAGCAGGCGCCGATCTGGCCGCGAAGTACGAGATCCGAACCGTCGACGGCGCCGGAAACGTTTCGGCCAAAGTGACGGCTGACGGCCCCGCGTCCAAGCGCGCGCTCGTAAGCGACGATGCCCCCGGCGGCGGGATCACGTTTACCGGGAATTGGGAACGGAAGACCGATCTCCAGCCCGCGCACGCGGGAACCATTACCTCATCCAAGGAAAAGGGCGCCGCCGCGGAACTCACATTCGAAGGCAAGAAGCTCCTTATCTTCTCAAAACTCGGCCCCGACTGCGGCAAGACCGCTGTCCGCATTGACAACAACGATCCCGAAACTGTCGACACCTATTCAGCCGACGATATCTGGGGCGTTTGCGTTTTCCAAAGAGAACTGCCCGCAGGCAAGCACACGCTTCACATCGAGGTCCTCGGCGAACATTCCGAACGCGCCAAAGACAGCATTGTCCACATGGACGGCGTACGTGTGGCGACCGAGTGAATCTGGATTCGCCAGTTGAGTCTATCGTGTCATTGCGAGCCGCAGACTCGTTGCCGAGGTTCCAGCGGAATCGGTGATCACTTCGCGTCGGAATCCTCGATCCGTTACCCCCGGATTCAGGACTTATGAGTCATTGGATGTGCGGGGGGCTGAATGCGATAGTATTCGACGCTCTTAATGGAGGCTCTTGCGATGCGGTGGGCTCTTGTCGTGTCGATGGTGTTGTCGGTTGTGGCTATGGCGGATGATCAGAGAATTGACTCGACAACTATCCATGGGAAAACCTTGTGCGGTTATCAGGGATGGTTTCGATGTCCGGGCGATACCTTGAATATTGGCTGGGTGCATTGGAGCCGCGACACTAAACGTATTGTGCCCGAAACGCTGACGTTCGAGATGTGGCCGGATATGACGGAGTATCCGGAAGAGGAACAGTATCGGGCGGAAGGTTTCACGTACGCCGACGGTGGACCGGCCACTTTGTACAGTGCCGAAAACAAACAGACCGTGTTGCGCCATTTTCAGTGGATGGCAAAATACGGCATTCACGGCGTCTGGCTGCAACATTTTCTCGTGGGGATGCCGGAGGGACCTGAAGGTTCGGTGATGTATGATTCGCACAGGCGGGTGCTTGAGCATGTGCGGGAAGCGGCGCGCGCGACGGGCCGGGTTTGGGCGTTGGCGTTCGATATGGCGGCGATGCCGCCCGATAGGATTTACGAGTCCATCACGAACGAGTGGAAACGGCTGGTGGACGCAGGGGTGTCGAATGATGACCGCTACCTACACGAAAAGGGGCTGCCGGTACTGATGGTTTGGGGGTTCTACCCGAAGCAAAACATCACGCCGGACATTGCGAACCGCATCATCGACTTTTTCAAGAATGATCCAAAGTACAAGGTCTTCCTTGCGGGCGGTTGCGAGTGGGAATGGCGCATGGAGACGACGCCGGGATGGTCGGCATTCCTTCGTCGTTTTGACTTGATATGTCCGTGGAATGTCGGCAACTATTCCGTCGACAAGGCGGGCAACAAATCTGCGTCCACGCATTATTGGCAGGCGGATATCGAAGAGGCGCGGCGTGTGGGCATGCTTTATCTGCCTGTGTTTTATCCGGGGTTCAGCTGGGATAACCTGAAACGACTCGCGCCGGGAAAGTCGGTCATTGAACGGCAGGGTGGGCGGTTTTTCTGGAAACAATTTTGCGCGGCGGCGGAGTTGGGATTGGACATGGGGTATGTGGCCATGTTTGACGAGGTAGACGAAGGCACGGCCATTCATAAGGTAACAAGTACGCCGCCCGTGCAGGCGCATTTTGTTGGGTATGATGGTTTGCCGAGCGACTGGTACTTGAGGCTTGCCGGCGAAGGCACGAAGATGTTGTTGCGTCAGCGTCCATTTTCGAATGAGTTGCCGGTGCGACCTTGAAAATGGAGCGATGAAGAATTCTCAGCCCGAAACAGCCACGACCTACACGTTAGGAGCAACACTCGGCTGAATAAGCTTTGCCTCACGTTTCTCTGAGAAGCGACTGAAGGTTAGAATCCCGCGAGGGTGACCCGCATCGGTGTCGGCAGCCATGTCTTGTGAAGACGAGGTCAACCACTTGCGCTCCAGTCCGTCCGTGTGGTTCTCCATGCCAACTGACAACGGCCAACCCGTATGTGCAATAAGCAGTTGTCTAATCGCGGCATGTAATACGATGCATCGCAGTGGTTTGCAAAGCTCTTGACTAGCGGGAGAAGCCCTCGTAAGGGCAGAATAAGGCCTTGGGAAGGACCGCGCGCGAGGGGAGAATCCGTGCCCAAGCGAGGATGTGAGAAGGGATATCCATTTGGTCCAGGAGACCTGAGTCCCCCGTGTTTATCTTGAACGCGGTTTCTTCGAGGTGATTCCGAAAAGACGCGAAACAGCAAGTTGCCCGTAAAGCCTCCCTAAGGAGTGAGCACACAGGAAACCTACGATACGATTTGCGTATCACGTCCTTCCCAAACGAACACCTTCACGAGGGATTTCATGCGCCGCGCGTGCGAACAAGTGTTGAAAAAGGTGGGGCCACACTCCCCGTACGGGGCGTCCATGCGGTTGGGATAGCGTCGGCACACTATCCCAAGGAGAAACTGGTTTTGTGAAGAGTAAGGCGAGTATCGACTGAGCGCTGAGAATGCGGCCTGAGCAAGTGGTTTGCAGAGTTCCTTTGATTTGGCACCCTAGGTTTACCGCGAGTTATTGTCATCTATTCCCTTTTCAGATTGCCGTCAAGGTTGAAGTCCGATCGTGAATTTTGGTCAAATGCCAATCAACGATAGTCATCATTATAATCGGGTGGTACAGCCTACGTTTGCGTGCCCGTCAGGTATCTTGTACGAAGGTGACATCTCGATGACATGGTCCAGCATGTATGCCGCGATGATACCGTTTACGTCGACGGTCATTCCCGTCGTGCTGGGGTATAAGGTCTGGCCCAACCGAAGGAAGGTCACGGGACTCCCTGTGCTTTGTCTGATTGCCGCGTCGGGGACGTGGGCTTTCTTCTATGGCCTCGAATTATCCGCCAGAGGTTATCAGATGAAGGTGCTGATGGCCGAGTTTCAATACCTGGGCATCGTGTTCGTTGCCCCTTCCTGGTGCGTAGCGGCGATACATTCCGCCGGTCTGTCGCGCCATCTCAACAAGCGGCGACTCGCCCTGATGCTCATCATACCCGTGGTCACGCTGGCAGCCGCATTGACCAATCCCCTTCACGGACTGCTGCGGCGGGAAGTTTCCCTGAGCCCGGATAATTCGATGTTCCTGCAGCACCGGTACGGGCTCCTTTTCTGGATAAACAACCAATACGCGTGGATACTCCTGCTTTGCGGCACCGTACTGCTGCTTCGCAACGTATGGGATTCTCCGGCGCTCCTTATGGGCCAGAGGTCGCTCATGGTTTTGAGCGTACTGATACCGTGGGTTGCAAACGTCAAGTATGTGATCGGTTTGGGGCCGCTCCCTCAAATGGACCTCACCCCCTGCGCATTTGTCCTTTCGGGGTTCATCCTTTTCTATGGAATTTCCCGGTTCAGGATTTTGGATGTGGTCCCCATCGCCCGCGAGTATGTCCTTGAGCGCATGCATGAAGGGCTGTTCGTGCTGGACCTTGACAGCAACATGATAGACATCAATGAGGCGGGCCGGCAGATACTGGGTTTGAGCCGGGGTAGTGTTCTGGGCCTGCCCGCGCGGGAAGCGTTTTCGAAGATCCCCGCTCTCCAGAACCTGATAGCCTCCCGGGGTGGAGAAGGCAGCCAGTTTGAGCTGTCCGTCAATGGCGACAGAGAGGTGTATGAGGCCCGGCTCCATGTGCTCAAGGATGACCAAGGGGCATCACTGTGCCGCATCTAGTGAGCGAGCCGACATGAAACCTCTCAGCATTCTTATCGCCGACGACCACGACATTGTTCGCGAAGGTCTACGGACGCTGCTGCAATCACACAAGCACTGGACGATCTGTGAGGAAGCGGCAACGGGTCGCGAGGCCGTGAGAAAAGCTCTGCTCCATAGGCCAAACGTGGTGGTGCTCGACTTCGCCATGCCTGAGCTCAACGGTCTAGAGGCGACACGCCAGATTCGCAAGGCGCTGCCCGAAACCGAAGTCCTGATTCTGACGATGCACGATTCGGAGCAATTGACGCGCGAAGTGCTGACTGCGGGCGCACGAAGCGTACTGTTGAAGACCGATGCCAAACGTCACCTGGCCGCTGCAGTGCAGGCGCTGGCCGAGCATGAAACCTACTTTGCCGACACTGTCTCGAGCCAGCTCTTGGACAATTTTCTGAATCCCCAGAGGAAAGCTTTGGATTCGACGGTCGCAAAAGAGCGACTAACACCGCGTGAGCGCGAGATAATACAATTAGTGGCGGCAGGGAAAGCCAGCAAGGAAATCGCCAAGATCTTGGACATCAAGACTAAGACGGTGGAAGCGCATCGAGCCAATATCATGAACAAGCTGGACCTGCACTCGGTCAGTGAGCTGGTCCGTTATGCTATCCGAAACAAGATCGTGGAAGCCTGATTTCGGCGGACCTGTAAATCTAAGTACATCGCAACGCAAATGAGAATACATTTCGGCGACGGGTTCGCAGTAAAGCCTTTAGGCTGCTCGGCGACTGTGTGCAAACTGAAGTTTGTACAACGGACAATTCCGCTTTATCATGCATCCTTAATTGTGTTGTGCTGTACTAAATGGGCCAATCACGAAGCGCCTGACTAGGTAATTCTACCTAGGTATTTTCTTTTCGATTTCTAGAGGGGAACCCTACCAGCCCTTCGAGTCCTCAGAGATATACTACCCGCACATTTTTTGTGTCACACGAACATGGAAAGGGGAGATAGAGTCTCGGGGACAAAGCTCTTCGGCCGGCAGTGCCTGGCAAGGGCATGCTCAGGAGTCGGATCCTTTGCATTGAGGGACTTCCCGCCCGTGAAGCATTTCATGTCTACGATAACAGAAGATGAAGGAGGGATAACAGATGTACGGGCTGCAGGTATTGGCCGAAAGCATTTTGGGAGGAAGGCTGCGGAGCGCATTCGTAACGCAAGATGCCCATCCTTAGCAGGTGGACGTGGCCATCCTCGACGAAGAACCGCACCCCGGCTGCAAGTGCGGCGAGTCTTGACGGCAGTGGTTTTCTCAGGATTGTTGTCGGCGAACTTCGTGCACGCCCAAAGCTCCGTCCCCAAGGGGGAAACCTGGGTGACGAATGGTACGGTGGTCAGTGCCATCGTCCGAACCCCGGCTACCCCGGCCACGGTGTATGTTGGCGGGGACTTCACTCTCGTGGGGCCCAACACGGGCAATGGTGCTGCGATTAGCGCCACGACCGGCCAGCCCCTGCTTCCTTACGCAGGAATCACCGGGACCGTTAGTGCATGCGTCTCGGATGGTTCCGGAGGGTGGTACTTCGGTGGCGCTTTCACTGCAGTGCGGGGCGTCGCGCGCAATCGTGTTGCCCACTTGTTTGCAGATGGTTCGCTTGACCCCGCCTGGAACCCGAACGCGAACAACACGGTCTCCGCGCTTTGGGTGTCCGGTTCGACGGTGTACGCGGGGGGCTCTTTCACGACCATCGGGGGCCAGACGCGCAACCGCATCGCCGCGCTGGATGCGGCCACGGGGACGGCGACTGCCTGGAACCCGAACGCAGGCGCTGCGGTCTCCGCGCTTTGGGTGTTCGGTTCGACGGTATACG
>Ga0315277_10010330_pt1 | contig 11823 bp, 15 predicted proteins | sample YL17G05_15_MG_FD_203695 | JGI IMG/M metagenome (GOLD analysis project Ga0315277, IMG submission 203695) | Sediment microbial communities from Yellowstone Lake, YNP, Wyoming, USA - YL17G05_15 | ecosystem: Environmental > Aquatic > Freshwater > Lake > Sediment | place: USA: Wyoming | collected...
AGAAGCCTAAGGCGTGATTTTGGTGGGGTGGGATCTCCATATGTATATGTTTCAAATTCTGGATCAGCATGGATCGATTGATGTATCATCTTTGATTGATGCGATTTAGGAAAATATTCTATGAGAGGTCTGCCATGTTTTCCTATGGTATTTCCATATGTCCGCCTTTCACTAGCATTCACGGCGGTTTGGCCCTCATTTCCGTATTTTGGTATCGGAATAAATTCAAAAGTTCTGTTCTTAAATAACGGTCCTTGAATACCACCGCTTCCAGAATCAATGCCGACTCTCAGCATAACCACTTTCATACTTGATTCCCCCATTCTAATACTGAAGTTTCATATATGAAATACCACCAATCCATTTTTCTAAATGCCGGTAGATGGCAATCAACGCCAGAACTGCCGCCAGCTTTTGTCTCAGTTTTCTTTTGTTCAGAATAGAAGCATCAGGCGAAAAAGCTTTTGGATGGCCGGGGCGCGGGCCGCCTGCATTTCGGTCGAGTGGGGCCGCCGGTGGCCCCGCCCGCCTGCCCGCGAGCCCGCTCGTGAGGGGGGCGGCAGGGATGCAGCTTGGCGGCGATGGCGGCGGTAGGGATTCGGCTTGGCAGCGCGGATGGAGGCAGCCCGCCAGGGAGCCAGCCGGGGTGCGGTTCGCCTGTGTTCCGGTCGAGCGTGATCGCCGCTGGCCGCGCCCGCATGCCCGCGGGCCCGCTCGTGTGGGGGGCGGCAGGGATGCGGCTTTGGCGGCGATGGCGGCGGTAGGGATGTGGCTTGGCAGCGCGGATGAAGGCAGCCCGTCAGGGGGCCGGGGTCGCTCGTCGCCTGCAATCCGGTCGAGCGGGGATGGCCGCGAGCCCCGCCCGCCTGCCCGCTGGCCGGTTCGTGAGGGGGCGGCAGGGATGCAGCTTGGCGGTGATGGGGGCGGTAGGGATTCGGCCTGGCAGCGTGGATGAGGGCAGCCCGCCAGGGGGCCGGGGCGCGGGTCGCCCGCACTCCGGTCGAGCGGGGATCGCCTGTGGCCGCGCCCGCATGCCCGCATGCCCGCTCGTGAGGGGGGCGGCAGGGATGTGGCTTGGCGGCGATGGCGGCGGTAGGGATGTGGATTGGCAGGGCGGTTGAAGGCAATCCGCGATGGCCGGATCGCCTCCCCCACGCGCCCCCGGAGCCGCTCGTCTCATCGGCGCTGAAGGCCAGGCAGCTTGGGGAGGGTGCCATGGGCTCGGCGTTGCAGAGGCGGGGGGGTCGGAGACGGCCAAAGAGATCCTGGCAGAGATCTTTCGGATCAGGATCTCGGATGTGGAAGAGATGATCCAGAACCGCTTTGAAGCTCACTGCGAAGAAGCGCGCTATGAGGAAAATGGGCTATGGCCGCGGGAGTTCTGGGCTGGAAGGGTGAGCTGTTTATCTCCAGAATTGCCACCAATGCTTAGCCTTGGCCTCTTCCGAAGAATAAAGCTATTATCTGTAAGGACACCCCAAATAATATAAATGCCATCGCCCATTTGCTTTTATCCGCTGTTTTGATGGCATGTACGCTTGAGCTTGCAATGAATAAAAGAGGAGCATTTTTTTTCGCAACAGCGTCGGATGCTGCATCTTTTGACAATCCCTCGAAAGAGAATACTACATAAGCTAGCAAAAGAGTTCCAGCACCATTCAGCGCTAACCCTAGGACGTTCATCCAGAACGCGAGATCGATCATATTACCGCCTCCAGAACTGCCACCAGCTTTTGGCCTTGACGTCCTCCATTTGTCTCAGTTCGCTTCGACTCTTATTGATTTCGTTTGTTAGGTATTTTAGTATGCTACTGAGTAATGGATTAAGTTTATCTTGGTCGAAAGAATAAAATTTCTTATCCATCTGCTTTGCCCAATCCTCAAGTTGAGCCAATGTTATTCCTTCTGGTGGGGCTTTATCGATGAAATTATCAATATATTCATGTTGAACATATATAACACTATTGATTAAATCCGTTAGCTCTGGCGTGCTTTCAAACCGCGTCTGAATTAGACCCAGAGCTTTCCAAAATTCCTTGTTATTCCTGAGAAATTCTCTTTCTTCATCGAAAGCGTTTTGAAGTATCGCTAATAGCCAGGTATCATGAATTTTTTTTATAGTCTCCTCAGAATATAGAGCAGCCGATTCTTTTGTCTTTATTAGATTTAGATTTTGATATACCGCTCCTATTGATGCTTTTAAACCCAGGAATTTGCTGTATGCCTCTTCTTGCTCCTGAAGTTCTTTCTTCTTTGTTTGTATTCCCGATTGTCTACGCATTTCCTTCAGTGTTTGATCCGTCTTGATAACTAAAGCAAAAGTAGCGATGGCAAGAAGAAACGTTGCGATGGTCGTCCCAGTCTCCGCTGATATAATGATGCAAATACTAACCCCTCCTCCAGAACTGCCACCAATGCTTATCCCCGGCCTCTTCCTGGCTTGGTGGTAGGGCAGGTGCGATCTTCTCCGAGAGCTGGCAATTGTTCATCATCTCTTTATCCCTCCCCGTACCTTCTGAACCAACTCTGGATAATCCCGCTCTTATCCTCTTCAATCCAGCTTGCTTGCTATTTTCGCTGTCACAACTCAATGCTTCGTTTTCGCATCTCTTCCAAGAGGTCCCGTCTACTCTCTGGGTTTTTGATTTCAAAGACCGTCCGCCGTTGATCTACACCTGTCTTGGCATGGCCTGGGGAGCATATAGTTTCTGGCATCTTTTTTCTAGGCAGTGTTTTCTCATGCCATGCTACCTTTTCCAAGACATGGAGGATTGGAAAACCGTCTGCCAGGAGGTTGGTCTTATGCTTGCTAGGCCAATATAGATACGGTTCGATCACTTTTCCGACTAAAATATCTCGAAATTGGGGTCTGGTATCTGGAGTGAAGACCAAGTCTCCTTTCTTTATATCATGGGCGAATGTAAGGAGTTCTATCGCTCTCGTTCTTCTTCCCGCTTCGGTCCTATAGCCGGGTGGAAGTGGCATGCCATTTACCTCTGAGGTTCGCCTATGTTCCTCTAAAGCACGGATGACTGTGTCCAAGTTGTGTGTGTGCTTGAGGTCAATTGGTACATTAAAAGCGACACTTGCGGTTTTACGATCTAGGTTAAATTCTATAAATTGGCTCTCTTTTCCAGCCCTGACAACGAACATTTTCATACTGTGTCCCTCATAGCTAGCTAGATGATATGGCTCTTCGTCGCTAAAGCGAAATGTCTTCCACCATCACAGTTTTCAGATACGGGGCTGCAAGAACATCTAGTTTTTGTACAGGTCGCCTAGGCTCATCACAGGCTGGCCCACCCATCAATCTCTCCCCCCTGGCCAAGCCATCCCACAACCTTCAAGCCATCTGTGGCAGGGTTCCGGTAATCCCCCTCGGGCCAGGAAGATCTTTGATCCTAGGGCATTACAGAAATTATTTTAATCTACAGTTGACTTGTATACAGGGGATGGTGCGCTTTATGAGCTTTCATTTCATCATTCAATGATTTAATACGTGAATCTAGTTCTTCACGTTGTATTTTAAGCGCATCCAATTTGGCGTCTAGTTTTGATACCATCTCAGTAATCCCGTAGACATGCATATTCACATAATCTTTGTCAGTTTTACTTTCAACCTTTAATTCTATATTTTGAATCTTTTCTGCAACATTTAATTCTATCTTTTGAATCTTTTCTGCTGTGTTATATTTTTGGTCAAGCACTTCTAACCTCGCATCTATTATTTTCTTAGTTTGCTCCAATTCGCTCACTTTTTGCATGATTTTATATAAATAATATATTAAAGTAACGACTGCAATTACCACTCCGATTGCTTGATAGTTCAATTCAAAATTCAAAGGGTTTTTCGCTGTGGCATTGCTTTCGCCGGCGACTAAGCAGATTCGCATCCATATAGCCGAAAGGACTAAGCATAGTCTTTTATTCAGTTTTATATCCGTATTCTATCCCTCCTCATTTCAAGAACTGCCTCCAGTTCTCACCTTAGCCTTCTCCTGCTCGGAATGGATGCATCAGGCGAAAAAGCTTTTGGATGCAGGCAGGGGAAAATGAGATATATCCTTCGCTACCTAGATTAACCTGCATTACGGTGGATGAGACTGCAATGAAATATATAATAACATTGCAATTTCGCACCTCTGTTACTAAAACTGCTTTTATCTATTTTTAAGCTCCTTTAAGATTTGCTCCGCCAATTTTTTTGTTTCTTCGGAATTTTTTAATAATGCTAGTAGCAATGGAACGAGAAATATGGAATCAGTCGTGCCATTAGGAAGATCGCCTATTCCGTGTTTGTCCCACTCTTGAAGGTATTTATGGATCTCTTCCACATCACGACTATCAAACTTTGGTATACCTGCCATCAATTCCACCCGCCTTGAAGAAACTTCGCCTTTATTATACCTCTTAGCTTTATATATTTTATGGTGAAGAAAACCCTTTGGGCGAGAAGGAAAAGGAGTAAATAGCTTGCACTCCTGCAACGCCTTGCATCCGCGATGGGCAGGACCGCGATGCTCGGGCGGCTAGCTCATTAAGTAGGAGATCTTGCCGAGGGTCGCGTACGTGAGCTACTGAAAAGCGCTAACAAATGACTCAGTGGATGTTTAATGCCAAAATGAATCCTATGCATTCGATTCTCGCGATGATTTTCAGTAACATTCACCCACGACCTTGCCGAGGATGCCGCCAGCCTCTTGGATGACCAAGACATTTTTAAGTATGGTTGGGGATATTCAAGAATGAATCTTTCAGGGATAATATGAAGGTCTTCATCAGTTGGTCAGGACAACAGAGCCGAGAAGTAGCAAGAGCCTTAGACTGGTGGCTTCCCAAAGTAATCCAATCGATAGAACCTTTTTTTTCCGAGGAAGATATGCCTAAAGGCAGAATGTGGTTCTCGACTCTGGCAAAGGAGTTGAAAGATGCTAAAGCAGGGATAATATGTCTTACACCAGAGAATTTAGAGAAACCTTGGATACTTTTCGAAGCCGGAGCTGTGTGGAAGTCTTTGGAAGATCATGTATTCACATATCTATATAACCTCAAAGCCACCGATTTTTCCCCTCCTTTATCCGAATTTCAACATACCACTATAGAAAGAACCGATACACTAAAACTTATTAAAAATATAAATTCATTGCAGGAGAAGCCTATAAGGGATTCGGATCTAGAAGAAATTTTTGGGATAATGTGGCCCCATTTGGATGAACGTTTATCGAGTATTTCCAAAGAGATCAAAGAAATCCAAGAACCTTCAAGAGATAATGAGGATATGCTCAAAGAGCTATTATCATTAGCGCGTGAGCAGAATAAGTTGCTATCCGATCTATTAAAGCAAAATCAATCAGACCAAAACTTAGACTCGCGTATCAAAGATCTAAGCGATGAATTGAAACAGCATAGAAGTGTCCATCCGCTAGGAAGACCCCCATTTAGCGATTAAAATAATTTTTTATTAGCTGAAATTGCGATCTTTTTCTCGATGAACTACCTGATTTGGCCAGGGAACCCTAGCTGCGATAGCGGCCTTTCATCTTATTCACCCTGATACTCAGCTAACCAACAGTCCTTAGAGAGCATTCAATCCCTGCACGTTGCTTAATAAAGTACTCTCCCTATCACATCCCCCGCGCGCTCCCCGGAGCCGCCCGGCCCTGCAGCGCTGAAGGCCAGGCAGCTTGGGGAGCTGTCCTCGATCAAGGCATTGCACCAGGACCTGAAAGAGCGGCTTTTGGCAATTTTAAAGATCCTGGAGGCCCTGCGGCGCGTTCCATGAGATGCAGAAGGAGCATCGGCCAGGCATACGAGGCCCCGGCTAAGGATGCTGCTCGGAAAGAGGGTCTGGAGTGAGTGCTCCCGTAGATATTTTGCGCCAGGTATCTCGCTCTTCTCTCCTCAGCTCATGGGGTCAAATACTGCGGCCCATTCCACCTGAAGTCCGGTCCTGAATCGCGCCAGAAGAACGCCAGACGCCCCTCGACCTGAGCCACCAGCTCCAGGTGCCCCGGATTCCCGAAGTTGCTCTGGATGAGCGAGACGCCCTCCACCTTCCCGGTGTTCATGCCGAACATGAAAGGACCGTACCAGTGCAGATGAGCGTCGTCATTATCGCGCCAGTAGTAAGCCAGGCCGCCGGAGGCGAGCGGCGCGACCAGCTCGAAGTTGCCCTTATTGCCGAAGTTGCTCTGGATCATGGAAGGTGCGCCGGCAATGCCGGTGGCGATGACTTTTGGCCCGTGCCACTTCACCTCTTGGCCGGGCTCTCCCCAGAAGAAGACCAGGCTGTCTCCCGAGCGCGCCACCAGCTCCAGGTTTCCGGGGTCGCCGAAGTTGCTTTGAATGAAGGCTGCAGCATCGAATATCCCTGCATCTGTGGCAAAGTCCAGAGGACCGCACCAGGAAAGCGCAGGGTCGTCATTGTCCCGCCAGTAGTAAGAAAAGCCTCCTTCCGCCAGTGGCACCACCAGATCGAAGTTGCCTCTACATCCAAAATTGCTCCTGATCATGGCCGGGCCCCCGGAAAAGACCGGGACCAGGGATTTTTCTGAGATCTGGTTTGGGCCGAACCAGCCCAAGGCTGAACCGGAATCGCGCCAGAAGTGCATGAGGTGATGGCCACCAAGGTCCGTCGCCACCAGCTCCAGGTTGCCAGCCTCGCCGAAGTCGCCTTGAATCAGGGATACCCCATCGAGCCGCCCTGCCTCGGCACCAAATTCGACAGGCCCCTCCCAGGGATGCCTCTCATCATCATTATTGCGCCAGTAATAGGCCAGGCCGCCCTCCGCCAGAGGGACCACCAGCTCGAAGTTGCCCGCCATTCCATAACTGCTCTGAATAAAAGAGGGCTTCCCGGAGACACTTTGCGGTGATTTTGCTGGCTCCCTCTCCTTCTTCAATCTCTTTCTCTCCCCTGGACTGCTGGAGACCGATGGATTCTTCTCCTTCTTTATTGTCTTGCGACCTCTTCCCTGCATCTGGATACTCCCCTGTTTGATGAACCTCGGCCTGGAGGGCTTGATGCATCAGCTTCAAAAGCCCTGAAGGTTTTGGCAGGTCTTGGTGGAAACGCTATTTAGGCCTCAATATGTATGCGTTATTACTACTTGAATATTGGCACAGGCCGCAGATCCTGGATGATGCCTCGACGGGGCAGCTGTACTCCTTTCCTCAGATCATGATCCTCAAGTATATGATATTAATAAACCTGTTTCCCTTATTGAACCAGATATGTGCACCATTCCGGAGGAAACATAAAATGGATTACACGAATATGCTCGATAGCTTTGGCGGCATCATCGAAGAGGACCTGAAGAGGCAGCTCAAGCGCATAGCGAAGGAGGGAATGGATTATCATCCCTCCGTGGGCCAGGCATACAAGGCCATAGAAGATTATCTGCTCAGAGGAGGTAGACGCCTGGCCTCGTGCAGCACATTGATAGTTTATAAGGGCTATAAGGGCCAGATAGATGACAAGATAGTCAAAGCAGGCAGCGGCATAGAGCTTTATAGGCATAGCATCCTCGCTCACGACGATATTGTGGATGCCGAGATGTCCAGGAGAGGAGGCAAGACGCTGCACCGGCTTTTAGAAGAGGGCAAAGACGAGCGCTTTGGCATCGGCTCGGCGATATTTGCGGGAAATATGCTCTACGCCCTTGCCCTGGAGAGCATCCTGCAATCGGGCTTCGATGACGGCAAACTCAAGGATGTGGTAAGTCTTCTTTCCTCGGATTATAAGAACGTAAACGAAAGCCAGATCCTCGATCTGCTATTTGAATATAAGGAGCCAAGCATAGAGGAATGGAACGTTATGACCAGCAAGAGGGCTTCATCTCTCTTCAGGACATCCATGCTGACGGGAGCCATACTGGCATCCGCCCCCGCTAAGGATAGGATCCTTCTGGAGGATGCCGCCAAGCACATAGGCTTTGCCTTCGACATTCAGGATGATATCATCGATACCTTCGCCTCGGAGGAGCAGTACGGGAGAGAGCCGGGCGGAGATATTTTGAAAAGGAAAAAGCCGCTGCACGTGATCCTTGCCATGCAGAAGGAAAGGACCATGGCCGCCATGATGAGCGGAAATCATGAGATCGCGAAAGAGGACATACCAGGCATAAGAGAGCTGATAAGAGGCTGCGGAGCTTTGGATGAGGCCAAATCCATCTCTAGAGCGCATGCCAAAGAGGCGGAAAGGCTGATCGTCCTGACGGATATGAGCAGCGATACAAAAGAGTTCTTCATCGCCCTCATAAATTATGTTGTGGAGAGCCTGGATTGGTACAAGTGAGCCGCATTGTCCGCTCCTTCCCTCCTTTGCTATCTCTTTTGAAATGAGATAACTCACCGATCCTGGTCAAAGGAGACGTTGAGAGTGATCTTTCATGCTGCCACGAGCGGACACGATTTATCCGGGCGCAGGCAGACTACCGGTCTGGAGCCCAAAGGCAGCTTGCCTGTCCACCTCCTGGTTGATCATGAACCTCAACGCTCCCAGAGTGAGCACATTGAATCCCAGGCCTAAGAGTCCCCAAAACTGAATATCGAAGAACGTGAAGACCTGCACGAAGAATATGTAAATCAGGATGGAATTCTTGAAGTAATTATATCCCTGAAGCCGACTCTTGCGCAGATGGAAGACTCCCACGGCCGCGAAAAGGCCCGCCGCCACAGAAAAACCTATTTGCAGCCAGTCGCCCAAGGGCAAATTCGGCATTTTCAGATCAAGGAATGAAGCGGCAAGAGCCGCTGCCATGAAGGTGATAAAAGCGGCGCCAAGGACATTGGATCGGAAGTACCTGTAGACCGACAGAATTGCCGCAGCAGCCGTCCAGAAGAGGGCGTTTCCCAATCCTATGGTGAGATCCAGGGAGACAAGCAGCGAGAGCAGTGCCTGAAGGAGGAAGAAGGCTATCACCGCCTTTGTAAACCAGGTCTTTTCCACCAGGCTGATGTAAAGCCTGTGGGCCCGCTGCTTCAGCTTTGAGTACAGGCCAGGCACATCCTCTGCCGCGGCCTTGCTTGCGCCCAGAAAATCCTTCAGATCCTGAGTCAAGGGAAAAGAAGGACTGCTGTCTGCAAGAAGATCCATGGCCAGCTGTTGCTCCCGGACGTCTATGTCCTTGAGAACCGCTTGCTTGGAGATCTCCAGCACATTGATGAGCCTCTCCTCTTCGCTGAGCCACCTGCTGCTGTTGATCTTCTTTATCAGAAAGTAGAGAAGAATGAAGGTGATGTAAATGAGGCCTATCGTGGGCTGGAAAAAGTAGTTGTTATCACTGGTGACAAACTTGCCCAGCTCGTCGATGAAAACCCCAAATCCAAAGCCTCCTAGAACGGCAGCCAGGTCTCGCGCCCATTTGTTAAGGAAGTTCAGCAGTATCACGATGGAAAGAAGCATAAATGCCCCGCCCACCATCACGTGAGCGATGTGCAGACCCTCTCCCCCCAGCTTCGGGTATCCGGTCATGGCCAGAAAGAAGCGTATGCCGAGAATGGCAGCTACGGCTGTTACTAGGAAGATCTCCAGGAGGTCCTCTCCCTGAACGTCGCGGATCAGCCGACCGCCTAAAGGGTTATAGAAGCTCATTTCAGAACCCCCGCTGATCTATGGATCTTCATGCGTATCAATATATTTATCGCGATTTGGATACAGGACTTTTTATATTGCGTCGTGACATTTCTGCTCCGCGCACTGCCTCTCCAACCAGCTTACCCCAAACAGGAAGGCCGCAGATACCGCCATGCCCAGAAGAGGATAGCTCTGGCCCAGGAAGATAGCGGTTAAGCCTCCACCCACCAGCGCCGACAGCGCTCCTGACGGCGTGAGCCCGAGCCGCTCCTTATAAAATCCGGCTACAACGGGCAGGAGCAGTCCGCTGGTGAACACCGTGTAGGCAATGAGCAGGGTCTTGATGATGCTCGGCAAAGAGACGGCCAGGATGAGGGCGCATGCTCCAATGATCGATACTGCTATCCTGGAGACGATCATCATATTGCTCGAGCCGGCATCCGGTCTCGCCTTTCTATAGATATCCAGAGTCAGGATGGAGGTGGCGGTCATGAGGCTCGTGTCTGCCGAGGACATGAAGGCTGCCAGAAGAGCCGCCGCCACCAGGCCCTCCAATCCTGGCGATAGCAATCCTGTCAGGAGCGAAGGGATGGCCTGCTCAGGCGACACGGCAGGGTAAAGCGACCTGGAGAAGACTCCCAGGGATGTGATGAGAAAGGCCAGGGGTATGAGGATGATGGCCGAGATCGCGGCCGCTATCTTTGCATCCTTTGAGCTGTAGGCGGAAAACAGGCGCGAGTACATATCAGGCCCGACCAGATAGGCTGAGCCTACCACCAGCAGCATGGAGAGCACATCCCAGGTTCCCATCTCGGCTGAGGTGGGAAAGCTCTGGCTGAGGAGAAGGCCAGGCCCGGCTTTCTCGAAGGCCTTGTAGAAAAGGACTATCATTCCTATTATTATTATTAAGAACTGCACCAGATCAGTTCTTACCACGGAGCTCTGGCCGCCGTGGACTGTATAGATGACGAACACCGCCGTGCAGGCGATCATGAAGATGGTCTCATTTCCTCCGAAGACAGCGCCAAGAACCTTGCTGGAGGCTACGATCTGCACGGCAATCACGCCAATCCAGGATACAGCGATCAGGATGGAGGCGGCCATCCTGGCCCTTTCCCCATAAAAAGAGCCCACCAGCTCGGGCAGGGTGTAGCAACCTGTGGCTCTTATCTTCTCAGCAAAAAAAGCGGCCAGGAGTATCAGGCCCACTGTGCCGGAGAGCATCCACCACGCCCCTGGAAGACCTTTGCTGAAACCTAGACCTGCCATGCCCAAAGTGGAAGAGGCTCCCACAATCGTGGCGCAGAAGGTGCCCGTGAGGAGGATCAACCTGAGGCCTCTGCCTGCCAGGTGAAAATCATCCAGGCCCCTGATGCGCAGCCCCCATGCGCCCACGGCAAGCATGGCCAGCAGATACACTGCTATCACGAGAGCAGCTTGATTCGTAAATCCGCCTCCTGGAATTGTAAACTATTAAACGATGTGCGGTTGACAATAGCTTTAAGTATTATAAGCCTTTCGCTGAAAGGTTCTGTTGCATGGAGAGTTGTTTTTAGGTTACTTCGTGTCATAGATGATAGGTAATAATATGAATAAAAAACGTAACACTATTTGCTATGAACTTGAAAACAAACTTATTAAATATTTTTTGAAGCTTCGATCCACATCTTTATCGCTTCCTCCGCCGCCTTTTGGATATTCCCCTTTTTCATCCCCATCCGTTTTACTATCGCGTTTCTAAATTGCTTATCCAATTCGTCGTCTATTGTCAAAATGATTCTTGCCATGCGTAATAGATGATACTTATGCATATATAAGCTTATTTGCTTATGCAATAGATACTTAAGCTAATAAGCGTATAATGATGTTCATGAAATATGATGAATCGACCAACGCAAGGTTAGCAAGAGACTACTTCGTGGTCATCAGATGATTGAGGGCGGCTTAACCCCCAAGTCGGTTGGTCATGATAAGTTTGAAATTCCATCTCAAACCAATGGTAACAAGTACCTAGTGTCTCGTCAACTCTTTAATGTCGGATAAAGGCGAGATAGTTTTACCCTGGCACCCTCGGTTGTGAATTGCCAATTTACCTTTGCTTTTTTGTTGTCCCTGAATTTCTGCCACGCTGCAACTTCATTTCTAACAACCTTGATCTCGTCGATTCTTCTGTTCAAGCACTGGCCCGTAAGCACGTTTAATTCTATCTCGGCAATATTCAACCAACTGCCATGTTTAGGAGTATA
>Ga0315277_10010331_pt1 | contig 11823 bp, 5 predicted proteins | sample YL17G05_15_MG_FD_203695 | JGI IMG/M metagenome (GOLD analysis project Ga0315277, IMG submission 203695) | Sediment microbial communities from Yellowstone Lake, YNP, Wyoming, USA - YL17G05_15 | ecosystem: Environmental > Aquatic > Freshwater > Lake > Sediment | place: USA: Wyoming | collected...
CGAGGCCGGCAGTCGCGATTGTCTACGCGACCGGCACCATCGCTACCGGCGAGTCGCGGACCGATTTCCTGACCGGCACGATGACGATGGGCGCCCAGACGATGGTGCGCGCCATCCGTCAGGCGCGGGATGACAAGCGGGTCAAGGCAGTCGTGCTGCGGATTGACTCGCCGGGTGGCGACGGGTTCGCTTCGGACATGATCTGGCGGGAGCTGGAACTGTGCCGGCAGAAGAAACCGGTCATCGTCTCGATGGCCGGGGTCGCCGGTTCCGGCGGGTACTACATCGCCTGCAACGCTACGAGGGTCTTTGCCCTGCCAACCACCCTGACCGGGTCCATCGGCGTATTCAACTTCAAGCTCGTGACCGAAGGACTGTTCAACAAGCTCGGGGCGCGGCGTCAGGCGGTGAAGCGCGGCGAGCACGCGGACGCGATGTCGGACATGCGCAAGATGACGCCGGAAGAAGACTCGCTGATGCAGGCGCAGGTGGACTACTTCTACAATCAGTTCGTGCAGAAAGTCGCGGCCGGTCGGAAGCTCTCATTTGAGAAGGTGGATTCAATCGGGCAGGGCCGGATATGGTCCGGGCTTGACGCAAAGCGAGTCGGCATCGTTGATACGCTCGGCGGGTTCCTCGACGCAGTCGGGTATGCCAAGCAGGTCGCCAAGGTGAAGGACTGCGACTACATCGTATTGCCTGCCCCCAAGACCGGGTTCGGGAGCATGCTCGGCGACTTTGCCCAGGACCAGGTCAGGAAGGCGATGGAGTGAAGAAGCAGCGTGGTCGAGTGGTCAAGCGGTCTGGTGGTCGAGTGTCCCGGAAGACAGGTCGGCTTCGGAGTGCCAGCACTGGACCACTGGACCACGGGAACACTGGACCACTTTCCTCGGCGACTGTCTGCCGCTGCGAGGAAGTCAGCGAGGCAGATGTGCGGCGGGTTATCCGAATGGGATATCATTCGCTCGAGGCGGTGAAGCGCGTCCTGCGTACCGGTATGGGCCATTGCCAGGGCCGGGGCTGCCTGAAGCTTGTCGCCCGGCTGATACAGGAAGAGACCGGGATTCCGGCAGCGGAGCAGAAGATGCCGTTCCCGCGCCCGCCTTTGAAGCCGCTGCCGCTTGGCCTGCTCGGCAGTCACAAAGATGAAGCGTAGCGCAGACGTGGTAGTCGTCGGCGCCGGCGTCATCGGCGCGGCGACCGGATACTATCTTGCGAGGAGCGGCCTGAAAGTGCTGGTGCTGGAGCGCGACTTCCCGTGCGCCGGCTCAACCGGCCGGTGCATTGGCGGAATCCGGGCCCAGTTCACCCATGACCTGACCATTCGAGTCATGATAGAGAGCGTCCGGCTGTTCCGGGGCCTTGGTGAAGAGCTTGGGGAGGATGTGGAGTGGTACTCGGGTGGGTACCTGTTCCTGGCCTTCGACGAGAAACGGAAGCAGGCGTTCCTGGACGCAATCGCTATCCAGAAGAAGTACGGTCTCGATGTCCGTTTCGTCGCGCCGGACGAGTGCGAGAAGATTGCGCCCGGTCTTGACCCGACTGGGCTTCTGGGCGGCGCCTACTGCCCGACCGATGGTCAGGCCAACCCGTTTAAGGTGACCTACGGCTATCTCGAGGGCATCAAGCGGCTGGGCGGCGGGCTGGTCGTGGGCTGCGAGGTCAAGCAGGTCAACAAACAAGGCGACCGGGTTGTATCTGTGACCGACGCAAAGGGCGACGAGTATGCCTGTGACATGCTGCTGAATGCGGCCGGGTGCTGGGCCGATGAAGTCGGCGCTCTCGCCGAGGTCAAGGTGCCGGTCAAGGCTGACCGTCACGAGTCGCTTGTCACCGAAGCGGTCGAGCGCGTGTTCGACCCGATGCTGGTCGACTACCGGCCTGATGGGTGCTACTTTGTGCAGAACTCAGGGACCGGGCATTTTGTCGGCTGCTACACGCCCGTACCGCTCGTGCCCGGCCACAGTGTGGATGCCACCGACGAGTTTATCACCGAGATGCCGCGCCGCATGGTTCGGCTTGTACCCAAGCTCGCCGGCGTCAAAGTGCTCCGGCAGTGGGCGGGCTCATACGAGATGAGCCCGGACGGGAATCCGATTTGCGGCGACACGCCGCTGCGCGGGTTCTACGTTTCGTCCGGGATGAGTGGGCACGGCTTCATGTTCGCGCCAGCCCTGGGCAAGCTGATGGCCGAGCAGATGGTCAAAGGCCGCGCCTCGATACCGCTCGACGAGTTCTTCCTCTCCCGCAGCTTCGGCAAAGCCGAAGCCATGAAGTGACGGGCGGACGCGATAAGCGTCCGGGGTCCCGTCATCCCGAGTCCGACGAGGGATCTCTCAGTCTCACCACAAAGACGCCAAGACACTAGGGCCCGAGCCGTCGTTGGCTCCGGCCAATCTACAATCGACAATCTATAATCTGGAATGCCTAGTGGCGTCCGGGGCCCCGTCATTCCGAGTTCCTACGAGGAGTCCCTCAGCTACTGCGACCTGCAAACCGACGCCGAGTCGCCCTGAGTTAGACGAGAGGGTCTCTCAGCTCTGGTCACTGGAAACTCGCGCCCGGAGGGCGTGGTGGCTTGCGCTGTGGCAGGGGAGAGCCGCCCGCACGTCAAATGGGCGGATCCTCGCTGAGGCGTCCTTGGATTCCAGGCCCGGGCCGTCGCGCGGAAGTTCTTGACATTTCCGTTCCGTGCATCACAATTGTCGTGGCTCGGTCGATTCCCGACGGTTCGGGGTGGCTGGGCCGTCCTGTTTAGACGGCTAGGCTCCCCAGACCACAGTGGAACTGCCGGGCATCGACTGCAGCGGACGTTCATGGGACTGCAGGATTAGCAAGGGGAGGCTAGAATGAAGAAATCAGTTGTTGTGGCCGCAATCCTTGTTCTGTTCGCTGGTCTGAGTCCGGCGGAGGAGCCGCCGAGTTGGGTGCCGCTGCTGCCTGGGGTGGGCTTCGGTATTGTCACGGACATACTTGAGATACCGGGGCAGGGGGTTCTCATAGCATGCGGAGGAACTGTAGGTCCGTGGGACTATTCGTGCGTCTCCCGCAGCACAAACCAAGGCGCGACCTGGACCTACGTCTATGGGCAGTTGTACGGAGGACCGTTCATCCAGTTGACGCGAGACTCCGCCACGGGCCGGGTCTGGATGCTTAGGCCGAATAACAGCCGTCCATTGTATTATAGTGATGACCTTGGCGTAAACTGGACATCCATGGATGGACCTAATCCGTCAAACTACGCTCCGCGCTCAATGGAACTCGTAGGGGACTACCTGTACTATGGGGCAGAAGTCAACAGTCCGTACAGCATTTGTCTGTACCGAATGAGGCAGGACTCACTCCAGTGGGAGATGGTTACCGACTACACAGAGTGCAACGCCATCACGAGGTTGAAGTATCACGACGGCAAGCTCCTCGTGTTCGCCAGGGATACGAACGGATTGCAGACGAGGGTGTTCTCTCATACCCCATGAGCTTGAACGGCGGGCGAAGCCAATCGGGAAAGCGACAGTCACCGCGCCGTCGGCGGGTCGCTAGCCGACGACTGACACCATGCATACGCCATTTTCGTCTGCTGCTGCTCCTGATACCGGTGCTGGCCGACGCGGGCGACACCCTGACAGGCGGACTTGTCATCCCGGCGACTTGGGTGCATGACGCGGTGGTCAAGGCTGGTTACGTCTACTTCGCGGCTGAATCGAGTTCGGGCAGCGGCGGCCTGTTCAGGCTGGACAATGAGACGACCGCGACACGCCTGGGTCGGTTTCCTGCTCCTTGTCTGTCGTTTGGCCACGTCAATGACTCGCTCTTTGTCGGCTTGGCTGGGGGCGGGAGGATACTCAAGTCCACGAGCGGCGGCGTGAGCTGGGACACTTGTTTCCGGCCGGCTGGCGTGGCCAACACATACAGGATTGTGAATGGGCCCGACAGTGTGCTCTGGATACTCACCGGGGATTCGTACGGTGTCATCTTCGCCGCCAACTACAAGTACACGACCGGCGGGAGCATCCTGTCTGGAGCTAACTGGGTTGACGACGTTGAGGCCGATAGCAGCGGCCTCTGGGCCGCGACCGGCACAGACACCGCCCGGATTTGGAGGTCAACGGACAACGGCGCGACGTGGCAGCGAAGAACCAACGTTCCAGTGAGCAACGTGCTGTCTCTGCTTCCGACCGGGGAGAACATCTACGCCGCGACCGACAACAACGGCCGAGTGTACGTATCATACGACACCGGGGCGACGTGGCTGCTCACGGATACTCTCTCCGGCGCTGCCAGCACGTACTCCCTGCTCCTGAGCACGACGGCGCTGCCCAACAAGATTCTGGCCGGGACCGGCAACACGAACGGGTATGTTTTCGTCTCGGACGTCGGCGTGGCACCGGAGTTCCGCGTCGTGGATATCGTTTCACCGGAAGGGGTGGTGCCCCGAGATACGGGCGTAGCGCCGATGGCCGCTATCCGTAACATCGGGCTGCGCTCAGGCACCGGCGTGGCCAGTCTGAGGATACACACAGTCTATTCTGACAGCGCCGAGACTCCTACACTGCACACGGGGCAGACCGACACGGTGAACCTTCCGATGTGGGTGCCATCGGACGCCGCGGCCTACGTCACCAAATGCACGACCTACGTCCCCGGGGGACTCGCCGGCGACAAGAAGAAAGGGATGGTCTCAGTGAGCCGCGGTGCCGGACCAGAGATTCACGGCAGGTCACCGGCCGACGGTAACAACACAGATACGCTTGTGATCAACATCACCGGCGCCGGGTTTGAGCAGGGCATTACTGCGAGACTCAGCAAGTCGGGCCAGCCCGACATCGTTGCCGACACGCTGCACATCCAGTACGTCGGGCCGGACGAAATCAACGCGACATTTGACCTGACGGGTGCGGCGGGAGGAGTCTGGGACTTGGAGGTCAGGAATCCTGATGGAGACACCTACTGCTTCCACGAGGGGTTCACGGTAGTCGACTACCCGGGCCGCGTGATTCCATTCGGTGAATGGTCGAGTTTCGGTACCAACCATGGCGACTCGGTGGAGCTGGGCGTGACCGTGCCGAGCGGGACAGATGACATGTTCGTCCTGCTGAAGAAGTCCACCATCTTCAGCCACCACCTTACGTGGGATGGGAGCATTAGAGTCATCAAGGACGGTTCCCAGGTTGCCTCCGCGACCAGCGCAAGCGACTACGGCCTTCACATCCGGGCGCCGGCGCCCGGATTCTACACCCTGAAGATACGGAACACCGACAACTCGCACGATGGCCAGGGCCAAATCCGGGTTTCGGCTGCGCTCGATAACGTGCAGATGGACACTTGGCGCACAGGCTACGTCCTCCGAGGTTGGGGCAACGACTGGTGTCAGTTCGATGTCCCGTCAGGCGACTCCGTGCTGTACGTCCAAACCGAAGGCTTCGGCATCCACAGCGCTCTCGATGTCTACCGCGACTCGCTGGGTAGCAGAACGCATCACTGGCATGTTGACGAGAACTACCAGCTTCGGTGCCGCGTACCGAATCCCGCTGCCGGGCGATACTACGTCAAGTACATGGATTCGGACAACATCGTGGGCGATACTTGCCAAGTCCGCGACTACATGATACGCGCGAGCACCGATTCAGGTGCACCGCCGCCGCCAGCCGGACTGCGAGTCACTGGACTGTCCACGTACCGAGGTGGAACGGCAGGCCCGGTAACGGTCGTTGTTTCGGGCACCGGTTTTGATACTGAGGCCGTGGCTTCGCTCCAGCGAGACACATTCCCTGACGTGGTCACCCGACACATCGTGACGGATTCCAACGGAAGAAGACTGCGCGCCACATTCGACCTGTCCTCAGCCACGCCCGGCGACTGGGCGTTCAAGGTCAAGAATCCGAATGGCGACAGCGCATTTGCGTCTAGGTCATTTACGGTCGTTGTCGGTGGCTCGCCGGACATCTGGGTCGATATCACAGGGCGGGAGGTCATCCGCGTGGGTCGCTGGAGCACCTACCTCCTGAGGTTTGGTAACAGCGGAGCCGTTGATGACTTGGGGAGGCTCATCTGGGTGAAGGTGCCTGAGGGTTTCATATACGACGTGAAGTTGCCCGTATTGGAGCCTGCAATTGACACCGTGCGCCCACAGACCGCTGTCGTCTACGCGATTGCCGCTGCCGGGGAAGCATCGCAGGTTGAAGTACCTATGCTTCCTTCATCTGGACGATTTACGATAGATGCTGGTTTTGTCGAACACCAACCTTGGCCGGGGGACAGCGACCTCTGCCGGAAAGCCCTCCCACCACCCCCGTGTCCTTCAGTTGGACGATTCACGATAGATGCCGGTTCTGTCGAGCGCCAGCCTTGGCCGAGGGACAGCAAAGCCTACCGGAAACTCACACCACCGCGTCCAAAGCCGGGAGAGATGGTCTTCCGTTGGTGGTGGTGGCCAGGCGGCGGTGACCCTGCACACGTTGGCATTTACTACGAGGACGAACATGGTAATGGCTATGTGATTGATTTCGACAAACCTTGGGGGGACTATCATCGTCCTCATATCACGCCTTTCGACCAGTGGGCAGATGGTCGTTACATTGGGTCCGCGCATCCGCCTGGCTGGACAGAAGAAAAGGGGCGTCTGATCGCGCAATACGCCTACGAGATCTGGCGAACCGGTCAGGTGTACCAGTATTGGCTATTCCCGGATCCTAGCCACCCCAGTGTACAGAACTGCTTCAGCTTCTGTCGTATTTCCTACGCGAAGTTTGGACTGGCTTTTGACTATAACCCCCAGCTCTGGCCGATAGCGGCCTACTGGGAATGGACATCCGGAGGTCCCAACAGAGAACCCAACGACTACTGGTGGCCGGCTAGCTCAGAGAATCATGGCGAGTGGGATGACTGCTGGACCGGTCTGATGCCCTACATTAATCGGACTCGGTCGCTCAGCGGGCGGGCGGTCACCTCGTCCACGCCGGAAGACAAGTGTGGGCCGGTGGGGTTTGACTATCCAACCACACCTTCCGACAGCATGTGCCGTTACGTCGTGCCCACTCAGGATTTCTCGTACCGCGTAGACTTCTGGGACTCCGAGAGTGCCTCGGCACCGGTGCAGGAGGTGTTCGTCAGGGATACACTCAGTGCCGACCTCGCGGACTCGACCTTAGGGTTCACCAGCTTCGGTTTCCTGCGGTGGAACGTGCCGCTGGATGGCGGGCAGTATTTCAACACCTACGTAGACATGCGGCCGGATGACAGCCTGATAGTGAACGTCGAAGGCAGCTACGACCCGAACAGCCGGGAGGTCAGTTGGACCTTCCGTTCGCTTGACCCGATTACAATGGAGCCACCCGAGGACCCGATGGCCGGGTTCCTGCCGCCGATTGACAGTACGGGCTATCAGATAGGCTGGGTCAACTTCACGGCTAAGCCGAAGTCGGGATTGCCAACCGGCCATGCGGTCACCAACCAGTCCTACGTCAAGTTCGACGTCGGCCCTTGGAAGCCCGCTCCAGAGTCGGCGCCTTACCTGAACACGATTGACGCAGGGACGCCAACCAGCAGTGTTCGTACGCTTCCCGAGACTACAACTACTGGTGAGTTCACGGTACGCTGGACCGGGCGCGACGATTCGCTGGGTTCGGGCGTGCATGGGTACGGCGTATATTTCAGTCGTGACAACGGACCGTACCAACCGTGGTTTCCCGATACTGCCGACACGACGGCGACCTTCGTCGGAGCGAACGAGAGTAGGTACCGGTTCTACAGCGCGGCCACGGACAATGTCGGCTGGCGAGAGGCCGTGCCAGACAGCTATGACACACGCACCGTTGTCACGGGCATCGCCCCGCCGGTCTACCTGTCACCATCGGATTCATCGCTGTTGAACGACGCAACACCGCAGTTTGTCTGGAGCGCGACGGCGGGTACCTACGGCCACTACACGCTTCAGTACTCGACTGACAGCACATTCGGTCAGTGTGAGAGCATTCTTGACTTGGCCGACACGACCTATACGATGCCGGACTCGCTCGCATTGGGCGACTCAACCTGGTTCTGGCGTGTGGAGGCAACAAGCCGTCTCGGTGCGCCCAGCGGGTACCGCCAAGCGCATTGGTTCCTGCTCGATGCGGTCGCGCCGGCTGTTCCGTCCCTGCTGTACCCGGCCGACGACACCATCACCGACGATTCGACACCCAGGTTCGGATGGACGCGGACTGCCGGTGACAGCGGCAGGTACATGATCCAGTTCGCGGTGGACAGCCTGTTTGACTCGCTGACCGACGCTGCGTTGGTCATGGATACGACGTACAAGGTGCCGCAGGCCTATCCACTGGCCGAGACGACGCACTACTGGCGAGTGAAGGCGACGGACAAGGCCGGCAATTCCAGCGGTTACCAGGCCCATCCCTTCAGCGTGACCATTACGCCACTCCGGGCGATATCCGGCGCCACGCGATACTACTTCACGCCGTATGCCGCCGTGGACTCCTCGCGGATGGTCCTCTCGGGCGGCAGGGCCGATACGGTGATGACCGACAGCGCAGGGTTGTACTTGCTTGCGGATCTCCCCATTCGCCGGGACTACACCGTGAAACCCGAGAAGGTAAGCGCAGTACGTGAACCGGCGGTCTCGTCCTATGACGCGGCGATGGTGCTGCGGCACGCGGTGCACATCGACACGCTGGATTCTCTGCAGTTCATTGCCGGGGATGTGAGCGGCGACGGTTCTGCGTCGGCCTACGACGCGGCCCTAATCCTGCGGTACGCGGTTGGCATGATTCATCACTTCCCGGTCGGATACCGTCCTAGCTCGGATCGTTCTGCTGAGGTCCGCGTAGGGAATGGCCCTTCAGCGTCATCCTCACCTTTCCCTCCCCCTCAATGGCGAGCGAATAGGAGGGAGGGGGCAGAGCGCAGCATTGCCTGTGCGGAGGTCAATAGTCTGAACCGTCCTGTCGCGGATACCGTTGACTGGGCGTTCCGGCCGCCGCAACGCGCCTATGACTCGCTGTCCGAGAACCAGGCAGACCAGGACTACGCGGGCATCCTCTACGGAGACCCAAGCGGCAACTGGCCGGATTCGGGCGCCATGGCGGTTCTGGAGGGCATGGCGACTGGGGCCTCGCGTTCATGTTTTACGCTGAACTTGCCGGAGCGCGAGAATGCCGACAACCCGGCACCAGTGCCCATGCAGAAGTTCGTTCCCAACGCTCCGGTGCCAACAACCCTGCCGCTTCCTAGGCAGTCCGGCGTCGCTGGAGTAGTCGGTGTTCAGTCGCCAGGCAGGACGCGCGGACCCGTACCGGCGACTGGTGGCGAGAATATGCCTGCCGGCACAAATTCGTCGTCCGGCATCGTGTTCCCCATAGTCGTGCACGGTGCCCGCGGCATGGTCTCAGCGGATGCGCTCGTACGGTACGATGCAGAGCACTACGTGATGCGCGGCATACGCACGTCGGAGCAGACGGACGGATTCTTGGTGGCGGCGAATGACCGGGACGGGAACGTGCGCATCGCGATGGCAGGCACAAGGAAGCTGGACGGTGACGCGCGGATACTGGAGCTTGTGTTTGAGCGGGCGTCAGGGGCCGCAGCTCAAACCCCAGGCCTCAAGCTCCAGGCCTCGCAGAAGAGCGGCAACGGCGGTGCGGCAACCACACCTGAAGCTGTAGTCAGTCAGCAGCAGGCTGCGGGTTCTTCCACTTCCGGAGCCGTGAGCAGTGAGCCGGAAGTCGACCGTGGTTCTCAGGCCGTTCCCGCAGAGTTTGCGGTTGGCGCCCAGCCGTCAGCGGGGAACGGAAGGCCGTTGGCCGAGATCGTCTGGCTCGTGCTCAACGAGGCCGCGTCTGATGCGGCAGGCCAGACCGGTGAGGGCGCGATGGGCGAGGAGAAGAAGCTGCCCGCAACATTCTACCTTGCGCCACCGAAGCCCAACCCGTTCGGCAACGGCACCGGTATCAGCTACGGTCTCCCGTTTGCGTCGGAGGTGAGGCTGTCCGTATTCGACGTGGCCGGCAAGAAGGTCCGTACGCTGGTTGACGGGACGCAGCCGGCCGGGCGCTATGCGCTTGTGTGGGACGGCTCAGACAGCAAGGGCCGTCGACTCGCCAACGGCGTATACTTCATACGTATGAAAGCCCCGACGTTCCGGTTGCAGCGCAAGGTCACGCTGCTGCACCGGTAGGAGGCAGACATGGCAAGGGCAACTGTGAAGTTAGTAGTCGGGAGGCAGGATTCGAGGCTCCTGGCCGGCGTTCTCCTCGGCATCCTGCTGGCAGTCGGGTTGGCGCAGGCGGTGCAGGTGTGGGTGCCGGATTCGATGTCGGGCACCGTCGGCGACACGGTGCTGGTTCCGATTCTGGTATCGGGCCAAGTAGGGCAGAACGTCATCGCGGCTGACATCACCCTCAGCTTCGGCGAAGCTGTCCTGACCGCGACCAGCGGCCACATCGTCGGCAACACCGCTCCTGGGTGGATAGCTTATACGAACCCGTTCCCGTGCAGCCTGTTGATTGCCATGGTCGGGGCCAGTCCGCTTGGCGCCGGTGACACCCTGCTTGTGGTCAAGATGCTGGTCGACACAGCCGATACCACGACAGTCTGGTTCTCCCGCTGCCGGTTGAACGAAGGCAACGTACCTTGCACAACTCGGGCCGGCATGTTCCGAGGATATCCGGGTGGAGTGGAGGAAAGTCGGCTGCTCACGGCGACCGAGCGAACGCTCGGCTTGCGCCCAAGCCCGGTTTCGGGGCGTGCGGAGATCCGGTGCCGCTTGGATCGGTCAGCGCGTGCGCGCCTTGAAATCCGAGACCCTAGGGGCGACGTGGTCCGGATCTTACTCGACGGGGCGGCTCAGTCCGGCGAGCTACGCGTCGAGTGGAACTGCGAGGACAACCAGGGAAGACGAGTCCCGGTCGGCGTCTACTTCTGTACGCTGGACAACGGTACGAAGAGGATGAGCAGCAAGGTCGTGGTGACCCATTAGCTAGCAGCTAACCGGATAACAGTCGGCAGGGGCGGGCGGAATGCCCGCCCCTGCGAGTCAGCGTGTTTGACGCGGGGCAAGGGCGGGGGCTGTTGGTTGGCCCGAGGCAGGGGCCGGAGCGAGCGCCGTTGCGGCAGTAGGAACGGGTGCTGTTGCAGAGCCTGGTGCGGGCGCAGGCGCGAGGGCCGTTGCGGCGGCAGGAACGGCGGCTGTTGCAATACGAGGGCCGGGTGCGGCTCAGGGTGCAGATGCAGCACCGGGAACAGGCGCCGTGGCGGTTCGATGAACGGGCACAGGCACGTGGGCCGGTCATCAGGCCGGAGCGAGAGCCGTTGCAGTGGCATGAGCGGCTGCCGTTGCCGGCGTTGTTGCGGTGGCTGTTGCGGGTGCCGGAACAGGGGCCGCATAAGGGGCAAGGACTCCCCCAGCTATCCGGGGTACGGCCTCCAAAAGAAGTGATAGAGCGATAAGCGATGAATGATGAGTGACATAGGAGAACGAAGCACGGTGTACGATGCACGAGGGAACGGGCCGTGTTACGTTTGGGGGTCGTGGTTCCTCTAATACCGGTGACCCACAGAACGAGCCATTTCGGGCGAGCGTGTGGCCAGTTGCCGGTAACCTATATGTAGTGGTCAGGCACGGCCGGAACCACAATTCTCCCGCCCAGTGGGCGGCCCACAGACCGCTCCCCCGGCTGGGTCCGGCGACACCGCGCGAGGTACGCCAAACCTTACAACTGCCGGTACTTCTAGTCGAACAACGATCCGAACGACGAAGCGAAGGACTTCCGGAACAACTGCTGGAACGACTTCTCGAGTAGCGCGCGGTTCAGCGCCGGATACGGCTCGCGA
>Ga0315277_10010332_pt1 | contig 11822 bp, 14 predicted proteins | sample YL17G05_15_MG_FD_203695 | JGI IMG/M metagenome (GOLD analysis project Ga0315277, IMG submission 203695) | Sediment microbial communities from Yellowstone Lake, YNP, Wyoming, USA - YL17G05_15 | ecosystem: Environmental > Aquatic > Freshwater > Lake > Sediment | place: USA: Wyoming | collected...
CCCCCCCCGACACGACGTTGCTCTTGCCTCGCGGCGCTGACCCAAAATCCCTTCCATCCCCACCGAAATGGAGGAGTCCCGCCTGCCCGATCAGTTGACATGACTGGTCGCAGGAAACCAATGGCGCGTGCGGTTGCAGACTGTGCAAACCGACAACATTACGGGGACTTCGACAAGAACCCCGACGACAGTGGCCAAAGCAGCGCCTGAATCCGCCCCATAAAGCGCGATTGCCGTGGCCACGGCCAACTCAAAGAAATTGCTTGCGCCGATCAAAGCGCCCGGCGCCGCCACGGCATGTCGCACCTTGAGGATTTTCATCAGGCCGTATGTCAAAGACGAGTTGAAATAAACCTGAATCAGAATCGGCACTGCAATCAGGACGACGTGGAAGGACCGCGTGGTAATATTCTCGGCCTGAAACGCGAAAATGAATACCAGTGTGGCCAGCAAGGCAATGACCGTGATGGGATGAAAAAACGGCAGGAACTTGGATTCGAACCATTCACGCCCTCGGACCCGAACCAGCCACGCGCGCGTGATGGAACCCGCTCCCAAAGGAATGACAATGAAGAAAACAACAGCATAGAGCAAGACCATGAAGGGAACCGTCAGAGAAGAAGCGCCGCTGACCAGAAACTTCACCATCGGCGCAAAGGCAATCAGCATGATCAAGTCGTTCACCGAAACCTGCACGAGCGTGTAGGCGGGATCGCCGTCGGTCAGATAGCTCCAGACAAAAACCATCGCGGTGCAGGGTGCTGCCGCGAGGATGATTACGCCCGCGATATACTGGTCTGCCAGCGCGGGCCCGATCAGCGGCAGGAAAAGATGTTTGAAGAAGACCCAGCCAATCAACGCCATGCTGAATGGCTTCACCAGCCAGTTGACGATCAGCGTGACGATCAGGCCACGTGGACGCTTCCGAATCCCGACGATCGAGGCGAAATCCACCTTGAGCATCATCGGGTAGATCATCAGCCAGATCAGCACGGCGATGGGGATGTTGATTTGGCTGCCGCCACCGAACTCCATACTCCGCAATCCATCGGTGAGCCGGGGAAATGTCTTTCCGATGCCGACCCCAATAACCATGCACAATCCAACCCACAGCGTCAGGTAGCGTTCAAAGACATTGAGATGTTTCCGGCGCGCATGGTCTTGGGAACGATCTTGCGATGCCGCGTCCTTGCCCATGAAATCCCATCCTCCGATTCGCAATCCAAATCAGGGAACCGCACTGCCGCTCAGCTGGGTTTCGTTGCCGAAACGTAAAGACTGGTGATAAAGTCACTGGGCTTTGTTCCGGCGGGCAAATGTTGCGTGATTGTCTTGTAGAGCGGGTCATTCCAACCGGTCATGGATTCTATGTATTCCGACTTGGGCGTTAGGGCGATGTCCACCAGGCCGGCGGCTTCGGCCATTTGTCTCGTCTCATCCGCCAAAACCGCGCCGGCCACGCAGCCGATCAGCGCTTCGACCATCTGCAGAACAGCCGCAGGAAGAGGCCGAAGCAGTGCGAGATCGGAAACCGCCACGCGGCCGCCGGGCTTCAAGACGCGAGCGATTTCGCGCCACACTTGTGGCTTGTCGGGCGACAAATTGATGACGCAATTGGAGATGACCACGTCCACACTGTTGTCGGCGACGGGCAAGTGTTCGATTTCGCCCAAACGGAATTCCACATTCTCCAGGCCAGTCCGCGCGCGATAGGCGGCGATGTTGCGGCGCGCTTTGGTCGTCATTTCCGGCGTCATGTCCACGCCGATCACGCGACCCGCCGGTCCAACTTTCTGCGCGGCGATAAAAACATCAAAGCCGCCTCCGCTACCCAAATCCAAGACGACTTCGCCGGGCTGCAACGAAGCAATCGCCGTCGGATTGCCGCACGAAAGCCCCATGTTGGCCCCGTCGGGCAGTGCAGCGAGTTCCTGGTCCGTATAACCCACGTTCGCCGCCAACTGATCGGGGGCGTTCGCTCCGCAGCAAGACGACGCGCAACAGGAGCCGCCGCTCTGCGCGATGCGACCATAGCCCTGACGAACCTTTTCCCGAATCGCTTCGGGCTCATTTGTTTTCTCAGCAGTTGCCATAGTTTCGCTCCACTCAATAGCCTTTAGCCAGCCACGTAAATAAGGTAAAGCCCGCCCAGCAGCACGAGGACGCCGCAGACCCGTTTGAGAATCACAGCGCCCTTAGATCCCTCATTCCAATTGAGATAGCGTTGAACCAGCTCGGTGGATGTGCCGGCCAGAACAATGACCGAGCAATGCCCAACGCCATAGGCCAGAAGAAGTATAATCCCATAAACCAGACTGGTCGCCGCCAGTTTGAACGTAATGGCCAGCATGGGGGCCATGTAGGCAAAAGTGCAAGGGCCGAGAGCGACGCCGAAGATCAGTCCGAGCAGAAAGGCCGCCAACATACCCCGGCGCTTCATCCGCATCGGATCGGGAGCGGACCACGGCATTGAGATTACATCTAACAAGTATAGCCCCACTGCAAAGAAAACGATTGCCACAAGATAGTTGGCGTAAGGGCCGAGATCGCCCATCATTCGCCCTGCTGCCGCTGTGATCGCCCCGATCAAGGCGATCGTGAGCAGAATGCCTCCCGCGAAAAGCGTGGATATGAAGAAAGCGCGTTTCGTGGAGACTCGCCCTTGGGCATCAATGAATCCAACAATCAGGGGGATGCTCGCCAAGTGACAGGGACTCAACAAGATGCTCAGGATGCCCCACAAGAAAGAGGCCGCGACGGCCACAACAGCCGCCCCTTCCACAGCTCGCGTTAGTGTAGTGAACAGTTCCTCCATGACTACTTCACTCCGATTTCAGACAGTTTCTTCTCGATTTCGCTCAGGGGGAAGAAACCTGTATGGCGAAAGGCTTCCTTGCCGTCCTTGCCGAAAAAGATCTGCACGGGAATGGATTCAATGCCGTAGCGGGCCGCCAGGATTTGTTCCTCCCGCACATGCACGAACACGACGTTCAATTCTCCCTCGTACTTCTTCTTCAATCCCGCCAGTATGGGAGTCATCATATCGCAGGGACCACAGCCGCTGGCACCAAAGTCAACCAGCGAGGGGAGTGAGCTGGCCCTCGCTTTGTCAACCGGGTTGTCTTTTGCCAGAGCAGCCTGCTGGGCAAACCACGGCGCCGCGACTTCGATCGTCATCCGTTTTCCGAGAGTCCGAATGTGCTTCTCGACGGCATTTTGCTGCTTCTGTTGCAACAGGTACTCTTTTAGCTCCGCTTTCACTTGCTCTAGAGTAGCACCGCCGAACATATCCTTGTTGCCTTGATAGAATTCTCTTACTTCCGCGTCTGTCACACTCGTGCCTTTAACAATGGGTTCCAGATAAGCCCGGATGATCTGCGAATCGGTTTGGCCCGCGGAATCGGCTTTCGTCGTGTCTCTGTTTTTCTTGGCCAGATGCAGAAGCAGTTTTTTTGTCGCCAGGTTTTCCAGCAGGAAAAAGGCGTTCTTCTTCAGCTGTGGCTGAAGCTCTTCCGGTGCGTTGGCCAACTCTTTTTCAAACTCGGCCGCGGATATAACGACCGTTTCCACTCGCAGCAGCGTGCCCGTGGACAACGATGCCGGACGAGCAAACGTCAGAGCCCCCGAAGCCAGACCAGGATAAAGAGCGTCAACCGATTTGTCACCCTTACTTGCCGCCTCTTCGGCCACGCCGACCGCCGCGAGCAAAGCCAGTCCGACGCAAGCCCAAGCCATCATGCATGTCCGTGTCATTTTCCCACCTCTTTCTCGAAATCAAAGCCCAGTTCCTTCCACTTGGCCAGGATGTCCTCCCGCGACATAAAGCCCTCGTGCCGAAATAGTTCCTTGCCCGAAGGATCGTAAAAGATCTGCGTTGGGATAATACGGATTCGGTAAGGGTCGCCTGCTCGTGGGTTTTCCCACACGTCAACGAACTTCACCTCCAGCTTCCCTTCGTAGAACACCTTCAATTCTTCGAGGATCGGCGCCATCATTATACAGGGGATGCACTTGCCTGCCCCAACGTCAACCAGGCGCGGGAGACCGGTCGCGCCGTGCGACTCCACTGTTGGCTCCAATTGCGACATCCGGCCCGATGAACTTTTGTCGGACGGCTGTTTTGGTTTCTTCATGTATATCGCAACCCCGACCGCAACGATCAGCGCAATGATTATTCCTATTTGGGTCGCGCCAAAACGGGGGCTTTTTCCCGGCGTGCCGGTCCCTGTTGTTTGAGTCTCGTTCGCCATCTTGATCCTCCGCAAAAGATAGCCTCGCCATCGCCACACGAAAAGCACTGCGGCGATGCAGAGCAAGAAAATCCATTCGTTTCCATGTTCAGAGCAGGGACACATAGTCCGCTGCCTTCCGCCGAGCCGGGAATCGCGCCGTTCTCTCGCGCCAGCGCGCGGTCATAACACCAAAGCCCACATCGGTTCATAGCGCCATCACGTATGCCTCTTGAATGGCATCCAGTAGTTCTCTCAGGTTCTTTGACGGATTCTGCTGTTCACGACCGCCGAGATTGATGGCAATCTGGTCCACGGTTGCCGAAAGCCTACGCAAAGAATTCTCGTACGCGTTGGCGCGATCTTGATCGTCAGGCCAGGGGCACGGGGCCAGAAGAACCCGATCACGCCGATGCATAAGTTCCGGTAGGATTTCACGAAGAGATGCCGGTCCACCCGCTTGCGTGGCGGCGATGGCTGTTTTGGTCAAATTGCGCAAGTGGTAGAGGCGATCGAGCGCATAGACGAGATTGTTCTGCTCATGCATGGCAACAAACAAACCGCAGGCGAACCCGCAAGCCTGGGAGGAACGCTTCGCGCGGCCAGCCAAAAGGTGGGTTTCCATGTCCCCGAACGCATCCAGAATATCGGTCAACCGGCCTTTGAATTCCCGGTCCGCCCGGTACTCTGCCGGCGGCAAATCCTGGTATTTTGCGCGGATCGCGACCCACCGTGCTTTTGCATCACGCAGATAGCCAAGCGCCTCGTCGCGCAGCTTGTCGCTCGGATTCTTCTGAGTCATCAAGTTAAGGGTAATGGCGCAGTACTGGCGCAACAGACGCCGACATTGCGCGACCTCGTCGTCGAACTGGGCGAGTGTGGGGGTAGTTTCAGCCGCGGACAACGCCATGCCGCACAGAATAGGAAACAGCGACAAGATAATAGCGGTCTTGAATCTCATGACAATGCCTCCTTCGGTTTGGTTTTGCCGGATGACAGGACGTACAGACACGGCATCAGGAACAAGGCGACAAGGATCTCCATGAGTAGGCCGCCAATCGCGGCGGCGGCCATGGGCTGAAGCATGTCGCCGCCTTTTTCAAAGGCCAGCGCCAGAGGAATGAAACCTACGAGCACGCTGACGGTGGTCATGACACGGGGACGCAGCCGGATCTTCGCCGCGTTCAGGACGGAGTCTGTTGGCGACAACCCCTGGCTTTCTCTCAGTTCGTTGGCGAATGTCAAAAGAAGCACGCCGTCATTGACTGTCGCGGCGACGATAACCAGCACGCCGATGATAACTGTTGCGCCTAAAGGCAGATCGCTCCACAACATGATGAACACCAATCCGGCCAGGCAAAACGGGACGCTGCCGAGGATCATGGCAGGCAGTCTCAGGCTATTGAACTGAACGGCCAGGACGATGAAAGAGAAGAACACCGCAAAGGCAAGGATGCCCAGAACGGTCTGTTTCATTTCGTTCATCATCTGAGCCTGGCCGCCGAAGGAGAAATCATATCCGACGGGGCGTTTTCGTTTCTCGAGGGACGCCTTGAGTTCCGCCAGCGCCTGGCCGACGCTCACGCCGGCGGCGTCGCCGCGAACAATGACCTCCTTGACCTGGTCTTCGCGCACGATCTCGACGGGGCCGACCGCCTGGCGAACCTCGGCCACGTCCTTCAGGCGCAGGAAGCCGCCCTGAGCACACTTCAGTGAAAGATTCTCAACATCGCGGCGGCTGGCGATTTTGCTTTCAGGAATCATCGCGCGGATGTTATAGTACTCGTCGCCGTCACGGAAACGGGTAGCCACCGCCCCGGTGATCAACGAGCGCATCGTGTCGGCGATGTCGCCAACGGCGACGCCCAGCTCCGCGGCCCGCTCGCGATCCACTCGAACCCGGTATTCGGGTTTGGTCATGTCCATGGAGACATAAACGTTCGTGAAGTGGGCCAGTTCGTTCATGGCGCCGGCGGTCTGCCGGGCCAATTCGTAGAGTCGGGCGATCTCCTGTCCCTTGATCTTGACCTCAATATCGGCTTCCCCGAGTTTTCTGATGCCCTTGACCTTCATTTGCATAACCATCGCGTTCCCGCCTGGGACCGGCACTTTCCCAACGATGGGGCGCAGATACTCGATGTAATCATTCGTGCTGAGATTCCGTCGGGACCGCGGGACAAGCTGAATATTCAGTTCCCCTTCGTTGGCGATCTCATAAGTGTAGAGACCCCAAACCTTTCCACCGGACAGGGTAAACAGGCTTTCGATACGATCATCTTCACCGATTCGCTTTTCGATTTCCGCCAGAACCCTGTCGGTTTCCGCTAGGGACGCGCCGGTCGGCAACTTGACCTTGACCATGATCCGGCCGTCGTCCATTTGGGGAAGGAATTCGCTGCCCAGACGCCCCGACAGAAGAATGGCGGCGATCAGCACCGCCGCAAAGGCCGGAAGCACAATCCAGCGCCCGCGAAGAATCTTGTCCAAGGTCCAACCATAACCGTCGGTTACCCGCGCAAAGAACCATTCGAATCGCGTGGACGGGCGGCGTTCCCCGCCCTTGCCCAGCACAGTGGCGGTAATCATCGGCGTCACCGTGACGGCCATGATCAGACTGATGATAACGATGCCCGCGATGACCAGGATCAACTCGCGAAACAACAGGCTGATCAGACCTGGCACGATCAGGAATGGGACAAAAAGAGCCAGGAACGAAAGCGTGGCGGCGACCACGGCCGGTCCGACTTCCGCCGTGGCGTCCACTATGAGGCCATGGGTCGGAGCGTCTGGACGATCGCGCCGGTGTCGCGTAATGTTCTCGATGACCACGATGGAATTATCCACCAGGACGCCGATGGCGATCACCAGGCCGCCCAGCGAAAAGATGTTGAGCGAGAACCCGGCTACCTTCATCAGGCCGAAGTTCAGGATCAGCGTTAACGGCAGGGCCAGCATGATGACCAGCACTTGGCGCCAGGAACCGAGAAAGAGCCAGACGATCAGAATGACCAGGATGGCCGCCTCAAGCGCTGCGTTGCGAACCCCGGCCAGCGCCGCTTCGACATAATCGGCCTGGTTCTCCACCATGCCAAGCGAGACTCCTTCGGGCAGGCTCGGGCCCAGCTCTTCGATTCGCCTGTTGACGGCCCGGGCCACCCCGACCGTGTTGGCTGTGGACTGTTTGAGCACGCTCAACTTCACACACGGATTACCGTTCACACGCGTGATCACCCGAGCTTCCTCGTGCGAGTCCAACACCTCGGCCACGTCGCGCACGTAGACCTTCGCTTGACCGTCACGTGTCAGGAGAACGTTGCGAATCTCATCGAGCGATTGGTATTCGCCCATCGTGCGGGCGATGATTTCTTTGGGCCCAACAGTGACTCGACCGCCGAACTGCTCGATGTTTTCGTCCCGGAGCCGTTTGAGCACATCGGCGAGGATCAGGCCGAACTTCTCTAGGGCGTCCGGATCCAGATGGACGCGAATTTCCCGCTTCAGCCCGCCGACAATCTCCGTGCCCGCCACGCCGGCAACGGCCAGGAGCTGGTCTTGCAGCCATTCGTCCACCCATGTGCGAATCTGGACCAAGTCCCATTGTTCGCTGCTGACCGTCATCTGAACCACAGGCAATTGGGAGGGGTCCGCCTTGATCATCACCGGCGGGTCTATGTCCTTGGGCAACTCGCGCGCCACGCGCGCCATCGCCGCCAGCGCGTCCTGATACGCCACGTTCACGTCCACGCCGTACTTGAAGTTGGCTAGCAGCGTGTACATGCCCTCGATGGACGACGACTCCAGGTAATCGAGGTCGTCCACCGTGGCCATCTGGCGCTCGAGGGGCTCGGCGATATTCTTGTCGATCTCCTCCGGCGTCGCCCCACGCCACCAGATATGCACCTTGATCATCGGATAGGTGATGTCGGGAAGGAAATCGACCGGAAGCTGCCACAGCCCATACACGCCAAGCACCACAAGCGCCACCACGATGGCGCTCGTGGCCAGGCGGCGATGGACGGCGTATTGCGTCAGTTTCATTGAGAACGCTCCCCACCGCCGATTGGTTTGCCATTGGGCTGACCTTTGCCCGGAGCGCCGGGAAGGCGGATTTCCGCGCTGTCCCTCGCCACCCGCAGTGTATGCATGTCAGGATCCCTCCCGTTTTTCTTCAACTCGCTTTCGCACAATTTCGCGCACATCGTTCATCTCAAACCCGTGCTTCTGGCGCAATCTTCCCAAACGCTCGTCCGTGGGTATATCAGACGGCAAGCCGAGATCTTGCAGTATAACCGTTGCCGGAATACCGGTGATCCGTTCGACTTCCGCCAGTGTGGTTGATCCGTCAATGGGATAGGTTTCGTTCCGGGCGGGGTCGGTTGAACGCATCCTGTGCAGTGGTGGCTCACTCGTCTTCGCCACTCTTCCAAAAAATGGCGCCGCAGCCAGACCGATCAGCGCTATGACTCCAACAACGGCAAGGGCTGCCCGAATGCCGGATTCTGCGTGCGGACGGCCCTTCACCATGCCGAGAATCCAACGCCAATGGAGAAACAGATGGAATCCCAGAGATGCCATCAGAATAACTGCGATCCAGAAGTGTAGCTCGCCCCACTCATGGCGATCCATTCCCCACAGCGCACTGAAACGACCGGAACCAGGTGGAAGCACCCAGTGGATCAGAATGCCAGTAGCGGAAAGAAACACGAACGCAGCAAATGCCATTGCATCGATAATAAAGTTCAATCGTGCTTTTTGCATGGCGTCCTCCTTATCAGATGTGATCTAAACAAGCCGGAACCGCGCTGGATTGCCTCGCAGCGCGGAACGCTCGAAGGCAGCGGTCTCACTGAGTAAACGGCGACAAGCCGATTGCGACGGTAAAGCGGCTGATACATCGCCGCATCCTCCTTTGAACAACCGGCGGATTCATTGGCCACCGTCCCTAACCCCTTTACTTTCATTTGCCGCTCCCGTCTTGCCGGGTTGGCCGTCCTTGGGCGGGGCGGGAAGGCGGATTTCCGCGCCGTCCTTGAGTTTTTCCTGCCCCGAGACGATGACCTTCTCGCCCGGCTTCAGGCCGGAGAGAATCTGAACGCGGCCGCCCTCCTCGATACCGGTCTGGACCTTGCGTTGCGCGGCCTTGCCGTCGGCGGCGACAAAGGCGACCGATGCCCCGGTGGGCGCGACGATGACCGCCTGGACCGGTACGGTGACGGCGTCGGGAGCAGACGCGAGAATCAAGCGGACGCGGCCGAACATGCCGGGGGCCGGTTGGACGTTGTCTTGAAGGACCAATTCGATGGTCCGGGTTCTCATGCGCCCGTCCAGTTGCGGAAAGACGCGCGTGACTTCGGCGGGCAGGGTCTTGCCGCGCAGGGCGTCGAGGCGGACTTGCGCCTTCATGCCCTGGCGCACCTCGGCGGCGTTGGCTTCGGGCACGGCGCAACGGACAACCAGGGAGGACAGGTCGGCCATTTCCAGCAGCGGCGCCGCACTGGCCGCCTTGGGCATGAACGCCATATCGCCCTTGCGGACGAAGACCTTGGTAATGGTTCCGGCGAAGGGCGCGGTGATGACGCATTCATTTAGGCGCGCCTGGGCCAATTCCAGGTGAGCAGCGGCTTCCTTGACCGCCGCTTCCTGAACGGCGATTGCGGTGCGAGTGTAACCCTCCTCCAACATTTCCAGTTGCCGACGTGCGCTCTTGACCTTCGCTTCGGCGGCCACCTGCTTGACCCGCGCCTTTTCCAAGTCTTCGGAAGCGAGAATCCCTTTCTGCACTAACTGCGTGACGCGCTTCAGGTCGGCCTGTTCGAACTCGGCGCTCTGTTCGGCCTCGCGAACGCTCTGCCGGGCCTTGTCGATTTCCTCGGGCCGTGAGCCCGCTTTTAGGTCATCCAACTTGGCCTGAGCAACCGCCAGGGCGGCTTCAGCGGCTTTGACTTCGGCTCGATACATCTCCCGGTCGATTTCGATCAGTTTCTGGCCCGCCTCGACTCGGTCCCCCTCCCGCCAGGGGCAAAATCCGATAGGGCCATCAACGGTGGGGCTGATCCGGATCGCCTCGATGGGAACGACCTCGGCGGTCAAATCGATGGAACGAACCAATTCTCCCTTCGTTACGACCTCAACGGTCACAAGGGGGACTTTTTTTTGCGCTTGCTGGCCTTTCTGCCCTGTATCTCCACAGCCGCTCATGAGCAAGAGAGCAGCGAGAAGAAGCGCCGATGCCGTGGCAGTGCAAAGGGTTGACTGATTCTGACTCATCTCGTCCATCGGTCATTTCTCCGGCGCCGCAACACTCTCCGACGTGGCCGACACTTCATAGTAGGGCGACGGCCAGTCATCCAATCCCATGGTGACATTGAGCATGGTCCGACAAAACGCGACGCTACCCTTTCTCATTGCTTTTCCCTTTCGTGCGAGAGCTGACTGAGCCCGAGAACTCCTGGCACCCTGCTAAACTTCCTTCCCTTGCAGGACACTGCGATCTCGAAGTAAGAATGCCAAAGATCCAGCCGAGAGCAACTACTGGTACAACAGTAACCCCAGTCTTCCCATGGCGGTCCATTGGTCTTCACCTCTTCCCGAGACGAAAGTCACTGGCGCACCGATGCGGCGCAGCCACCCTTGGCATCTTGAGCCGTGAGAACATAGTTCATCGGAACAGTCGGCGAAAGGAATGCCGTTCCGATGGTTTCAGCGCTCATTCCGGCGCTTTCTTCTGGTTCTGTGGTTCTTCCACACCCATCGCCTTCTTAATCGCAGCAATGACCTGCTCCGTCTTCAGGTTGCGAATCTCGATGCCAACAAAGCGGTCCTGCGGAAAACCGGCCGCAGCAAAGGCGTCGCGGAACATCTTGCGCTGCATCGTCGGGTCGCAGCCGGCGACGTAGAGTTTGTCGGTCTTGCTGCCTGTGAGCAATTCCTTCAGGTATGCGTCTCCATCGTCCGCACACAGTTGCGGATGCAACGAAACCCACTCCACCAGCCCCTCATGGCGGAAGCAGTTGAGAATCTCAAAGAAGTCCATTCCGCCAAACGAAGGGCACGTTGCCTGGCAGACGCACAGAATGAGTCCCCTCTGTTCTCGATCGGCCATGGCGGGCACCTCTTTACGCTTTCTTCTTGTCGCCAAAGAACGAAATGGCGTCGAATTCGCACGCGGCTTTGGCGCAGCCCTTGCAGAATGTCACGCAGTCATCGGATTTGACCACCAGGGCCACCCCGTCGCCTTTCGCGAGCACGTCATGTGGGCAGAATTCCACACACTTGAAACAGCCCGTGCATTTCTCCTTATCAATAATTGGATACCAGATCGCTGACATCCTTCGACTCCTATGAGGCTACTGCGAAAGCAAGGCTTCAGCCGTTTTGACAACCGCCGTAATGTTCTCGTAAGTGGCGGGCGCTTTTCCCTTCTCCATGCCCATGTCGCTGAGACGAATGTGCTTGAAGTTGGTGAGCCCGGCCAGTTCCAGAGTCTTCTTTGCGCAATCTGCCGAACATCCATCAATGGCGATAATCGCGGATGCCAGGCGTGTCTGACCCACAATGTCCTCCACCCCGCCACCGATTCCGGCAAGACAGAAC
>Ga0315277_10010334_pt1 | contig 11821 bp, 10 predicted proteins | sample YL17G05_15_MG_FD_203695 | JGI IMG/M metagenome (GOLD analysis project Ga0315277, IMG submission 203695) | Sediment microbial communities from Yellowstone Lake, YNP, Wyoming, USA - YL17G05_15 | ecosystem: Environmental > Aquatic > Freshwater > Lake > Sediment | place: USA: Wyoming | collected...
CGTTGCGAGGGCAGGCCTCCAGACAGGCCGCCTTCGTGCAGTGGTTGCAGATGCGCTGTATATAGAAGTAGTAGCTGTTGGGGTACTCGCCGGCCCCCTGATCCTCGTCCCAGTTCGGTCCCCAGACGGGGGCCTCACCCTTGGGCTTCAGGTAGACGCTGTCTCCCTTGCCCCCGTAGTAGACCTCGTCATAGTTGAACTCCCACGCCTCGCCCCACTGGGCCCTGGAGGGAAGAGTTCCCGGCACCGGCTGACCATCCTTGAAGCCACCGCCCATCTCAAGCCATCCCCTGGGGGTGCCGTTACCCGGCAGGGTGTTGACGATATTCCACCACATGTGCTCCATGCCCGGCTGGTCGGTCCAGAGGGTCTTGCAGGCGATGGTGCAGGTCTGGCAGCCCAGGCACTTGTTCAGGTCGAAGACCATAGCGACTTGCTTTCCGGCCTTTTGCTCTTGAGCCATGACTTCCGTCTCCTGTTCTAACGCGCCACATCCCGCCGACCGAATGGATGCCCTGGCGCCAGGCCTGGGGCAGTAACGGCAGCGCCCACTCCCACAGCCGCCGCTGCTCGCCGGAAACGCCTCCTGCTCACGGCCCTGCGATTCAACGGCGACCAGTAGTTCTCCAACTTCATCTTTGCCTTCCCCGTCGAGGGGCCTACTTTGCCGGTTGTCTCCATTCCGTCGCCAACCGTGGCGATGAGCGACCCCTACACGCGCAGCCTGGGGTCCAGAACGTCCCGCAAGGCATCCCCCGCCAGGTTGAAGGCCAGGACAGCCAGGGTGATAGCACCGCCGCTGAACAGCGCCAGCCACGGCGAGGTAAGCACGAAGAGCCGACCCGTGTCCAACATCTGCCCCCAGGAGATCCCGGGCGGCCCCAGACCCAGAAAGGCCAGCATCGCCTCGGCGAGGATGACGGTACCGACGCCGATGGTGAAGACGACGATGATGGGAGCCATGATGTTGGGCAGGATGTGACGCCCCATGATTCGCAGGTCGGAGGCGCCGATGAGGCGCGCTGCCTCCACGTACGGCATCTCGCGGGTTTGCAGAACGACGCTGCGCACGATGCGCGAGATAGACGGCACCGAGACAATGGCCAGTCCGATGATGAGGTTCAGCTCGGTGGGGGCCCTCACAGTCACCAGCAGGATCAAGAAGAGCAAGGCCGGAAACGACTGGAAGCTGTCCATGAAGCGCTGGACGATGGTGTCCAGCAGACCACTGAAGTAGGCAGACGTGAGGCCGATCATTACACCGACAGCCGTCCCCATGGTAAGAGAAAGAAGCCCCACCTTGAGAGTACGCCGCGATCCCCAGATGATGCGAGCATAGCTGTCGCGGCCATAGTTGTCGGTGCCGAACCAGTGCTTCATGCTGGGGGATGCTTGTTCGTCGATGAGGGTGGGCGAAGATGTCTGCGCCTCCAGCGAGTTAGGGTCGTAGGCCGGATTGGCCACCACAAAGGCTTGCTCCACGCCGTAGCGGGCCAGCACCGGCGCCGCGGCCGCCGCTATCACCAGCACCGCAATGACGAAGACGCCGAAGGCACCCAGGGGCTTGCGCACCACAAACCTGCCCAGGGTGCGCCAGAGGCTGGGTGCCCTGGGAGGCGCCCGCTCCAGGGCCAGGACGCCCGGTTCCGCCTCCCCTGTTCGACCAACCATCCTGGGTTCTCCTCGCTGACTCGGCTAGCCGAAGCGAATCCTCGGGTCCAGCCAGGCGTAGATCAGGTCCACCGCGAGGTTGGTGAAGACCACGGCTGTCGCCACCATGAGGACAATAGCGTGGACCACCGGAAAGTCATTCTGCTTGATGGAGGTGACGGTGAACAGCCCCATCCCCGGTATGGAGAACATGGTCTCCAACACCACATTCCCACTGATAAGGGCTCCCACCAGAAGCCCAGCGATGGTAAGCACCGGGATCATGGCGTTCTTCAGGGCGTGACGCATGACCACCGTGCGCTCGCGCAGCCCCTTGGCCCAGGCTGTGCGTACATAGTCCTGCCGCAGCACTTCCAGCATCTGCGAGCGCAGCAGCCGCATAATACTAGCGCCCGTCGCGATGCCCCCCGCAATGGCAGGCAGCGCCAGCATCTGAAGGTTCTTGATGGGGTCCGCAGGGAAGTTGTGGTACGCTGTCACGACCAGCGGCGGGGTCCATCCCACCACCTTGAAGCTCACTATCAGGAGAATAACCGCCAGGTAGAACGACGGGATGGCCAGCCAGAGGACGGCGAAGAAACGCAGCAGATAGTCGATCCAGGTGTCCTGCCGGATGGCTGAGATGACGCCGATGGGTATGCTAACCGTCACGGCCACCACGAGGTCCAGAATGCCCAGCTCGATGGAGGGCGGCAGCCGCGCCTTCAGTTCTGTCAAGACGGGGCGCTTGGTAAGCAGAGAGTGGCCCAGGTCACCGCGCATCACGCCGCCTACGTAGTCGAAGTACTGGACATAGAGAGGCCTGTCCATACCCATTTCGTGCCGCACCTGATGGATAGCCTCGTCTAGGTTAGTAGCACCGGTGAGAGAAGAAGCGACCCGCCGGGTGGCGTAGTCCGGCAGGGCATGCGAGGCCAGAAACACCAACGTGATGACGAGAAGGATGACGGGGATGTTGAGAAGGATGCGACTAATGATATACGCGCGCATCAGCTCCCGTCCCCCCGCTTGTCAGCGAGACCCGCGAAGAATCCCCTGCCCGACCTAGGGCGGCACGCCCACACCTTGTCTTAGCAAGTGTCCTCCAGCCCACATAGGGCCATTCGCGCCGATTTTTGTAGTCCGTTTGCACCTCATTCGTGCCGCGCGATGCCAAGATGCGTCTCACCCTCTCAGACCGCGCCCGCCGCGTCCCCGGCCTGCGGCGGCACCCGACGGGGGTATGCGACCCAGGGCGCGGCAGAGCGGCGCGAGGCGCTTCACCAGGGGACGCAGGGCATCCGCCGGCAGCGCCTGCCCACCCGCCACCGAGGGCTCGGTTGCCGCCTCCACAAGGACGCCATCGGCGCCGGCCGCCACGGCAGCCAGGGCCAGCGACTGCACCAGGTCGCCACCTCCCGACAAGGTCGGGTCGGCCACCAGCGGCAGGTGGCTGAGGCGGCGCACCAGGGGCAGCGAACTCAGGTCCAGTGTTCGGGTCATGGCTGGCTCGAAGGTGCGGATGCCAGCCTCGCAAAGGGCGACCTGGCCGTGGCCCAGGGCCAGGAGATACTCAGCGGCCATCAGCCACTCCTCCACCTCCGCCGAGGGCCCCCTCTCCAGCACCAGAGGCAGGCCCGTGGAAGCGCAACACCGCAGAAGGGCAGCGTTGCCCATGTCCTGACCGCCCACATACAACGCCTGGCCCGTAGAGGCCACGGCCTGGACCTCTTCCGCGCTCCTCACCTCCACCAGCACCGCCAGGCCGGCCCCGCGAGCCAGGGCCGCTCGTCGAGCCAGGGTCTCCGCCTCACGCTCCGGCCCGTAGGGGAAGAGCGTCCGCGACCCGACCGACACCCGCATCAGGCCGGCGCCCGCTTGGCGGGCGGCCCGCGCCAGCGCCGAAACCTGAGCATCGTCCTCGACAAAGCGTGCCCCCACAGCCAGCACCACCGCCTCCGCACCCAGCTCCACGGGGCCGATGCGCACCACGGTGCTCTCCGGCTTGAAGTCGCGGCTGGCGAGAGTAAAGGGCCGGGCGATCGGGGCGACCCGCTCCACGCCCGCCATCGTTGACACGAAGGCGACGGCAGCCGGGGCCATCTCCATGAGCACAACGATGATCGTCCTCTCGACACCGCGGCTCACCTGGTACTCGGCGCCAACCCGTTGGAGGTAGGAGAGGACAGCCTCGATCTCCTCCTCAGCGGCAGTAGCCAGCATGACGATAACCATAAGCGCTCCCTACGTCAGGGTTCCGGCGCCACGAGCTGCGCCCGGAAGAACTCAAGGACGGCTGTCGCCAAGGTTTCCTCATAGCCCCACCAGAAGTGGTCGGCGCCCGCCACCGAGCGTATCTCGCAGGGCGGCCCCAGGGATGCAGCCATTGCGGGAAGGCGCAGCGCGGGCGAGATGTCATCCCGGTCGCCTGAGATGAGGAGAGTGGGGATGCCCGGTCGGAAGGAGGTGGGGCCCGGCCCACCCGCCGGCGGGGAGACAGCGGCCACGGCGCGTGATTGCTCCTCGGCGGCACTGAGAGCCACCAGGGCGCCAAAGGAGTACCCAGCCAGCCCCAGACGGCGGCTGTCAACCTCGGCCAGGCCTGCCAGGAAGTCCAGGGCAGCCCGGGCGTCCTGCCCCTCCTCGAAGCCGCCGCCGTACGACCCGCCGCTCCCTCCAACACCCCGGAAGTTGAAGCGCAGGGCCACCATGCCGCCCCCGGCCAGCGCCCGGCAGAGGGCCACCACCACGTTGTTCTCCATGTCGCCGCCGTAGAGAGGGTGAGGGTGGCAGACAGCAACGCCGGGCAGACCAAACCCCTGAGGCCGGTGAAGGACCCCCACCAGCGTCAGGTCGCCGCATGGGAAGCGTACGGGCTGGGTGGCGATCGTCATGGGTCTCCCCGACCAGTCCTGCCGTATAGTACAGGAGCAGGCGGCAGCGGCAAAGCCGAGTGTCTGACTCGCCCTTGTTTTCCCGCCGACTGGAAGCGCCGCCTCTGCCTTCAACCCCCTCCGGCACCCAACCGCATGCTATCATGAGTCAAAGCGTCCGGCCCGCTTATCACTACGGAGGAGGAGTCATGCCCGAAGTCACCGGCGGCGAGGTGGTGGTGCGCACCCTCCAGGCCCACGGCGTCGATGTCGTCTTCGGCCTGCCGGGGGTGCACGCCCTTGCCATCTACGACGCCCTCTACGCCCACCGGGAGGTCCGCCACATCACCGTCCGCCACGAGCAGACCGCCACCTACATGGCCGACGGCTACGCCCGTGTGACGGGCCGCCCCGGCATCTGCATCACCACCACGGGGCCCGGCGCCGCCAACACCGCCGCCGCTATGGGAACCTCCTACTTCGACTCTGTGCCCGTCCTCAACGTGATGAGCCAGATCCCCAGCAACCTGGTGGACCGCGACAGGGGGGCGCTTCACGAACCCAAGGACCAGCTAGGCTTCTTCAGGGCCGTCACGAAGTGGAACGCCCGCGCGAGCGATATCGAGCACATACCCGCCGTCCTCCACGAGGCCTTCCGCACCATGCTGGTCGAGCGGCCACGGCCCACCCAGGTGGAGGTCTGCACCGACCACCTGGCAGGCAAGGTAGACTCTGAGGCCGTCCTCTGGGTCATGCCGTCCCAGTCGTTTCCCCGGCGGGCGGCCGAGCCGGCCCTGGTGGAGGAGGCAGCCCGTGCCCTGGTCAGCGCCGAGGCGCCCATCATCTGGGCCGGCGGCGGCGTCAACCGGGCCGGCGCCTGGGAGGAGCTGGTTCGCCTGGCCGAGGTCCTCCAGGCGCCTGTCGTTACCACCATCCAGGGCCTGGGCGCCATCCCCTACGACCATCCCCTCGCCCTGGGCTACCGCCCCTACGACCGCGCCCTCACGCCCCTCATAGAGCGCTCCGACCTCCTCCTGGCCGTAGGCACGCGCTTCGCCGCTGGTCAGACCACCAACTGGAACCTGAAGCTGCCCGCGCGCCTCATCCACATCGACATCGACGAGGGGGAGATAGGCAAGAGCTACCCTGCCACTTTGGGACTAACCGGAGACGCCCGCCTGGTGCTGGGGCAACTCCTGGAGGCCCTGGGCCCGCCACAGGCGGGCCGGGCGCCTGACTGCTGGGCCGGCGACGTGGCCGCCCTGCGTTCGCAGGTGGCCGGCAACTTCAAGGCAGCCGGACCTCGGGAGACGGCCGTCCTCGATGACATCCGGCAGGCAGTGGAGCGCGACGCCATCCTGGTCTGGGACCAGACGAAGCCCGCCTATTGGGCGGCCCGCTCCTTCCCCGTGTACGAGCCTCGCACCTTCCTCTACCCCGGCTACGGCACTCTGGGCTACGGGTTCCCCACCGCTCTGGGCGCCAAGGTGGGGATGCCGGACCGGCAGGTGGTCTGCATCGTCGGCGACGGCGGCTTCCAGTACGCCCTGCCAGAGCTGGCCACCGCCGCCCAGTTCGGCATCAACGTGACCGTCCTCCTCTTCAACGACAGCGGCTACGGAATCCTCAAGGTCCTACAGGACATCGACTTCCAGAGCCACTACTATGCCGTGGACCTCCTGAACCCGGACTTCGGCCGGCTCACCGAGGCCTACGGCCTCCCCTACGTGCTCCTCAAGGACCCCGATGGCCTGGGTCCCGCCCTCCGGCGCGCCCTGGAGTCAGACCGAACGACCGTCGTCGAGGTGCCGATCGAGTTCGGGCGCCCGATGGCCTGGCCGAGCCCGCCTCCGCGCCCGGCAGGCAGGCCGCGCCGCCGCGGTAAACGCCACCCTTAAGAGCATGTTGCCAAACCCTTTTGTTCTGTCACCTTGTGCGAAGCGAGGGGTCTCAGTGAACCAGATTCTTGGCCACGCCTGCCTGACAGTCATGAACTGAATAAACCACTCCTGCGGATTGAAATCCGCAGCTTCCTGAAAGCTGAGGGTTTCAACCCTCAGAGATGAATCCAACCAATTGATGACCATCAGGTAGGCGGGCTCAGAATGGCAGCGGCGTGACGTCGCTAGACCGTCGGCGGGAGGCGACCCTTCCAGCCGCCGGCCTGCTCGTAGGCCGCACCCACCCTCAGCACCGTCGCCTCCTCGAAGTGACGCCCGGCGATCTGGAGCCCGATAGGCAGGCCCGCCTCCGACAGCCCGCAGGGCACCGATAGCGCCGGTAGACCGGCCAGGTTGAAGGGAGAGGTGCAGCGGATAAGGGCGAAGGTGGGCGGCTCCGCCCGGCACTGCTCGATGGTAGGGGCGGTGATGGGTGTCGTGGGGGTCAGGAGGACATCGATGCGCGTTAAGAGGGCCTCTAACCCCTGCCGGAACTCGATGCGGGCGCGCTGGGCTTTGATGTAGTCGACGGCGGTCTGAGACTGGCCCCCCTTGAGCAGGGCCAGCACATCCTCGCCGTAGTCGCCTGGGCGCTCCCGGAGGTACTTCTCGTGGTAGGCGGCGGCCTCGGCCACGAGCACCGGCAGGCCAACGGCGAAGGCCTGCTCCACTCCCGGCACGTCTACCTCCGTTACATAGGCGCCCTCTGCCTCGAGCAGGGAGGCCGCGCGGCGTACGGCGGCCGCCACCTCCGGGTCGGCCTCGTCGAAGAAGTAGTTGCGGGGCAGGCCCAGGCGCAGCCCCCGAACGTCACCGCGAAGAGCATCGCGGTAATCGGGCGCCGGCCGGTCCACCGACGAGGGGTCCCGGGGGTCGTAGCCGGCGATGGCTTCCATGATCAGGGCGGCGTCCTCCACGGTGCGCGTCATGGGCCCCACGTGGTCCAACGACCAGCTCAGCGGCAGCACGCCTCGCAGGCTGGCCAGCCCATAGGTAGGCTTCAGCCCCACTATCCCGCAGAGGGACGACGGCATGCGTATGGAGCCGGCGGTGTCACTCCCCAGGGAGCCGGCGCAGAGGGCAGCGGCGATGGCGGCCGCCGATCCGCCGCTGGAGCCGCCGGGGATACGGGTGGTGTCCCATGGGTTGGTGGTCGGCCCGAAGTGGGGGTTGATGGTGGTGGCGCCCGCCGCCCACTCGTGCATGTTGAGCTTGCCCAGGAGGAAGGCTCCTGCCCGCCGCAGCCGGACCACCACATGGGCGTCCTCCTCAGGGACCCAGTCGGCGAGGATCTTGGAGCCGGCAGTAGTGCGCAGGCCGCGGGTGGCGAAGAGGTCCTTGATGGCCAGGGGCACGCCGTGCAGAGGCCCCAGGTCCAGGCCCCGGGCCACATCGTCCTCGGCCTGCTGGGCCCAGCGCATGGCCTCATCGGCGGCGACGGTAATGTAAGCGTTCAGGCTCGGGTTGAGGGCCTCGATGCGCCGCAGATAACCCCCGGCCAGCTCCACGGGTGAGACTTTCTTGCGGCGCACCAGGGACGCCGCTTCCGCCAGCGTCAGTTCTCGCAGGTCCTGCCCTCCCACCTTAACCTCCTTGTCGGCGAACCGCCGCCTTCGAGCCGTCACCTTCCTCTAGCTCCGCAGGGCACCGCGGCGTAGGGCGTCGCGTATCTCCCGGTATCCGATGAGCCTCACCCCCAGTCCCGACAGGTGCTTCCGCATGGAGCCGTCGCGGAAGAGCTCGTAGTCGCGTGCCCGCGAGGGGGCGTCCTCGGCGATGGCAGCCATCTCATCGGAGGCGCGGGCCGGGTGGATGATGAAATGAGTGACGCCGGGCTTCAGGTCGGCGAAGAGCTGCCGGAAGTGGGCCTCCTTGGTCTCCTTCGGGTAGCCCAAGGTATCGAATAGGATCTCGTCCAGGATGGGTAGCCCCGCCTCTTCGACCCGCAGCAACTGCAGCTCGATGAGGCCCCAGAGAGACTCCAGGCCACGCTTCTCCAGGAGGGCCCGGTCGGGGCGGACAAGGAACAGGGGCAGCCGGTATTCCAGTCCCAGGGAGACGTAGGTGCCCAGGAACTTGGGGTGCAGCACCGTCCCCATGTGGGTATCGAGGTGAGTGACGTCGATGCCGGCGGCCAGCGCAGCCTCGATCTGCGCGCGCAGCTCCCGCTCCGCCTCCTCCGGCGAGACGTGGGCCTGGGCCTCGGCAGTCGTCGGCCACAGGTAGCCCTGCTCGTCGTAGAGGCCGGGCGCTGCCTCCCGACCGGTCAGTGCCCGCCAGCGGTACTGGGGGTACTCGCAGGTCAGGGTCAGGTGGACGCCAAGGTCCGCCTCAGGGTGCTCCCGGCAGTGCTGGGCCACCTCCGGGAACCAGGGGCAGGGCACGAGAATGGAGCCGCAGGTCATGCTGCCGGACGCCATGCCCTCGAACGCCGCCTGGTTGGCGGCATGGGAGACGCCCACGTCGTCGGCGTGGATGATGAGGACTCGATCCTGCCGCCCATAGCCGAGGCGCTCTGCCAGATTCACTTCTCACTCCTCTCCTGTCACAGAACCAGCCGCGGGAGATGCTGTCGCCCAGTATAGCGTCCGTCCCTTCCGGCGCAAGGGCTGGCGGGCATCCTGGGTCAGCCCACGCCGCCCACCGAAACCCGCGAGGCAAAGGAATGGGAATTCTCACAGCAGCGTCAAAAGATCACGGAATTTGCCATGTCAAAGGTATTGACAAAGTGATCTGAAGATGTAAACTCGCGCTGTCGCACGGTTGATGTGGCGGGGGTGCGGCGAAATGCGCGGGACAGCCGAGGCCCGCGGCAACTATGAGTAGATAGCGGTCGCTGCCCGCCTGAGGCGGGGGCGGCCGTTATTTGTCTTCGGCAGAGGGGGGTCCAGACATGCAAACGCGGGTACGGACACGACTGGTGCTGATACTCGTGCTGGGTGTTGCGCTCGCATTACTGTGGACATTTCCTTCACTCGCATCACCTGGTGCTACGCCAATCGAACCTTCAGACTTCTCCCCGAACGCGATCACGATCAACTTTGATGACCTTCCTCCCGTCCCCGGCTTGGTAGTAACCGACCAGTACAGGCCAGTTGGCGCGATCTTCGAGAATGGACAGATAAGCCAGCCGTGGTACGCACCTTCTCCGCCCAACGCTTTCGGGCCTGCTCTTGATCCCACTCAGCCCTACCGAGTGAGGTTCGTAGATCCAAGCACGCTCACGCCGACCATGACAATCAGCGTCGGCTTGGTGGTGGACCTAGACCTCTTTTGGTCTCAGAACGCTCCCCTGCGTGCCTATGACCTGGATGGCAATCTACTGCGCGTGGAGTACTTCACCGGAGCCGGTGACTTTGCGGGGCTTACGTCACCTGAGGGAATCGCGTGGATCGAATTTGGCCCCTCGGATGGCTACGACAACCTCATGTTTGAACCGGTGGCTCCCATCACACCCACGCCCACACCTACGCCCCCTTCGGCAGTGGGCGGGATAGTCGAACTCGCGGTCGGTCAGCCCGACTCTCCCGCCAGCCCCCCTGAGGGCTCCCGCTCCTCGGCTCCGCCCTACGCCGCGCTCACCGGCGGGCTGGCGGCGGCAGCGCTCGCCCTCACGGCGGGCCCGTGGTACGCCAGGAGGCGCTGGGTCAGGTAGCCCGGCCTCCCGCTCCGGCAAGCTCTGGGGCCTCAGATGGGGCCAGCCGCGTGCTGCGCGGCCCGCTCGAACCCCACCGGCGCCTCGCACCCCGAGCCAGGTGAGGGGGCGCCCAGACCGTGGCCCGCCACCTGGGCCCGAGCTCACCAGGGCAGCAGCCCGTAGGTATCCCGCAGTTCGCGGGAGGCGAAGAGCAGGAAGCGGAGCGCGGCGTTCGCCGTCGCCCGCACGCCAGACCCACGAAAGGTGAACAGCATACGCAGCGCCGACAGCGGCCCGATGCGCAGTATGCCCACGGCCATGGGCGGGCTGTCCAGCGCCGCCGAGAGGTCCACCAGTTCGGCGTAGAGGGTGGTCATGTCCTTCCAGACGTCGAAGCCTGGGTCGTCCTGAATATACTTTTCGCCCCGGAGCAGGTAGCGCCGCTCCCCCTGCCTGAAGGGCAGGTGGTAGGCGATGATCTTGCGGCCCTCCCGCCGGCAGAACAGCTCGATGCGCCCCTCCTCGATGGGCATCCCCCGTCCCAGGCCGGCCGCGTCCACCACGCCAGTCATGTCAGCGCCATGCTGGGAGTCGCGCAGGAAGGACTCCAGGTCGTCGATGCGCGCCGTCGCCCGGTAGCGCACGCTCGCGCCCGCCGCCCGGCCGGCCCGGTAGCCAGCCCCGTGGTCCTCCGCCGCGGCCATGTAGCCGGAGAGGGCCTCGGTGAAGCGCAGAGCGCACACCTTAACACCCTGAGCGGGCTTCGAGGCAGCCTCAGGGCCGACCGGCTTCCCAGCGCTGGAAGCCATCTACGTGTTCCCCCGCGGCACTCTGGCCGGCGCCGTCATGCCCTCCACCACTGGCTGGTAGCGCGAGCAGCCGTCGTCGCCCACCTGATAGAGGCCACGGGCGGCGGCGAAGAGAAGGTCGTAGCGGCCGGCGGCGGCCAGCTCCTCCAGGCGGCGGAGCTCGGCGGTGTCGGGTGGGCTGTCACCGGCCTCGTCGACGCAGAAACCCCAGTCGGCCAGCGGGCTCTCCGGGGCGAAGCAGTAGACAAACTTAGCGCAGTAGCCACACTGGGGGTCGAAGGGCTCATGCATGGCCCCTAGGGTCTCCTCCCGAACTCCAGGCCCATGAGCGGGTGAACGGCCTTTACGCGGCCCGACTTCAGCTCGCCGATGAGGTCCTCCATCGTCGCCAGGGGCCGCTCGAACGCGGTGTAGCAGCAGCCAATGGTATGGGGAGCGTGACTATCGCTGCCCGCCACCGCCGGCAGCGGCAGGCGCGCCGCCACCTCGACGGCGAACTCCTGCTCCCGGCGCGAGCCCCCTCCGTTGAACACCTCCACCGCATCCACCAGCTCGAACAGGCGGTTCGCCAGCGCCTCCTCGACGCTGGCCTGCGCCCCGGGCACGAAGAAGCGCCGGAAGGGGTGAGCGGCGATCATGACGCCGCCGACCCCCTCCACCAGCGCCCGCAACTCCTCCGCCCGACAAACGCCAGGCGGAAGGCCGTTCGCGCCGAAGACCAGCACGTCGCCCAGCTCCGTGCTCACCTCCATGCCCGTGAAGACCAGAGGAGGGCCCCTTCGCGCCAGGGTGCGCAGGCTGGACCGGTCCCAGGGAACGTTGTGCTCGGTAATGCAGACGGCGTCAAGACCCACGAGCCGCGCCTGTCGCAGCAGGTCAACCGGCTCCATGTAAGAGCAGCTAGAGCCATGA
>Ga0315277_10010336_pt1 | contig 11820 bp, 9 predicted proteins | sample YL17G05_15_MG_FD_203695 | JGI IMG/M metagenome (GOLD analysis project Ga0315277, IMG submission 203695) | Sediment microbial communities from Yellowstone Lake, YNP, Wyoming, USA - YL17G05_15 | ecosystem: Environmental > Aquatic > Freshwater > Lake > Sediment | place: USA: Wyoming | collected...
CCTTGCCCCTGAATAAGTTATGTAAACGACGTTGTCAACAACAATTTCTTCCTAAAGCCTTTCGCGGAGATGCTCAGAGGGACATCCGAGACCTGATATCCGACAACCGTTCCTTGAAGAACTGCTTTTCGTGGGCCGTCAGGAGGTACCGATAATTGATGAAGCCGTTGAGACAAAAAACGACAAAAGCCGCGGGCGTGAGGACCGCCGATCCGTCGGGAAGGACGTGTTTCAGCGCCATATAGACGATAAATGCACCCGCTGCGGCCAGGGCCATTCCCGAGATGGGCCGAACCACTTCCAATAGATGAAATCCGAGGAGCTTTTTCATGGCGCGAAGATATGGGAACAGCGCAAACAGCTCGGCCGCGACGGTGGCCACCAACAGGCCCGCCAGGCCGATGGCGTGAAGCAGGACCAGGCTCAATATGATGTTTATGACCGTGGCGGTGATGGGAATCCAGATCGTCTGCTTGACCCGTTCCAGACCGACGACCATGGTGGAAGCCACCGACGGTATCGGCAAAAAGAGGTAGACGGAAATGATGATGACGACCATGTATGCGTCGGGCGCGAAGGTTTCGCCAACCCACAGCCGCAAGAGTCCGCCGGCGAATGCGTACAGCACGGCCAGGACGGGCAGAAGAACCAGGTAGGCGAACCGAACCAGCCGAATATAGAGAACCTTTATCGCTGCCAGGTCCTTGATTTCGTGCAGGCGGGCGACTTCCGGAATGACGGCCGAATTCAGGACGCTCAAAACCAGCCGCAGACTGTTTGCCGGGCGCATGACGACGTCGTAGATGGTCATGTTGGCCACCGCCAAAAACAGCCAGATCAGAACCTTGTCCAACTGATTATGAATGAGACCGACAAGGCGGGATACGAACAAGATTGAGGTGTAGCTTAACAAGCTTCGAAATAGGGGAAAATCCATCCGGAGACGCATACCGCGATAGTGCGGCAGGCGAAACATGAATATGTACACGAGGACACCCAGCCTGACGACGGTCAGCGCCAGGATTATCACGAAGGCGTAGTCGATGCGGTGAAACTTGATGGCCGCAATGATAAGGAGCGCATAGCGCACGACGTTAACGGCGATGCTGACGCCTTTGGTGACGACGAACAGACGCATACCCTGAAGGATGGCCGTGAACGGGACCGTGAGAAACTGGAGAAAAACCATGACGGAAATCACTGCGACCGAATTGAGCACGGTGGCGCGGCTCAATGCATTGCCGCCGTCCAGCAAGCGGGAGGCGATCACCCCTCCGGACAGGTAAATGGCAATGCCTAATATGCACCCCACGACGCCGTAGTAGACGAGTGAAACCGTCAGCGTGTCCTGGAGTTTTCGATGATCATCCCCGACCATCATGCGGGGCACGAAATTCATCAGCGACCCTTCCATGCCCAGGTCAAAAAAGGACATGGCGCTGTAGACGCTGAAGATGCTCAAAAAGACAAACGCGCCATACCCGTTGACGCCGAAATTGTCGATCAGAATAGGCGTCGCCGATAAATTAAGAACGATGAGGACGAAGTAATCGGCTAGCGCGGCCAGAGTGTTGGGGAAAATCTTTTTCATGCTACAAATCTGCCGATGGCATCAAAGAATCGTTCGCAGACGTGACCGTCCGGCCGGTATAAATACTCGTTAACGAATCGGTTTCGCGCCGCCTGGTCCTCTGTCGAAAATCGGAAATCCGAATGGTCGCCCGAGAAAAAGCGCGCGCACACGGCGTCGAAACGGTCCCGGGAATCGGCCACGACGATGCCGGGCGCCTTATGGAACGGCAGCAGATCGGATGCGAAGCGCGCGTAGTTGGCGTCCCAGGCGGTGTAGATGACGCGTCGCCCGAGAAACATGGCCTCGATGATCGCCGTCGTCTGAAAGGCGATGATCAGTTCGGAACGCTGAATCAACTCGTTGGCCGTCGAGGCCCCGCCGATGACGGCCAAATTGTCAAGCCGGTAAGCGCTTTGAAGCTCGGCCAGATCGCTTTGCTGAGGGTGAGTCTTGATGACGAAGTTGTATTCAGGATGAGCCTGGGCGGCGGCATAAATATAGTCATGGGTTTGACGTTTCATTTCCCGCCATGAGATGCCTTCGTGGAGAACGGCGATGGGTACGTAAGCGACGTCCTCGTATGAGAATAGGGTTACCAATGGCTTGACGACGGGGAAGTATTTGTCAAGAGCTCTGCTCTCCTCCCGGTAAAACAAATCGGATCGGGCCTGACCGATGACGGTGATGTCGTTCTCGGCGACGCCGACCTTCTTCCAGAATTCCCGCTGTCGTTCGCTCCAGACGAAGATATGATCGGACATGAAAGGAGCCAGCTCGCTGATCCGCTTTGCTCCCGCTTCAAAATAGTAGGGAGAAATGATTCCCTCTTTATCAAGGACGAGAGTCGGCAGGCCGCGTTCGCGGGCCGCGGCAATAAGCTCCCGCACAAAGCAGTAATTGTCGCTGCCGGTAAGCAATAGTCGGGGTTGAAAACGGCGGTCGAGGCGGTCGAGTATGAGACGGCACTCCTGCCGGTAAAGCTGACGATGCGCCTGTGGTTCGCTCTCGTAAGGAGCATCCAGCTGCCGCACCGGCATGGAAAAGTAAATGCTGTTTACCTTGCTCAGCTCAGTGCCATCAATGATGACCAGGTTGTATTTTTTGTTGGCAATCGACAGGGCGCGCAGATCCTGATCATAGTAATGGTTGATGGCCAGAATGGTTTTTCGGTTCGAATCGTGATCGACATGCAGGTTGTTGATGTATTTGAAAATATATCTGCGATAGATGAGGCGGACCAGCCGGCGCGGCAGCACTTTGCGCAAACCGTGATAGACGTTCTGTTTCAAAGTTAATCGGCGTTGCATCCGGCTCTGCCCCGTTCACGTTCTTGAGTCATTGGTCACTTCCATCCATGTTCCTTTACAACCGTTCCGCTATTTCAGCCATTCCGGTCAGCCGGCGGGCTTCCTGATAGAAGCACCGATCACTCTCCTTTATCAGCTTTCCTAACTCCATAAATGCGGGACGCTTCCGCGAGCGGCTCGGATCGGGGAGCTTGGCCCCCAGCGCTCTGATACTCTGCCGGACAAAATATTTCGGGTGCAGAAGCTCCTTGCCCTTGTCTTTGTACCTGATAGTACGATAGATGAACTCAGGTGATGTATAGGGCAGGGTGATATATTCTATCCCGGCCTTTCCGGCCGAGGCGTAGACAACCTGATTATCAGCGCCCTGCAAGTGTGTGAATATCTTCAGGTACATCAGAAGCGCTTGTTTGCTTTTCAGGCGATCGCCAAGGCGCATCACGGCCGCTTCAATATACTGCCGGTAAGTTGATGGATCAGCATCGTTCAAAACAGCATAGTACTGCTGCGGATCGAAAAAGGCCGTCAGATGTTCGATTTCCGATACCGGCGCCCGAAAACGGCCGCCCAGCGCTCGGCCGACGGCCTTGGCCGCTGCTTTGGCCAGAACACCATACGGATGGTAGATAAGAGCCCGGGCGGCGAAATCACCTTTCGTCCGGCCCGACGGGCCGAAAGAGAGAACAATGTCAGCCCCCTGACCACTAAGAATGATTATGTCACTGCCATAGCGTTTCTGAATCTGATCGAGGGCGCCAAAATGGAGTCGGGCCGGATGCCGGTCAAAAGGCATGGCTCGGGCAACGGCCGCCATGGCGCCATCGTTTGATTCAAGGTCAACCTCGATCTCCTGCAGATGAAGTCCGAGATAGGACGCGTTTGCCTTGGCCCGGATGTAGCTGTCGTAATTATCGCGATAGAACGGCCGGGCCTTCATGAAAACGGAGTAAAAAACGCGCTTTGATTCCCTGAGCAGCAGGGCTAACAGGGTCGAATCGACACCCCCTGAAAAAAAGAGAACGACTTCCTTGTTGGGCGCCGTTGCCTCACGCACCGCGCTGTCAAGCTCCGGCAGACACAGCTCTGTGTGTTTCCCGGCATCCGGCTCGTTGGCAATATCTTTGAAATAGCAGGTTGCGCTTATACCGGAGGCGGTGACTTCAATCAGCGAAGCCGGTTCGACCTTGTTCAGGCCGGCGATGTATGTTGCCCCGCCGGTCGTATAGCCGTGCCGGCACCAGTATCTATATTCGTTGTCGTCCCGCCGAAGAGATCCATTCTCGCCCATCAACCGAATAAGGTAATGGTGATCGTTGGAGAAGTAGGTGGTGCCGCCGACCACGCAGGTGTACAGGCGGAAACCGCCGGCAATGTCGTTGGCGATGACCATCCGGTCGCGCTCAAAACCGACAAAAACAAAATATCCCTTAACGCTGTTTATGTAGGTGCCTATATTTGTTCCGGTAATTGAGCTGAGCTGCGGGTGAAGAGGATAGCCGAAGAAATAACTTTCGCCGCTCCTCTGCATAGGGTTGCCATTGAGTCTGATGACCAGCCTGCGGCTCCCTATGACGACCTCCCTGTCGAACACCATTGATTATTTTCTCGTCACGCCTGCCGTTATCCCAGCAAATCCCAGCTTATCGGCGTTCCCTTTTTCACGTCTCGATTGACGCGCTTTCCGATCAGCTCCTCATAGTATCTGGGCGCCAGCCCGTAGCCTGGACGGATGGCGCGCAAATTGCCAGCGGAAAGCGTCTCCCCAGCCTTCATATCCCGGGTAATATACAAACTTCGGCGAAATTTAAGCGACTTTTTTTCGCCGCTTGTCCGTCCGTACCGAACGCTGCCAAGCGCCTCCCAGGCCCGCCGACTTTCGACCACCAGCGCCGCCAGTTCAGGTGGTTCGAGAGAAAAGGCGGCATCGACCCCGCCGTCGGCCCGGTCGAGGGTGAAGTGCTTTTCGATGACGGTGGCTCCCAGGGCGATGGCGGCCAGGGCAACGCCGATGCCCAGTGTATGATCCGACAGGCCGATTTCCACGCCGAACTGCTCGCGCATGTGAGGCATCGTGCGGATATTGCTCTCCTCGGGCGAAGCCGGATAGCTGCTCGTGCATTTCAGCAATATCAGGTCACGGCATCCGGCCCCGCGCGCCGCCCGGACGGTTTCTTCCAGCTCCTCGGCGGATGCCATGCCGGTGGAGATTATCATGGGCTTGCCCGTGGCGGCGACTTTCCGGATCAGCGGCAGGTCACAATTCTCGAACGACGCTATCTTGTATGCCGGGACGTTGAGGGATTCGAGGAAGTCGACCGCGGTGGCGTCGAACGGCGTGGAGAAGCCGATCATCCCCAGTTCCCGGCAACGATCAAAGATCGGCTGATGCCATTCCCACGGCGTATGAGCTTCATCATATAACTTATATAAGGTCTTCCCGGACCACAGACTGCCCGGGTCGGTGATCGAAAACGCGTCATCATCATCGATGTCCAAAGTCATCGTATCCGCGGTGTAGGTCTGAATTTTGAGCGCGTGCGCCCCGGCGGCCGCGGCGGCGTCGACAATCGCCAGAGCCCGTTCCAGCGACTGATTATGGTTGCCCGACATTTCGGCCACGATAAACGGCGGAAATTGGAGGCCTATCCGATGGTCGCCTATGGCGCATGTTATGTCATTCATCATATTCCTTAAGGTCTGGACACCAGCGCCTTGCCGATCACGTCGGCGACAGGTGTCTCCCATCCCTGGGTCAATAGATGTTCAATGGCCGCCCGATCCCGCCCCCGGTGGCACGAACCGCCGGGCGGTTGTGGCATCGACGGCTGTCGTCCCGCGCGGATATCCGGCCAAGTATCGACAAACAGCGCCTCGATGGCGGCTTTCAACCGCTCGTAGCTCGTGCGCAGGGTATCATCCTGACGGTAGGGAACCATTATCTGCGCCAGGATATCGCCGGTGTCGAGGCCTTCGTCGAGATAATGAATCGTCACGCCTTTGGGCGTATCTTCAAGAAAGCTCCACATATTCGGATCGGCGCCGCGATTCCAGGGTAGATACGAGATGTGCAGGTTGACCGCGCGGCGCGGGAATCTGACCAAGACGCTTTTACTGATTATGTGCCGATAGCCGTAGCTAACAATATAATCGGCCCAGCGAATGATCTCGCTCTCAGGCGTGACCTTCTCCTCCGTTTGTCGAACCGAATCCCCCAATGAGGCAACGTATCGCTCCAATTCATTCGACTGCGGCCCCAACCAGGCGACGTTCATGATGCTACCTCGGCCACGGATAGCTGATGAATCGCGCGGCAGACCCTGTCGACCCCGCCGCCATCGACAAGTAATGTCGCTTTGCTGCCCCATTCACGGACCGTGAGGGGTGACTCCAGGGCCGCCTTTAGTTCTTTGGCCAGCATCTCGGACGACGCCTCATGACAGATGCCGAGGAACTTTCCGATCCCGAGATTATCGGTCTGCCGGCCCAAATCAACCTCGTTGGCGGCGGTGGCCACAAACAGCGTCGGCAGACCCAGACAGCATCGTTCCCACGTGGTCGAACCCGGCGCCCCAATCGCAAGATCGGCGGCGCCCATCAACTCGGCCATGTCGCCAACGCGATGATGGCAGGTGCAATTGAGCAAAGAACGGCAAGCCGCCTCGATTCGTTCGCCATGAGGATTGGCCGCGCCGACCACGACGTCGACGGTGATATCGGCCCGGCCGACGATCCGGATGGCTCCGAGGGCAATCTCGGTCACGTTGTGCTGATCGGCCCCGCCCATGAATATCAATATCCGGCGAATGATGCCGTCCCGTTCCCGGATGTTTTTTCGCGCCTCGGCGAATTCCGGACGAAGCAGGGCATGGGTCGGCCCCAACAGCAGACGGCAGTAAGGCGGCGTCAACGCGGCATACAACGTCTCCTGATTCTCATGATAGTTCTGATCGAGCAACAGATCGCAGTCATGGTTCCGCGCGAGATCATCGATGACCATGATATGGACGGCGCGGTCGCGCATGGCGCGTTCCCATCGTTCGTCGAGGCCGTAATGGTCGACTATCAGCCAGTCGAATTTTCCCTCCGATGCGATGACGGCGCGGGTATGCAGGGCGTCATATTCCCGGAAATCCTTTTCGAGCGGCGAGCTTTGAGACTGCCTTCCGCCGCCGCTTGGGGGAAGATCACGCCCGGTCGGGACAACGAGCAACCGATAACCACGTTTGACAACCATGTCGTTGATGTTGCCGGGAAGTTCGCGACAAACAAAAGCGACCGACGTCTCCGTTTCCCGAAAACCGTCAGCCAGCGTCAGGCACCGCATCAGATGGCCGGTGCCGATGGATGAAGACGAATCTGCCCGAATCAGCACGTTCATGGTTCACTACCTCTCGGCTGCTGGATACTACTCTTCAAACACTGAGGCAAGGGAATTTGTGGCGAGTACTTATATGATAGTTTTATTTATCGTTCGGCCGATCGGCTTTTGTTGAATTCGTCGCGGCCGAAAATGCGGCGTCTTCTCTCAGCGATTTCTGATATCCCTGCCCATGAATAATATGATAATTGATTTCGGTCAGTTCGGGCCGCTCGGCCAGCAGGTGCAGGATGTCATCGGTCGTAAAGCGCGGATTGGCCGGATACAGCGCCTCGTATATCGCTTTCACGAATTCATAATCGGCCAGCTCGTCGACGGTCCAACGGTGACATGACAGGTCGCGATCATTCTTGAAATGCCCGATGGAAAACCGCTCCGGGTGGTTTTTGATAAAGGGGGTGACATGCTCCCGCTCCGACGGCAGACGAGCCTCGCGCCACGCGTCTTCGAGACAGCCGAAGCGAAACACCTCAGCATCAAGGCCGATCGGGTAGGTCCGCTCGACACAGTTGCTGGCATAGTCAAACCGATTTTCGAGAAAGAACCTGATGCCCAAGTCGATCACCTCCGGGTCGGCCAGAGGACAGTCGCCGGTCAGACGCACGACCGTATCCGGACGGTACCGACGTGCCGCCTGATAGTAGCGATCAAGGACGTCAGTGAGGCTCCCGCGAAAACACTCGAAGGCTGCATAGTGGCACAGGTCGGCGATCGCATCATCATCGGGTTGGTCGCTGGTGGCGACGATAAGCCGGTCGATCAGTCCGGCGCGCGCCACCCGTTCGAGTTGCCTCTCCAGCATCCGCCGGCCGAGGATCGGTTTGAGCACCTTCCCCGGCAGACGGCTCGACGACACCCGCGCCTGCAGAATGGCCAGGATCATGAAGCATAAGTAACATCAACAAATCCGCAACGCAAAGGAATACGGCAGAGGGTAGGTCGCGGTTCCGAGTCCCCGGTAACACCGGGGACGAGAAACCCGACGATTGATGGATCAAGGGGATGTCGGGTTATTCGCGCCGCCCATTGCGGGCGCCGCTCAGAACACCGACCTACGAGTGCATTCAATAAGATCGGGCGGCTCGCGAGCCGCCCCTACAAGACAATGGCTGCGCATCTGCAAAAAGGTTTGATTTGGGCCGTAGGGGCGCATCGCGCCCAAAGAGTCTGCCGCCGACGCGGAAGCAGCGGCCCATCCACCGGGGATGACCGAGGCCCCCTCAGGGCGGAATCTCGCTGATAGTGCATAGCGCATCCGATGCTGGATGTGTAATATGTCACTCCCGCGAAAGCGGGAGTCCAGGATATCAATTAACAAAGATGGATTCCCGCTTGCGCGGGAATGACACGGGGATGGTCGGGGGGGGAGGGCGAAAAATCGTGCCTACCGCCCCTGCTTGTCCTCTATCTCCTTCAGCCGCGCCTCGTATTTTCGCGCCTCGTCCTCCTTGCCCCATGCGCGATAAAAACTGGCCAAATTTTCAAACGTCGTAATCGTATTAGGATGATCTGTGCCTAAGCGATTTTCGCAAATCGCCAACGCCCGTTTATACAACGGCTCCGCATCCGCATATCGCCCCTGCGCATCGTAAAGCAGCGCCAGATTGTTCAATCCCCGTGCCACATTCGGATGATCCGGCCCCAACGTCGTTTCACCTATCGCCAAGGCCCGTTGGTACAGCGGCTCCGCCTCGGTATATTTGCCCTGCGCACGATATAGTTCCGCAAGATTGTTCAATCCCCGTGCCACATTCGGATGATCCGGCCCCAACGTCGTTTCACCTATCGCCAAGGCCCGTTGGTACAGCGGCTCCGCCTCGGCATATTTCCCCTGCGAAACGTATAGCAACGCCATATTGTTCAACATCGTCGCCACATCCGGATGATCCGGCCCCAAGCTCTTTTCCCCAATCACCAACGCCCGCTTGTACAGCTGCTCCGCCTCGGCATATCGCCCCTGCACATCGTACAGCGCCCCCAGATTGTTCAAACTCGTCGCCACATCCGGATGATCCGGCCCCAAGCTCTTTTCCCTAATCGCCAACGCCCGTTTAAACAGCGGCTCTGCCTCTGCATATTTCCCCTGCGCATCATACAGCCCCGCAAGATTGTCCAAGCTCGTCGCCACATTTGGATGATCCCGCCCCACGCTGTTTTCCAAAATCGTCAACGCCCGCTTGTACAACGGTTCCGCCTCGGCATGTTTCCCCTGCGCCCGATACAGCTCCGCCAGATTGTTCAAACTCGTTGCCACGTTCAGATGATCCGGCCCGCCGTTCTTTTCAGCAACAGCTAATGCCTTTTGCGCTACTACTATGGCGTCAGCATATCTCCCCTGCTCGTAGAGGGTGGTCGCCTCGTCATTCAGTGACTTCCATTCCTGATCTTGAGTCTCGGTGCATTGCGCCGTGAGCAATATCACAATTAGTCCCAGCAACAGCCATAATAATCTGCAGTTCATACATTACCTCCTTGATTCCAATCGGCGTAGGCGCGTGTTCCACAGAGCGCAAAGCGCCATGGATGCAATTTGCGGGTTTAATGCCTTGGTGTCGCTTCCCGGTGCGCCCGCTTGGCTAAAGATAATCTATCACCTCTAAAAAGCAAGGTCAACCCTCATCCCTGGACCCTAAAGGACAAGAGCAGAAGTTCTTTCCCGTAGGGGTCGGGTTTCCCGACCCGCGTTATTTGCAGCGAGATGCTTCCTTCGGGCGTCACGACGCGCCCCTACGCTGGATTTGCTCTGGCCGAATGGATCGGTGTTATGTGCTCTCAATCAGGCGTCCGTGGGCGTCGCATCTCCCATCTTCATGATCCCGGCTTGTCGGACATGCTTTTTTCGCGCTTCGCGCGACGTCAGGATCACAGGGATCCTGACCTACCGAAGAAGGTCGAATGTGCGGGGCTGGCGACCTACGCGACTGATTGTTACGACGGCGTTGCCGGTTTCTTCGAAGCCGCGAAATAAAATGGGCGGGTGATATCCAATATCATCCGCCCCGAGGAGCTACCCTCAAGCAAAGGAGGTGTGCCACTATGCGGTATGATCGTGCCCGACAGCACGGGCTTGTGACTTCTTTTTCGGGGTTGTCCCCAAAGCTTTGGCCAGTTCGTCCACGACGCGTTCAATATCCTCATTGGTCAAATCGGGATACATCGGCAGGCTCAGCGCCTTGGCATAGTAGGCTTCGGCGCCGGGAAGACTCCACGGGTCGGTGGGGCTGACCCGCCGATAGTACGGCTGAAGATGGACCGGGATATAATGCACCTGAGTGCCGATCCCCTGCGCTCGCAGACGATTCATCACCACCGCGCGCGAAACGCCGAGACGATTGAAGTCGATTTTGACGACGAACAGATGATAAGCGTGCGACACATTCGGCCTGACGGTCAACGGCGTTACGTCATTTTCGGCGAACACCTCGCGGATCAGGCGGTCATAGGTCTGTGCGATTTCCTGCCGCCGTTGAAGCGACCACGACAGTTTCGTCAGCTGACTCAGCCCCAACGCGGCCTGGATGTCGGTCAACCGGTAGTTGAAACCGAGGGTATCCATCTCGTAGTACCAGGGATTGGGAATACCGTCGGGGGAATAGGCCATGTCGGTGTTGATGAAGCCGCTGCGGGTAATGCCGTGATTGCGGAACAGCCGCAACCGGTCGGCCAGCTCTTCATTATCGGTGACCACGGCGCCGCCTTCGCCGGTGGCGATATGCTTGACCGGGTGAAACGAAAAAACCGTCAGGTCGCTGTGCGGGTTGCCGCCCATGCGAAAGGTCTGTCCATTTTTGTCATACGCGGCGCCGAGGGCATGGCAGGCGTCGTCGACCACCCAGGCGCCATGCCGAAGAGCCAGTTCGTGTATCTGAGCCAGATCGGCGGGCTGACCGGCAAAGTGAACCGGCAGGATGGCTTTGATGGTGCGGCCGGAATCTTTTTCCAGAATGCGGGCGACGCTTTCGGGATCGATCAGGCCGGTTTCGGCGTCGACGTCGGCGAAGATCACCCGCGCACCGACAAAGCGGGCGCAGTTGGCCGTGGCCACAAAGGTAATCGGCGAGGTGATGACGGCATCGCCGGTGCGAATCCTCAGGGCCAGCATCGACAAATGCAGCGCCGCCGTGCCGCTGGCGCAAGCGACCGCGTCGCGGGTGCCCAGAGTATGCGCCAGAGCTTCTTCAAAATCGGGCACATACGGCCCCTGCGTCAGCCAATCGGACTTGAGGACGTCAACCACCGCGTCAATATCTTCATTGGTGATATGCTGTCGGCCATAGGGGAGAAAAGTTGTGTCTTCCATGACGTTTTCCTTGATTTGATGTCTCTCACACAGCGCCGGCGACCGCCTGCGGAACCTCGGCCTCGATGGTTTCCGCCGGGCGTCTCAGGGTTATGCGTCGGCTTTTTGTCACCGCGATACCGTCCTCGACGACAAAATCCTTGTCGACGTGGGTGCGGATCAATTCGCGTATCTGTTCGACCGTCAACCATTGCGTATTGGCGCCGCTGGAATAGTGGAATTCTTCCGGGCATGGAGCGCCGTTGAAGGTCTCGGTGAACTT
>Ga0315277_10010338_pt1 | contig 11820 bp, 15 predicted proteins | sample YL17G05_15_MG_FD_203695 | JGI IMG/M metagenome (GOLD analysis project Ga0315277, IMG submission 203695) | Sediment microbial communities from Yellowstone Lake, YNP, Wyoming, USA - YL17G05_15 | ecosystem: Environmental > Aquatic > Freshwater > Lake > Sediment | place: USA: Wyoming | collected...
AGAAGCTCTCTGCGATGGAGTCATTGTGGGAAGATCTCGCCCGCACCCCGGACACCATTGAATCCCCTGCCTGGCACAAAGACATTCTCGATGAGCGCCGTCAGCGTGTCGCCGACGGAACGTCTCAATTCATCGATTGGGAGACGGCCAAAGCAGATATCCGCAACAAACTATCGTGAAAATCGCAATCCTGGAGGAAGCCCGGGAGGACTTGATTCAGGGGTTCCGCTTCTAGCCCGCATTATTCATGAAGGTTCGTCGCGAAAGCGTGCAGACGCGAAGCGAGACGGGCACTCGGAGGCGTAAAGCCCTGAGTGCATACACGTGCAGTATGTCGAAGGGCTGCACGGCGAGACTGCCCGTCACAGCCGCGTATCCGCGCTTGCAGCAGAAGCTTCATGAATAATGCGGGCTAGGAAGGCCAAGAACCAGGACTGGGCGCCTACTTCTTAGACTGCCTATTCTCGGACATTGATTCTCTCCTTGTGTACGCCGGGATACATCTTGTCACCTATACCTACCATCGATGCCTCTCCAAGCGGTTTCCATTTGCAATCTACTACAGCGTGGAAGGGGAACTGGTTCGTGTGCATGCTGTGTTGGATTGTCGCAGAAATCCCTCGTGGATCAGAAAGCGACTCACGGATGATGCATAGATTTGGAGTAGATGCTCAATTCTTCACGCCCAGCCCAGAGTAGGTAGGTCACCCATGCAATTCGACGCCGCTCTTGCCGCACAAACGCATGAGTGTTAGCCAAAACCTTACCAACCGGTGTAGAATCACAACGGCAGCAGGAAGGAAGATGTATGAGCGACATTGAACAACTTGAGGACAAGGTCCTGAAACTCTCCCCCACGGATCTCGCTCGGTTCCGGGCATGGTTCCTGGAGTTCGATACGCGGGTGTGGGACCTGCAGATCGAGGCTGATCTCAAGGCCGGCAAGCTTGACCAGCTCATCGTGGAAGGGCGCATCGAATTCGAACAAGGGAAAGCCCGTCCTCTGTGAAGCATTACGCGTCGTCGCGGTTCTGGATTTCTTACCACACCCTACCTGAAGAGATCCGCTCCCTGGCAGATAAGAACTTTGCCCTTTTGAAATCCAATCCACGGCATCCCTCTCTTCACCTGAAACGTATCGGAGAACTGTGGTCGGCCCGAGTCGGCGACCACTATCGGGCGTTGGGCCTCGATGTTCCAGATGGAATCCATTGGATCTGGATCGGGACGCATGCCGATTACGACAAGATCATTGCCTGACGTTTCACTCCAATTGCTGCCCTTCCCTGTCGGTGGTGGGCATCTGCTCCATAGATCTTCTCTTCCAGTCGCATTCCTCCCCTCATTGACCTCCTTTTCTCTCCCCGCGTATGCTGCAGTGAGCATAGCCATAGAGGGACCCATGCAATTCGATCCAGCTCTTGCTGCTCAGCAGGCATTCAGCCGAACAGACACCAACAACGAACTCGGCGCTGACTGGGACGACGCCGCCGAGGCCGAGGTGACCTTTTCATCGAATGCCGGTGCCACGGCACGAGCGGCCTATGAGCAACTCCTCACGCTCGCCGCTCGCTACCCGACGGCCCACTCCTTCCAGGCCTTCTGTATCTTCATCACCTGGCAGCAGGTCACGGAAGAGACCATTGCGCATCATTTCCAGACGGGCCTCCGGCTCTGCGAAACATTTCTGGCCTCCGCCGATGGAAAGCATCGAGCAGACGTCGAGCAGATCACCGAACTCTATGGGTCATTTCGTGATGGATTGGGGCTCGATGAAGAGGATGAGATTCAAGTCGAGTTTCGACGCGACACGCCGAAAGGGGGAGACTGACCGAACTCGTATCTCGTAAAGCGTTGTTCATGAAGCAATTCCGGAATCTGTTGACCTGATGATCTGTTGAATTTCCGACCAATCATCAGATCAATAGATCATCAGATCGTCAGATACCTTCCACTTCACGCTTCACGAAGAGATGTCGGACGCCGACAAACATCGCGCACGAATTTTTCTCCACCGCGGCCAACTCACGCAGGCCAAAGCCGCGTATGAACAGGCAGTCGCAGATGATCGCCTCGCCGATGACCATCGCGCGCTCTCCGATTCGCTCGGCAATCTGGGTAACGTCTGCGCCCTCTCGGGCGACCTGGATCATGCAGAAGCCTGCTACCGGGAAGTGCTGACCATCCAACGCACGGAACGGAATCAGCACGCCATCGCCCATACCCTCGTGAACCTCGGCAACCTGCACGTCGGAGCCGGCACACCGGAACAGGCCCGCCCCTACTACCTCGAAGCCCTCGACCTCCTCACACCCCTGAACGATTACCGGGCGCTCGGCGTCCTCTACCATAACCTTGGAATGGAAGAGGCCCGCAGGACACAATGGAATGAAGCCACCGCATACTTCACCCAGGCCCTTGATGCGCATCGCATCGTCGGCAATGAGGAAGGGCTGGCACTCACCTATAGTCAGCTGGGCAACATGTTTCTGGATGCCGACGACGTGCGAAAAGCGGAGAAATGTTTCAACAACGCGTCCGAACATTTCATCAAGCTCGGGAACGCCCCGGGCGAAGCCGCGGTGCTGCGCCTGTTAGCTAACGTCTATATCCGCGTTGCCGATCGAGTATCGGCCGTCCGTTGCCTCGAACGCGTCGTGTTCCTCGCAACGCATTACGACCTACCGGAGTTGGAGCATGATCTGGAATCGTTGAAACACATCCGCCAATCTGCCCCTCGCCCATAACCCATATCTCTTCTTGGTTTCATCCTAGTCGCCCGGCGGAATCTCGTATCTTACTGGACAGATTGAAATCCTCTGCTACCGTGAGGACTGTCACATCTGTTCATCACGTTTCACCTCCCAATAGTTGACAGGGTACTGACATGAACTTCGCAGACAGGTGGGGACATTGCTCGTCTATATCCTTGTGATCATGCTCATGGCTGGCCTGTCCTCCCCTGTTCACGCTGCCGATCCCACGCCTCAGATCACGGTCGGCACTCAAGAAGTCGGCCTCACGGCAGGGTATCTGTTGCCCCATCGACTTACACAGGACCACACAACCAAGCAGCAAGGTCCGGCCTTCATGCCCTCCTGGATGATGACCATCACTGATCCGGTGGGCGACGGATGGTATCGAGGGCAGGTTTCGATTGGTGCGGAAGTCGTCTACATCCAGTTTGTTGAACCGGTAGCCGCACATGGTATCGGCTTTGCCCCCAGGATCAAATACACCTTTGTCGCACTGGACCGGATCCGGCCCTATGCCGAATTCGCCGGGGGCCCCTTCTGGACCGATCTCGCCGGAAAGATTCCGGAAGAGTCCAGCCGGTTCAACTTCGTCTTGATGGCCGGATTCGGAGTCTCTTATTTCCTGACCGACCAAGCCGCACTCAACGTCGGCTATCGCTTTAATCATATTTCCAATGGCGGCACGCGCTACCCGAACCTCGGACTCAATGCCAGCCTGCCCTTTGGCGGGTTCTCATTCTATTTTTAAAGAGAGGTTCACCATGACGCATCATCTTTTCCGCTGGACGCTCCTGGGGCTTGTCGGATTAGCCTCCACGACAATGGGCTGTACCAGATGGATCGACGTCATACCCTCCTCGACGCTTCAGCAGGAGTCCATCACGCGTGTGATCTCCAACGATGAGCGGGTTCCGCTCGTGATGGATGGGTTCCGCATGATGCAGAACGGTGCAGCCCAGAATCCTTCGACTGAGATAGAACGCCGCATCTTGAACACGGTGCAGGAGACGCGTCTATTTTCGACACTCGTCCCGCTCGGAGGGAATATTTCTTCGCTCGGTGATAAAGTGGTGGCCGCCCGGATCACCTTTGATGAAACGATCGATCCTCATTCTGGAGCAGCAGCCTGGAAGGGGTTTGTCATCGGAGCGTCTATGTTTCTCCTCTCGCCGGTGATCGAGCTTGACTATGACTATGCCGCGCAGGCCAGCCTCGAACTCGAACGCTGGGACGGCCAGGTGAAGCGCTATGAGGCGCGCTCGGCTGGTACGGCACACTATCATTTGTTCGGCGCCACGCCGATTATGATCGGCGAGCTCAAGGGACAAGTCACGGAAGCCTGTCTGACCGAACTCATGGATCAGCTCGTTCGGGACACCAACTTCTATATGGCAAGCAACACCCCCCTACCGGACTCACCCATTCTCTCGGTGACCGTGAAGGCACGGCCCCCCCTACGTTCTCCTGTTTCTCTTTCCGCTGTTCCCGTCTCAACCGCACCGGCACCATAAACAGGATCTCTCCCCTGCCTCAACTCCACCCTGGCCGACCCGGCTCCCTCAATGCTATAGTGGCTCCACCACGAGGGAGAGTTGCACTATGGACATTGACGCATTTCGGCAAATGGTCGCCAAAAACCCACGGGGCTTTCTCGGCCGTTACGGGCTCGGGAATAAACTCATTCAGGAAGGCGGGAATCTCGAAGAAGCGGTCGAGCACCTGACCGTCGCCACGCAGTTGGACCCGACCCACGTCGCATCGCACCTGGTCCTCGGGCGCGCCTTAGTCTCTTTGGGACGGAAGGACGAAGCGAAGCCCTTCTTGCAAGCCGGCATCGACGCTGCACACTCCGGTCGATCCAGCGGAGGGGGAGATTTGGTCCCTGAGATACACGAGTTGCTACGGACATTGGGATAACGATTCGGACAGTGATGGAGCGAGGAATCCCGCATGAAGATTGAAGAAGCCAGACAGCGAATCGAATCGGCGATGACGCAGTACGGGGCTCAGGCCGGGATGGCCATCGATCTTGTGATCAACGAGGTGCGCTCCGATCTTGGCGTTGCCTCGGCCAATGAATTGATCGACGAGTTCGACCTCGAGCTGCAATATAACATCGCACCGTTAGAGCCGGGACTCTCCGGCAACTAAGCCAGGGGCATACGGGCTAACGCATTTCTTTCAGGGTGCTCAAAAAGCTTCCTCAACAAGGACACAGGCGAGTCGAAACCGGAGGCGTACCCTTTCTCACCCACCCGCCCCCGATCCGCCAAGACAGCTCGTTTCCCGAGTGGGTACGTTGAGGATTTCGATGAGCCGAGAACGACGTTGAGGAGATTTTTCAGCACCCTACTATGGCGCTAATTTGGTGTGCGATCTCCGGACACGGCTACGGTCACGCTGCGCAAGTGGTGCCCGTGCTCAATGCAGTAGGCGCCCTCGTACCCGGAGTGACTGCCATCCTCCGCACCACGGTCCCCGCCTCGTTTTTCCACGACCGCCTGGCGATCCAGTGGGAACTCAGTCCCGCGCAACAGGACATCGGCTGTATTCAAGACGGCCCTCTCAAGATCGACGTCGACGCGACCTGGGCTTCTCATCACCATTTTCACGAAACCTGGGAAGCACGTCTGTCCAACGAAGTCGCCGCCATGCAGGCAGCATCACCCGCGTTGGTTATCGCCGACACACCCTACCTCGCCATCGAGGCCGGTTCACACGCACAGATACCGACCGTCGCCCTGGCGAGCTTTACCTGGGACCTCGTGCTCAAGGAGTACTGCCACACTACAGACAATTCACACCAGCAGTTGATTCAGTGCATCCGTGGTTCCTATGCGAAAGCCGCCATGGCCCTTCGCATCACCCCTGCTCCAAAAATCGATGTCTTCTCCAACATCATTGATATTGCCCCGATAGCCAGCCCTGCCTTTCCTGAACGAGACCGTCTGGCCTCAGCCCTCGCCCTGGCGCCCAACGAACGAACCGTCTTGGTGGGATTCGGCGGTATTCCTCTGAAGTCCCTCCCGCTTGAACAGATCGAACAGCTGCGCCACTATCGATTCCTCTTCGATGGCCCAGTCCCACCGGGATATTCCCGTATTCACTCCACTGAAACGCTCCCATTCTCCTTTAAGACCCTGCTTGCCTCTGTGGACATCATCATGACCAAACCTGGTTACGGCACCATTGTTGAGGCAGTCGCGCTTCAACAGCCAGTCGTGTACGTCCGCCGATATAATTTTGCCGATGAACCGCCGCTGGTCGACTATCTTCATCGCTACGGACGCGGCGTCGAATTGTCGATCGACGACTTCACGCAAGGCCGATGGGAACCAGCCTTACAGCAAGCCTTGGCCTCGCCGGTGCCTTCGTTGCCGCCGCCTCCGACCGGTGCCGCGGAGGCCGCCGAAGTGATTGTTCGATACTGTCAGGTCTAGACTCTGCCAACCCTCTCTAAATCTGACACGGCCGAAATCAGTGCCTGCATCCACGACCTGAAACACACATCCTTTTGCCCGTCCCCTCCGTAGGATGCTATAGTTGCGGCGGACATGAGATGATCCCGGCTTTCCCTTACGACCCGCTCGCATTATGGATAAACCCTCACGACACGCCACCTCGATGATCGATCCAACCTTGCTGGCCCTTGTGGTCAAAGGCGATCAGCAGGCGTTCAGCCAGCTCTATGACCATTCGAGCACGCTCTTGTTCACGTTGGCAGTCAGGATCTTGGGGAATCACGAGGAAGCGGCGGAGCTCTTGCAGGATGTCTATTTGGAAGTCTGGAGGAAGGTCTCCCGCTATGACGTCGGGCGCGGAACCCCGGTCGCATGGTTGGTCACCCTTACCAAAAGTCGGGCCATCGACCGGCTACGGGCCAGGGCCGCACGAGGCTATCGGGCCACGAGCGCGCTGGAAGCCGGAACCGCCGCGCAGTTCGCCGACCTGGGTCCGAGCCCGTTTGAGACGCAGGCCGATCAGGAACTCCGTATTGCGATCGGGGCAGCTGTGGCTGGATTGCCCCAAGCGCAGCAACAAGCAATTGAACTCGCGTACTACGAAGGACTCTCCCATGCCGAGATCGCCACACGACTGAACCAGCCGCTCGGGACCGTCAAAACACGGATCAAACTCGGAATGTCCAAACTCCGAGATGGACTCCAACAGTGCTGGAACCATGGTGAGCTTCAATGACGCATGAAGAAATCGAAGAATCGGTTCCCTTGTATGCCGCAGGCGCGCTGGACCGGACCGAGCGACAGACGCTGGAAGCCCACTTACTCTCCGGCTGCGCCTCCTGTCACAGCGCACTGAAGGACTATCAATCCGTCGCCGCGCTCCTCCCGCTCGGTCTCGGTCCGACCAGTCCTCCACGCGCTCTCAAAGCCACGATCATGGCCGGACGAAACCCCGCGCCGATTCCAGCTGAAGCGGCACCGAACGAACCGGCCCGGCCGAGTCTGGAACCGGGCGAATGGATGAACCACCTCTTTCCTCCCGTCGCCCCTGCCCGATCGTGGTCACTACCCTGGGCTGTCGGCTTGGCCACGCTCCTGATCGTAGCGGTCGGCGGATATCTCGCGTGGCACTTTGCCACACAACGTTCCGTCGACACATCGAACATTCAACGACTCGAAGCATCGCTCCAGGACAAGTCGTCGAAGCTTGCCGATGTGCATCGTGAGGTCGGTAACCAAGCCAAAGCCCTCGCCGAATTACGCAACGAAATGCAGCAACGAATGAACGAAGCAGCGGAAGCCAAGGAACAGCTGGCCCAGCGTGAGGCTGAACTGGAAGAGACGCGTGTTCAATTAAGCCAGAGAGGCGGCGCTCGCACCGCCGGAACTCCGCAAGATGAATTGGCCACACTCCTTCGAATTCCCAACGTCAAGGCCGTGTCCCTCACCGGATCGGACATGGCGAAACGGGCGGCGGGATTCCTGCTGTACGATTCTCGAACCCAAAAAGTCTGGCTCTACTCCGTGAACCTGCCGGAATGTCCCGCTGGCACGACCTATCAGCTGTGGGCCATTCACGACAAACCCATGAGCATCGGGACCTTTCACATGGATCGCGGAGAAACCGCTCACCTACTGGTCATGAAGGTGCCGAGCTTCACGGATGCGAAGACCTATGCCGTCAGCCTGGAGCCCTCAGGCGGCCGCCCGCAACCAACCGGACCGATGTATCTGCTGAGCCGATCCTAATCTGGTCTGTCTGGTCTATCTCGTTTGTCTGGTTCATTTGGTTCATCTGGTTAGTTTCGTTCAGTCAAAAAACCAGACGAACTAAACAGACCGGACAAACCAAACAACGGTTTTCTGTTGAGGAGGGAGCAGTGCCAGGAGACGAGCGCGCACAGGACCTCACATTTATGCGGATGGCCCTGGATGAAGCGGCCCGGGCGCCGGCCGTCGGCGAAGTACCGATCGCCGCCTTGATCGTTCAAGACAGCCAGATTCTTGCCCAGGCACACAATTGTCGCGAACTCTGGCAGGACCCCACGGCCCATGCAGAGATCATTGCGATCCGCGCCGCAGCGACCGTGCTTGGCACGTGGCGATTGACCGACACGACCCTCTACGTGACCGTCGAGCCCTGCACGATGTGTATCGGTGCGATTATCTTAGCCAGGATTCCACGAGTGGTCTTTGGGGCAAGGGATCCGAAAGCCGGCGCCTGCGGGTCGGTGTTCGATCTCACAAACGAACCGCGGTTGAATCACCGCGTTGAGGTTCTCGGCGGGCTACTGGAGCAGGAGAGCCAAACGTTGATCCAGCATTTTTTTCGGCAGCTGCGAACAGGGTGAAGCAGGCGGAGGCACTCCGCAACGCGGACGGTCCGTCGTTTATTCTCTCGTCATCGTGCGGATGGCCCAGTCGCTGCCGTGAGCCGACACTGCTCCTCCCCATCCAGATCCACAATCTAGCCAGTGAATCGTCCATCCAGGCTGCATGGCTGCTCCTTCCGACAATTGGACCTCTGCCCTCGACGAATAATCTGAGGTGACAATCTCACACTGCTGTAATGACAGTAACCCAACCGCTTGGCCTTTCAATACCGCTTCTTTGGCGACCCAATAACGATAAAACCGTTGGGCCTGGTCCGGGCCAGACAGGCTTATCACCCTGTCGCGCTCGGATGGAGCATAGAAGCGCTCTGCAAGCTTAACGACTTCAACCTTGTCGCGCATCAGTTCAAGATCAACCCCGACGTCCTGCTCGCGCGCCACCGCAACCAGCATGCGTCCATGGGAATGGGACAGATTGAAGCGCAGTGGATGCTGGGGGGTCCGGCCATCCAGCAGCATCGGTTTGCCTGTGGGGCCCAGCTGAAATATCAGGGCTGATGGATCGAGGCCGGTGTAACGGGAGAGCACAGCCCTGAGACCGCCGTGCGCCAGGACGAATCGGAGCTGATCTTGCTGGCGGATGAACCGGGCAGCCCTCCCACGTTCATCTTCGCTCAACCAGGAACGGCACTGTTCCACGAAAGACAGGCTTCCGTCGAGCGAGAAGCCCCAGACATGAATGGTCCGATCCTCCATCGCGATCGGCGCCGACCAGCCGGCCGTTGTGATCAACTCAATAGATGGAAAGACCATGACCGGCTCACCTACACCAGGATTCATCAGTACCCTCCTAGAACAGGATGCTGAAAAAGTCCGCCAGTCTGTCTTGTTCATCTGGTCTGTCTGGTCTATTCGGTCTGTCTCGTGTGTTTGGTTGAACCAAACAAACCAGATAGACCAGACCAACCAGAGAGACCAGATAGACCGGGCTAGGCTCTTCGAGCGGAAAGAAAACCGATTGAAAAATTACACTCTGCGGGGTAAGCTCTCCCCACAGCCGATCGCAACGACAATACATTCGCCCCAACCCTACCCCTGACGTAAGGCGAGTTCTACCAAGCGGAGAGGTGCGAGAGTGGCCGAATCGGGCAGTCTCGAAAACTGCTGTCCTGGCAACGGGACCGTGGGTTCGATCCCCACCCTCTCCGCCAAACCAAGTTCGCTTGTGCTGCCTGGGCGAGAGGCAAGTGGCCAGAGGCTAGGGGTGAAGACTTTCGGTCGGAAACACACGGCTCTTTCCTCTAGCCCCTAGCCTCACGCCCCTCACCCCGCGCCTGGGTTCCAACCGATTCAGCCTTTCATCTGCGCCTTTTCCTTCAACGCTCGTCTGAGTTCGACCATCGCCAAGGTATCTCGCTCACAGTATCGCAGCAGGGACTCTTCAATCGTCGCCCGCTCGACCCAATCCGTTTCGACAAAAACCATACGGTAGTACTGACTGGCCGCATGGCCGCCCTCTTTGATCGCCAGGTCGTCATACCCCAACGATGGGACGAGAGCAGGGAGGACCTCTTTCAGTGAGTAGGAACCGTCAAAGTGTGGATGATAGTAGTGATCGCGCACGATCGGATGCAGATCCCAGATGCGCTTCACTAATGCCTGAAGAGCGGTTCGCAACGAAGGAAGAACCACGGCCAACTGCTCGATCACAGACTTTTCATAGGGCGAGTACACACAAATACTCCCCCGGTCCCCCAGAGATTCCAGTAAGGATTCGGCAAGAACCTTCCGGGGATCGCTCACATCCTTGTGCAGAAACTCTTCATGGCGCAGTTCACCGGTTGCCAGCTCAATATGATTCGACCACTGAACCGGGAGGGCTTGATAGGGTCTCGTCTCCGAGAATCGAGGCACCGCCAGCATAACCGTTTCAAAATCGAGGTGATGTACCGGATACTGCACGGCCTTCAACACAGGGCCGAGTTTCGCAGACACCCACTCGACATTCTCCCTCACACGGTGCTGAACCGGCGACAGCTTCGTACCGGCTGGAATCTCGTCGATGGTCGTCACCCCCTGTTGAGTCAACTGACTGACCACCTGCTTCGATCCCGGCAAATAATGAATCCACCGCGCCGGTTTGTCTTTGGTGCAATGGTCCCAGAAGGGACAATCGTAGGGCGTATGACAATGCCGGTCCGGCTCAATGGCGGGGGCTTGAGGCTGAAGCAACATGCGAGTCATCGCAGCCAACCGCTCGGGCACCGAAGCCCGTCGTTGCGCCACAGCCTCGGACAGATCCTGGATCGCAAATAACTCTGTCAGATCGATTGCTCCATCTCGATACAGATACCCGGTATTGATATGCATGAGACCGACGGACACAAGCGTCAGCCCTGCGCCCAGTATCACCTCGCTTTGAACGGCGAGATCTTCGAGATGCACGTCTTTGACCTTGGTTGAAGACTTGACCTCGATCAGACGCCAGGCACAGGGCTGCCCCTCCGCGCCTGGAACACGCTCTAGAATATCCGCGCGAATCAGTACCCCACCGTGCAAGAACGCCGCTTCGAAAATCGCCGGCACCGTGAGATCCTGGATCAGGGTAGCCGTCTGGGTAAGAGCGGCTTCTGTCTGACGATAGCCCGCTGTCACCAATACACCGCCTGGGAAGCGACTTCTGGCCAATTCCCCGATTTCTGTTCCCATCTCGAACATCGCCTGAGTCGCCGCATCCGGCTTGGTTGCGAGAAAAGGATGATGGACGTCGAGGTACAGGCGCTTGTGACATTGAAGACCGGACAGGAATTTAGATTTTGACAGGCGCGGGGCCTTCGGAAGTGGAACCGGTGAGAGATCATTCAGTTCAGTCATGGTATGACGACCCTAATCGGACAGACACACCTTTGTCCAGCCCACAAGATGCTCAATAAGGCTGGCCTCGTCGTACGTCGTACGTCGCACGTCGTTCGTGAAGCAATTCCGGAATCTGTTGATCTGATGATCTGACGAATTCCGAACATTCAACAGATCGACAGATCGTCAGATCGTCAGATATCTTCCACTTCACGCTTCACTGGTGTCGAGAACGCTGCTGGCGGATTTTTTCAGCATCCTGTTAGGATGGCCCGCCATGGCGTCCCGCGTTGCACAGATCAGAAAGTCAGTCCTGACCCTTGCCTTACCAGTCACGGTCAGCAGCCTGCTCCAACGCACCGAGGGCATCGCCGCCGTCTTTCTTGTCGGTGGTCTCGGCGCCACATCCATTGC
>Ga0315277_10010339_pt1 | contig 11820 bp, 8 predicted proteins | sample YL17G05_15_MG_FD_203695 | JGI IMG/M metagenome (GOLD analysis project Ga0315277, IMG submission 203695) | Sediment microbial communities from Yellowstone Lake, YNP, Wyoming, USA - YL17G05_15 | ecosystem: Environmental > Aquatic > Freshwater > Lake > Sediment | place: USA: Wyoming | collected...
TTGTTGCAGGACAAATAAATTCTGAAATTAAATATCCATAGGCTCCATGAACTTCTACCCCATCAAAACCTGCCTCCTGTGCTCTTCTGGCTCCATGGGCAAATTCTTCTACAATCTCTTTGATTTCGTGAGTTTTAAGCTCCTTTGGAAGATTCATATCTCCTCTTCCCCATTTATTTTTATAAAGAGGTAGATCCAGGACTGAAGGAGCATAACCACCCATCGGGTCATTTCCACCAATCACTACCGATTGAATAAATATTTTTGCACCATTTTTATGCACAGCAGCTGCAAACCTAGCAAGGCTTGGTATGAAACGGTTGTCATATGTGCCAATTATTTTTACACCGCCATACTTAATGGATGGCCGTGTTCCCTGGGTTATAATTAGTGCAGTTTCCTTTGCCCTTTCTTCTATAAAGGGAAAATATGTCTCATTAACTGTTTCATCAGGGTTATACGCTCCTATTCCTATTGGAGCAAATGCTATTCTGTTTCTCAGTTCTAACTTACCAAGTTTGATTGGATTAAATAAGTTCTTAAATTCAGTCATTTTTCTCATTTCAAAATATAATAAACATAAATTAGAAAGGGTAAGATAAGGTTTTAAATATAACTTTTTTTGTTATTTTTAACACTTATCCTACCCTTCCATTGCTCTTGATATTAATTAATGCTTAATTAATTCTTAATTAATACTTAATTATCAGTATTTTCACTCTTAAAGTTTAATCTTATTTACCAAGTGCTTTCAGTGCATCGTCTACTTCTTTAGTAAGTGGAACGCCTCTATATGCCACATCCCATAATTCTCTTAAATTGTCAGCAGTAACTATGGCGGTTGGAACTACAACTAACTCAGGCGATTTCTTACCTAAAATACCATAAGCAGCCATTATTGCAGAGTTCATTCCAACATTCCAGGTGAAGTCTGTTGTCAGAGCTTTAACCATTCCGTCTGGATTAAGAAGGTCTAGAAGAGCTGGGGTGTTCATTCCGAATGTATACATCTTTACATCTTTTCTATCTATTGCTTTTAAACCTTCAACAGCTGCCATAGCGGGGTCAAACCATGTGGTATACATTGCCTGAATATCCGGATGTTTTTGAACCATTGCAGGAGCTATATCTACAAGTCCCTGCGCATCAATAAAAGGCTCTTCGTAAACCGTATAGTCTGGAGCTAAATCTTTAATTGCCTGCTTGAAAGCATCGTCCATAACATTTAAAACAAAGTATTCGTCTTTGTAAGTAATTATACCGATTGTAGCTTTTGGACCTAAATCTTTAATCATTGCAACTGCAACCTGATAAGCATTATCGTAAGGGTTGTTTGTTGAAATGCCTACATATTCTTTCCCGGGTGTATAACCCTTTGGCCTGTTAGAAACCAGAACCAATACCTTTTTAGCATCTACCACTGGTTTGAATACTTCTGCTCCAGTTGTTGGATCAACTGCATATCCGATAACTATATCAGGTTTACTTGCCATAACTGTTTCAACATCTGTTTTTTGTTTTGTTGCATCAAAGTTTGCACTTGTTTCAGCAATCATCTCTATACCCAAATACTTTAAAGTATCTCTTGATCCTCCGATAATTGCCAGCGAATACTCTCCTGCAGTATTGTTATCAACGTAAGCAGCTTTAAGTCCCATAGCCTGGATTTTTGCTACTTCCTCTTTTGTTAAAATCAAACCATCATCATAAACAGGTATTTCACCTTCAGCACCTGTGAACTTAACTTCACCTGTGATATATGGTTTTTCTACATCTCTTTTTTCCTGGATCCATGGATCAGGAACAGTCATATCTTCAGCGACAGTTGTAGCGGCAGCAGTAGTTTCAGGAGCAGCTGTAGTTTCAGCGGCAGCGGTAGTTGCTGCAGCAGTGGTTTCAACAGTTTCAGTCTTGCAACCCATCAGAGACAAAGTTGCAATCAGGGTGGCAGCCAACACCACTACAAATAAGACTCTTGATAATTTTTTCATGTTTTTTTCTCCTCTTTAAGCACTTTTGTTTTATAATTTATTAATAATACGTGAATAAAAAATCTATAAATCCCCCCTTTCTTCAACTGTAGCGTTTATTTTCTACTTAAAACTATTAATAGCAAGAGTTAACAATTATAATAATTAACCATAATTTAAGTAAGATTTCAAAGTATTCTTTATCAGATTTTTTAGCATACTCTATCGAATCCGTTAGTATTATATTTTAGAACCATAGATATTGTCAAATATTTTGGATGAGAAATTCTACATCCTGAAGTTACTATAGGATCAAGCTGCTATTTATAAGAAGCTTGTCAAATGCATTTATCAAGTTTTCCACATGCGATTGTGCACCTGATAATGTAAAAACTCCATGACCGGGGAAAAGCATATCGGCTGCCATGTCTTTAAGCTTTATAATATTCTCCCTGTAATCCTTAAGGTCAAAGCCACTGCAATTAAGAAGTATTATTTTCCCTCCATGGTTCAGCACGTCTCCAGTAAAAAGTAATTTTTTCCCGCTCTTTTCAATCAGAAAGCACATTGAATCTGGACTATGGCCGGGAGTGAGAATACAATTGATTTCCATATTGCCGATATTTATAGCTGAACCATCCTGCAGGATGTTATCAACAGTAAATGTCTTGAACTTATAATCATCACCATAAAACCCGCTTCTTTTTGCAAAATCAAGCCCTAGCTCCGATTCATCACCCCTGGAAACGAAGCCTGCAGTTATTGCATTTGTATAAATCTTACAGTCAAGTTTCTTTCTTAGTGCCTTGCTCCCGCCTGAATGATCTGAGTGGGCATGAGTCAGAAAGAGGCTGAATTTGCTTTTCAGGCTAATACCTTCCTGCTCGATATTATTCAATATGGTATCAGAATCGGAATCAAACTTACCTGCCCCGGCATCAAGTATCAGGTATTCATTACCTTCTTTTAGTAAATATATATGACAGTCCAGGGCAGAAGAGATTCCAAACTGGCCACTTCCAATAAGATAAATGTCACCTGCAATTTTCATATAGCCCTCTTTTTTAAAAATTAATAATATTTAAAAATTAAGGTAAATTCAAAGCATTACACTCTTTAATGTTTTTATTATCAACAATCTCAATAATAAAATTCAGATTTTTGATATTATTTAACTTATTTAACTGCTGTACACCAGTGCTTAGATTTTTCGTTTTTTCCCCTGACTACATCAAAAAATATTTTTTGAAGCGCTCTTGTATATTTACCGACTTTACCGTCCCCTACTTTTCTTTTATCTATTAAAACAATAGGAGTGACCTGGGCACCTGTACCACAATACAAAGCTTCGTCACAAATGTAAAGCTCTGTTCGATCTATTGACCTTCTTTCAACTTTAAGCCCCAGGTCATTTTCAGTTATTAATGTTTCTAAAGAATCTAAAGTAATACCTTCAAGGATATCATCATACACAGGAGGCGAAATGAACTTATTGCCCCTTATAATTGCAAAATTCTGGCCGCCTCCTTCAGAAACATGTCCATTTTGTGAAAGAATTATGCCGTCATCATAACCATTTTGCTTGGCTTCATAATTGACAAGAGAAATATTCACATATGCCCCGGTAATTTTTCCTCTGGGAGCCGTCATATTATCATTCAATCTGGTCCATGAAGACACGCACACACTCAGGCCTTTCTCATCATTAAGAATAGAATGCATTGGAAACGAATATATAAAGAAACCATAATCAGAACTGTTTAGTTTCTCAAGGATATTTTCAGATGCATAATATGCAAGAGGTCTTATATAGGTATCCTCCTGAAAATCTTCCTTTTTTAATAGTTCAATTGTATAGTCTTTAAGTTCCATTGCACTGTACGGAATATCCATTGCAATAATTTTTGCATTTTTTATCATTCTCTCGTAATGTTCCATAACCCTAAAAATATAACCGGTTTTTTCTTCTTTATTCCAGTAAGACCTTATTCCTTCAAAAATTCCTGTTCCATAATGAATCACGCATGTTCTAATATTGATATTAGCTTCTTCTATGGGAACTATTTTTCCGTTAAAAAATGCATATTTTGTTTTGTTTTCCTTCATTTGATGGCCTCTTTCTAAAAAATCTTAATAGTTGAAAACACAAATTTTAGTTAGTTTAAATTAATAATTATTTATTTTAAAAAATCCAAAGAAGCCAGTGCATAAATTTTAGCTGAGTCTATAATTGCCTCTAAGTCTACATATTCATCCGGGCCATGGGCCAGCTTAATAAATCCCGGACCAAAAGATGAAATAGTCGGAATATTTAGTCTATTTACATAAAAGCTTGATTCTGTACAAAACGGCTCTCCTACTTTTTCAGGTTCATATCCCAAAATATTTTTTGCTGAAGTAATGCAACTTTTAACTACAGGATGGTCTTCTTCTATTTCTGCAGATGGGATCCATGCATCAAGAGGCGGTTTTTCAAGAACAAGCTCTGCGTCTAATTCCTTATCTGCTTTTTTTAGTTTTTTTAAAAAATTTTCTATATCTTCTCTCAATATTTCAAATTCCATTCCCGGTAACACTCTTATGTCAAATCCAAAACTGGCTAGTCCTGGTATTACTCCATAAGAGATCCCACCTTCAAGAATTACCCCGGGATTGATTGTAGGCCCTAAAGGATATAGCTTATTAGGATCGAATCTAAGATTATTTTTCAAGTTCTTTGCAAACTCGGTTAAGACTTTTGCCATTTTTACACTGGCATTTATGCAGCCTCCCCTATCAGATATACTACTGTGCATCTGTGTTCCATGAACAATTACCTTTCCAAGTAAAACCCCCCTGCTTGCTATACCAATAGTATCAAAATTTCTCTCTTCACCAGACGGTTCGCCCAATACTATTGCATCTGCTTCAAATCCTATTTCAGCCAGATATTTTGCACCGTATGCGCACCCACCTTCTTCATCTGCAGTAAAGAGCAGCGCTAATCCACCGCTAAAAGAAAGCTTTATCGACCTGATTGCATAAGCTGCTGCAAGCATACCAACTAAAGCACCCTTCATATCTGTCGAACCTCTGCCATACAACCGGTTATTAACAATAGCAGGTTTTGCCGGGTCAATAATCCTCCAATTTTTTGAATCTCCTAAAGGCTTTGTATCAAGATGTCCACTTAGTATAAGATTTTTACCTTTGCTTATGCCCTTTAAACTGAATAAAATATTTGGCCTGTTCTGCTTTTTAGCAAATACCTTAGGTTTACCAAGCCCCCAGGCCATAGCTTTCTTTTTTATAAGTTCTGCAATAGCAGTTTCATCACCTGGAGGGGTCTCGCTGGATTGTTTAACACAATCCAAGGTAAAATTTATTATCTCATTTCTTATACTGTCAATAAAATTGCAAATCTTATTCGAAGTTATATTTTTATTTTTATCCATTTTTCCCCTCGTTTTTTAATGATTTATTTTAAATCATTAGAGATACCGATAAATTTTTTAAAGCTAGTCTTGACATTTCAATATATTTTTTCCCATAAACTTCCCGTTTTAATGTAAGCATTTCCAAAAGAAATAATTCTCTTGTGATCTAATTTTGATTAAATTAATAAAAGATTTTATTTATTTATTTAAGAATACCGTCCATATTTATAAGCTGAATCAAATAAAGCCGCAATATTTTCAGGACGGACAAAAGGTTGTATGCAGTGAATACTACCAAAAACAAATCCGCCATCTTTTGCAAAATCGTCAACTCTTTTTTTGACCTCTTCTTCAACTTGCTTTGGAGTTCCTTCCTCAAGAATTTTATTGTCACAACCTCCGCCCCAGAAGCCAATATATTTTCCAAATTCTTTTTTTAATTTGCTACTATCCATCCTTGCAGCAGTTACTTCCACCGGATTAATTATATCTATCCCGAGATCAATAAAATCAGGAATAAAATCATAAATGCTGCCATCCGAGTGTATAAAAATCTTCGCGTTTGTCTTGCTTTTTATAAAATCTACGATTTTTTTATGCCGTGGTTTATATATCTGCCTGTAAACATCCGGCGACATCAAAGGCCCATTTTTAAAACCAAGGTCATCATCCATTTTTACGACCTGGATATAGTCTCCCACAAGCCCAAGCATAATGTCATAATATCTTAAAAGCCACTCCAGTAATTTTTCAGCAAGATATTCTGCAAATTTTTTGTTTCCGGCAAGATCCATCAATGAATTTTGCAGACCTCTTAATGTCATAGTCTGCTCCCATAAGCCATAAGCACTGTTTACAAGCATAGCCTTACCGGTAGTTTTATATATTTCAATGACTTTTTCTTTGATTCCCCTGTACCTGCCCCGGTCTTCGACATCAGGCATATTATATTTTTCAATATCGCTTATTTCTGAGGCATTTTGAAGAGGCTGCCAGTCCCATTCATAAAACATCACACCCTCAGGTTTTTTATAAACAACACCCCAGTCATCCTCCCATTTGCCTGTTTCTTTATCAATCCTTAATTCCCAGCTATCGGGTTTTCCGGGTTGAATAAACTCAATATCTGCTTTAAACCTTTCTTTTATCCGCTCATCAATATAAACGCACATTGTCATTAGGTTATGTATTTTTTCAACAGGGTCAAAAATGCCCAGATATTTTGCTAGTGCCTTATGTGAATTTTTGTGAATAAGCGATACTGAAACTCCCCCCAAATCTATTGGTATCCTGTCAGGTTCATGATGATTTAAAGCTTTAATTAATCTTTCTCTTGAATTCATATGCACTCCTGAAATTACTTTAAATCTTTAACCAGCCAATCGAGACCTAGCTCTCTCAATTTTGCTTTGCTTGGCTTTGATGTTTTTAAATCCCAATCCATTTCATTGTAAAATTCTGTGACCATATTATTATAATCAAGTACAACCCCTTTGGTCTTGCCGTCTGATAGTGGAGGTTTGCCAATTATCCTGTCCGGTACTTTAAACTTGAGCTGGTTTATGCCTTCCCTGAGATTAAATGCCTGCCTCAAGTTCATAATCCTTTCACCTGCCAGATTCAATTCATTAATATCGGTGTTAAACCCGGTAGTTGCTTCAAAAATTTTAGCTAAATTTCTTATGTCTGTACACCCGGATGAAAACATGCACATGCCCATCTCATTTATTAAATGCATAAGATTAAACATAATTTTAGTTTCTTTTGCCCTGCCCAAAGACTGCTCTTTATTTCCACCAGCACAAAAACTAAAATCTATACCCGGAAAAACCTGATCTATATCTTTATGGCCAAGATTTTGCAATGCCTGAGTATGTCTTCCAGGGGTTGGATCCAGATGGTAAACCAATGCCAGACTAGGATCCCACCTGGTGTCATGAGCTGGAAGCTCCTGGCCTCCTATATGCATCGCATATTCTTCAGAGGCTTTTCCGAACTTTTGAGAAGCTCTCATAATTCCATCTGCAAGAATCTCACCAATTCCTTCTCTTTTTACTATTTTTTCGGTAAGTTTAACTATGGTTTCATGATTTCCCCAAGAAAGAATAATGCCTTCAGTATCAGATTTGTTAATAACTCCGTTCTCAAAGCATTCTATGGCAAATGCGACAATGGCGCCCGTAGAAATAGTGTCAATTCCGTACCTGTTGCAAAGATCATTACATTTTATAATTGATTCATAGCTCGTGTTAAGGCAAAGAGCGCCAAACATAGCCGTGGTCTCATATTCTGGAATGTGCTCAGGTTCTTTTATTGTATATTTTCCATTATCAAGCATTACTCTGTCCCAGCAGGCAATTGGGCATCCCCAGCAGGTTTCACGCTTCACTATGTATTTCTTGATATTATCATATTTGAAGGCGCTGTAATCACCCATGTCGGCTGTCACGCCTGCCCAATTTTTAATAGGTGAGTCTTGCTCATCAATACCGAATTCAACAACTGTGGGAGTCCCGCCATGGGCTGCCCATGCAGCATCTCCATAGTCATTTTTGATATCTTCTATGAACTGTTTTCTTACTTCATCAAAGAGATCCTTGTTTGCAACTGGAATTTTCATGCTGCCATTTGCAACAACAGCTTTTAAGTTTTTTGAACCCATAACTGCCCCCATGCCACTTCTGCCTGCCACTTTACCTTTCCTGTTTACTATGCATGCAATAAGGGTTTGCATTTCCCCGCCAGGGCCTATCAATGCTGCTTCGGCATTTTTACCGTATCTTTCACGGATGATATCGTCTGCTTCATAAGTATCTTTTCCCCACAAACCGCCAGCATCCATTATCTTTGCTTCTCCATTATCAAGCAACAAGTAAACTGGTTTTTCCGACTTGCCGTTAAAAAATACACCATCAAAACCTGCCATTTTCATCCTTGGTCCAAAAGAGCCGCCGCAATTTGAGTCTCCCCATCCTCCTGTAAGCGGTGATTTACCACAGACTGTATATCTCGGAGATCCTGGAATTGTGGTGCCATTTATTGGACCTGATATGAAAGCCAGGATATTTTCCTTTCCTAATGGATCTATTCCAGGTTTTTGATTTTCATAAATATACTTGCAACCAATCCCGTATCCGCCTATATATTTTCTTTTTGTATCGTCATCAAAATCAAACTGCTCAATTTTGCCTTTTTTCAGATCAACTGATAGATACTTCCCTACATAACCACCTGCGGCCATTAGCGCCCTCCTTGCTAACCAAATTTATCAAAGCAAACTAAGTTTATAGATTTAATATGGTTTCAAATCTTCAGTAATAGGTTTTAATTCTCCATGGTATAATCTGTCCTTTAACCCGCCTGCAACCGCCAGTACCTCCCCGGTTATATGGCCAGCAAGAACATCAGATGACAGGAAAACAACTGATGCTGCTATGTCTTGTGGGGTTGCTACTTTTCGCAACGGTATTGTTGAAGTAATTGTATGCACAAACTGCTTATCTTTAAGCATATCAAATGTTACGGGAGTTGCGCACCAGCCAGGGTTGACAACATTTACTCTCCCGCGTTTTGCAAAAGAGACTATTTCAACCCTTAAAGTTTGAGCCAATCCGAAGATTATTGCAGCTTTTGTTGCAGCATAATCGTGATGCTGCGATTCCCCGATTACTCCAGCAGTTGAACCGATAAATACTATGGAACCATAGTCTCCTTTATATTTTCTTAAGTTCCTGAAAAACCCTCTGGCAAGCATAAAATCGGCAGTTGAATTGAGCTGAAAAGCTCTGTTCCATTCTCCCAAAGATCTATCAGCTATGAACTTTGTTGAAGACCACACGCCAGCGCAGGCAACCAAATTATCAATCCTGCCAAACTTCTCATCTGCTTTTTTGAAAATTTCTTCAACATCCGACTCTTTGGTAAGATCGGCTGGAACTGCAATATATTCACCTTTTAAAGTCTTTATCAAATCTTGAAATTCAGCTGTACCTCTCTCATCTGGCAAATATGTAAGTACCTGCCTTGCCTCTTCCTTATCGAAAGACCTGGCAATTTCAGAACCGATTCCACCCGACGCTCCAGATAGGAGAACCGTTTTACCTTTTAATCCAGTTTCCATTTTTTTACTCCTTTGAATTTATACAAAAACTAATAAAACTTCATTATTTCAGTCCGTAAATTTCTAAAGCGTTTTTATATAGAATTTTTTCTGCAAATTCTATCGCCTCGCCTGTGGTAATCCAGTCACTTGAAACAAGCTCATCCAGAGCACTCCCAAGCACCTTAACACCCTGAGTATATCCCATCCAATAGGTTTCGGGTATTATTACACCATCGGCTCCGAACATGATCCTGTTTGCAGGACCAAACTCCAGAAGCTCAAGTATTGCCTTCTTCCCAGCAACTCCGAAATAAGGATTTATTGCAGTAATATCGCAGTATACATTTGGGAATATACTTATCATATATCCTGTTTCTGTTGTGTAAGGATAACCGCTGTGAGTTATGACAACTTTTACTTCCTTTATATCATCTTCAGCAAGCAAGTATTGCATTAAAATCGGGTTTGCAACTCTTAAATCCAGGGCTGGAGCACTGCCGAGTCCTGTATGGAACTGCATGGGCAGGTTATTTTCCCTGGCTTTCAACAAACCTATAACGCAGAAATAATCCCTGAGTATTTTTTCATCAGCCTTGTTTCTATCTTTTTTAAATCTCTCGTAAGCCTCGCTGGCTTCTTTTTCTGTGTGCCTGAAAATCTCAAGGCCTGTTTCATAAGCAATTATCGATTTAAGGGAAATTACCTTGTCAACCTTAATTGCTTTTTCAAAATCCTTGTCCAGTATGTCTAAGGCTTCTTCAAATGTTGAAGGCATATCCTTAAAAATCTTAAACACACTTGTGTCCATCCTGAAAATCGGATGAATTTCGCACCCAACAAGGTCTGAAAACACTTTCAGATCAACGCTGTAACCTGTAAATTGCTCATGAGGGAAACCGGTATCAACAAGCATTGTTTTTATGTTGGTTGATTCCATGAGTTTATGGATATAGGCTTTAGGATCTGATTTGTAAAGTTTTGTCCTGAACTCCGCTATCTCATCCTGGGTTGCTCCAAAAGGCGCTCCAATTAATTTGGCAAGTTCTCTAATCATCTTTCTAGTGACTACAGTATCGGTAACAACTGAAGCAGGCGGCCGCCAGAGGGACATATTGAAATATATCCTGAAATCGTCATCTTCCTTTGCGGGATCAAATGGATGTGTATGGGTATCAATAATTGGTATACTTGATAAATCCATTAAAAACTCCTTTCTTAATTATTAAAATTGTTATTTAAAAAGCTCTATTCCTTTAGTATTTTCTGCAAAATCTTCCTTAACATTTTTTAAGAATTCTGTATCCATCAAAACTCTGACTGCAGTCAACGCCATCGATTTCATACCTGTCAGCATACCGTTATAAGCAGTTTCAGTTTTACCATAATTTAAGAAATCAACGGTATGAAGAGCACATCCTCCTTCTGCAGTTTTTACCATTGGATGTATTACTGGAATATAGTAGCTAAGGTTTCCAATATCAGTTGAACCTAACAGGAACGGCTCTTTGTCAAGCTTTTCCCCTAATAACTCAAAATTTTCTTCATATTCCTTAATTAAAAAGCTGTTTTTCAGAAGGTCATTGCCGGGATCTTCAAAAACCGATATAGTCAGCTCAGCTCCAGTCTGAAGTGCTGCTCCTCTTGCACAATTCTTAACCTTCTCTACAACTTCATTCAAGTACTTTCGCTGTTGTGACCTTACATAGAATTTTGCTGAAGCAGATTCGGGAATAATATTAACAGCATCTCCGCCTTTTATCACATTTCCATGTATTCTTACGTCTTCCTTTAGCTGCTGTCTCAACGCATTTACAGCAGTGAAGAGAAGTATAACCGCATCAAGGGCATTTATCCCTTCGTAGGGTGCTGCAGCAGCATGTGCAGCTTTTCCTTTATATGAAAATTCAAGTCCGTCTACGGCAAGCACTATGAGCTTTGTATTATTCCTTGAACCTCCGTGGAACATAAGAGCAGCATCTATTCCTTTAAACGCACCATTTTTTATCATCATGCCTTTAGCATCCATCCATTCTTCAGCAGGTGTTCCCATGCATACAATTTTACCACATAAGTCGCTGCCAAGTTTGCTCAGGGCAATTGCAGTATTTACTGAGGCTGATGCAATTATATGGTGGTGGCACGCATGGCCAATATTTGGAAGAGCATCGTACTCTGCGATGAATGCAACTGTCGGACCTGGCCTATCAAAGCTGAATTCGGCCCTAAAAGCAGTATCAAGTCCACCTGCTCCCTCTTGGATTTGAAAGTCATTCTTTTTAAGCTCAGCTATAAGATAGTCTTTGGTTTTAAATTCTTTGGTGCTGAGCTCCGG
>Ga0315277_10010340_pt1 | contig 11820 bp, 6 predicted proteins | sample YL17G05_15_MG_FD_203695 | JGI IMG/M metagenome (GOLD analysis project Ga0315277, IMG submission 203695) | Sediment microbial communities from Yellowstone Lake, YNP, Wyoming, USA - YL17G05_15 | ecosystem: Environmental > Aquatic > Freshwater > Lake > Sediment | place: USA: Wyoming | collected...
AGCTCCCCCTCCCGGTCGTAGTCCGTGGCGATGATCACCATGTTGACGTCGTTGGCGACCTGTTGCAGGGCCTTTACGATGTAAAGGGCGTCGTGCCTCTTGTAGGGCTGGACATCGATGAGCTGTTCCGGCTCGACCTTGTTCCAGATGTTGAACTCCCGGGGGTAGTCCAGGGTCAGGATGTGGCCCCTGAGACCGATGACCGTATATTTGTTGCCGTTGGCCTCGAAGTCGAAGATGGGGACCCTGTTGGAAAAGGATTTCCGCATCTTGTTCTCAGAAAGGATGGTCGCTATCCTTATTGCGGTGTTGTTCTTCTCGGTTATTATCAGTATGTGCATGTCGATGACCTTGTTCCTTTCATTCTCGTGGTGGGGGCGTCAAGCATTAAGTTGCTATTATTTAAAGGCTTCTGAGATTCCCGTCCACAACATCATGGTCCCCCCATAACTTTTTAAAAAGGACCGGTGATTTAGGTCCATGTCCCGCCAACAGGTTCCTCCCGCCGAGGGAAAGAGGCGCCTCAGCTCTGAGCTTTCACCGGCCATGGACGGCCAGGCGGTCGTGGTCGCTGGATGGATCCACGAGTTCAGGAACCTGGGCGGCATCTCGTTCATCCAATTGAGGGACCGCGACGGGTTGATGCAGGTCACTATCCTTAAGAAGAAACAGGCGGACCTGGCGAAGCTCGTCGAGAAGGTCTCGCGCGAGAGCGTCATCCGTGTCAAAGGGCGCCTGAAGAAGAGCGACAAGGCCAAGGCGGGGTTCGAGATACTTCCGGACACGATAGATGTGCTGTCCGAGGCCGGCGTCCCATTGCCCATGGGCGTGGCCGACAAGGTCAACATCGAGCTCGACACGCGCCTCGATAATAGGTTCCTGGACCTCCGACGGGAGAACATCGCGGCCCTGTTCAAGGTCCGGTCCTCGATGCTGAAGGGCGTGAGGTCGTTGCTCGAGGAGGAGGGTTTCCTTGAGGTCCACACCCCGAAGATCGTGGCCACCGCGACCGAGGGCGGCACGAGCCTCTTCCCAATCAAGTACTTCGACCGGCCGGCCTACCTCAACCAGTCCCCGCAGCTCTTCAAGCAGATCCTGATGGCCACGGGCTTCGACCGTGTCTACGAGATCGGCCCGGCCTTCAGGGCCGAGGACCATGACACGGTCCGGCACTTGAACGAGTTCACATCCATCGACATAGAGATGTCCTTTGCGGACGACGAGGACGCGATGAGGATGCTCGAGAAGGTCATCGTCAGGGCCATAGACGAGGTCCTGGCCATGAACAGGAAGGAGCTCGATATCATAGGTATAAAGCTTGAGCGACCGAAGATCCCGTTCCCGAGGGTCCCGCACAGGGAGTGCGTCGAGATCGCCCTGGCTGCCGGCGTCAAGGCAGGCTACGAGGAGGACATCTCCATGGAGGCCAACAAGGCCGTCGCCGAGAAGTACCCGGGCTTCTATTTCATCACACGGTGGCCGAGGGCCATCAAGCCTTTCTATGTGCAGCCCTTCGAGGAGGAACCATCCCTGTCCCGGGGCTTCGACCTGAACTTCGGCGAGAAGGAGATCACCTCCGGGGCCCAAAGGGTCCATGACATCAAGCTCCTTAAAGAGAACCTCGTCAAGCAAGGGCTCGACCCCAAGGCATTCGAGTTCTATGTCAAGGCCTTCGAGTACGGTATGCCGCCCCATGCTGGATGGGGCCTGGGTGCTGAAAGGCTCCTTATGATAATCACCCAGAGGGACAATATCCGTGAATGCGTCCTATTCCCAAGGGACAGGGTTCGGTTGGTCCCCTAGGGATGATGACGCTTCGAAAAGGAAAGCACGATCGAGCGCGAGGAAGGGCCCGTACCCCTCGGAGAGGTCCCTTCACATTGTCATTTTCCTCAAGGAGGTCAGCTTCACCTTGAGGTTCCTTATCTTGGCATGCTCCTCTCTTATCAAGGTGTTGATTATCTTGTCGAAGGGCATGGCCAGCCTGTAGGCGATGATGGGCCTTCCCTTCTTCTCCCGGTGCAGCGGTTCGGTTATGATCCAGCCACGCTCTTTTAGATATTGCATTGCCATGGACACCTCGGGTTGTCGGAGCTCGGTCACCTTTTGGATGTCGTTGCATATGCAGGCCTCGGTCTTGGAGAAGAACACGATTATCCTCGCGAGGCTCCGGGGCATGTCCATGTCCATTAAGAGGTCGATCATCTTTTCCTCCCTGGAGGTGAACCTCTTTGGCATGATATCGCGACTTATTAAGAGGTACAGATATAAATAACTTGTTGTAAATAAAACTCAATCTAGTTCCCAAATTAGCATTTTTTTGGGCCATTTCATATCAGTTCCGTCATTAATATGGTTAATAACTTTTTTTATATACATTATTGGAAAATATTCAATTTTATAAAAAAGAAAAGATATTAAACGAATCTGGAAGGGGGTTTTTCTTTTCCCGCTCCAAAAAAATCCGGGTTTTGGCAACCTCTGAAAGGCCGGATCGAGTTCATAAACCCAATTACAAATCTTAAATACCACTCAAAGGATAATACACATCGTTGTGCCCATCAAGAGGGAAGCCCGAATGAAGGTATCGACGAGGAAGAAGGACCGGAAAGAGCCGAAGGGAGTGGCCAGGAAGGCCCACTCGGCCGGCCCAATCCGCAAGTTCCGGGCCTGGATGGACCTTGGCAGGGCCCAGGGCATATCGACGACGGCGTCCATTGCCATCATAGGGGCCCTGACCTCGACGGCCCCGTTGGCGATCTTCGACCTGAGGTCCCCCGGCAAGCTCGACCTGTTCTCCATAATCGGGTTCATCCTGATATCCTGTTTTTCGCACACGGTCCCCAACTGCTACATCGAGCTCGGGGACCTGCCGCTGGACTCGAAGATACCGGAATCGTCGATGAAGCCGATCGTCAGCGGTATACTGAAGAAGGACGAGGTCATGTGGTTCGTCAGACTTGGCCTTGTTGCATCGTTCGTACTTTGCTTCATCTTCTTCATGAGGCTCGAGGTCCTGATATTCCTAGGCCTGAGCGCCTTCTGGGTCATGTGGTACGGCAGTGGCCCGGGGAAGCGGATCTATGGGTCCTACGACTTCTCCTTCTCGATGGCCTACGCCTTCTATGTCCTCTTCGCGGTCTTTGCTGTCGGACAGCCGACGATCTACACTTGGCTGTTCATAGGGGTCGTCGTGACGGGAGGCACGGCCTTCGCCCAGTGGGAGAACGGGCTCAAGGACATCGACGCGGACAGGGCCACGGGCGTGAAATCGTTCGCGGTCCTGACCGGCGTCAAGGGGAACAAGAGGCTTTCCGCAACGCATCCCTTCATGCTCTATGGGTACCTGCTCAAGATCGGCATGTTACTTTGCTGCTTCGGGGCATTGTACGAGATGTTCGTACGGGGTACAATGCTCGACGGTCCCATCGTTGCCGCCCTCGGTCTCGGAGGCAAGCTACAACTCTACATCCCTTACGCGATATTCCTTTTCACATACGGCTTCGGCTCGCAGGTCTTCCTCATGAAGCGGTTCCTCAAGCACAGGACAAGGCTCGGCATCCGCAGGACGATCCTGTTCGATGTGCCGCTCTCGGCCCTGGCCGGGTTCTCCGTTGTCCTCGGCATGACGACCTCCCTCACGCTCTTCTTGGTGGTCGTCTTCCTCATTGGAGGATATTTCATCGGCAGCGGGCTACAGTACGGCACCGAGTTCAAGTTCGGCCGATACAATAGCGATTACGACGAGCGGATGCGGAAGGAACGCGAGCTCTTGAAGGCCAAGGCTGAGCTCTCGGAAGAATGAGCCCCGAGGACCGGCCACAAGGCCTACTTCATGCGTATGGTCTCGAGGTTGTACGGCACCCTGCTCTCGATGTTGAACTTCTTGTAGACGGTGCTCGCGAACTCCAGGCTCTTGCTCTCCTCACCGTGACCTATGATTATCCTCTCTGGCCTTGGATGGAGGTTATGCACGAAGTTCATGAGCTGCCGGCGGTCCGAGTGGCCCGAGAAGCCATCGACGGTCTCGATGCGTATCTTGATGGGTATGGATATGGTCTTCCCGTCGTGGGCGTGTTGGATCTCCTTCCAGCCCTTCTGGACCCGGCGGCCCATGGTGCCCTCGGCCTGGAACCCGACGAATATTATGCAGTTGTTCTCGTCGGAGCACCACTCCCTGAAGTACTCCATGACAGGTCCGCCGTTCAGCATGCCCGCGGTGGCCAGGACGATGCACGGCTCCGGGTTATGTATGATCTCGTCCCGGCTCTTGCTCGTCTCGACCCTCTTGAAGATCTCCGCAAGGAACGGGTTCTCGCCCTTCTGGAATATCTGGTTCCTCAGGTGGCTGTTCAGGTATTCCGGATAGGCCGTGTGGATTGCCGTGGCCTCCATTATCATCCCGTCGAGGTAGACCGGCACCTCCGGTATCTCCTTGGTGGCCGTGAGCTGCTGGATGACCATCATGACCTCCTGGGAACGCCCGACGGCGAAGACCGGTATGAGCACATGGCCCTTCTTGGCCAGCGCGCTGGAGATTATCTCCTTCAGGCCATCCGCGGCCTCACGCCTTGACGGCTGGTAGTCCCCATGGCCACCGTAGGTCGATTCCATTATCAGCGTCTCCAGCCTCGGGAACTTGTCGGTGCACGGGTTGAACAGCCAGGTCTTCTCGTACTTGATGTCTCCCGTGATGGCGACGTTGTGGAGGCCGTCGCCTATATGGAAGTGGGCCATGGCGGAACCGAGGATGTGGCCCGCATTGTGGAGCGTGAGCCTCAGGTCCGGCGCGATGTCCGTCGTGTTCCCGTAGGCCAGCGGTATGCAGTGCTTGACGGTGTCCCGTATGTGGGTCGATTCATAGGGGCTCTTCCTCCCTTCACCGAAGGCCACCTTGATATAGTCGAGCTGAAGCAGCGACATGAGGTCCCTGGTCGGGGCCGTGCAATAGACCGGGCCATCGTAACCGTACTTGTACAGCACGGGCAACAGGCCCGAGTGGTCCAGGTGCGCGTGCGTTATGACTATCGCATCGATGCTGTCGATGGGCAGCACCTCGGGGGCGCTCAGGAACGGGGTGTCGTCCTCCCCAGATGCGAACTTGACTCCGCAGTCCACGAGGACCTTGCTGTCCCTCGTCGATATTAGCGACGCGCTCCTGCCGACCTCGCGGAAGCCTCCCAGCAGCGAGACCCTTGCGAAGACCTCTCCGGACCCCTTGTCCCGGTTGATCTTCCGGCCGACCTTTTTCAGCCAGTTCTTTCTCTCCTCCGAGATCATCTTCAGGTAGCCGCGTATCTCCCCGACGGTCTTCGACGGTATGGGCGGTGTCCTGACGACCTTCGGGGCCCAGCCTATGTTCGTCTTTATCTCGTTGAGCACCTTGCCCTTGGGCCCTATGGCTATGCCGGGCGACATGGCCTCGATCGTGACCTCGCCCGTGTCCTGGTCGAACCAGATGTCCGTGATCTCCGCCTCGGGCGGTACTATGTGCCTGATCTCCGTCTCGGCCCGCTCGATATCGGCCAGTATCTTGGGGTCTGGCCTGATGGCCACCCTTCGCCTGAGCCCCTGGGCCAACCTTCGCACAATATCATTATTGGACGCAAAGGCCTCGAGGTTCTGGGTGTATATCACCACGACCGGCCCTTCGAACTCTATCCCCGTGATGCTTATCTCCGGGGGCACGATCTCCCTAACGATCTTCTTCGCCTTGTCTATGAACTCGTCGGACGCCATGGTCTGACTTCCTGCTATTACCTTATACGGCTCTGTGGACGGTGCTTACCTCTTGGGTTCGCTCCGTTATCGTCACTGTGATGCAAGGTGCATTGCCACGGAGGGCCGGTCGAGCCCTTGCCCAAGAAGCCTCCCCTTAGCGGAGAGGTAATGGGCTTGGACTATGGCCTTCCGTTATGCCCTTTCCTTACGGCCCGGTATGCATGTGCAAATGCCCGGACCGCGTGATATTGATGTTCTGAGAGCTCACTCGATGTTGAGCTTCTTCTGGCGCTTCTTGATCTCGACCTCAGGGATCTCCTTGTAGCCCTTCTTGGTCATCTGGCAGATCTCGATCCCGTCGCCGGACGCCGAGTCGCGCTTCATGGCCGCTGTTATACCGCGGACCACCAGGTCCGTCGCGTCGTTGAGCGTGATGTTGTCCTTGTAGTAATCCTCGAGGACCCCGTAGACGAAGACCGAGCCCGAACCGGCGCTCACGTACTTGTCCGGTATGACGCCGCCGGCAGCGTCGAGGGAATAGACGTAGTTGCCCGTGCTGTCCACGCCGCCGATGAGGAGCTGGACCCAGTACGGGTAGTAACGGTGCCCTGATAGGATGTTGGCCATGAGGGTCGAGGCCGCCCTCACGCTCATGGGCATGTCCTGCTTGAGCTTGTAGAGCTCCACCTCGGCCACCAGGTACCTCTGAAGGGTCTGGGCATCGCCGACCAGGCCCGCCACCGCCAGGGCCAGGTTCTCATCGATCTTGTAGAGCTTCTGGGTGGTCTTGTGGGCGATGAAGTTGCCCATCGTGGCCCTGTGCTCGGTGCCCATTACCACGCCTTCCTTACAAGTGATGCCGACGGTCGTCGTCCCTGTCTTGAGCTTGTCCATCATGGGTATCAACCCTGCAAAAGCAGTCCTCTTGTATTATCAGGTCCGTCAAATACATTTAATCTATATAAGCATTACTAAACGAATTCTAAATGAATTATTGACGGTCCTGGACCCTTGTACAACCTGGAAGAATTAAGGCCTAGACCAGCCGGAACGGACCATGGTCCATGGCCTCAGGATGGCCCAGTAATAATCAATTGTACTCTAGTGTACAAGAAATAGGATGGGCCAAGTTTTATTAATAGGAAGATTATTACTAATTTATATATGGGCCTTCCGAAGGAAAAAGGCATGTACTCGACGGAGGTCCTGGGATTAATAATGGTCCGTGGGGAGTTCCCCATCTTTGAATGGAGGGATGGATGATGAGGTCAAGGACGATCGGGTTGATATTGTTCGGCGGCTTGCTTCTCGTGCTGTTGCTGTCCGTTGCGATGTTCTCATCCCAGCAGGCTCGGGCGGACCCTCCTGTGAACGGGGACTGGATCATCAACAATCCCCAGACGTTCACGGATAAGAACTTCATTGTCAACGGAAGCCTCCTCGTAAAGAACAATGGCCGTCTCACCCTGATCAACACGAGCATAAGAATGAATCCGATAGCAACCGGCTTCGTCCAGGTCGAGAAGGGCGGGGCCCTGCTCGTAAGGGACCGCAGCCAGTTCATGAACACGAACGGCAAGAGCTATGCCTTCGTGACATTCGTACAATCCACCCTTGAGATAACCAACAGCAGCATCTATGGCGCCGGTTGGGCGTGGGGCACGAACGGCTCGACCGCCGGGATCTACATCGACACGAACAATGTCCTCATCCAGGACAGCACCTTCTCCTGGGACTACTACGGGATCGTCGATAACGGTAGGGACCTCTCGATAACCGGATGCATTTTCACGAACATAACCAATTCCGGTCTGCAGGTGTCCAAGGCCAATGTGAAGGTCTCCGACAGCCAATTCATGTGGGACAGGACCGGCATAAGGGTCCAAGGTGGGACCATCGACGGGAACAATCTCACAATCATCGCCAATACCTACGGCCTCCATTCCGTGAATTCCTTCGCGAACCTCAGCGCATCGAAGGTCAAGGACAACTACTATGACCTATATGCGAGGAACTCAACCGTGGTCATAATAAACTCCACCATGTGGAGCGAGGGCTATGAGTTCCATATCGTGAACGGGACCCAGCTGCACCTGCTGAACACGACCTTCAACGACCAGGCAATAGCCTACGATGACAACACGGACGTGATGGACGTATGGTGGTTCGCACGGGTCCATGTCACATGGCAGAACGGCAACCCCATTGCCGGAGCAAATCTGACGGTGAAGGACCTCACGGGCTTCGAGGTCTACAACAATTCCGTCCCGGCCGACGGCTGGTCCGATGTGATGATCCTGAACGAGTATGTCCTGATCACCGGGACGACAGGTGCTCAGACCTTCTACACGCCGCACAACATGACCGGTTCCTATAAAGGGTTCACGAACACGGTCTTTGCAAGCTTCATAAGCTCCAGGGACATCGAGCTGAAGGTCCTCGACCTTAAGGCACCGCTCCTCAACCTGACCTTCCCGAAAACTAACGTCGCTACAAATCACATGCCGTTCAAGATCAATGGAACGGCCTCGGACGAGGGCTCGGGCCTGGATATGGTCCTGGTCTCGGCCGGTTCGGCGGACTGGGTCACGGCGAACGGTACCTCGAAATGGAACTTCACGCTGAACATCACCTACGATGGCGTCTACCTCATCCAGGCCATGGCCTTCGACATGGTCGGGAACTCATTTACCGCTGGCTTCTATCTTACACTGGACACGGTACCGCCGTTCTTCGACATCTACGGGCCGCTCAATGGGACCCTGACGAACGCGACCTCCGTGAACGTAACGGGCCTCATCGAGCTGGGCGGTAAGGTCACGGTCAACGGCCTCAACACGACCTACAACAATCACACCGGTTTCTGGTACCTGGTGGTCCCCTTGAAGGAGGGCAACAACAATATACTGATCGTTGCCAAGGACAAGGTCGGCAACCAGCGCCAGGCCATTCTGGTCGTCAAGCGCGACACCCTCCCGCCGAACCTCCAGATAGGCACACCGAGCGATGGCTTCACCACCATGGACGAGAACATATCGGTCACAGGCTCCACAGAGATGGACGCCAAGGTGACCATAAACGGCCAACCGGTCTACAACGGCAACGGGCAGCTCAACACGCTCTACAAGCTGAGGCCTGGCCTGAACCAGCTCCGGATCAGGGCCCAGGACGCTGCGGGGAACTTCCGCGAGTTGCTGGTCAATGTCACTTACGACAACGAGGCGCCATTGATAGCCATCTCAGCACCCGAGGACCACCTTGTGACCTCCTCCAACACTATCATCGTTAGAGGACTCACCGAGCCCGGCGCCACGGTCATAGTGGGCGGCTTCCCGGCCACCAACACGAACGGCATGTTCGAGAGGAACCTGACCCTCAAGGACGGTCTTAACGTCATCATCATAAAATCGACCGACGCTGCTGGCAACGAGAACACGGCCATCATAAACGTCACGTTCGACAACACCGCCCCCGCCCTGAGCATAGATGCCCCCGCGAACAACGTGGAGACCACGAGCGCGAACATCACCATCTCGATAACGGTCCCGGACGCCAAGTTCCTCTATGTCAACGGGAACCTCATCGATATCAGCAAGATGAAAGGACCGACATACTATGTGAAGGTCCCTCTCTCTCTCGGGGCCAACCCAATAACGGTGAGGGCCGAGGACGCCGTGGGCAATCACGTGGACAAGAGCATCAACGTCAATCGCCTAGCGAAGAAGTCGACGACCAACACTAAGCCGTTGACCCAGAGGCTCTTCGACTTCAACGACCCGGTCGGCCTGCTCTTCCTGCTCGCACTGATAATCGTCATAGCAGGCTGCGTCGTGGCCGGCGTCATGGCGGCCAGGGCCCCACCGTCCCAGCCGTCAAGGCCGAGGGGCCCGCCGCCCGAGAGGGAGGGGGAGGGCGCTCCACCCTACCGTGGCCGGGGACCGCCGCCGAGGAGGGGGCCACCGCCACCCAGGAGGCCGGGCTACGAGGGAGCCCCGCCACCGAGGAGGCCCGGTTACCCGACGAGGCCAGGAGGCGCCTATGCGGGCCCGGCCTACAGCCCGGAGCCCGAGCCGCCGGCACCGCCGGTCCTGCCCGAGCCTGAGCCCAGCCCACCGGTCTACGCTCCACAGCCGGAGCCCATGGTGGAGGAGACGCCGCCCCCGACGCCGAAGGTCGTGGAGTACGAGGAACCGACCCCGATCACCGAACCAACGCCCGAGCCCGGCATCCCTGAGATACCCACGGAGGAGCCTCCCCAGTCGGACCATGACCAGCTCGAGGCCAGCATCGCGAACATACTGACGACGCTGGAGACGAAGTCGGAGGAGCCGTCGGCGCCCGAGGTCGTGCCCATGTCCTTGCCGCTGGAGGTCAGGGACGAGACACCCAAGACCAAGGACGCGCTGTCCGAGATCACCTGCCCCAACTGCCACGCGGACGTGAAGAACACCTGGGCCACCTGTCCGTTCTGTGACTATAATATAAAGGGCGGAGGCAAGCCCACCACGAAGTCCGAGCAGCCGAAGGATGAGGGCAAGAAACCAAAGGAACCCGCTCCGGAGCCCAAGGAGGCCCCTAAGGAGGCCCCAAAGGAGAAGGCCCCGCTGCCGACCAAGGCAAGTGGCGGTGAAGTCAGGCCGATCGACCTTGAGGAACCGGGCGGAAGACCGTTGAAGGCCCCGGCACCGGAGCCGAAGGTGGAGCCGGAGAAGCCCCCACAGCCGAAGCAGCCGGAGCGGCCCCCAGAGCCGAAGAAGCCGGAGAAGCCCGCCAAGGACGGCAAGAACCTGGACGATATATTGAAGAAACTGAAGATAAGCTAGGCGGCCTGCCTAGAGGGCCGAGGGATGACCTCGGCCCTCCCCAATATTTTTTTAAGTTGAACAGTATTCCGAACAATGTACCGAAGGGGTGCTTGGCGACGCCTGACGAGAAGAGCGATGAGGGCCCGGGCAAGGGCTACGACCCCGAGGCCATCGAGGGCAAGTGGCAAAGGCTCTGGTACGAGAAGGGCCTCCACCGGGCGGTCCCCTCGGCGGGAAAGCCCAAGTTCTTCATCCATTTCGCATATCCCGGGATCTCCGGATACCTGCATGTTGGCCACATGAGGGGGTTCACCTACACCGATGTCGTGGCCCGGTACAAGCGCATGATGGGCTACAACGTCCTTTTCCCCGTCGGGACACACGGCACCGGCAACCAGGCCATCAGCTTTGCCAACAAGGTCAAGAAGAGGGACCCCAAGTGGATCGAGTACCTCAAGGCCAACGGATGCACCGACGACCAGATGGCGAAGCTCGAGGATGCCCAGGAGGTCGTGAGGTACTTCAACTCGGTCTATGTGAAAGAGTACTGGAAGCGCTTCGGTTTCCTCGCGGACTGGGACCGGTTCACTTGTACGATCTGGCCCGACTACAACCAGTTCATCCAGTGGCAGTTCAGAAAGCTCCACGGGCTGGACTATCTCGTCCAGAAGCCCTACTATGCGACCTTCTGTCCCAACTGCGGGCCCGTCGCGGTGGACCCGTCCGAGACCGACATACAGAAGGGCGGCAAGGCAGAGAAGCACGAGTACACGCTGCTGAAGTTCAAGTATGGCAATGAGTTCGTGATGGCGGCCACCCTAAGGCCCGAGACGGTCTTCGGCCAGACGAACTTCTGGGTCGACCCGAACATCGAGTACGCGAAGGTCAGGGTCGGCGGTGAGGTCTGGATAGTCAGCAAGCCCTGCGCCAAGAAGCTGAGGATGCAGAAGGACGGCGTGGAGGATGTCGGAGTCGTTAGCGGGCGCGAGCTCGTGGGCAAGCTGTGCAAGGCGCCCGTCGTGGACAGGGAGATACCCATATTGCCTTCGGAGTTCTGCGACCCGAACGTGGGCACGGGAATGGTCACCTCCGTGCCGTCGGACGCTCCCTACGACTACCAGGCGCTAGTGGACCTCAAGAAGGACAAGTCCTTGCAGAAGAGGTTCGGCCTCGACGAGAAGATGATCGACGATATGAGGCCCATACCCATAATCGACACCAAGGGGATGGGCGATACGCCGGCCGTCAAGATCGTCCAGGAGATGGGCATCACAGACCAGAAGGACCCCAAACT
>Ga0315277_10010341_pt1 | contig 11817 bp, 6 predicted proteins | sample YL17G05_15_MG_FD_203695 | JGI IMG/M metagenome (GOLD analysis project Ga0315277, IMG submission 203695) | Sediment microbial communities from Yellowstone Lake, YNP, Wyoming, USA - YL17G05_15 | ecosystem: Environmental > Aquatic > Freshwater > Lake > Sediment | place: USA: Wyoming | collected...
GCTCACCGACGAGGACGGCAACCCGCTGGTCCAAGACCAGGAACATCGCTACGTGGCCGAACAGGCCCATCAATTCAATCTCAACGCGCTCGACATCCGCAGCCCGCAACGCCAGGCCGAGGTGGAGAAGCTCTACAAGGAACTCTGGCCGGCAGTCGAGGCGGCCATCGACGCCCGCGACCGCCGGCTGAACTCGATGAAGCGGGGCGACGAACTCCGCAGCGGCGTGCTGCAGATGGTCAAGGTGTACGTGGCGGCCAAGCGGGTGGTTTCGGTGGGCGACAAGATGGCCGGCCGGCACGGGAACAAGGGCGTGATCGCCAAGATCCTGCCCAAGGAGGACCTGCCCTACCTGGCCGACGGCACCCCCGTGCAGATCCTGCTGAACCCGCTGGGCGTCCCCAGCCGGATGAACGTGGGACAGATCCTGGAGACGCATCTCGGTTGGGCCGGCGCCAAGCTGGGATTCCAGGCGGTCACGCCGATCTTCGACGGCGCCGACGAGAAGGCGATTCAGCGGTGTCTGAAAGAGGCCGGTCTGCCGCTCTCCGGCAAGGCCCAGCTCTACGACGGCCGCACCGGGGAAGCCTTCGAGCAGCTCTCGACGGTGGGCTACATCTACATGATGAAGCTCCACCACCTGGTCGACGACAAGGTCCATGCCCGCAGCACGGGACCCTACTCGCTGATCACGCAGCAACCCCTGGGTGGCAAGGCCCGCTTCGGCGGCCAGCGGTTCGGCGAGATGGAAGTCTGGGCGTTGGAGGCCTACGGGGCGGCCTACATCTTGCAGGAGCTGCTGACCGTCAAGAGCGACGACGTGGAAGGCCGCACCAAGATCTACGAGTCGATGGTTAAAGGCGAAAACACCCTGGAAGCGGGCACGCCCGCCAGCTTCGACGTGTTGACCAATGAAATCCGCGGATTGGGACTGAACATGCAACTCGAGAAAGCGAGGGTGTAGAGACATATCCTTTTCCAGGAAGGAGCACCGTACTATGTACCACGTATTGAACGCGGATTACCTGCTTGCGACGGTCTTGGCCTGCAAGGAAAGCGTTTCCTTCGATTGGCTTGACGAGCTGCGTAAGAGAATCGAGCACGACTGCCCAGGAGTAGCCGTGGATGTGTCCTCGCCAGCAATCGAGTCCGCACTCGAATGCTACCCCGAGATTTTCGAGCGTCGATCCGACCAGATCGTGCGTGCTCCCAACGCAAGTCGCTATCTTGCATCTGATTACCTCGGATTCAAATTCGTTAATCGAATACCCAAGGAAGTACACCGAATGGTGAAAGCAGCCATCAGCGGCACTAGCCACTGAGCAACCATGAACGGCACCAAAGCAAAACAGTTCCGCGATTCAGTGCACGGCTACATTGCCGTGCCGGAGAGCTTCTGTGAGCGATTCATCGACACGTCGATCTTGCAGCGACTTAAGCATATCGAGCAAACGTCGATGCGCCCGCTCTATCCCTCCGCGCGGCACGATAGGTTTGTGCATTCGCTGGGCGTGTTTCATTTGGCCTCTATGGCCTATTCCATGATATGCCAGAATACGGCCCCTCGGTTACTGGAGACCCTGCCTCTAGACGATTACCGTGCAGCGTTTCGCGTCGCGGCCCTGATGCACGACTGCGGCCATTCGCCCTTTTCGCACTCCCTTGAAGCCCATTACAACCGGCAGGATCGTGCGAAGAATTTTCTTCTCAGGCAGGTTGTTGACGAGGAGTTTTCCAAAGACTATGCCTCCTTGTGCAAGTATCGTGGAGCCCCCAAAGCGCACGAAGTGTTTAGTGCAGCGGTCTTCCTGAAGCACTACCATCGGCAATTCGCGAATATGTGCCAGGGCATCCCGGGCACTCTTGTCGCCCGCATGATTACTGGCTGCGTGCATTGGGAGCCAAAGGATAAAGCGGAGGAGTTCGAAAATTGTCTGATCACTCTGATTAACGGCGCCGCAATAGACGTCGATAAGCTCGACTACATCCTCCGAGACACTTGGGCCTCCGGCGTCAATAATGTTTCCATCGATGTGCATAGGCTGCTGGCCGCCTTGGAGTTGGTTATTCGACAGGGCAGGCTGACAGTAGCTTTTCGGAAGTCCGCATTGAGCGTCATCAGGAGTGTCATTGATGGGCGCAACTTCCTTTACCGCTGGGTCTACTCCCATCACACGGTCAAGTACTATGATTACGTGCTAAATGAAGCCCTTTTGTTCCTTGATCGGATTCTGTCGGGCGACGACGGGCAAGGAAGGCTTCTCGACGCAATGTTTTCGGAGGAAGCGTTTGAAAGGCCGGTTTGCGTGGGGCCCTGTTGCTTGTACCTGCCCTGTGACGACGACATCTTCTCGCTCTTGAAAATGCATGCCGCAGATTCACCGCATGTCGAAGAGCTGCTTTCGAGAAAGCCGCATCTGATCCCCCTATGGAAGACGCAGGCCGAATTTGAACTCATTTTCAGAGACAAGGATGCCCAGCAGCGCGCATATATACAGGATCGGGTCGCGGAGAAACTCAACCCTGTTCTCGGTATTACAGCCGATTCTACTGGCGTTCTGACGCTGCCCGTCGCTCCCGGCGTGCTTCCGATCGAGGAGAGCAATTTGTTCGTCACTATCCTAAATGATGTCATGCCTTTCAAGGATTTGGCGGCGACGTGGCAAGAGGTGGGAAGGGAGCGGCAAAATGTCTCGTTCTTCTATGTGTATATCCCTCGTGCGTGCAAGGACCGAATCAATGACTGCATCGGGGTTCTGAAGGCGATGACGGTCTGATGAAATGAACTGGAAAGTTGCTTGGTTGTTTGTCGTCATCGAGAAGGCAACACAGAGTCCATGCGGGGTTTGCTCAGAAGCCTTGAGCCTGTAAGAGAGGTGACCTCAATAAGGAGTGTCCAGTGAGTACCGGTGAGACCACGTACGATCGCATCAACGACTACGCGTCGGTGAAGATCAGTCTGGCCCGACCGCACGATATCCGCAGTTGGTCGTTCGGCGAAGTCAAGAAGCCGGAGACGATCAACTACCGCACCTACCGCCCCGAAAAGGACGGCCTGTTCTGCGAGCGGATTTTCGGGCCGGAGAAGGACTGGGAGTGTTCCTGCGGCAAGTACCGCGGGATGAAATATAAGGGGATGATCTGCGATCGCTGCGGGGTGAAGATCACCCACAGCCGGGTGCGGCGCAAGCGGATGGGACACATCGAGCTGGCCGCGCCGGTGGTGCACATCTGGTTCTTCAAGGCCATGCCCAGCCGGCTGGGGGCCTTGCTGGACATGAAGACCACCAGCCTGGAGAAGGTGATCTACTTCCAGGACTACGTGGTCGTCGACCCCGGGAATACTCCGCTGAAGGCCCAACAACTGCTGACCGAAGAGGAATACCGCGCCGCCCGCGCTCAATACGCCGATGCCAGTTTCGACGCCGACATGGGCGCCGAGGCCGTCCGCAAGCTGCTGGTGAGCCTGGACCTGGTGAAGCTTTCGGCCGAGCTGCGGGTGGATCTGTCGGAGACCGGCTCGAAGCAGAAGAAGAAGGACCTGATCAACCGGCTGAAGATCGTCGAGGCGATTCGCGACAGCGACAACCGTCCGGAGTGGATGGTGCTGGACGTGATCCCCGTGATCCCACCCGATCTGCGTCCCCTGGTGCTGTTGGATTCGGGCAACTTTGCCACCAGCGACCTGAACGACCTGTACCGCCGGATCATCAACCGCAACAACCGGTTGAAGAAGCTGGTGGACCTCAACGCCCCGGAAGTGATCATCCGCAACGAGAAGCGGATGCTGCAGCAGTCGGTCGACGCCCTGTTCGACAACAACCGCTGCAAGCGTCCCGTGTTGGGATCCAGCAACCGGCCGCTGAAATCGCTGACCGACATGATCAAGGGGAAACAGGGCCGTTTCCGCGAGAACTTGCTGGGCAAGCGCGTCGACTACTCCGCCCGAAGCGTGATCGTGGTGGGCCCCAACCTGCGGCTGCACCAGACCGGGCTGCCCAAGAAGATCGCCTTGGAGTTGTACCAGCCGTTCATCATTCGGCGGCTGAAGGAGTTGGGGCACGCCGACACGATCAAGAGCGCCAAGAAGATGCTGGAGCGCAAGGACGAGGAGGTTTGGGACATCCTGGAAGAGGTGATCCAAAACCACCCGGTGCTGCTGAACCGTGCCCCCACGCTGCACCGCATGGGAATCCAGGCGTTCGAGCCGATCCTGGTGGAAGGCAACGCCATCAAGCTCCACCCGCTGGTCTGCAAGGGCTTCAACGCCGACTTCGACGGCGACCAGATGGCGGTCCACCTGCCGCTGTCGATCGAGGCGCAGGTGGAGGCGCACACGCTGCTGATGTCGACCAACAACATCTTCAGCCCGGCCAACGGCGAACCGATCATCAGTCCCTCGCAGGACGTGGTGATGGGCTGCTTCTACATGACCGCGGCCCTGCCCGAGTCCAAGGGCGAAGGAATGGTCTTCTCCTCGACCGACGAGGTGCAACTGGCCTACTCGCTGGGGGTGGTCGATACGCACGCCACGATCCAGGTCAGGCTGCCCGGCAACCGCCAGGTCAAGGGCGAGATGGCTCCGGCCCCCAAGGGGCTGACGGAAACCACCGTCGGTCGCGTAATCTTTAACACCATGCTCCCCGAGGGAATGCCCTTCTACAACATGCCGCTGCGCTCCAACGACCTGGCGACGGTGATCTCCGACTGCTACGAGAACTTGGGGCGGCGGAAAACGATCGACCTGCTGGACTCGATGAACCAACTGGGATTCCGCGAATGCACTCGCAGCGGGCTGAGCTTCGCCACGGACGACCTGATCACGCCGCCCAGCAAGGCCAAGATCATCGCCAACGCCGAGAAGTCGGTGTTGCGCATCTTGAAGCTCTACCAGCGGGGCATCATCACCGAAGGGGAGCGCTACAACCAGGTGCTGGACGCCTGGACCCACGCCCGCGAACAAATCACCACCGAAATGATGCACGAGCTGGAGAACGACCGCCGCTTTCCCGGCTACGTCAACCCCATCTTCCTGATGGCCCACAGCGGCGCCCGCGGCGGCGTGGAACAGATCCGGCAGTTGGCCGGCATGCGGGGGCTGATGGCCAAGCCGTCGGGCAAGATCATCGAGACGCCGATCAAGGCCAACTTCCGCGAAGGCCTGAGCGTGCTGGAATACTTCAGCTCCACCCACGGCGCCCGCAAGGGACTGGCCGATACGGCCCTGAAAACGGCCGACTCCGGCTACCTCACCCGCAAGCTGGCCGATGTGGCCCAAAACGTGGTGGTCACCCTGCACGACTGCCGCACCACGCAGGGCCTCACCAAAGGGGTGATCTACCGCGGCGAGAAGGTGGAGGTGGGCCTGGCCGACTCGGTCCGCGGACGGGTCAGCCGGGCCAACATCGTCAACCCCGTCACCGACGAAGTCATCGTCCGCGAAAACGACCTGATCACCGGCGACATCGCCCGCCGAATCGAAGAAATGGGACTGGAACGAATCCAGGTCCGCAGCCCCATGACCTGCGACGCCTCGCTGGGTATCTGCGCCTTGTGCTACGGGATGGATCTTTCCACGGGCAGCCTGGTGGAGCAAGGCATGGCCGTGGGGATCATCGCCGCCCAGAGCATCGGCGAACCCGGCACCCAGCTCACCATGCGGACCTTCCACATCGGCGGCACGGCGGCCCGGGCGGTCGAAGAAAGCGAGATCCGCGCCAAGAAGAGCGGCCAGGTGAAGTTCACCCGCATGAAGGTCGTCCGCAACGACGCCGGACAACAGGTGGTGCTCACCCGAAACGGCGAGGTCCTGATCCTCGATCCCAAGGGCCGCGAGCTGGAGAAATCCGAAATCCCCGCCGGGGCCATCCTCACCGTCGAGGAGAACCAGGAAGTCGCGGCCGGGGACGTGCTCTGCCAGTGGGACCCGCACAGCATCCCCATCCTGGCCGAAGTGGCCGGCAAGGTCCGCTATGAGGACGTCATCGAAGGCGAAACGATGCGGGTGGAAAAGGACCCCGGCGGACACGTCCGGCAACTCATCATGGAGCACAAGGGCGACCTGCACCCGCAAATCGTCCTGGAAGACGCCACCGGCAAGATCCTCGACTTCTACTATCTGCCCGAAAAAGCACACATCGAGGTCGGCGAAGGCAAGCAGGTCTCCGCCGGCACCCTGCTGGCCAAGACCCCCCGCGAGGTCTCCGGCACGCAGGACATTACGGGCGGCCTGCCGCGGGTGACGGAAATCTTCGAGGCCCGCAAACCCAAGGAACCCGCCGTGATCGCCGAAATCGACGGCACCGTCGAGCTGCTGGGCGAAAAACGCCGCGGCAAGCGAACCATCATCGTCCGCAGCGAGTCCGGCATCGAACGCGAACACCTCGTCTCCCACGGCAAACACCTCCGCGTCCGTGCCGGCGGGTTCTGCCGGGCGGGCGAGGCCCTGGTGGACGGGCCGCTGGTGCCCCACGACATCCTCCGCATCTCCGGCGAGGAGGCCCTCCAACACTACCTGATCCGCGAAATCCAGAACGTCTACCGCAGCCAGCGGGTGGAAATCAACGATAAACACATCGAGATCATCGTCGCCCAGATGCTCCGCAAGGTCCGCGTGGAGACCATCGGCGACACGGGGCTGTTGCCGGGCAGCGTGATGGACAAGTTCGAGTTCCGGCAGGTCAACGAGGAGCTGGCCCACTGCGTGAAGATCGCCAAAAAGGGCGACAGCGACTTTGAACCGGGGACCATTGTGCCCATCGAGGCCCTCGACCAGGTCAACGCCCAGATCGAGGCCCTCGGCGGCGAACCGGCCCAAGGCACCAAGCCCAAGTCGGCCACCGCCTCCACCCAACTGCTGGGGATCACCAAGGCCGCCGTACAAAGCTCCAGCTTCATCTCGGCCGCCAGCTTCCAGGAAACCACCAAGGTGCTTACCGAGGCCGCCCTGGCCGGTAAGATCGACAACCTGGTGGGCCTGAAAGAAAACGTGATCCTCGGGCACCTGGTGCCCGCCGGCACCGGCTTCCACACCTACCAGCAATCGGAGGTCCGCATCCGGCCCAAGGCCCTGGACGCCTTGGCCGCGGAAAAAGAAAGCGTGCTCTCGCGCCACTTTCCGCTGCTGGACGGGCCGCAGGAGGATGTCGTCCCCGCGGAAGCCGGCGGCGCCGGGGCTGGTGGCAGCCTGGGGGCTCCGGCAGAACCGGTGCCCAGCCGGCTCGACGAGTTGTTCGGTACTACCCAGCAGGAATCGCCCCCAGTCAAGTGACGGCCCGGCTGGCTGCGGTTGGTCAACTCAACTTTGACAGACCACGAGGTGGCCATTGACGCCGGAGGCGACAGTCGCCAAAATAACCTGTTTGCGAGCTTTTGAGGACAACCCCCGCCGACCCGAGACGGCCTATGCCCACCATCAACCAACTGGTCCGCAAGCGTCGCAGGAACCCCCGTAAGTTCAGTAAGGCTCCGGTCTTGGACCGCTGCCCACAAAAACGGGGGGTATGCTTGCAGGTCAAGACGATGACCCCCAAGAAGCCCAATTCCGCGCTGCGGAAGATCACCCGCGTGAGACTCTCCAACGGCAAAGAGGTGACCGTTTACATCCCGGGCGAAGGGCACAGTCTGCAGGAGCACTCGATCGTGCTGGTCCGCGGCGGCCGCGTGCGAGACCTGCCCGGCGTACGCTACCAGGTGATCCGCGGGGCCATGGACACCTTGGGTGTGGCGGACCGCAAGCAGTCGCGGAGCCGCTACGGGGCCAAGAAAGCCACTTAGAGCAGAAAGCCGAAAGCGAAAAGCCGTTTTTCCCGAGAGCCGAAAGCGGAATCGTTTAGCGGCCGGGCTTGCCCGGCGCGTCATCCCCATTAACACAAGAAACCCCCACCATGGGCCGTATTACCGCCAGCAAGAAGCAGCTCATCGGGGACCCGAGGTTCGACTCGATCCTGGCCAGCAAGTTCATCAACTGCCTGATGCACAACGGCAAGAAGAGCGTCGGCCAGCGGGTCTTCTACGACGCCCTGGACGTGATCCGCAAGAAGGTCTCCGACGCCGAGCCGATCGCGGTCTTTACCCAGGCGGTCGAGAACGTCAAGCCGAACATCGAGGTCCGCTCGAAGCGCGTCGGCGGTGCCTCCTACCAAGTGCCCATGCAGGTGAACAAAATCCGCCAGCAGTCGCTGGCGATCCGCTGGATCATGATGGCCTGCCGGGAGAAGAAGGGCCGGCCGATGTACGAGAAACTGGCCAACGAGCTGATCGCCGCCTACCACCGCGAAGGGGCCGCCGTCACGCGGCGAGAGAACGTCCACCGCATGGCCGAGGCCAACAAGGCCTTCGCCCACTTCGCCTGGTAATACCCTACATCGTTTCGCGCCGTGCCGGCCTCCCCCTTGCCGGCGCGGCGCTCTTTTGCGCGGGAGGAGTTGTCAGTTATCAGTTGTCAGTTATCAGTCATCGGTTATCCGTTGTCAGTTATCAGTCATCCGTTGTCAGTTGTCAGTTGTCAGTTGTCAGTCATCGGTTGTCAGTTCTTGTAACTCTCAGCCCACTGCCTGACAACCAACAACTGAAAACCGAAAGCCGATGACTGACAACTGAAAACTGAGAACTGACGACTGAAAACCGACAACCGAAAACCGAGCGTATGTCCGACGCACTCACCCACCTTCGCAACATCGGCATCATCGCCCACATCGACGCCGGCAAGACCACCGTCACCGAGCGGATGCTGTTCTACTCCGGGCAGAAGCATCGGGTAGGCCGCGTCGACGACGGCACCACCGAGACCGACTACGACCGCGAGGAGCAGGAGCGGGGGATCACGATCTACTCGGCCGCGGTGACCTTCCCCTGGAAAGGCGTCACCGTCAACCTGATCGACACGCCCGGCCACGTCGATTTCACCGCCGAGGTGGAGCGGTCCCTGCGGGTGCTCGACGGCGGCGTGGTGGTCTTCAGCGCCCGCGAGGGCGTCGAGGCCCAGAGCGAAACCGTCTGGCACCAGGCCGACAAATACCGGGTGCCGCGGATCGCGTTTATCAACAAGATGGACCGCGAAGGGGCCGACTTCCACGAGACGCTCAACGAAATCCGCGACCGGCTGGCCACCAACCCGGTCGCCGTCAATCTCCCCCTGGGCAGCGGCCCGCCGCACCTGAAAAACGCCTTCCGCGGCCTGATCGATCTCGTGGCTATGAAAACCCTCAGGTTTACTCCCGAGAGCGACGGGGCCGAAATCCTCACCGACGAGATCCCCGCGGAGGTGCGGGAAGACGCCGTGACCTGGCGGGCAAAGCTGCTCGACCAGCTCTCGCTCCACAGCGACGAGCTGACGGAGCTGATGCTGGCCGATCAGCCCGTCCCCGACGAGCTGATCCGCAAGGTGCTCCGCGAGGCCACCTTGCAGAACAAGCTTGTCCCGGTGCTGTGCGGCTCGGCCCTGGACGGGATCGGGGTGCAGCCGGTGCTGGACGCCGTGGCCGCCTATCTGCCCAGCCCGACCGACGTGCCGCCCGTCGAAGGCGTCGACCCGACGGCCAAGATAAAGGACGGCCCGGCGAAGATCAGCCGAAAACCCGACGTCGATGAGCCCTTCTGCGGCCTGGTCTTCAAAATCCAGGCCGACCGGCACGGCGACCTCCACTACCTCCGCGTCTACTCCGGCGAGCTGAAGGCCAATTCCCGGGTCTACAACCCGGGCAAGGACAAGAAGGAAAACGTCCCGCAACTCTGGCGGATCCAGTCCGATCACCGCCAGCAGATCGAGCGGGTGACGGCCGGCGACATCGTCGGGCTGGTCGGGCTGCGGCACTCGGTCACCGGCGATACCCTCTGCCACACCCAACACCCCATCCTGTTGGAATCGATCACCTTTCCCGAAACGGTGATCTCCATGGCCATCGAGCCCGAAACCTCCCTGGAACGAAAGAAGCTGGCCGACGTGCTCGAGATGATGAAGCGCCAGGACCCCACCTTCCGGGCCAAGGAGAACGAAGAGACCGGGCAGACGCTCATCAGCGGCATGGGCGAGCTCCACCTGGAGGTGATCAAGCACCGGCTGCTGCGGGATTTTAATCTCAACGTCAAGGTCCACAATCCGCGGGTGAGCTACCGCGAGACCGTCGAGAAGGCCGCCGAGGCCACCGGCCGCTGCCATCGCACCATGGCCGGCCGGACGCTCTGGGCCGAAGTCACCGTCCGCATCGAGCCGTTCGACCGGGCAGCCGCGCCGGTCGCCGTGGTTGACGCCTGCGGCGGGGCGCTGCCGCCGGAGTATCTCACCGCCGTGCTGGAGACGCTCGGCGAACACGGCCAGGGGAGCGGGCTGCTGGGCTTCCCGCTGATGCACGTCAGGATCACCGTGCTCGGCGGCAAGGTCCACGAGACCGGCTCCAGCGACCTGGCGTTTCGCATGGCCGCCGGCGACGCCTTCGAGAAGTCGCTCCGCCAGGCGGGCGTGGCCCTGCTGGAGCCGATCATGCGGCTGGAGGTCACCACGCCGGAGGAGCACCTCGGCGAGATCATGAGCGACCTGCAGCAGCGCCGTGCGATCATCACTCGCACCCACCGCCGCGGCAGAAACACGGTGATCGAAGCCCGGGCCCCGCTGGCCAAGCTCTTCGGCTATTCCAGCGCCATGCGGGGCCTCAGCCAAGGCCGGGCCACCTGCACCATGGAGCCAGCCGCCTACGGGCCAGCACCGGCGGAGGTGCTGGAGGGGTTCAAGTAGCTGGATCTCGTGCAGGCCCTACTTGACACCGCCGCAAACCGTGATCTACTAGCGGGTAGTCACCTGGCGGTACATTGCCCCACCCTCCCTAGGATCGTGGGGAAGCCTCCGCCCCCGAGTCTGCAGGTCACAACTCGTTTTCAAGCGGACTTCTTGGTCCGGCGGTGTTCCCCGGGGTGCCGGCTGGTCGTTTTCCGGCCCGGGTTCCCGGTTGGATTGTGAAACCGGTTTCTCGTTCTTGAAAGGGGGGAGTCTATGAACAAGTACTTGAGAATCAGTTTGGTGGGGTTCTTACTACTCGGGACTGCGACCAGCAATGCCTGGGGTGCCGTGCTCTACACCGTGACAGACCTGGGCACCCTCGGCGGCACGGCGAGCGGGGCCTGGGGCGTCAACAACAGCGGGCAGGTCGTAGGGTGGGCCGCCACCAGCGGCGGTGTCTGGCACGCCTTCCGCACGGCAGCCAACCAGCCCATCAACACGGCTACCGACGACCTCGGCGCGCTCGACAGTTCGTCGAGCCAGGCCTGGGGCATCAACGATAGCGGGCAGGTCGTGGGGTTCAGCTACACCAGCGGCGGTCCCGCACACGGCTTCCGCACGGCACCCAACCAGCGCATCAATCCCGGTACCGACGACCTCGGCACACTCGGCGGAACACGGAGTTATGCCAATGCGATCAACGCCAGCGGGCAGGTGGTGGGCGAGTCGGACGTCGCGCCGCAGACAACACACTCCCACGCTTTCCGCACGGCAGCCAACCAGCCCATCAATCCGGCTACCGACGACCTCGGTACGCTCGGCGGAACAATGAGTTATGCCTACGGCATCAACGACAGCGGGCAGGTGGTGGGCCGGTCGAACCTGCCGGGCGACATGTCAGAACACGCTTTTCTCTGGAGCAATGGTCAGATGACCGACCTGGGCACCCTCGGCGGAAGACGCAGTGAAGCCTTTGCCATCAACAATGGCGGGCAGGTGGTAGGGGGGGCCTATACTATTGGTGCTGACCCTCGCTTCCAGCACGCCTTCCGCACGGCACCCAACCAGCCCATCAATCCCGCTACCGACGACCTGGGCACCCT